>Ga0194135_10000596_pt1 | contig 21252 bp, 6 predicted proteins | sample LitLau_LLRF_2013_FD_134024 | JGI IMG/M metagenome (GOLD analysis project Ga0194135, IMG submission 134024) | Freshwater sediment microbial communities in response to fracking from North America - Little Laurel Run_MetaG_LLRF_2013 (version 2) | ecosystem: Environmental > Aquatic > Freshwater >...
AAAAAACTAGAATACATTAATTCTCAATCAACTAGCAATAAATAATTATAATGTGTCAAGTATATTTTCATGCTTTTTCAAAACGAGTTATATCAAGCGATTTGATTGTCAATCATGCACGAAACAATTTAATCAAAAGGTGGTTCAATTAAGAATTTATTTCATACCATCGGTAATGAATTGCACTGACGGGTAATCAACTCCGTTCCCTGAGTACTTGAGAGTGTACGAAGTGTTTGGAAGCAAATCTGACAATGTAATTTGAGTTAATCCTGCAGGAATTCGATGGTCTTTCCACAAGTCTTTATTTCCAGGGCTCTCTTTGAGTTCTTTGGACAATGAAATTGACAGAATAGCCTCCTTTTCACTCATCGGGAGTTCTATAACGGCCATGTGGTCAGTTCGTTTGGAAACTGAAATCATCATCTTAATCTTCTCTTCAACAGAAGAGGAAGAACTTCCTCCGGAAGGTCCTGTAGCACTTACAGATCCGGTGGTTTCCTCAATCTTGAGTTTAGATTTCTCATCATCCTCTCCAAGATTGTTATGGGACTCTGTTAACTTAAAGTCCCTTCCTCCTTTGGCACCACTTGAATCGGAGTTATCTTGACTTTTGACATTCTGACATGTCTCAGGAACGCAGCAGCCATCGAATAGAGTGTCATTTCCAATGAGAATCTTACAAGCCTCTGACATCTCCCCTGAAATCTCAGACATTGGAATGAACCCAGGTTTACTCGCACATGAAGCAGATCCTTCCGCATCTCTGCATGCCAAAGTTCCTGATGCTTCACATTCGCACATCTGTTTACACTTTTCCTTGTAGATCTTTTCGCCAGGATTAATCTTCCGACCGTCTGACTCACACTTCTTGGCTGAAATTAAAAAGCAACAGGATTTTGTAATAAAATGGCATCATGATATGAATCCAAATGGCTAAAGATTAATGGTGAATTCGTAGTAGTAGCAGGCAACACTTAAAATCAGTCACGGAGAAAAAAATCCTGTCTAATTTGAATTCTCATTAAGTCAAGGGTTGCATATTCAGAGTTAGATCATCGTATGCTTGCCCTCTTGTTCGTAATTGTGCGTAATATCCCTCTCGGCGATCCCGACGACCAGAGAATAGTTGATTGTCTTGTCAAAGTCCGCACTACTCCTTCTACTTCTTTCTAATCTCCTTTAATCGACTGTTAAACCCTTTGAAACGATTGTGTATATTACACATTCTTCAGTAGAACTTCATTATTTCATATTGTCTGCACACTCTCCCAGTCTACACCTACCTACATTACAGAAACCTTGTGTACCCACCTAAAATCTCCTTCAACGAATCTCACCCATAAATTCTAATGTATTCCAAGAATCGAATGACTAAACAGTTATAAAATGTACGCGAAACAATAGGATCAATGAGAAAACATAATTGCATTCCCGTGTTAATTCATTTTCTCACATTGCATAAGTTTTTCCTCAAAGTCAAGCTCCTAAAAATAAAGTGCAACGGGTTCTCATGCGAAATGAGACTGCACAAAGTACTAAATGATAATGGACAACGACAGATCTATAAACTTAATTAAATATTATTCAACTTCCCAGCATGATCGTGACTTCATGTGTGAGTGTGACTAAAATAAACGAGAAAACTGTCCTTAACCATGTCTTGAAAGATTTATCCTCCCCGTATATATCCCAAGTCTTCTTGGGCAAGCAAATTCCGAATAAAACTCTGCATGTGGTTTTCAATCTTCCTTATCTCGCAACATCACAACCATCAATTACCGCAGCAGCATAAAGGTCATCATCATATTCGACAGGTGAGCAGTTCTCATCATCAGTAATGTGAATGTCTTTTATTGCACAGCCACTTTAGTAGATCGTCTCATGAGATATCAATGCACACACCAATCTCAAAGTGTCATATAAAGTGTCACCTTCTCAATATATCTGTAAGTGTCGTGCTGTTTATGATGATGATGAGAATAGTCGCACAAGAGAAATTGCTCTCTCCTCTCAAATAAGACTTAAAGACAATAATAATCTAAGATACGCGTACAAATACCAAACTTATCCAAAGTGATCACACGATGCACAAGAGCTTCAATATCTCACGTAATTATTGTGAGACACAGACCGCAAGTAAAACGCTTCTTTGGAAAGCTTCATCTCATTTTAAGATGCAAATTTGTGTGTGTGACGAATAATATGCCTATCTTCTTCTTCTGTGTCGTGTTGATGATGATGCGACTTTTGATTTGGTGTCTTCACTTGCACAATATTGAGTCAGGGTACTACACACACTTGAGACTTGAGACGCCGAGTACTTTTGCAAAAGATGAAAACGAAAGGCCAAGCTCGGACTCACAACAATTGCTTATCAGGTTGACTCATCTTCTTGTATTGTTTATGCTAAGATGTGTGAGGAAACTATGAGCTTTATCCTCTGCGTATGATAGATAATACTTTCATTATTGTAAGTTTCTTGAGAATTTCGAAATTTTTAAATATATACGCTAAACTTAACTGGTGACCAGTGACCGTATAGTAGTACGTCGTCTGTGAATAGTATGAATAGAAAGATGATGACCTACACTATCTCTGACTGAGTATATAAAGTTATTGTCTGGTTACATAATAATAGTTTATCCTCCGCCGCACTGATGAACTAATCTGAAGCTGATTGAATGACATATTTCATCAACAGTCCTTTGATCTTCGACGGGGATGATGATAATGATGATGGCTGTATTTCCACACTCAAAGGACGCAATTCATTGTCCAATTGTACTCTAATGAAAACTTACGAGAGACTAATAATAAGACTAGCCGTATATGGCGGTGTGTACGGTTACTTCATCTTCTTCTTTTAATTTCACTTTAATTCTATACATTATTGTTGTGAAGTGTCGTGGGAAATCAAGCAATTACACTTCTTGGCTTGGCCTCAGTTTAAAAATTCGTTAATTTTTACATTTTGAGCATTAAAATCGTGGCAAGTTGAAGTTGTGTTATTTAGAAGCTTGGAAGAGTATACGCGGCGAAGATGAGGATACAAAAATATATATTGAGATGAAGTTGGTTGATTATCATTATCATAGCTGTACTAATGTGATAGTCATTCTAATCACACAAACAGTTGTGTGGAGCTGCAAAAGAACATGCTTGCGAGCATAAGGTGTATATTATATGCATTATTGTTCGCTGCTGAATTGTAAGTCTTCCAAATCCCATAGATCTTCTACAAAACCCCAAACAACGCATTTTCAAATGGTGTTCTTGTGGTTTTGAGAAACGCTACTTTCCGTTTACTCAGTTTAACTATCCTTAACGAAGAATACCAAATGCCAACTAACTGAACAAAGCTGTCAAGTTTAAGAAGATGAGATTCTTTTTAGAATCTCAGCTGAAAGCTCTTCTTCTGCTTTAATTTTTTATTTGTTTTAGAACCTGCCTATACTGCCTCTTATATTTCATGGATTATGGATTTTGATGGGAGGAATTAAAACCTAATTAAGGAGATAAATCTTCAGTAATTAAGTGTGAAATGGCTTACGCTCTTCATCCGTAGAGATACATTGTTTTTCAGAATTAAGAGACTTTCCGGGTCGACAAGAGCAAAGTGCACGGTGGTTCCTTGCTATACAAATTCCTGATGGGATCTTGGCTTCTTTGCAGACATCGGGGAGGACTGTGCATGGGTCAGCACAAGCTCCACCCACACACATCAGGTCACTAGGACAGCTAGTGTCATCGCTGCATTGAGTTTTAGCTGTAAGAAAAGTAAAAGAATTCGGTTAGTTAGTTTCATTCATAATTGTGATATATTATCTCTTAATGATCAGAATGATCACGGAGATACACTTGTACGTGTGATTGGGATAATTGACTAATAATTTAAAGCGTGAATGCTTTCAATCACTTCTAAAGTCTTGTATGAGTTGAGTTCTATAAAGTTGTCTTAAGTCACTTATTAAATTAAGGAGCACCGTAAACCACAAATGAAGACTGGTTTATCGATTATGCTCAATATTCTCGACTATTTCCTGTAACAAAAAATCAGAAGGTTGTAATATCCTAAATTTTACAGGAATCACCAGGTAGGCCAAAGTCATTATCAAGATTTCATGTCTTGTGATAATTTCTGCACACTAGACACAAACAACAGCAGTGAATTGAGTTTGGATTTATTCATTTGATTCATACGGCTAGTGAAAGAAGCAACTTCTTCTTATATTGCTGCTAGAACATGTAACCAGTTTCCTGCGAGTGAGTCTGATTGAGCTTCTTCAAATTGGCACCCGATGAAGTGCAATATGCGATTGACACGATAAAGAATTGCTTCTTCTGTAATTCCTTTGTATAATGAGGAAAGTACATGTACAATTAACAATAGACTCCTACTTGTTCTTCGACGTAAGAAAGTGGAAGAGTCTTTGAAGCCGTAAGTAGGTATTCTTTGTTGCATGCAGCTCTCATTGGAGGTTAGTAGTGTGTGAACGGATGATAGATTCCCCATTGAAAGTATTTAACCAACCTGGTCTTATATCTCTCTTATTCTTGAATTAAGTCTCTTCTTCTTTTCAAGTCTCTCTCTCTCTCATTCCACAAACCCACATTTTTATAAAACAAGATACATTTTTATCCTCAAGTAATTACTTTTTACATCCAACTAACAACAACAACAAGTGCATCGTCCATTCTAATTTTCTAATTCTCCAATTCTACGGAGTTATAATAAAAGCTCATACATATAGTATATACAGCAATACAGCATTCTCACGTTCATGTGGAGGAAGTACTTACACAAAACAAAACAGAGAAAAAGCAAGTCTCTTAGCAGATGAAGAAGGAGACGTGATCCTATTCTCAACTTCTTTGAAGGATGAATACTCTTTTCTTTATAGTGTCGCATCATCTCATTAGAATGCTAAAATATACACCACCACTCGAAATCTAATTCATATAAGTTAACAAACAAATAACAATTCAACCCACACACACACACAAGCAAAGAAACTTTTTTCCATCTCACACATCATGATGTAATTATGCTGTGCAACAATCGAGTAGTATCATCCTTGGCTGCTAAGCCTAATAACAATACAAACAGAGAATATACGTAGAAATTTGAGGCTCAGGTACAGAGTGTACAAAAATATATACAGATAAGCCAAGTCTAGCTGAAAGGAAGATGAGCTCTTCTTCTCGTGTAAGAAACCTTCTTATTCTGCTGACTGAAGGGATGAAGAAACAAAGGGACATAAAAAATGTGTCTGAGTCATCTTGCATAGATCTCTTCTCCCTACCTGAATAACAATGAAACAAATGAATCTGCTTTTCTCCAAACTAAGTCAAGCAAAAAGTCTCCTTCTTAATCTCATCAAGTTGCTTTAATAGTTGAGGGTTACTTTTTTCTTTCCAACAAACCGTATTCTTTATTATTACCACATGAGCCTTTGAATTTTAATTCGTCTTTTCATTTAATCTACTGCGATAGTTATCCTGAATTTGCGGTGCAATGCAATTTAATCCCAGCCTTGAATAGAACAAGTCATAATTTACGCTAGTCCATTTACCTCCCGTGAAGATTTAGAAGAAATAGTAATAATGTTGGTGAGCATAATACTCGTAGTTTGGAACTGACTAACAATTAGATACATATCTCCATATGGGCTCCATTTCCTCATGAAATACTAAACCTAGGAAGCTAGAATATCATTTGTAACAAGGATTAGCGAAGTGAAGTCTGAGTTTGAAGTAAACTCCAACTCGTATGCGTTTACTCGTGGAGCTGGAAATCCTTCAGCAACAAGTTTCAAAGATGTTGCAACTTCTTGTGGCATGCACATAAGTACGAGATATATCTCGCTGTAACTCTCTCAGCAATCTGTTCAGTTGGTTTATAGGTTTACAATTTTTCGTGTTTACAAAAACGAACGAAGAAGACAGATAACATTATTTATTCACACGCAAATTGGTCATGCTTATCCAACAAACAATAAATATTCCACACAGAAACACCAAATACAATTTAGTAGTTTATATAGCTTCGAGCATAAGCCTCATCATGTAAGTGTTTCACGTGTATTCACAATTGTGGGGATTTTTCATCAAGTAAAGAACTGATTTAAATAGTTTCATTATTCCACTCTGCCTTCACCCCATCATATAATGAATCTCATTAAATCTAAATTAGAAAGAGTGAAGGATAAAGGTCTAAATTGACGTGGTGTAGGGAAATAGAAAGAATTCTTTATTGCTAAAAGCAAACATTTCCTAAATTGCTTGTACCATAATAGGCAAATCAAGAGCACTTTTGTTGTATCTGATGATGAAAAATGTCCCAAGTAATCAAGACTGATTAGGATGAGGGTGTCGATTGGATTCTATTGTCACATTGAAATCTCTAGATTTACGAGTATCAATGATGCTGAATGCACCTGATGTTGTGCATGGTTGTTTCAAGCCTTATACTCTTCCTTGTATTGTTGCTCTCTTTTCATTTGTGCAACAAAACACAATCGAATTTGAATTTCAAACCTTTACGCGTATATACACTCTTGGTGTTTACCAATTTAAATTGCTCTCTATTATCATCTATCAAGAAACCAAACATTCATAGGGACACGAAATAAGATGAGGTGCAAACGAGCTTCTCTAGCTACAGGGCATACATCACGCAGATTTTCGTATTTAATACATTTTAAACAAATGGCGAAGTGTAACAACAAACACTCACTCTCAGCCTACATAATAATATTCTTCTAATTCTATGAACTCATTTTAATTTCATCCAAAAAGAAATGGCAATGATAATGAATGAAAATAAATTGGATTTGCATGTTCCTAAGCTAAAAATACCCACTGCTGTTTATTCTCATTAAAACGGCTCATTTCTTTCCTTTTCTATTCTCCCAAGGTAATTGATTATTTGGCAATATTTGTAAGAATTAGGTCTATTGCAAAAACATCGTAGCTTTATTTGACACTTTGTATCGAAACAGATGAGAGATTGTTTGGCTCGGAGGGGTGTTTTCGATCTACATTAATTCATGAACTCTAAAGCTGCTTGCACGACAGTCCACTGTATTTGTACTTGTGTATATAATATTACTTTCTTCAGTTTTTATCAATCAAGCCACATTTTATCCGATTCTAAGCAGTGAGACAAAAAAGTGAGTAGCTGCAGGTGAACGATTTTAGGGTAAACTTTTAGCCTGTCAGTAAGTTGTGAGATAAATATTGACACAGTTCACAGCAATCACAACAACAATTCTATAATCCTAAGTGTCGGTAATAATTCTGAGAGAGTCAATGATACAGCTAAATATCAAGTTCAACATCAACACGACTTGAGCTGCTAAATAAGTGGTCGTATATATAAAAGCTAATTGAGCTATCATTACATTCACAGGAGCTAATGAGCTATTCACGATATTCTCTTGTAGAGGCTGACGAAAATGCCATTGTATTTATCAAATTAATGAATTGCTTCATTCCAAGTAAAGTATTTCGAACTCAACTGTTAAATGCTATAGATGTGCATTCGCGTTGCATAAACTTTACGGGGTATTATAATAATTAACATTCAATTTCAAAAATTCAGACACAGATCGATTGCAGTTTACATTCAGTCCAAACTCTCCCTATTATTAAAACCAAATGAGAATGGTTAGAATAGCCTGCAAAAAACTGCAAGTTCTTGGCACAAGTTTAAATGCATTCCTTGTAAGGAAATATCATCGTCAGGTGCACTGGCTAACTGCAAGGCTAAGAATACTTTATAGTCCCCTACAACCGCCGTTGATCATGTCATTATTTAATGTAAATTTCAAAATCATTTTCCACAAAGATGTACGATTACTTTCGTAAGAAGATGATTGATAAGAGACTCATGGTGCATTAAAATAAAATGGAGAGTGAGTTTCATTAATCGTCTTCGTCTTGATTTGTCACTTGTACCCATAAATAAAAGTCTAGACAAAGCAAGTACAAAATCTCTGTGCAAAGTGGCAGGAGCATCGGAGCTCTAGTTATCGTCATATTTGAAGTTACGTCAACCTCTTCTTTAAAGCTTGAAAGATTTCAATAAGTCATTCTGCGGTCAAGAACTCGTCTTCTTGTAGGCATGAAAATCTCTAACTGACCACAACGCACAGGATGGACGGATGGGAAACCGCTTTTCATGTGCCATTTTAGAATAATCTTCAAATAATAACAATTGCACGGATATGGCACTGGACACGACATTAAATACACGATACCAGCATTGCAGCATTCCCAACCAACGAGGAATAAGTTTATAGTCGCCTATTAAGCAGATTTAATGATACTCTAGAGTGTCTAGAGGAGGAAAACGGAGATTCAAAAAGTGTCGTCTTATAATAATAACACCCATAATAAACGACATCCACTTGTCTCATCTCTAATGCACGAAGACCACCTAATTAAAGCTCTAAATAAATGGGTTAGATTCTCCTCAAGTGAAACAAAAGATACTCCCAATCATTCTTCTCGGATCGTTGCCCACAAATCCTGCTGCACTACAGATACATATTACGCGTATTACGTTGCAACAAGTTGGGTCTTGAACTTGACTTATTACAAGAATTATGTTGTTATCTTCTAGTTCAAATATATGTATTAAAGATGCTTATCATCACTGTATGGTTTAGGGATTACTGCAATTATTAATTATGATTGAGTTAAGCGTTGAGAATTCCTGACTTATTGATTTATGGGAAGAAAAATTCGAGACTACCGTGACATTCTCAATTGTATGTTGTAGTTTTGTGTCAAGTCTTGAATTGTTTTTGCTTATGACAAATCCTGGCTGTTCTTATATTCAACAACTTAATGTTGGGATTCCCTGTTGTGTTACTTTTTTTTAAAATGAAGATATGTAATGGAACATGAACACAGAAAAACAACTACTACTTATATATATGTACGCATTCATGGCTTTACCAAATAATTCCAAAACATTTTGTCCCAATAGAAAACACAGAGTTGTAATTAGATTTGGAAAACCACCTTAACTACAGGATACATTTTGTATGCTACGTATATGCTTCTTGTTGACTATTTATGTATATATATACGTCTTCGACCTCGAAATCTCAACGCAGTCTCATCTTCATAAGATATAATTCGATGTTTATTATTATTTGTTCTCTGAGTGAAACATAATATAATATATCTATCATCATGCTGTGTATTAAGATGGAGAAGATGCACATTGGAGATATTATACGTGTGTGTGAGAAAAGCTTCATTGTTTAAGCTACAATTTGCCAAATTGATTAAATCTCTGCAGCCATGTAATCTTGGTTGATTCATAAACGAAATTCGTTCGTGTTTCAATCAAGTAAGGATTCTTTTGGAGGGCATTTTCATCACGACTTTGCTAATCCTATGCCAAGACACTATATTGCTATTCTACCTTTTTGGCTACTCAGGATTTAGTGTGTGTGTAACATTTCTTTATGTATTCATTCGAAATTGTAAATCACTGCATGGCTGGGTTATAATTAGTCCTTGATTTAAAGTTTCCCATAACACGGAAAGAAATATTATATGGATTTGTTGAAACCTCAGACGTGGTTCAATCTCTGGCACAAAAAATTGGTACAGAATATTATAGAATAGAGGTTGTCACTTGTCCTGAGGGTTTTTTCTTTCTGTACATGTGGCCTGCAGAAATTCTATGCGTGCTAATCTGAAAACAAGCATGTCTTATCGAGCATCACGATCTAAATTATCAACTTTAGTGTCTTAACATAATGAATCGTAAACTCGTTTCACAGTGGTCACATAAAGTGAGCGTTGACAATTCTGTGATCATAATCCAAGATGCAATCTCAGTTTACGAGTAATTGCCAAGCCATAAATCCCCCCTTACTTTAGTAGCAACTGATACATGAGCTTTGAGCGTAAAAAGTGAATGTTACTGATGCAAAGATGGATATTATATGAATATGTTTCGCCGAATATTTTTCATAATTTTACATTTTGACTTGCCCTAACATTGCGTAAGTATCACCCTACGGAGCTTTTATTATTATATTGTTTATAAACCCAAAACTCAGCTCTAAACTCTTCAAATGTTTCCAAATAAGCCAAATACTATCGAAACTTGCTATCTGCAGAAATTGCCGTACTTATTTTACATATACGGCTTGGCACGCATGTAAGGAATCTTCGTTGGCTAATTTAAAATTTTGGCTTACACTCTACAATACACTATGTGATTTCTTAAATTACATCATCTCCATAAAATCTGTAAAGTTGCGTTTTTAGATGTTTAATTTGCAGTATTTTAGCTCAAATATTATTATTATTATTATGATAGAGCTATGATCGTAGGAGTTGGTGGAATTTCCAAAAACAACAGAGCACATGACAAGGCATCGTGTTAACAGTGATCATGATTAAGAAGAAGACAACGCAAACTGAAATTCTGAAGATCTGAAGCTTACAAAGACGACTAAGCATTGTATGAGACGCGGTAATTGTATTCCACCCCACAGCAATAAATTGTAGATGTGCTATACTTTCTGCCACCTGCAAGGTCAACAAGATTCCGTGCTGAAGATGTTTGATGTTCTTTTATTGTACCATCATCATTTGCAAAGTTTTGGCGAATGAATTGTGGCCATCCGGGAAGAATGCAAATCAGGAGAGGAAATCTTTGAGCCGATTGTATACTTGAGGATTTGCATTAGTGTGGTACAGGAGACAGACTACGAGATTTATTGCCTTCAAATTCTTTTCTACTGAAACATCGCATCTTGTACTAGATAAACTAAAAGACGGGAATCACTTATGATGACCAAGTTGATTGTCGGTGTAGCATTTACATAACATGATGACGATGATTGTGCAGTCGTCGCAATAGATGATACTCAGCGCTAATCCTGACTGCTAAACTAGCTGAAAGACCAAAATTGACAAATATTTGCTCTTCTGTAATGGATGGATAATTCCAACACGTCTTCTAATACTTCAATACTGCTGTGAGTTTCAAAATTCTTTGTGCAACTTGTGACGACTCGTTTCGTACTCGATTCTCGTGAAAAAGCTGGCTCGTATTTTTTTTAAAACGTACATCCAACCATTTCTTTTCCTTAAGTGCTGCTTGCTCAAGTCATTCAATGAATCGATTTAAATTCACAATGTCTATGAGAATTTAAATTACTCTTGATTTGTTAACTTTTGAATAGCTGACAACCAGAAGCCACAAAGCTCTGAAAGAAAATTTTCTTCTTGTGTGGTATTAAACAACTATGCATAGGTAGACTCAAATGATTTATTTCTGTACAATTATTATTATCTTCATCTGTCTGGGTTTTTTTGCAAAAGTTAAGTGTATACTTTACAAGGAGGAAAACCTGCAAATAAAGACCAGAGAATATCGGTCAAAAGTACGTTAAATAAATAGCAAATAAGATTGCTGATCAAGTTCATTGCTGGCGTCACAAATCAAGTGGATAATCTTATTCACTATTAAAGTAATTTGCTGCAGAACCGGATAATACGCTAAAAAGCTGATTAACCACTCTGGATAATTTTATTTCGACATGCAAATCATTTAAATGGCCCTGGAATGAATTTGCAGTTTTCTACTATGCAATTTCAGCATGAAATGTGTTTGATGATTTATGTCTCGCAATCATAAAAGTGTCATTGGTGAATTCACACCAGATACCGTGAGCCGTGAAAATAAAACTGACGACTGAGGTGTTGTCTGAATTAAACAAGAAACTTGTTGTTGCATCTATATAGGAGCTTAGCAGCTTCCATCTCCACTGCAGATTTACACCAAGCCGCCCTGAGGTCAACCTTGTATTTTTATTATCGCCTGCACTGAATTTTTCCAATTAATTTATTGCTTAGAATGACGGATTCTTTGGAAAAAGAAAATTCCAAAGTAAATGAGACATCCTGGTCGCAAGGCTCTAATTGACATGAACAGCTGAACAAGAGAGAGACCTCCTGCTAATCGCATTGTTAAAGATCATAAAAAGTGTAACAGGAATAGGATGCGAAATTAAGAGTTACATCAGACAAGCGAAGCGTGTGATCTCTGTGTTATATATAGTGAAGGCTGCCTGACACAAACTTCCATTTAACCATCAGAGGAAATTCCGAAAGCAGAGTGTGTGCATAAAGTGTATGAGGCATATTTTAGACCTATTTCCATCTCATCTGAGCAACGATTTCTTGTCCACGTCATTGTAAAGGACGTTCAACGCACTTTTAGCCACAGTGGCATATTTGTCATTCTTATATTCATTCATTCATTTAACTCGTAATGACCACTCATGAGTAAAATAGAAAGTGAAACAACAATAATAAATGCGAATCTTATGAATCGCTACAATTCAGAAGTGAGATAACGTTTGTCTCCTACTACGAAAAAGTATTTGGCTTGCATACAAATAACTTGCAAATACATTCACTGTTAGTGAGTGTGAGTAAACTGTTATGTTTTTGTGCATATCTGTCGATCAAAGAAGTCAGACAACAATTGGTGAACTCGTACCTATATTATCGTTCTGATAATTTGCAATGTGCTTCTTGTTCTTATAAGTATTACATATTGGATTACTTCTTCTTACACACAGACCATAAGTTGTTTGTGATTCATCCCAACAAAGCTATATAATATGTAACAGCGTACAAGTGGTACAACTCATTAGCTTCAACAATAATACAATTTATCTCAAATCGTAATATCAAAAATAGTTTGTAGTAGCCAGCAATAAATCCCATTTTGAATATATAACACATTCGATATTTACAACTTCTTATATACGAGTTCCTTACGATAAGACACAGGAGAAGAAGTTGTCAGGAAGGTAGAAAGAGAAATGCACTTGTTGTCACAAGTAGACTGATGTCTGTATGTATATCCTTCCAATCACTACTTCGCAGGTATGCTTCACACTTAATCGTTGTGTAACAATAAGGAAACTCTTCTAAAAAGTTATCCCATCCTAATCTGCCTGTGCAAATACCTTTACAGATTTCACATTACGATATACATATATCATAAGTCAGAAGTAGAAGCAGAGTTCTATACGGATATTATTATTCTGGTTGAGGACGTGTCACTCTGATTTTCTTTATAGTTAATCAGTCATCAGTAACAACACATATCGTCGTAAACTCTATTTGCTTTTCGAGAAAAGCCTCCTTTTATTTTTTAACTTTTAATTTCTTCATTTACAAGATAAATTCAACTATTCGATGGTATAATGGCTTGTTTAACTTGTTTGTATCGTTTTTTGTGACAATTAAGACATCTGGTCTAATATGAGAAACATATCAAACGGGTCATTACGTGTATAACGGCTTTTAATCACTCGATGTTATTTTAAGTGTACCAATAATAATGTAAATATAATATTATGGGCAATTATAATTACTATCAAAAACAACATTATAAAAGGCAATGTCCGATAAGCTGAAGGAGAAGATGATTATTAATAGTAATTATGTTTGCAAACGATGATAGGCTTGAATTAGAAACTTGGCTGGCAGAAATACCCAACGTATAACTTGTTGCATGCCAAGTGATGCAATTAATCTGCATTCAAATTGCTCTGCAGCTATAACACTGCGCGTATAATTAAATTACTTCTCAAAATAACTTTCCTTCTCGTTGGTTCTTTATAGATTATATTTATGAATTAGAAAATGAGAATCCTAAATTCTAAAGCAAAATAATACCCTCAGTGTTTATATTACCTTTATATATGCTAACAAAATATAAGTTAAGTTTTGAAAGGGGAGAGATAAAGAAGAGTAATATAATCAGCTGAAAGGGAGATGCCTCTAGTTTAAAATTGCATGTGCATAAAGAACCACCTTCCATTTCACATTTACCCTTGCAAAAGCAAGTTATTTATGATGACACCTTCATATATGTCCCATATTATTATTCGTTATGGAATGTGAAAGTAACTTAAAAACAGGTCCCTTTCAATCGAGATGCGAGATCTTTGCGCTTACAGGGTGATGGAATATTATTATGATCAATGGTCATCCTTTAACAAATTGTGAGAATTTGAAATTATGTTTTTAACGATATCCGCGAAGGCTGAATACTTTGAGGTAATTTTGCCGAATATTGCAGTCAGCAGTTTTGTACAAGATCTTCAAATTCTAAACGAGCATACACTCATCAGTACTCAAAGTATCGTTGATTGCTCATCATTAAACATAAAATTCAGATAATAAAGCTATTTGAACCTCATCTCTCTATCTCCAACATCAGTTGTACTGTATTCACGTGTGGATTTTTTGAGAGACTAGATTATTGCGAACATGACTGAGGAGGAAATCGGTTGAATGAATATGAACCTGTCAAATTAAATTGAAACTACATAATATGCATTGATACTTGTTAAAAACTTATGACCGGAAAGCCTCACTCACGTTTCTATTCCTTCGCTGATGCTGTTCCTCCATCATGTCATGATGACTGTTAACTTTTCCCTTCCGGGTCCTTCGTGCTTTAAAATTTTAAATCGTTTCTAAAATTAACAACGCTAGAGAAAGGGCTTTTGTGTAAATGTGTGTGTACATTGTCGAGTGTCCATCAGTAATAATTTTGTGTGTAAAAGCAATTCGTACTGTTCGTACAATGAGAGTGTTGTACATGATGTCTAAACACTTCAAACTTGAATTAACTACAAAGATTAAGAGTTAGTAGATAAATATTGAGCACAAGACGAATTTTTAATGCCAAATACATTCTAATAAAAGAGTTTCATAATATTGCGTCACTATTCCTTCGGTTCGAAACGAATATAATTGCTATTTGCTATTTGCTCCTGCTCGTTGAGGTAACAAAAAAGAACTAGAAATATTTCCCAACAAGTTACTACTAAGCTGATTCAAAAATTTCCTATAACAAACCGTGGTCGTTTATTGAGCCTTTTGATCCTTCCATGATATTACACAGTGCTACAGTAGTGCCTTTTCAATTACCAAACAAGCGTATCATCAACGAAGCTGTCTTAATGAACCTTGGCTAACAACTAAATAATGATGTCATTTGCCTCAACTCGGAATGTTCTTTAATATCCGCAAGCTCAACTCAAAACCTTTTAGGATATGAAACATCATCTTATTATTACGGGTTGTAATGCTAAATCATGCATCTGTATAACTTGTATATCAATCCGTGTGCGCTCAACGTACACTACGGTATATATTTTTTGAATGAAACGACTTGCACTCATCATCCTGCACCTGAACTGTTACGCAACTCAATTTTATCGGTTAGTCATTGTTACCCTTTAAAAAGTGTTCTTGGTGGTCTTCATCTCATTTTCTTCCATAAAAACACCTTCACAATACACAAAAAATAGAACATGCTGAGCCTTATAGAGTTTCATAATGATGATGATCATTACAAATATATAAGACTGTTCTGGTCATTGTACCCAGTCACAAAGATTTACCTGAGTCTAATGTGACTTTTACGGATCATTTTTGGGCCTCTGTACATTGAGATTACGTGTAGCCTTGTGCATAATACTTATTCGCAACTGAATTACTATTTGCTATGAAGGTGATTTACTATTGCGATAGAATGTCTGGAAAAATCTTGCATACAAATTCTTGTTTTGGTTCACACGAAAAAAATAGTTGCAGGCGAAGTGTTTACTATAACTGTGACTGCCACTTGGTGACTTATAATCTAACGTAGCATTGCGGTTTGAGATTTTGCTATGAACTGAATGTGAACATATAAGAATTCAGAATATGCAGAGAGTAAATACAATTCAATTTCGTGGCTTTGACTGACTCTAATGTGGACACAGTCATCCCAAATGTTTATTCTTATCTCAAACTGTTCAGCTTGCAGCTACTTTAACTTCCGTGTAATCCCTTTTGGGTAGTTGAATATCACGTTCCTTTCGAAATGTCAGGTTGAAATAGATTATCGTTCTGATTCAGTCTGTCAGCATCAACGATATAATAACATTATCCCACCTTCCATACTAAAAAGCTGGACTGAGCTGATAGCCATTATTATGAATCGAATGTATTAGAGCTGAATAGATGTAGCTTGTAGTAGAGCTTCTGCACAAAATACATAATAAGCTGCTGTTTCGCATTCACGGTCTTATCTAAAATACTCAATACAAAATAGTTTTTGCAAAAGATGTTTTTCATAGAAGTAGCAAGTGCAATGAGCTTGAGTGTCACGAATTCCTTTAACCACTCCTTCAAACCATACTACACAGTACACACACTGCCTAATACATGTGTAGCGAATAATAGCTTTATTATTTGCTTTTTATATACATGCAAGTTTATATAACATTAGAAGTTAAGAATAATTACTACAATATGCAATATATACGGTTTCTTCAAAGCTTTATAGTGTTTTCGATTTTTGTTAATAGCTTTAATGCGGATCTGAGAAGAGTGTATAGTTTTGCAAAAATTCAGAATAATAAGATACGTCTCTGAGGTTGCGTAAAACCAAACTTAAAAGACCGGTCGGTCTTGAGCCAAAGGATAAATTGTGTATGAAAATATTTTTGTACTGCGGGTAAATTTTTTCCCGTTGCGAGTCAAGTGGCCTAAAGGTAAGGCGAAGAATGATCGTACATGTATTTATAATGGATGGATGCGGTAAATGAACTTGAAATGTCTGACGACGCTTTTTGGTTGATCACGTTCTCTATTAATCCAACCAAAGCAGGTTTTTATTCAACGGTTGTTGTTGTACACTCTCCTAGCTGAGAAATAATGATGATGTACTATTGAGCAGCATTTTCGAAAGGATGACTCTTCGGTTTGGTCCGGTTGGGTGGACCGGAAAACTATTGACAATAACTTGTATAGCACGCATACAAACCATATAAAACGTATTAAATACCTATACACTATTTATCAAAAGACAGATGACAAACTACCAAACTGGTACTTTAAATAAATAACTTGTCTAACACACAAGATTCAAAAGCTAGCTTTTCAATCGAGTGCCAGGATACGGGAAATTTATACGAGAATTTAGAAACAGTCGAGTCCAACTCGAAATCTACTATTGAATCTTTACAACAACACACGAAATTTCGAAAAGTATTTGGAATGACTGAATTCTGATCTTCTACACAGAACCATTGACACAGAAAAAGTAATTCACAGCGATTGAAATAAATAAGTAAGCTCATGCTGAAGAGCATCATGCATATATAACCGATTTACAATGTAGTTTATATCTTGTGCAAATCACAATGATACCAATGATGCGAATCTTTTTATTTGGATCATTTCTCTCACAAAATCACGTCGCAATTTGCATGATTGTTTGAGCTTAGGTGGCTGAACACCGAATTCTTTGCTTTGTGCAACACTAACACTGCGAAAGCTTGTTTGGCTCTGAATGGTTGACAAAGTACTTAAATTATACTTAAATTATTGTTCTATTACAATGAATAAATTCTGAAGTTCTACGAAGATTCTTATTCGAACTACTTGCCATTGAAGTAAAGAAAGTTACTATACAACTTATTAGACCTTGTGAAGAGCATGATAATTTTTTAGGGGAAGGTGCATGGCTGTGTGTAAACCCACAGGATTATAATATACTGTAAATGAACTTTTCGTTTGGACACTTGAGATTCAAAGTCGTTCCACTCCAAATACGACGATTGACTGTCGAAGAAGAATGAGCGACTAATTAAAACAGATTCACTTCGCTGCAAGCCCAAATTCGGACTGCAGAATTAGAAATGCAATCACGGACGAATCAATCTAATTTGACTCACATTCAGATTTCTCTAGTTGGATTATATTCACTTTCTTATGAATTACAGAAAGACAATCTAAACAAACGCACGATAGAAAATGAGAGACGTGTGCTGACACGGCAAAACAAATCAACTTAATACAAGACATCAATGGCGATTCGATTCGGGCCCGTGACCCGTACAAAACAAACTTTCATAAGAGAAAAAATCATCTATTATTTCCATTAGGAAATCTTCTTTAGTTTTCAAATTCACTTGTAAACTAAAGACTGAGGGGAACTTTTAATGAAGCGTGCAATATACGTGTGTGTATAAGTACATGTGGACATGAAATAAGGCCTGAAGAAATTGCTAAGACATGACTAAAAGATACTAAAAGAATTCGAAAAGAAGATGACTTCTTAACTAGCACCTTGATTACAAGGCTTGGCAAAAAGAGGCCTGTCCCAGACGCTTTGATCAACTTAAAATGTCTACATTATAGAAATTTTTCGTCAGTGCAACTTTTAGGACAATTTACGAGGCTGAAATTCGTAGCATCACAATCAATGAAATCCCTTTCTGTATGAACAGACCGAAATTACACTAAAAACTTTGAGTTTATTGATAATTCTGAATTTCGGTTTTGAAGTGAACTTGCCATTGTAATTCAACTTAGAATTTCATTCCATTACTCAAGCTGAATGCTAAAAACTAAAGAGCAGACATACATTCAACTTTGACTCGAAAAGAATTGAGGTTTTCAAATCGTTTTACTCAAATTCACACAAGTTTATTACATTTCATAAGGTAAGCTGAATCAGGCGTAAGGCAGTAATTATTTCTCAATGATTTTGCAAGTTTATAATTGCTTGCTGTATATGCTTGGTTTTGACTTTAGCAGTTGATCTCCCACTTACAACAAAAACCTGTGGAACTGAATACCTACTAATCAAGCTAATTGAGAAATCAATGTCAGACTTGAGTTCTATAAGAACGAATCAAACCTCTTTCGATTTCTCATATGAACTTGTCATTATACATTGTACGCACACACGTCACTTCGCGAGATAAAAAATCAATAATGATGTATTCAAATAGAACAATACTGTACTCACTGATCAATACTACTGTAAGCAGTGACGATTTTATTTTAAAAAGCACATCTTGGCAATGAAGCATACTTATGTGCATATATATATTGCTGACGAACAACCAATTGAGAACAAACCCTACGAAAATCTTCGTTCGATTAGTTTTCTGATTAACATATGTTGATTAGTTCATGTTGAGGTAAATAGATGTGCATGAAAGCATAGGCACATTTCTTCCGATAAAGTTTTGCTATGGGCAAGTTTAGAAGATCCAAGAGATCCGAACTAAAGTTAAGTATATGATAATAATGTTTCATTGAGCTTGGCCTAAAAACAACACATCGTATGCAAATGGTTTTGCTCTGAGCCAACACCCACACTGAACAAGAGGGTAGTCTACAGTTTGACAAAGTTTTCTTGACTTTTTTGTTGTTGAACTCATCATCAGCATCAGCATCGATTACAACAATGCAAAACCCACACATGTACGCGTTTAACAAAGCTAAGATAATGCACTTTTCTTTGCCTCCTTGCACATCCTTTTTAGTACTACTCTCAAAGTAAGTGTGCCTTTCATTTATCACGTCACTCTTCGTCTTAAACCTCCGCGCAAGAACGAGAGAAGACGTTACGAAAAGCCTAGACCATCTGCGAGGGGCCAAAAAAAGTCCAACAATCGTACACACGTCAAAGTATTTACTTAATTCATCATCAACTTATCTAGTAGTGTCTTAGCATATATTTTTCATTCAGCGTGTGGGGTGTAATGATCTTCGAAAGATCTTTCATGTAAGCTTTGAAACTTTGAGTGTCTTTGCACTACTCACCTCAGACTTAATTTGACTTCGGCTGAATGATTATCACTGTCATCATTTCATCCCCGTTGCCTCTCAAATTCAACGCACGCATAAATAACACTTTTTCTAAACTGAATGAATGTCAGACTCGTGTATAATACACACACAGAGTACAACATCGTCAGTAAAGCACCTAGTCGAATTCTAGATAGGCTCAGAATAACACCTTCAATATGAAGATTTAGTCATTGAACAAGTTTTTTGTGACATTGTGGGACTTACTGTAATAAATTTACAAAAAATGAAGCTTAAAACTCTAAATGTCATTTATTTTAATGAACGAATGATCTTCCCATTTCATTTAATCTTCTACACAGAGAGAATGATTCATACCGAGACGGAGACGTAGACGGAGTTAAGCACATATATACTTCTTGCATGACCCACATTTACCTCCTTACTGTGAGCTCACATTATTTTTATATATCATGTTACGCGAGGGAAATTCCTCGAGAGATCTGCTTGTACGATATGATCTTGACGATGTTTCATCTTCTATTTCATAAAATACAATAACCAAAATCTCATAATTTCTGATCTTGAGGTGCAATAAAAAACCCAGTAACAAGATTCACCTTCTCGGCATCCTCTCTTCTCAGGTTAAAAGCAAAGGCTACTAAAAAAATTAGTTAGTTAACAATCTCACTTTCGTTCTGCAATATGTCAGTTGCCAGAAATAAGAAGCAGTAGTAAATTCCATATTATATTTAAGCTACACACACGATTGGCCTAAAATTGAGAAAAGGCAGAGTGAATCATAAATCACATCTTTGAACAAACAAAAGTTCTAGGGCAATAGGTAGACAGACACATACACACACTCGATCGTACACGTTATATTACCAGTCCTTCCTTTCTTTTACTATTTCTCTTCTCTGTGTGTGCTTAAACATTTTGCACTAACTTTTAGTTTCAATTAACAAAGAGGCTCTTTCCTCTAAAGTCTACTTTACAACTTGTACACTGAAACAAGTCATGCTGACCTTTTTAAGTTCAGAGAATCATCATTTACATAAAACACAAAAATCAACTGTGAGCACGCTTCCTTGCATGAAGAGATGAACTATATTTCCCTGCTAATTAAGCTACTCTCCTTATAACAACGAACAGTCTCCTTTATTATTTAAGTCATGTTTATTTACACGATTCTTTAATACCAATAAGAGACAGTGAAACACTTAAAACGAGAGTGATGGATGGACGAATTCCCATGTGATTTTTTTACACATTGACCCCGAGTCTGAGCTGAGGTGTATGAATTTTAATATTCATTTTCTCCCACAAAACTATGACAAGGAACATGACCCGTTTATACACTTTTTACGACACATCTAGTACAAATATATCTATTTCAGTAGTGCGATTCAATTTCATTTCAGCCTTATAATATACGCTTATAAGCATGTAAGACATAAATGTAATATATGCAATATCATTTAAATGCATGTGTAGTTGTACGCAAAATACAGTTAGTACTTTTGATTATCCTTCTTTTATGTGTAAGGATTAATAATGATTAAGCTACGGCAAGGGACGGCAGTCGTT
>Ga0194135_10000597_pt1 | contig 21251 bp, 13 predicted proteins | sample LitLau_LLRF_2013_FD_134024 | JGI IMG/M metagenome (GOLD analysis project Ga0194135, IMG submission 134024) | Freshwater sediment microbial communities in response to fracking from North America - Little Laurel Run_MetaG_LLRF_2013 (version 2) | ecosystem: Environmental > Aquatic > Freshwater >...
AGCTTGTTCCTCCCATATACCGACTTTTGTTTGCAGAATTACTAACAGCGTCATTACACACGAAATCACTACATACAAGCTCAGGAAATACTCATGACAAATTACCTGTCTTCAGTTTGCTTATTCACGAACTCAAATCAAGGTAAGTCTACGAGAAAACTAACAAAAATCTCTTAACAATCCATTAACCGTACGAACTACGAATACTAGCAGAATTAAAATAAATACAGTACATAAGGGTTTTCTAAATGGAAAATTCAATCCTCTTTCTCTTATTTCACCCAAGGGGATCGTAATGCTCAGAATCTTTTATTTTCATAATGCTTTTTATTTCAAATAATATAAAGTTGGATTTCTTGAGAATTCGTTCCAGGCTTTCCCTTTCAAACCACCCTCCAGCAACTTGTGTTAGCTTGTGTACAGTCGACCATATACGTAGACGTGTATCCATCCTTCAACACTTTCTTCTACGAGAACATGCGACTGAAATTAAGATTACGAATAGGGTAATAATATCTTGTAATAGGAAACTAAACCAGCATCGTCTGCAATCTTCACGGAATGAATATTGCACCAATTACGTGAAAATATCCCCTAAGAAGATAACCATTTGGTGGGCGATCCGGGCGGAGAAAGTAATTTTATGTTCCTAATGAGCTCACTTTTACTCGCGGATCTCCCAACATCCTTTCAGGCGAATCTTCAAAAACAACCTCTCTCAAATGTAACAACCATTCATGCTGCTCGCGCTTTCGAAACTTTTCTTTAATCTTGTTATCATTAACCTCCTTTTCGTCAAATTTGTTTTCAGCCAATTGATTCGCATTAAATGAAGTGGATTTTAGTAGTAAGCGAACAACGAGACGACGTTCTAACAGTAGGAGGACGACGAATTCATGCCCGATTTAGCTTCAGTAATAAAGTTTTCCTATCTGTATCAATATCGTTTGAGATCTATCGAAACAATAAATAAGATTAACTTGAATCACCTGATATAAAGCCATCCAAGGTAGACGAATCGCGGATACTGGAATTCAGCATAAAAGTATATATATACAAATATATAAAAGGTAGCTGATTGTGAAATTGGTTCCAAAAGTTTATTTATGTCTTATCGTACCATTTGCCCAAACATTTAATCGTTTTTATTTGTATATTATTCCTTTCACTTCATGACTTCGCCGATTCGGACTTATTAGGCCCGGAATCCATTAACATTATTATTACTATTATTAGTCATATTTTTGTCCTGATGTCGTACATAGTGAAATTCTGTAACTTAACTCGCCACCATTCTTCGAAAATCTTACAGACCTGGAGGTGGAGGAAGAAACCTTATTACGCATTACAAAGCCTAATCGTCTTGAGTAAAATGATACATAAGTCATACAACTTAAAATTCTCAAAACTCAAATCATATTTCAGAGTCCTAAAGTCCTAATCGCTCCCTGAACGCGATGGGCTGAAGTTGAGAGGATTATATGCGACTTCCATAAACTAATTAATTCTAAAAGCTCAGAAATTTACCAGCAACATGTTCTTGAGGCAATAATAATCAAATAAAAGCTCTTTCGTATACTCTAAAATATTACAACATATCGTAACCTTTAGGCTTACAATCTGCTTGCCTTCGCCCTTCCTACATGGAAATATATATACACAGACATATACACATAGTTAATGTTTGCCAAAATCCCATGAGATACTTGATACTTATAATTTCCTATATACAATCATAGGAGATGATTAAGATAATTATAAGATACAATAAGGCTACTGTCATCCTTTGTTTTACTAACAATACATACGCGCAGTATTTAGAGAATAAGTTCTCATCTTCAGACTGATGAGTAATTATATATACGTCGTGAACTGGCGTGTTAATCTTCATTTTGTATGCAAACGACGTTTCATTTACAACGTGACTTCAAATTTTCTCACACTTTACCAGCTGAATAGTAATAACTTAAGTTATTGTTAGCATGAGCCAAGAAATGAAGAAACACTTTTGTGAAGTGGACTTCTGCATATTATTATTATATTTATTATTTCTGTGAGTCTGCTCTTCGCTCAAAGTATACTTTCCCCATTAGGAAGCAGCTAGGAGGATGATGAACAACACTTTATTCTTGCAAGTAAACTGATTCCGCATCAGACAGCGTAGAATTCCACCTTATAATACATATTATTCTCTACTCACCAAGATATCTCGGGAAATGACGCACAGCCTGGCGTTTTCACTCGCTACAAGCAGAACAAAGCGAGTTATCTATATACATGATCAGAATTCCTGTGGTCTCTTTGAATTCAAAACAAATAGCGTGGAAGAAATACTTGAACATTATACTCATCTTCCACTTTGATAACTACAATAACACAATAACAGCAGCAGAGTTCTTTTAAAACTATTTGTTAATAGCAAAGGCTATTTGATATTACAGAGTAGTATGATATGTAGATACATGTGAAATCCACTTCTATATTCATTTAATTGTTGAAGGACAATTGTTTCTACTACGTATTTGGTATTTTGAGTGTAGCATATGAGTTAAACAGGTCCGAGGGAGCAGCACATATATTATGTATGTATCAAAAGTGTTGAATTATCACTTTCACACCCGAGTGAAAGACACGTTTATTACGGAGATGGGCTACAGGAGAATTCTCTTTGCGCATTAAACACGAATCGTAAGTTCAATGGAAATTGGTATCATGAGGTAACTTGGCCCAGCGTCCATAATGAGTCTTATGAGGATTTTGTACCAAGATTATCAGAGTGTCGACATAATGTTATAATCATCAAGCTGTTTTATTACAAGCAATGAAGGAACACATGATTTCAACTTCGTTGAGTTTGCAAAGAAGATATTCATACCGACTGGTTATTCACAAATTTTGTTTAGATTGTCAATGTCAAATTTGCTAGAACGAAGACCAGAGAGATTCCTGGTGGTTGTGGTCTATTTATACTCTATAATATAATGATGTTGAGTTTCGGTTTAGATTTGTCAATCACCGGTACCAAGTAATGGTTCGATCATTCGACGGATTTTGTTTGGATCATATTCAAACTGGTCACAACAACTTTAAAGTTAAAGAAGTATAAAAATATAAATACTAAAGCGTACTTTTATCCTCCGGAACTCCTGATGGATGCAAGTCAGTTAATATGTGCAATAACTTCCTTCTTATTTCCGAAGACAAAGAGTTGAACTTAATCACACCTTATTATTCGATCATTGCTATTTGAATTTAATTCCCAAGTCGTGAAATATTTGTTTCTAATCGTCCTGCCCATTGTAATTGTTTGCTATTTTTATTTCACATCTATCTATAAAGTGAACAGTGGGATCATCATTCCAAATTCGGTTGGTGCACACGAAAACATTTGTTTTGGAATCCTGCAGAAACTCACACACGTATCTCCTTCAGATTCAGATGAGATGAAACATTCTTCTATTGCTTTGCTAGCTTTAGACAGATTTCTTCAAACCTGTGTACACATAATAAAGTCCATTCAGACTTTTTACTTTTGTAAGTCGATAAATAAATGCGAGGAAATCTGTGGAAGGAAGGAAAGTTATATGTCCTGAGTATGTGTTTATTTTTACTAAAAGATAATTTGTCAAAGGAAGCTGAAATCTCGTTTTCCTAAATTGTCAATGAAAGCCTGACTCAAGAAGTAAAAAGCGCAATGAGGTTTGAGCCCCAGAGAGCAGCTCGAGAATTTTGGGAGAATAGAAGTGGTAATAAGTTTGAGACTTTCACAACAACGAAAATAACCAACTTGGTTGATACTGGAAGAAGTTCACATTCCACATTTTCAATTCCCATGAAGGATTTAGGATTTACTCGTACACTACTTACTTATAGTTAGTAGTTTCTCGTGTACGATCTACTCGAGCTTTTAAAAACATTTCTTTCTTGGTAGCCTCGAAATAGAATTATCCAATTCGGTGTTGAATTGTCGTCACAACAAGCTCAAAAATTGGATGGGCTATTATATCGCCTGATTCACCCCTGCTCTCATCCGTTCCCATCATCTGGCCAATAACTAAAACCAACCACTCTATATATTCGGGTTAGAGACTACGTTTCTTGTACGAGGTTTTGAGAGCATTATTATTAGCCCCCCCTTATATAACTTTCCAAACACGTGTTCGAACGCCTTCCAATACAAAAATACACCAATACTGCTTGCAACTTCCATGTGAAATGGATATTTGATTGGACGTTTATTCTCTCCGCAGCAGTCTCAAAAGTGTATCAACCATTGTAAACGTATCTCTTTTGTGTATTACTCAACGGATCTAACAAACAAGACTTAAGAGATCCAAGGAACCGCAAACATTTACTTGGTCAAGAGTCTACTTCTATGTATAAATACTTGATGATATCTGTTGTAGTTCTTTGTATCGTCGTCTTATGTTACAAAGTCACATGGGGCTCAAAATAAATTCAATTCAAAGTAATAGACACACAGCGAGTACCATTTTGGGAAAGTGAAAGTACAAAAATTTGAACTCTATAGTCAAGGCACACAGTTGGAGGAGGTTCGTGTTGAAAGTGGTATAATTGGTACATTAAATTTGTTGTTCCACACTCCCTTGAGGAATGCAAAAGAGAGACTTCCTATAATACTAATAATAATGTTGAAGTGCGTATGCATACTCGAGTAAACTGACCGTGTGTTAATTGATTATCCCTTGACTTTCTCCACGTAAAAGACTTTTACTGCATCTGCATGGAATAATCGCACGGTCTATAGGCAGGAGATATGAGACAGACACACGCAATGTTATAAAACATTGTATCGGCTCCGCCGTTTCATCATCATCTCATCATCATTCGAGTTCCTGTGAGATGTGTTCTGTGTTGTGTGTGTGTGTATGCGGACAAACAGCAGAATATACCCAGCCAGCCAAAAAGAAAGGAGGGCTGCCTTTTCCATAACCGATAGATCTCCGTGAGTGCGGTGGTGTGAGATCCTCTTGGAGGAGCAGAAGAACGGTAGCATAGTGGTAGCAGTAGTGGAAGTCGTAGGCATATTCGGTATAAAAGATTTCCCCATGCCACCCGGATTGCACAGTTCCACCGGAGGTTTCGCAGGATGAGGAGAAAGCTAGCGTTACTTTATAGTTGTGAAGAATCTTTCATCTCACATCACCGCAAATTCCTGAGCCAAGTATTGACACTTATTGAAATATTCATATACTTCGTTGAGCCCCATTAAAACCCAACTGAAGGGAAATCTTTGTATTTAAGTGTCACACTGTCATTCGCATTCCACTCCGTCGTCGTCCCGTGAAAGTTCTTCGAAAGGGTGAAACACTAGATTTACTTTGTGGTTTGTGAGAACTCCAAAAGGTTTAAAAGGTCTCTCTGTAGACTTTGGACTTGTTGACTTGCTGGAGTTTATATAGTTGTGCGTGCAACCTCCTTCCGCAGTCTTAATAATAAAAGACTTTTCAGTCTTATACCTGCATATGTGTGGACAAATGTGTACACTTTCAAATGCATTTGAGCAACTCTAAGGAGAACAACAGAGGAATAAACATAAACAGGACAGACATATAGAGACACAATTCATTCCGAGTAATTTGTAGGTTGTGTTATTTTGCAATATTCACATTCACGTGTTGCGGTGCTATTTTTGTCCTACGGTATAACTTCTTGTCTCATGAAATATAAACTTTGACTTTGACATTTCCCTTCACCTTTCTCATAAATATTTAAGGAAATCAAAATCGTAGAAACTTTCAAGGAGACTCTCGTGTGGGAGCATAAATGGCTTAAGAGACAGAGTATTATATTATAATATTGCATTGTATTAGTGAAAGTGTGAAATATAATTTTGTACTTTTCCGTGTCTCCAGCTCTCATGCGGCGTGGCACATTCGATTAATTCCGAATGCTGACTGGAGTAGAAAGATAAGAGACAAATGTAGTGCAAGAAAAAGTGACGCTCGGAAACTGAAGTATGAACTTTTTACCGTCTCACAACTCTCTCTCTCTCTCAGCGTTGGCGTTTGAATAAACAGTAATAAAAAAGAAATGTCAATGGAAGTGAATACGACGAAGCACAGATACTTTCTTTCCTGTCCTTCCATACAATCTTTACGGAGCATCGTCAGAACTTGGTGCAAAAGCAAAGTTGTCTCGTTCCAAAGGGGAAATTGACACAACTGTGAAAGTTGGGCTTTATTGTCGGGTGGAATACAAGAAGACTTGGCCAACATAAATGAATCTAAATTGATCTTGCTTCCGTCCTTCTCTATGTGTAAGTTTATCTATTTTGATCTTCTGAATCCCTCTCTCTCTCGTTCTCACTCTTTCTACTTCTTCTTCTTCGTTTACTACCGAATTTACAGAGAACTACCTGTTGTTCCGTTGGTCCTCAGCATGTCACGTCACATAAGATGCTTTCTAAAAAGTATTATTCCACACTAATACTCTTTTGTAGTCTCTTATTGATTTCGTGACTCTCTCAGGGCCAAAGGTATGAAGATATTGTAAAAGAAAGTTAGTTTCTTCATCTGAAGATCACATGAAGCCGTGTAAATAGAGTAGAGGTGGCGTATAATTGAGTTACGGAATTTAGAGTCCGTGTCTCTTTCTTTGGAAATAATAATGAACGCCTTTGAATCTTTGGAAGATGAGGAGGACTTTCTTTCTTCACTCTTTAAATAAAAGGCTCTTCTTCTGTACAATTGAACTCTTGTAAAGTTACACCCTATACACGCCACCACCATTCGTGACGAACATCGCACTTTCTCTTTCTCCTTGTCCCTCTATCATCTTGTAACATTCTATTCCACCAAGCCTATACAGCTTCATTGTTTTCAACAGACTACCCTGATGAATATACGAAGACGCAATTTCAGAAGCAGAACAGCAAAAAGTTCTTTAGCCCTTAATTTGTGAAGAAAAGTAACCAGGCAGAATAAGAAGTTCCATTACATAAGGTTATCTCATAGCACAATACCTTTCAGCAACATCTTTGTCAATTTCTTTTAAAGTATTAATCTGCCCCTATATGTATACTTTCCACTGATTTTTACGTCACAGTACATTTCTCTTACAAATACTACCACCACTATTTCACTTCTTTTAAAATGTCCAAGCCACAGAACTGCGAGCGAATAGAAAAGAACTAATACCTAATAAAAAATTCTACGAAACTTTGTACAAAAATCCCACAGAACTATATGGACATACTTTTAGGAGTCATTTCAAAGAGACAAACTTTCTAAAAAAGCGTTTTGAAAGATTTGAATTCACAAGAGAAAAAAGGCTCCAGAAGTTTTGTTTCGTGAAAAGAGCATCCAGGCTCTATTTTGTTCGTAGAATGTGGCAATAAAAAGCTCCTCCGTCTTATTTGCATTGAATCTTCTGATCAGATGGAGAGGAAATATAATGGAATATTATTTCTCTTTAAAACTTGTACGACTTTCTGTTTTTTATTGTATAATTCCATGATTTTCTGCTGAAGTGGCTCGTTATCAAACATACGTCGTACTCTTGTTAACATTTCCTCCTCAGACCATTTGATTGACTTCGTCTAATATGTTATAATTTCGTATTATGTTTTTAAACAATGACTCGGTCTCACAAAAAGCAATTCGCGTGCAGTTGTTCAACTGTTTTGCACACTCTTGAAACTTTATAATGATTCATATGTTCAAAACACCACACAAGCCATGAAATTAGCACATGCAGAATATCAATTAACAAACAAACAAGTAACTTACATTGTTGTTGCATATCATCTCCTTATAAAGTTATAGTTTCCTACCTTGAAAAGCGAGAGTCAATTTCAATAAAAATACATTTCTCCTCGTAATATGTTTGTTTTTCTCAATTCACATATATCCACAACATGTCTGTGAACATTAACCAACGATTCCTTCACACATGTCGCGGAATATGCGAATTATTTTTTACCTTCGACTATTTCACTCACTCATTGTCATCTTGCATCTGTGGGTTTGCCGTATACTGCTCTATGTCCCAGTAAATGAATAGAACAACTTGGTAACAAATTTCAAAAACAAAAACACGATAAAGCCACTAAAAACCACATACTATACTAACTCTTTGTTGGGCTCACTCCATTGCTTGTTATCAATTTATAGTACCCAACCTTGCGGAGTGTGTAAAAAGAGAAAATGTTTCACTAAAAGCAAGCACCTCGTTTTCTATATGTTTCATATTGTAGTTTCCAGCAGCATCAGACAATCTACATGTCAATGATATCTGTTCGTTCATTCATTTGAAAGAAATCAAATTTTCTAGAATTAGGTGAAGTGAAAATTTCCAAGCAGACTATATTTATACACACACTCACACAAACACAAGCTTAACTGCAAATATACTTTCTCTTCTACGAAAAACAGTTGCACAAAGCAAACTGTGTCGTGGTGGTCTACGTCATTAAGAGTTATTAAATTTGGAAAGCTTCTGCAGAAGCAAAAGTACAAAGGGAGAAGGATAGTCAGCAGTCGGGTAGAAAGAACTGCATTGGGCAATTCAACTTTATTGGAAAGCTACTCTCATAACTGCAACCTGTGGGCTTTTGCCTCTATACATCGATCATTCAAATACAGAGGCAACCGATCATCACAGGGAGAGAGACTCGGGTCCTCGAGACTTCTAAACTCAATCGTGTCGTCAAACATTTAGTCAGATCCAGCATCTAACACACTGTCGACTCTGTACAATCGCTACTGTTGAATTATGATGAAAAGGTCTCCTCAGAAGACATTGTGTATATGTTCTATTCTATTCCACTCTAGGACTATAACTGTAAGTTCGTACCTCACATGGAACATCAAATGGTCTGACAACCTCACAAGCACTGTTCTTCTTAGAATTCAACCGATTGGCTGTTAGCCTCGGATGTGTCTATGGCACGAGTGAAAGTCATTTTGGCGATAGTTGTACTTCAAACTCTGAACTAGTATACAGTGTTTGTTTGGTATATGTGAAATTCAATTTATCAACGGGAAATTGTGTGTAAAAGTTTTTAATCATTCATGTCACTGCGGGGACTTCATACTTTGTTCTTTTGACTTCTAGTCACATGCAAAATGTAAAGCATATCTTAGGAAATAGTCTAGGACTAGCAGGAACGAAGTATGTACCCTGGTGTGCATTGTGCTACAAGCGACAAGGCATAATGTTTTGAAGATATGTTTATGTTTAGGGCTTCAGCATTAAATTAACAGGAAGTGTTTTTATAAAATGAACCGTCGATATTGATAGGTATAGCAGCAGGCTTGTAACAAAAGAAGTTAATAAGTCAGGTAAAGCGAGCAAGAAGAATAAAATTGAGTTAATAGCTGTCTTTGTTTGGCCCTCTGGGTGGTTTGAAATTGGAGAAATTCTGAGAACTGCACTACTTGACTTTCTCCCCTTGTCTTTCAGTAAACATTGAGTCTTATTAAGCAAAATACAGCTCGTTTATAGGCCATATTGCTGCTGACTATGCAATGAAGCTAGAGAGACAAAATTCTCTCCCAGAATCTCGTCATTCCTTAAATATTCTCTGTTGACTTTCCTTCTTGTACTACTGGTGATGAAATATGCAATCAATCAACATTAATGAAAGGAACCCTGGGAGATCAACAATCTTGTTTTTCTATCCACTAAATTGCTTCTATCAACTAGGCCATTGTGATTTCAGTTCAAATTCCAAATTTAGATTAAATGCCATGTCACTTCCATCTTGGGTTCGATGAATTTTCAATGCACATCGAGACGCTTGTGGATAGAAACGTGATTCTAAAATTTAACCCCAACTGTGCTTGCGATTTAAAAGGGAGAGTATACATCAGGAAAGATGCTCGGTCAGAAGCACACACCGGTGGTGGTGGTGGTGGAGTTTCTGATGTTCAAACATCCTATCAATGCCTCCATGCACACCTGATAAGTTGTCGAGTCAAGATTTCCTGACAGTCGTCCATTAGAAAAACTGATACATTGCATGCCCACCACGTCGAGAGCTTTCACCAACTTTCTCTCTCTCTCTCTCGGCTCTTTGAATAATGATGACTATCATCATACTGTCTCAACACCAAGTCTGGAGTTCCTAATACTAATGATCATGTTTGATTCAAGTCTGAGGCATTTTGCAATCCTGTTGACAACGTGCTTTATAGTGGCAAAGCTGTGAGGCCTTTGCCCATGGACTATATAAGTGTATCATGTATGGTACACATACATCCATTTATTGTTGACGTAATGGATATTCTTACATTTAGGTTGGTCTTTTCTGCCTGCCGTAATGTACACGAATAAGTTGAAAGAAGCATGGATGAAGAAAGTATCAGATTCGCTTTTTCCTAATACGCCATTATTTAACTTACTCTTTGTGAAAGAGTGTGATGACAGAAATGGATGATTACTGTGGAAAAAACCCCTGCGATCGCATCTCTGGAAAGGAATGAGGAAGGGTGGATTGTGAAGTTACATAAATGGAAGGCCCGGTATAGAAATTGCCCTTGTAAAAATAGACTAGATGTAAAGATTAAATTTCTAAATCCTTTATTCCGTCTCCTTTAAGTTTCTTAAGCACGAAAAGACTCTTTCAAGATATATTTATATGTATAAGATTGCATCACAATTTCTTCCAGTGACTATAACCCAGAGCCGGTTCAACAAGAAACTTTATGGTAACTGGAGAAGGAAAGTCGGATTACGAGAAGTGCAAAAAATTCTGAAAGTAAAGTATTCCAAAAGGCAGAAGAGCGAGGAAGAGATCTCTAGTCTAATAGCTAGTGTGTCTGTATATGCATCTTCCTGAAAGTATAAACGCATTTAGAAGTTTACAAACGAGATAAGTTACGTGGGCCGAGAGGGAGAAAGAGAGTATATTTGTGTTTGTGACTTGCTTTCTCTTTGGGTCATTAATCAACCTAGCTTATGGCTGTGATTGGTCAAGGTTAGGGTTGTATTACAGCAGCCGCATATACATCGAGGTTGAGTTGAAGGTTCCCAAAGGTTGTGGACGGTAAATATCTCTTTCATGAATGAAAATAAGACTTCCTCAGACCACAAATGATACATGTCAGTTACCTATCCGTCAGAGGTTCACTGCATGGTTAAGCTTACGTCGGTGTAAGGTATGGAAGCATAAATGCGTCCCACACGCCATAGACTATACAGTGAGGAGATCTATAAATTTCAGGTTCAGTTTTATAGATGGATTTATATTAGAGATGCATGGACTACATATGATTAATATAATACATCTTCTCTGTTAGAGAAGCAATCTAAGAACTTTTTGCTTCAGTCTCTACTTATTCTGTAGCAAATAACTCTCTAGCAAAATGAGGATTACGAAAGGGAAGTAGAATTACGCGATGTTCTTTCTGGTAAAAGTAATCTTGGAGGGTAAGAGAGAGAGGGAAAAAAATATGTCTGACTGGCATTCCAGAGCTTCAGCCAAAAGGTAATTTGAAAGTCTTCCATATCTACAAAGCTGTACCTGGGCAAAAATTGATATTTATTTAGTACCCTTGAGTCTGCCAGAAATATATATTTTATGCTGATTATGTTCAACTTTATAGAGTTTTGTTGTAGCTTTTCGGCACAGGTAATTAATTTACTAGGTTTAGTCTGCCTTTTCATCATGCAATTCACATATTGGGATTGGTTTATTTTAAGGGTTTCAAGAAGTCGTGGGTAGTAAATAAGAGTATATTATAGAGAAGTAAACTGTCAATCTTTTACATGGAATTTACGTTACCGGAGATTAATTATTTCGTAATTTCTTTGACTGGATCTTACCTAATTACACGCCGGAAAAGATAAATGGTGAAAGATACATGTGCCAAGTTTAGCATTATACTTTCACTAATTACGGTGGTTTCATGCCAAGAAAATTTCAAGAAGAGTGCCTGCTGAAATATCGTTGCATAAATGTAAAACAATACTAAAACGAAAAGTATGTTTTTGATCATCAGAGATAGTTGTGACTAGAGATATTTGATGCATATAGTGTATATAAAGAATTCTTCTTAAAACACGAAGTTTGAAGAGGCAAAAGTCAGAATAAGTGACATATTTCTCCGACTCCGGCAATTCGATATTTAAGTCCCTATTGCCATTTTGTTATTTGATCTCTTTTATCTTTTGAGATGATGTCCCTACTGGTGGGCTCTCAGTAATTGATGTGAAGAAAGCGAGAAACAGGAACCTTTCTGACTCCCAGTCCAAATCACAACGATAAAGTATATACGTACTATTATGTGTGCTCTGTCCTCGATTACCACGAAATGTATTACCGCAGCTTTCGACGGATCAACTAAGCTTCAGGGGGAAAATTGCATTACCTGAAAATAAAGACTGTGTTTTGCTCTTTCGCTCATATACGTTCGTTTAACTTCCATTAGATAAGGCTCATTTCAGAAATCATATTTCTTGGTATACCTATATAGATATATAATATACATACCTTGTTGGGTATTGTAGTAACTTCATCCATGGCATGATTATGAACAAACTCTGTTCTTTTTGTTTCGCTTAGCTCACTTTTCTGCAGAAACTTTTTTCCCTTGTACAACAAGCAACGAATGTTTCGAATTCTCCAAGATTTTATCGTAAAAGTGTATTTTATATACATCCCTTTCGCAAACCTTCATCCTCTCTATCAATGCAAGTTTTTTTGTTTACTCACTGTCCATCGGAGCTTGTCAAAATGCTTGCATAAATAATCAATATGTATGCCTACAAGAGTTTCAGTTATATTCTGATTGCATGCAAAGCAGTCAATCATACACCGCGATATATTGAGGCAACTTCAATGAATCAATGAAAACTTGAGCAATACATGATTTCCAACTTTTATATATGGGACACGCGTAATCTCCAAGTAAGATTTCAATTTAAGTGACAACATATATACCAGCGTAGTAAATTCAAACAAAAATTTTAAATTTAAATATTTCCTTTAAGAATGAAATAACTTTGTACGGCATAAAGTTTGGAAGCCATTCTGCGAAATCAGTTATTGATTATCAATTTCTATTCATTTCATGCGCTTGTCATCCTCCCAGATATTCTTCTCCGCAAATTCTAATCTAGCTGCGATTCTTTCTAAGCTCAAATAGGAGAAAAAGAGTAAGAAAACATCAATTTCAGTGCAAAATCGGACCTTCAACCCTATCCAATTACGAAATCCATGTAGAGACAAGAAAAAGGGAGATATATGTATGCGTGTATGTAGTACAAACCAGGGATTATTAATTCCCACGGATATTCCACTTTCTCGGGGCCTCATCTTGTGTCTAGTAAAAATCCGATTGCACAAACCGACTATCCAACCTTTCCAGCAGGACGTAGAGAATATCCATATATGCCTATACACAAGACTAAGTTTGAAATCCAATCCCCGAAAAGAAAAATGTCATCTCATTAATTCCCTTGTCACTCCTCAGCTCCATGTGTCACTTGCAGTCTCAAACTCAAGATACGTCTTTGAATTTCAATCAAGGTCTTTATAAGCATTAGCCGATGTCGTACACGGACTTTCGCTTTCCCTCAAAGTCGTTCCTCAACTTGAGCTTACAAAAAGAACATGCTAAACTTCCACAAAAGAAAAGTACCTCAAATATACATAATATCACTTCTTATTGTCGAACTTATTGAACACATAGGCTTATTTTTATAAGGATAAATGGCGAATGAGGATATATATACTAAAGTGATATGTCACCATTTTATGTGTTTCCGCACGTTCTTCTTATCGTTCACATATCAATCGGAATAAAAGCTATCTCACAACCTCTTAGATTGCACAACTGAGCTTTGATTTATGCATTCGTCTCATAAATTGCATGAATTCTTCGAACTCGGTGCATTCAGAATACATGTAACCGCATATATATGCATTAACGGTGTCCTACAGAACAGAAATAAACTAGCAAAAAACTAAAGGAACAGTCACTAAATAAGAGTCCTTGATTCTTTGGTTTTTTCCAGAAATATATATCCCACACAGAGCCATTCATAAGAACCGGAGTGTGTGTTTGTGTGGCGATGAATTGCATCATCAAGGATAACTTGGAGTCTTGGATGAGATAAAGAAAAGGAAGGAAATGGCATAATAAACCAGAAGGAAAACGACAAACAAACGAATAAAGATGTTACTCTCGTCATTCCTTTCAATCATCATTCTCCTGGCCAGCCCTTTCATCGTTTTGTCCAATCTCCTGATCATCAGTGTCTGGCTTCGCTTCAAGAGACTCAGGACACCTTCGAATGCACTCATAATCTCTTTAGCAGCAGCAGACGTCGGCTTTGGTCTTCTCATACCTGTGGCCATCGCCTTGGACCTTTCCCTTCCGATGGACGAGTCCTGCAACTTTTCCCTTTGCATAGGCCCATTCGCAGTCCTCCTCACTTTCTGTGCTGCTTCTTTGCTCTCTATGACGGCAATTGCGTTGGATAGATTCACATCAGTGGCTCAGCCCTTACGCTACAACCACTTTATCACCATGTCCAATGTTCACAAGTTCATTACTGGCTGCTGGACATATGCCATCGTAATTGGAATCTCCATTCCTTTAATCTTCATACGGAACGTCGGACCAGAAGTGGTGATTGCTTGGTTGGCCGTCTTTCTCTACGGACCCTGTCTAATTTGTGCGGTCGTGAGTTACGGCTACATTTACGTCGTTGCACGGAACCATGCGAGAGCCATTTACAGTGTTGAGGTCTCATTGCACAATGGAAATACTTGTGAAATCACTGACACTGCTACTCTCGGACACAGCAACCGATATGGACTCACTTTGGCTATGATTCTCGGATCGATCATAGGATGCTGGCTACCTATTCAAGTTTGCGCTTTTGTGGATATCTTCTCTGAAAAGATGATCCTTATGGACAGGCAGTGGAGACTCTTGGCTGCCACTCCACTTGTGGTGAGCAGTCTCATGAACCCATGGCTCTACGGATATCGCTGCTCAGAAGTAAGTTTCTTCATTAACACATTCCAACCTTTTGCTTTCTCCGTGTCTTTAAGTCTTTAAGTGCCGAGAAATAGCATAGGTCAGGGATTAAGTCGGTCTTTGAAGCGTAGCTAACGTATAGAGTAAACGTTAGTGTGTCTGTAAAGTGAATCAACAAAGCTTATACATTTTACACAGCTCTTTTGTTCCTTCATCCTTACACAAACGGCTTAAGGTATTCCCATTCCTTTCCTAATTCCACCTCGCACAACTTTCTCATGCAAACTCTTTTAGGATAGCAAATCACTTTTATATTTGAGCTAAACACTAACCTTGGGTGTCAAACAAGCCTTGAACCCTACATGGCTTTTAAAAGACGAACCTTTTATTTCAAGATGAACTAGACAATCATAATACTAAATCTCTCAACCTGAAAATAACCTTCCTATGCACATCCCTTTCGCTAATAAAAACTCTGCTAGTTTACTTTCTCTCCAACTAATCTTAGCTCTAAACTAGAAAGCGATCTTAATGCATATAAGGATAAAATTAGTTCCACGTGAAGTCTTAAATATATATGTTTCTGATTTCCAGATGAGAATGGCAGTTATCCGACTGATTGAATCGGTGGTTACAAAAGTAACAGGACGTCCTCCGACGGTGAACATTCTGTACAGCTACCATAAAGGAGACTTAACTAGTTGTGCTTCAAACGTAAGACTTCTAGCAATCTCGCCAACACAGACTACCGTCCAGTGTTGCAGTCCCAGCCCAAATGGAGAGAGGAAACAGTCTAACTTAAGCATTCATTTGATGATCTGTGATCAAGTTTCCACCCTGTGATTTCTTTGATGATGATTCAACTCACTTTTACTTTAATACCTTTGTATGTCCTCATCGTACTTTCTTCCTAAGTTTTCTCCACTAACAATAAGATGCGAGTACCTTGTATAAAATGTAGATAATATACTACTTGTGTAATGTGTACCTATATTGCGTACCGACTAAAGTACTCAAATCAACTGACTTTATTGCGTGGACTCAAAGATAATATTGATTTAGATCGATGATCTCCTTCCAGAAATGAGCTGATCCTCAAATGTACCTTTCCTACAGAGTAATCGTGTTGCTCGACGTGCCAAATATTTGCTCTGTTGATATGTCTGGATCTTGTACTTAAAATTAAACACTAGAGATTAGTGAATAAAGTATGAGAGAGAGAGAGAAAGAAGTCGATTGGAGTGTTCTGAGCTGAAATAAGGCCAACGAGATGAAGGATAGAGATTTCCGGTTAAACGTCTAACATGGTTTTTGTAAAATAAGATTTGAAATGTATAAAAACAGAACATTCTATACCTACCATTTCCTGTTGTTGTATTAATAATCATTATGGTGTATGATCTCGTAATTTACTGACAAACTTATAATAATGCGTGTATAGGAATATAATATGCTATTTCTAATCAAATAATTTGAATTATAATGTTGTGAGCTCTGGGTACTGAATTGCATTGCGTATCCTATGTGTACTAAAAAGTAACATTCATGTCGTACATTTATCAATTGTTTTGACGGTTCTTTTCTTAAAATGCAGAGATTAGCCAGAATCAATAAGATCTTGCTTTTTGTGTACAAAACAAATATAAACTAATGAATATTATGCTTCAATGTCTGCAAGAGCAGTATATAATATGAGTTTGCAGTACTGTGCATTGTTCTTCAACACAAACTGCCCTGCATTAATTAAGATGAGAAATAAGTTGGGGAATGGAGCGGTACTTTCATTGTTTATGATTAATGTTATATATGTGCTGCCGAATTACAAGTCAGTCATTTCATTAGAGTATATAGTGTGTAGCAGAAAATAAAATTGAATAAATCAAATAATAAAATTCTGAGAAATATCTGGATAATATTTGACAATCCTTTTAAGTAAACTGACTTTGAGTTTAGATGGAGGCAATTTGCTGTATGAATAACGTTGATCCTGTTTAATTCACATCGCAGCTATATGCGTGCGTCAAAACACGAAACTCAATGAGAATCCATAAGGGTATAAAAATAGACCTAATTGTGTATGCGATTCTTATTCTCTATGGACAGGTAGAGAATAATTGTGGGGATCAATAAGACTTGTGGACAGTCTGACATCCGAGGAAGGAAACAAAATCTAAAATTATAATTAGTACATATAGTCAATCGAAATAGATCTGTAGCTTGGAATCTGTTTCTTCAAGAAGAAGACGTACCAAAGGACAGGATGCGGATGTAGCCCCATGAATTCATGTATGCAGTTACTACTAACATGAGCAGAAGCCGCCACATCGACTTATCTAAAACTCCAACAAGGGTTTCTCATAATCATGAAAGTTACTTGACTGACCGTAAATCATATATATCAACTAAACCACTGACAATTTTTACTAGAAATTCGATAGAAGAGAGATCTCAGTTTTATTTGTGTTTAAAAATCCTTTCAAAAAAATCCATTCAAAATAATATTATATACCTAGTTCATTAATCATTGTTTGTAGTCAATCAGTAGTCAATATTCCTGTCTCGATCCATAGCTCACGCTTGCTGAGCTCGTTGCATAATTTTCTTCTGCATTTCTTCGTTTTGTAGCTGGTCAAAAGTTAGTAATGAAATGCCCAGCTGATCCTCACGAGTAAACGGCTGAGCCATTTGTTTCAACCACTTTTTGGATATCTAAATCACAAGCATTTTCATTTTTAGATTTAGAGATTTAGAGTTTTTTTAGACTACTTTACGCTAATGGATAAATTGAAAGTGACATCAAACGAAACTCTTTTGAAAGGTTACCTGAATCGCCTCCTCGACTGACAAATTGCAGAAGGAATCTCTGAGATGCTCTTGAATCCATTTGGGGAGTTTACTCTTCTTATCATTACGTGCAAATCTCTAACCATCAAAAATCAAAACTGCTGTGTTAAATGAGCTTAAAAGCTTAACATTTTGGTTGTTCTCACCTTGTCAGCAAATATCATAATACCATAATCAGTTTTTCCTCGTAAAGCCCGTCCCACACATTGGGCAGCATGACGCATCGCATCGAACGTTAGAAAATCATTCTCTTTAATCTAAATAGTCCAATCATATACGAGCAAACATTAACATACATATTTACTGAATTATCAATCACGAGGCATCAATCTACAGCATATTTCTACAGTCCATACTCCAGTTTTCAGCTATTCTACTGACAACAACTTAAGACAACTCCGTATTAACAAGCATATCAACCTATCAAAATTCTTCGCTAATCTAAATAATCAGATACCTGAAATTGGTCTCTCAAGTATTCTAAACGAGCTTTGAGAATTTTTGATTGAGTGTAAACATAAGGGATTCCAAACATGAGAACAGCACGCCCTAAATGGTGATCAAAGTCCACTCCTTCAGACACTTTTCCTCGGGCTACTGACAGAAGTACAGCACCTCTGCCATTTTCACAGGCCTGTAGAAAACAACTTAATAAAATCTCCGTTCCGCCATCCTCACTTAGTTGGTAAAATTCATCATGTGTGCATTCAAACCTTAATGTAATTGAACAATGCTAAACTGGTTTCAGCAGCATCTTGGGTTTCAATGAACAGAAGTTTGTATTTCAGCAATTGATCAATTATTCCCTGATCATACCAACTCGCAACAACGTTCTCCATGTATAGATATGACGTAAAAAAGCACACCATTCCATCTGGAACAATAGCCGCGGTCTCGACGAGCAAATTACCGTAATTTCTTATTACTGAGGTATCTTCTCTTGTTTCATATTTTGAAGACATGGCCACTTGGTCATTTCCTTTAGTAACGATCTGAAAAGTATTAATAAATTTAGAGTCATTGTACATTGTACCTCCTAACTATTTCATTAACAAACAGGCGCCAGACAGACTCGAATTAAGTTCGTCTTCATGATTTAATTTTGTATCATTAGAATTCTAAGTTTGCACGTACCATTGGGAGGATACACGGTCTAGCTAAAGTCATCGTGAAGGACGTCATCACTCTGGGTTGAAAGTCTAAAATTTTAGGATACATATCTAAAGGAGACAGAGTTCCAGAGGTGATGACGACTGATTGAAATCTGTCAAAAACTGGTTTGATAGCTATCGAGCTATCGAGGCAACTGAAATGGAGAATAGGATTGGAAACCGTAGGGGATTTTTCATCAAAAGGCTCGATAATGATAGTAAATCCTTTAGTGTAAGTAGACACGAGAGTAGCAAAATGGGAGATTAGGACCAATGGAGAGAAGTCAGAGACGTCTGATATTTCAAGGGTTTTTATTAATGAAGCAAGTCGTTCTGCACAAAACCTGAAAAATTCAAGCATCCAGTTGAATCAGTAATTTATTGTTATCAGTAAATTGCGAAATACCTCAATGGTTTTCTTTCGATACATATCTTCCCATATATATCCTTGAGAAATCCTGCAGGAGATTCTTGAACAACGTGCTGAATACGAAGCCTCATCTTCACATACTCTACAAATTTTTTCAAGAAAAACACAAAATGTTCAGCATTTCGGATATTTCCAGGGACAGCCTCTTGCAGTATTTCATCTGGAAGAATTGGATTTGCAAGGACAATGTCCGTTTCACGAGCCATATTAGCATCTCGTAAACCTTCGACAAGACGACCATACTCTTCTCGCAACTTTTTGCTATCTTGCTCCTTTATTCTACATTACATAAAAACAAATGGTACAAATAATTGGGTTTCTTGTAACGCATTGCAAAAAAGACATATTATAGTAAATTAAACTCACTCGTCAATAGTTTTTTCCAAGGCACTAAGATTTGTGGAGCACTTATTTAGAATACGACGGTTAATTTTTACACTCATGGAATCAATACATACGTTATCTGAAAAAAACTTAAAAATTAATACATGCTAACAATTCATTTGCTTAATCCGTTTGGTCATGTTTTGATTACCAATATTGTGAGCTTCATCGAACACAACCACCGAGTTTTTTGACATTTCTTTTGACACTATCTCTGCTATCTTAGGATCAAGAAGATAATGGTAACTGTATACTACAATATTAGCATGGGATATCTGAAAAACATAATGTTGATGTTCAGAATTAAACGCTGAACTGAATTATATTCAGTGACACCAAAATTTCTACCAACAGTATATCTGGCGATGAAGTAGGGGCACCATCCTTTTTGTCTCCCGTATGCCTTCAAATCATCTAAATTGTACACACCGGGTGGAAGTGGAAATTCCCTTCCATGCATGTCGAAGGACTCGAAGTAACTACAAACAGGAACGCCTGAATCTTTCTGATGACGTGCTCTTATATAAGAAGCAGTGAGACTGTGGCAGCGACCATCAACAATTTTTCCTTCTTTTTCTTTGCTCACCTGCAGCAGTTAACAAAACAATCAAATTCAGTTACTAACACAAATATTGACCTATTCTAATAAGCATCATGCATACCGTAGGATGAATACATAAATTCTTTCTCGATGTCAAAGCTAATCCGACTAATTTAGGTTGCTGTCCAGTTTCCTTTTCATAAAATTTCACTAGGTTGTCCAACTCTGCGAGTACTTTTTCTATTTCTGGTAAAGTTCTAGAGCAGTAAATCAACTTCGTAACTTGTAAAGGATTTGCTTGCATATAAGAAATTATAAGAGACAATAACGACACAGTCTTTCCAGTTCCCGAGGGCATTTCCAACATACAATGGCCCTGAAATTATAGCCAGAACCAGTTATTAAAACACTTCATACATTCTATTACAAGTACGAAACATTCGTGTACAGAGTCTGAACTATCACTGTGCGTGTTTACCTTAGCATCCAAAGACCGCTTAAGCTCCGACATGTATGAGAACTGCTCAGGATAAATATAATCATAAGGGAAGAGCACTTCCAGTCCATCTACGTTAAGTCTACACACCACCACCACCACAATCAACCAACGACAATTTAAAGTAGACAGTAAAAAATACATAAAAATCCAACCAATCTACATTAATTTTGTGAACTTACCTCATGTCTGTGAGATTACGGCCCAGATAGGCCACCACAATCAAAAAGTACCAGTTCCACGCACACTTTTAAAAACCCAGCTTTCCACAACTATAAATATAATACTGACAATTTCGAAAACAAATCTTCTTACTAACTAAAAGCTCCTAGAGAATTTAAATTAATTTAAAATACGATAATATTGAACAATTAAAAAACTGTTTATAGCTGGGACCGGCTCCGACACAATAATGCACGGAGACTTGAGTCGTGCTTTAGTTGTAGTAATG
>Ga0194135_10000598_pt1 | contig 21247 bp, 24 predicted proteins | sample LitLau_LLRF_2013_FD_134024 | JGI IMG/M metagenome (GOLD analysis project Ga0194135, IMG submission 134024) | Freshwater sediment microbial communities in response to fracking from North America - Little Laurel Run_MetaG_LLRF_2013 (version 2) | ecosystem: Environmental > Aquatic > Freshwater >...
AAGTGAAAGTGATTCTGAAGGCCATGAGGCAAAGATGAAAGAGAAGACGCTTCATCATCATCATCCCCACATCCGGAGAGTGACCGCGATGCCAAAGAAAGGTGAGCATGTGAAAGCAAAGAAAATGGAGAACACGCAAGAAAAGGAAATGGACAAGTCCAGCAGCAGCAGCGGTGACTCTGGAGATGCAAATGAAGTTGACGTGGAAAAGAAGATAAAGTCTCCTGGTCGGAAGGCGACAGTGATGCCATCAAAGAAGACCAAAACTGTGAAAATCCAGGAGAAAGGAGAAAAGAAAGAGAAAAGGGTCCATGAACACTCCAGCAGCAGCAGCAGTAGTGACTCAGGAGATACAAATGAGGAGGTGGAAAAGACGACAAAATTTCCTGGTCGGAGACCGACAGCAATGCCACAAAAGAACACTGAAACTGTGGAAATCCAGGGGGAAGCAGAGAAGAAAGAGAAAAAGGTCCATGAAAACTCCAGCAGCAGCGATAGGAATTCCACCGATGAAAGTGGGGAGGTGAAACAGGTGGAAGCGACAGCGACGCCACCAACGAACGCTAAAACTGTGAGAATCTACAGGAAAGTGGCAAAGAAGGGGAAAAAGCACCATGAAAATTCCAGCAGTAGCAGCGGTGAGAGTGACCCTGGAAATGAACACAAGGGAAAGGTTGCTGGTCGGAGAGCCACATCCTGGCCAGGGAAAATGAAAGTGGTGAAACTCCCGGAGAAGGTGGAGAAGACGAAGAAGCGAAAAAAGGCGTCCAGTTCCAGTAGTGATTCCGAAGCTGGAGATGGGAGACACAAGAAGGGACGACATCCTCATAGTCGGAGAGACATTTTTGGAATTTTCAGCACCTTCGACGACTCGGTGAACTTTCATCACCCCCGTGTCCATGCGCGGGTGCGGTTTGCGAATAAATCCTACTGTCGAAAAGGGACATGTCAATCCTGTCGCGATCCTCCAGGTAGGCCTTCACATTCGTTTTGCAACTTCAAATGGGGTTCTAGGTGGAACTTTGGCGTTTTTTTTAAATTCTCCAGAATATCCGTGGGACTGCGATTGCGACCGCGATCACCACCACCGGTGTTAAGCCGTTCCAGGGACTCTTCTGAACCAACGCGCAGGATGGACTTCCTTTTATTTTCCATTCTTCCTCATTTTAATCTGTTCTCAAATTAAATCCCCTAAAATGAAACAATTTTTTTTACAGAAATGTTAATGATTTTCTTGAAATTACTGTAATTTGTGGAACCTGAAGAAAATATACATTCATGAACCTGTCTAATGCTAAATGTCTAGGTAGAGAACTTTTGTCGAAGCAAGGGCACCACATGTTGCAAATACTGCTGCGGCGAACACAATGGCGGTTGTTGAGCCGGTGGCAGCGACAACGTTTCCCAAAACCAGGGATTGTGTAATTTGTGCCAGGAAAACCATGGAGGAGACTATTGCGACGTCAGTCCCAAGTCCTCGCACTTCGGATCCCCTCCCACTCCCGTCCAACTCCCCACAATCCAAATCAAACTAAAATCAGAGAAGGGGTCTGGTTAGCCTCATCTGCCTCTGATTCCCGTTTAAAATTCCGAATCCGAACGGTGTGCTAGCACTCACGGTTTCCGCTGCATGATACCGAGCCACCAGGAGGTAAGGCATCGTGAACAGCGTTGCATACATCACCCCAGCGGTCCACGAGAAGAGAATGACCCCGAAACGGGCCCGAGCTAGGCCCATCAGGACCATCCCGCCGGCGTAGATGAGATGCCCATAAAAGTAAGTTCGCTTGGCCCCAAATCGTCGGATAAGCCTGTCAATGGCGACAGAGTAGAAAGAACAACTAAGCGAGTAGAGACTCATTCCCCAGCATCCGAATCGGACGCCGTCTTCATAGAGCTCTCGAGTGAGAGAGCCACGTGGAGCAGTTGGATCCCCACCAAACACAGCTTCCCCAACGAAATCCGTAAAGTAGAGGGAGTAGCAGACGAGAGACATCCAGGAGAAAAAGTTGGTAAAGCAGAGCCACTGGAGGCTTCGGGGGAGGTGGATGATCGTCTGCAAGTACTCACGGAACGTGGGCAGACGCTCCTCTTCCCCAGTACCTCCTCCGCTAATCAAGGAAGACTCACCGCTAAAGGAAGTCTCTGCAACGCTCCCGTACGAAGTACATTCTTCGTCCAGCTTCAAATACCCAGCAGCGATATCCTGGGAAGTGAGTGAAAGTTATTAGAAAGTCCATTTGAATTCTGCGTTGGAGTGCAGTCAGTCACACAAATGTTCGGTCTATACCTGATTAAATTTTTTTGAATGGACTCGGTATGGCATCTCTCTGAAACTTCTCACCGTCGTCACAACACAGCCAATGAAGAGAAAGAGAACAAGCGTGAAAACTGCCCTCACGTGACCTCCGAACATGTCCCCTGCAGCCACACATGGTTTATACACAGTCAACTTAATTAATTAATTTGAGGGAGAAAAGTTAATGTGATGTAAACGGGAAAGTTGATTACCGATGAAGGTATGCTCCCAATTGAGAGCTCCAAGAAAGTAACCGAAGGAACCACCGAGTCCAGCCATGATTGTAAACGTGCTCAACCCCCGGGCGTGGTCCTCTTTGAATTACACAAATTATTGGGAATTTAAATGTCCAGCCATTTAATTCAAACTTTCCCCTTACCTGGAATCGTGACATCGAGCATGTAGGCCCTCGACGGGCTCTGGCAGGCGTCTGCGTCAAAATCCAGGAGGACCGTTCCTAAAATCGTAAAGACGATTCCCCAGGGGTGTTTGGAAGGTGACACTTGTCCCATTGTCACTTCCGCATCCCCAGCAGATGTCCACGTTGAGTTGAACGTCATTGGTCCCTGCATCTCTCTGTATTCATCTCCAAGCCAGAGACCAATTGTTTTACCATTCGGGACGAGAAGGAGTCCGAGGACGATGCCTACCGAGAGTAGAAGGATGAAGGGTCTCCGTCTGCCAATAGGGGAAGTGCACCCGTCACTAAGGGAGCCCAGTAGTGGGGTAATGAATAAGCCGAGCTGGGATCGGTCAATTGCAAGAAATCATTGAAGGTGTATCATTCTAATTGATTTTAATTGTGATTGTAATAATTAAGGGCTTACAATGGGGCTGAGTATCCAAATAAGCGTCATGTGCCTGTGCCGAAGACCAAGGTTGAGGAGTAGCGGAGAGACAAAGGCTGTTTCCGCAGCATATGAAAACTCAATCCCCATAACGGCCGCGGAGATCCTGGCAAGTTCCAGTCGCGTCTTGGGCCTGTGAAAAAAAGGAATTGGAATAAGGAAGAAAGTTGGAGAAAGTAAAAGAAAAAGTAATCTTTGGACAAATGGAAAAAAGGAGATGGAGGGAAACTTTCTTGGTCGCGTCTCGTGTGGGGGAGAGGCGTATGGAAGTTAATTGGATTTTGATGTTCGGTAAACAAGTGGTTGAATCTGATTGGTTGAATTGTTTGCTAACCGAGATATGTGGGAAAAGTCGGTTTGTTGGGCAGTGGACGTGAGATGGATCCGTCGAACGGTCTCTTCCCGCAATCTTTCCAACTTGGAACGGACCCTCGACCGGAAATTACTTTCTCCTTCCTCACTTTCCTCTCCATTCACTTCCCAACGCTCACGGAAACGCTCTTTCAACAAGTGGAAAAAACCCACATACTCCCCAACCCTTCCCATTCCGCACAACCAATATCAGGAGAAGCTTTGAAGGAATCTCTGAAACCAACAAGAGGATTAGGAAAAGTTTAACCAAAATCCGATGGAATGACACAGGGAAAACCCAATTTTATTTGAATAAAAACTGCAACCTACAAGATTGGAATGATAAAAAGGCTTTCACTTCTCTCAACAGAGAAAATCCTGGAATGAGAAAAGGGGATACTGACTGACTGTCTCCTGCCTAGAGAAAGTCTTAATTTTGGCTTTCACCGTGGAGGAGGAGAGTGAAAGTAGAAAAGCCCCAGATGTTCCCTGCCCCATCTTAAATGGATCCAATTGAGATTGGATTCTTAAAACTACTCTAAATCCACATTTTTAATTAAAAAGCAGAAATAAAGACGTCCCGGGGAGGTAAATTACTTTTCCGTTTTATACCAGTAGTGGTGACACCCGCACTTTCACCACAATCTGGAACCTTCCGTGCGACATTTTTTTTCCTGCTGTTTCTGAGTTTAAGCTGTATTTGAAACAGGTTTAGTAACAATAAAAATGGCTCAAGTAATTAATCGGAGTCCTACTCATCCCAATTAATGGCAGTAAAATTTGATACAGTAACAGAACGAAGAATGTACAGTACGCGTGCTTACCTTCTCTGCTCCTGTTTGCCAGGCTTTGATTCCGGAGTGTTTGGAGAGTGTCTTTGCTTTTGGGAGTGGTGACAGGAGATGAGCTTCTCTCTGTATATTTTGAGTATTTATTGATTGAGCGTCGATTAATTGTAAGAACCACGGAGATGGAATATGCTTTTACCTGTTCCTGTGTTCTTTGTTCCTTGTTGCTCGTTCCAAGTTCTCGCTTTCTTACCCCCTGCGCACCAGTCGCAGACCATTCAGTAGCAACGACGACTCCATTCTCACTGTGCAACATTCCATAACACCCGTGGAGAAAGCAGAAGCAAACCAATACCGAGAACTTTCAAGTACCTTCCCCATCCGGACAACAACAAAGCCTGCCGCGGCAAGCTCTCCCTTTCTTATTGGCTTTCCTTTTGTTTGGCTTCTTCTGCTGGGGGATAAGGCGATTAGCCGCTTTCTTTCCCTTTCCATCCCGAACGGGGAACGGGGGACTACCAACTCTCCAAAAACATCCAACTTCCACTTTCTTTAATTACAAAAGCGGGATTTCACTTTATTAATGCCTGTTTTCCATTCCGGAATTGATTAATTTTTGATATAATAGTAACCTATTCAGGAAGCTCTACGACTCACGTCCAAATTATACTCCTCACGTAATTACGGTTGGGCCGTTGACGCCAAGGATAGAGTGCATGTTGGACAATTTAAGAGCGATGGCATGGATGTCCTTCAGAGCCGTGGCTGATTCCAGGCTGAGTGCATCCTTGCTGAAGGACTCCAAGTAGAGACGAACGGTGGCACCCTGACTCCCCGTCCCACTCAGGCGCCAGACGATGCGACTCCCGTCCGAAAAGATGATTCGGAGGCCTTGATTCGAGGCAACGCTCCCATCAACTGGATCCTTGTAGCTAAAGTTATCAGCAGTGGCTACTGGTTTTCCGGAAATGTCTTCTAGACGCTTCTTGTCCTGGATTTGGTCTCCAATCACGCGCATGACTTCATTCGCCTTCTCCGTGTCCACGCCTTCGTAGTCATGGCGCCCGTAGTAGTTCCGCCCAAACTGTACCCAGTGGGATCGAAGGACCGTCTCCACGTCAGTTCCCTGAGCGGAGAGGAGAGAAAGCCACAGGAGAGAAGTCCAAATTCCGTCCTTCTCTCGAACATGGGTAGATCCGGTTCTGGAGAAACGAAGATGAGAAATTAATAAATGCTTGTAATTGCATCCCCACTTTTCTTGTACCCGAACGATTCCTCTCCACATAGTGAGATTTTTCCGGCGTCCATGAGGTTTCCAAAGTATTTCCAGCCCGTAGGCACTTCGTAGCAAGGTAAGCCCAGTGCGGAAGCCACCCTGGAGAAACAGAAGAGCTACCATTGAAAGTAATCTCCAATTTGTACTGGAAAAGGGCATCATTGTATATTACCTGTCGACAGCCATTGACGTCGGCATGGACCTTGCCACCCCGGAAATCTTTTCGAACCACTTGACATTCTTGAGGTTGGCAAAGAGGACGGCGAGTGAGTCCGAAGGGGTAACGAAAAAGGCTCCTTTCCCAAGGATCATGTTCCTGTCTCCATCACCATCATAGGCAGCACCAAATCCAATCTCTGCATCCTTCTGCATCAACTCCAACATTTCCGCGGCATAGGTCAAGTTTGGATCTGGATGAAGTCCTCCGAAGTCCTCCAGAGGAATGTTGTTTATGACACTCTCAGCGGGGCAACCCAACTCTTCCAGGAAGATCCTAGTTGCGTAAGGACCAGTGACTGTAGTAATTGAAGAAATGTTACTTTCTAAACTAAACTTGATGAGCTTTGTTAAGTAAACATTTTCGTAAACAGGGCTCACCTGCGTTCATGCAGTTGATGAGAATTCGAAAGTTCTTGAGAAAGGTTTTAATGGCACCAAAGTCAAAAATTTCCTTCATCAGCTCTAGGTAGTCATCAACACTATCTATAACTTCCACAACAATGTCATTCCCTTCCACCTACAAAGACGTTGAAGAATTAGAAAAGGCTAAACACCGTTTGACATAGCAGGGAACAACTGCTTCAATGGAGGGCGGAGGGTCCGACCGAAATTATTTAATTCTGACCTGAAACTTGTGCATTCCTTTGTCTGAAATGTTGATGTTGATTTGTGGGACGACGGAGTAGCTGCTGATTGTTTTTGATAGTTCGTAGATTTTATCCGTAATTTTGTCCTGCGCCGGTCCTCCATTCCTCCCATTGTATTTGATTCCAAAGTCAGCATCTGGACCGCCGGGATTGTGGCTAGCTGATAAGATGATCCCACCAAGGGCGTTGTACTTTCGGATAATACAGGATACCGCCGGAGTGGACAGAATCCCATTTTGCCCAATTAAGAGCTTCCCAACCTGGAAATCAAATCCAAAGAAACCCAAAAGGATTAAGCACACAAAGGAAGAATGCAGAATGTTGGATGCTCTCACAGTTGAATTTGAGGATTACCCCATTAGCTGCTGCGATAGAAATTATTGTGTTGATTGCCGATACGGTTCCGTATCGTCCATCTCCGCCGACGACCAAGGTCGATCCAAAGATATCCCCTCCCTCAGAGTTGAGAATCGCTTGGACAAAATTCTCAATGTAGTTTTTCTGGAAGAAATGCTTAGTGGGCTTTCTAAGGCCGGAAGTCCCAGGCTTTTGATCCGGGAAGGGAGTTGACTGGATTTCTTCCTTCTTCAACATATTAACTTCTGGGGTGTGAATCTTATTTTTCGAAAAGTAAATCTTAATCTCTCGAAAGTAGACCAGGAACGCAAGACAAGGCAGAGGATTTGTGTTATCTGGTCAACTTGAGTTAACTGCACCGTGAAGTGATCCTCCGTGCTTATCGAGAGCCGTCAGTTCAAGGAGAGCAATCTATTTAAATATGAATTAAGGAATCACATGTTCAGAATCACTCTTCACATGCTCAATCCCAACAACTCTCCTGTTACGGAACATGAAACAGATCCAAGTAATCGGAAGAGCGAGGAGGGTCCAAGTAAGTCCAAGAAGGAAATCGGCGGATTCCGTGTCCTCTCGTCCCAAAAACCTTCACTTTAGTAACCCGGAAATTTAGAGATTTTGTTTCCAGCAAACGCAAATTCCCTATCAATATTTTAAAGCAAAAATGCACATTTTACGACATAATGAGATTGATGAGAATAAATTAATGACCCCTCATCCTTTTTTTTGATCAGAGCTAACTTTCCTTTCCCATGAATCAATTAATTTCATGTGCATAAGAGAAAGTCTTAGCGTACCCCAACCTCCGTCAACGGCAGCGGGAATCTCATGAGGTTAGAAATTCAGAATTAAATAACTCTCATCTCAACTAATTTAAAACAACAAAAATTAAAAATTGGGATCAATTGGTTAGTTGAAGTGATTAATTGTGACGTACTAAGCTACAATGTGGTATGAGATTATTCCCTGCGTCGGGGTAATGTTTACTGCTATGACTCTTGGCTTTTACGGTACACAATTCGTCCCTTGGGTATTCTATGGAAATGTATGTCATACATAATTGCTAAACCTTGTTCTGTTCTGTCTGTAATCTGTTCTCTTTTAATACATGCGTTAACTTGGAACTTTAAAGTGATTTACATTTTACTTTATTCCTTCTCTTCAGCGTCACTGCAAGGAGATAATCAAACCTGGAAGTGTGTTCACGTTCCACAGAGACGAGCGGCTCGAAGGGATGACTACTGTGGCCAGAGGAGCCTTCTATCCAAAGGTACACTTGCCAGTTTATTTTGTTTTGCATTTCCTCCAGCTTCCGGTTTCTTAAGATTTTCTAAAAATTAACACTTTTGTGTGATTAGGGATTAGAAATGATTCCGGACGAACCGTCGAACGACTAACCAAATCAGAATCAAGTAACTGGCTCTTCGCGTCCCATTTTCCTCCACGTTGGAACAACGAGCAACCTCCTTAGTAGCTTTATGCTCGAATATTATAGTTTATGCTCAATAGTCTAAAACGCAATGAAACTTCATTATAAGCACATCATCATCACACATAAAGTGATTATAACCAGAATTGTTTGTTTTTAAAATGGAGTAATTTCTTTTCTCTTCTCTTCCCAAAACTCGGTTTGCAGCTGACCTCGCGACTCTTGTTCAATCTTCTAGTTCCCTCTCCACTGTGCTATTTACTGGGTAGGAACTGATATCCTGTCTTGGATGGAGTCGTAACGAAATCTTTCCATACACGAAACAGGAATAAGTGTAACCAATTCTTTTAAACCATATCAACGCAACTTTGGAGTGATAAGTTCACACCCAATTACGTACTAATGAGTTCGTTGTCCTTTTCCGATTCTCGACCTTGAACGCATTTAATTACTACAAAATTAACGAGCGAGCTCTTTCAGTTCATTCAGAATGCGGTTTTTAAATTTGTTTATAACTTCTTTGATATTTATAACCAGTGGCTGTTTAATCCGATCCAACCTTGATTATAATAATTTTATGTGTGATGTACTGAATCGCTAGCTTCTGAATAAACGGAGTTAATTATCATAATTCAACTTTCTTTTAATATTCCTTTGAGGGTAGTAGATGATGGAAGCCAACTCTTCATATTCTTGCTCGTACAAAACAAGGAGCAAAAACATAAGTGGTGATCCTTCCTGTTCAGAATCATTAGGTTTTTGAAGTTTAGGATTCTATGTAGAACGTACGCTGGATTCGTTACCTTCAATGTAACTACTTGACATGAATTAATTACCTAATTCAATTAAGTTTTTCAATTTCTTGGCTCATAAATTACGAAGTTAAAAACAAAATAGATTAACAACAGTTTAGGCGTCCACCAGCGGTAAGATGTGGAGGAGCGTAGGAAAGTCTTAAATCCTTCAGATCAAATTCTCACGTGAGAGGGTTCGCACGATCCAATCAGCATATCGCCCAATTCTACAAACAAGAACAGGAGTTACAAAATTAGCATAGGAAGAGCCGTTAGAGGTGACAGTAGTGACAATGAGTCCGTCATATTCTTACCTTGTGAAGACAGCGTAGTGCGTGGATGCACATTTCTTGGAGCCCTCTTCTGGGACACCGTAGGAGACAAGGCCTTGGATATACCACCGCGTGGATCCTCGTACCGTCGCTCGAAAAAACATTCCACCACCACTGAAAGAAACAAAAAACGATTTTAATTCAATAAGCTTCTCTAGATGTTCAAGCCTAATCCCGAACGCACCTGTCTCCATTACAAACGCTAGTCCCATTTCGGTAACCAGCGCAATATTGGGTAGACCTTGTTTGCGAAGCAAAAAAGTCTGGGTGGGACTCTGCGCATTCACTAGTCGAAACCACCGGAAGTTCTGTCATCTTCAACGTTGGAGAAAGCGTTCCATTCTCCGTCAGTCCCCATCCGAGAACTGTACCAAAGTTTCCTTGAGCCAATTGATACCTAAATGACAAAAATCATAAAGTCAAGAGAAATGTCAGGAATGTACGTGAACATGAAACAAGTCAGAGTGGGTCGTCCGTGGAACTGGTAACTCACTCTTCGAGGAAGGAATTGGCGTTCTGGGGATAGCAGGCTGGTCGAACATAGAAACTGAGTACAGCGGGTGTTTCCAGCGCCAGAATTGCAATGTCCGAGTCAAGGGCGAGATGATTATAGGAATCCTCCACGAATATCTGCGAGACTTTACGCCGTTGAACGAAATGGTCACTGTCAGGCAGTGCTGAGGATACAAAAGGAAATAATTGTTGAAATCCTTCCGAGTCAGTTCCACTTCCGTCAGTGAAACTCACCAATTTTTTGTTTTCCCAGAAACAAGACTAGAGTTGAAGCATTCCGAACGTGCCCACCGACCGTGACGCAGTGGGAGGCAGTGACAATACTCTGTTCCGAAATTATAGTACCACCACAAATGTACTTGAGCTCATCCTCAACCTGAACATATATGCCGACATGCCACGGCCATTGACCAGTTTTCGTCGCGACTCCATTGACAATGTAAGGAGTTTTGGGTAATTCAGAAACCCCACAATCCGGAACACAAGAAAATTGGCTCTCAACTCCAGGTGACCAAGTGCCATCGTCGCACTTCTCGTAATGCATCGGAAGGTCCCCTGAAGGACGGTAATAAGGGGAACAAGAAAAACGCGCTTCGACCCCGCTCTCCTGTGGATCTGCGCAGGACTTGACTTCCAAATTTAGCGGATCAATGCATTCGACTTGAACGCCACGGGAAACGGTGAAGCCTGAGCAGCGTCTTCGGAAATCCTTTGGAATTACTCTCCCAAGTCCAAATCGGACGTCAATTACTAAAATGAATTCCCAAGAGATTAGTTTGCAATTAAATAACACAATTTACTTGGGCGCTGAGGAAGGTAGAATGCGGGTTCTTACTTGCGTCACATGACGGGAGCATGCTTGACCACGTGCTGGACTCTTTGCAAACAATGGCTGCGGCTCCATTGAGGGCGTATCCCGGTGAACATGTAAACTGAATCTGAACCCCGAAGGGAACTATAGTAATATTTGATTTGCAGTAATCAGCGTCTGGGTTTGAGCGACAGGAACTGATGGAAGCTTCTGCATTTGTTGGAATTTCTGGAAGGCTACAGCCTTTCGTGACCTTCTTCAATCCTTTGATAAGAATGTCATCCCCACCGACGTTAGGGGTAGGGGGGAATGGAGGTGCTGCTGTGGTGGTGGGGGTCGTGGGACGACGTCGTAGGAGTGGTTTCACTGTGGTAGTGGGCCTCCGTGTCAAGCTGAGCATGGGGGTGATAGGTTTGTAGTTGGACTCGTAGACATCTCTGTCCAGTAACTCTGCTTTCTCCCAAGCTTGCTGCATCTTTGCTCGTGTAATTAGACAAAGCTCGGCGGTCTCATCCGATCCGTCAGCACATTGCTTCCAGCCGTCGCAAATTTTTCTCTCACTTATGCAAGCTCCGTAGCGACACATAAATTGGTCGTCCTTGCAAACTCGCTTGTGGCCACAAACTTCCGAAGTTTCATCTGAAGAATCTGGGAAATGATTGAAAACGGTTCACATCATCAGGTGCTCCTGCAGTATGTTCTGAGACTATTTTTAATTGGATTAATTGGATCAACCGCGATCAGAAAAGTTAAAGGCAGTAATGATTTTTAAAATAAATTTTGATTGGATAACTGTACTGAGCTGAAAGTTGACCGTTAACTTGATTTTAATTCTTAAATCTCTATTTTTTGGAACTTGCCCTTACCAAAGTGTTTGACAAACAATGAGAACAGCCTTTAACATTTTTGATCACCAAATTTTTGGATTTTTTCAGTCAGTGGCCCAAATATTTTGGAACCGTGTACGCAAATTCAAACTGAAACTTTATACCAATTACCACAAGTGCTTGGCCAAGTTAACTGTAACGTTTCAGCTCAGTACAGTTATCCAGTCAAACGTTATTTTAAAAATCATTGCTGCCTTTAACCTTTCTTGATCCTTTAACCTTTGCTTACCTGGACAATCAATTTTCCCATTGCATAGCTTATAATCCGAAATACACGCGCCGTATTTGCAGCGATACTGACCCGGGAGACAACTGTAAAAGCGTTCACAGAAAATAAACACTGGTACCCGGATTGTCTAAACTACTTGATCCATTTACTTGTGCCTTTTTTTGCTTTAATCTGTGTGTTTATGTGCTTTACCTGTTTTTCCCACATGTGTCTTCCCTTTCATCAGAACCTGAGCAAATATTATTATTTTTTAAATTAATTTTTAGTTTAGTTAGAAAATGGGTAAGGACGAACCATCAAGGCAGTTAATTGAACCATCGCATACTCTGGAAAAAGGTATGCATCCACCATTCTCACATTCAAAGACAGTCTTTTTTACCCGGGCCCTGGAGGAGAATTAAAAACCGGATTCATTAGTCGATTAGTATGTAATGGCGGGGTCGATCAATCATCATAACTATCAAAAGTGTTATCTTCAGAAAAAAATATTATTGATCAATTTAATCACGTCATTGGCAAATTGAACTCGGTTTCTTAATTTCAAGGTTAGAACTTATAAAAGATGAGACCTTGTCATTGACACCTATCGCGTCAAATGATCAAAAAAGTGAAGAAAGGATCCGTGTCGGAATGAAGATATTTGAGGATCCCACGGAGATAGCTAATGTATTGTTCGCATAATGCTACACTAATTAATTGATACAATGACGCCAGACCCATGGAGTCGTAATATTATTTAATATTGGAGGAATGGAGTGATCTTTATGGCTAGGATCGATAAACTTGTTCCAATATTTCATTCGAATCAAGGGAATTCCTACCTTCCTTACACCTTAACGCACTTTGTTAACAGTGTACAGGAAAGAAAACGTCATAAACGAGTCTGTTTGGAACTATAAGTTCCGGGACAGGGACAATTGCCATAATTTATAATATGAAACAACTGGGTACTTGTGTCCTCCTACTTGCGTCAGCGTCAATCAAGTCTCAGCTCGTGTCATCGATGAATAACAATTTAATTCTAATTACCCCCACAGGGCATTAAATCACCTTTGCCAGGTTCAATTTTTGGAAATGTTCACATGTCACAAGACAAAGCCACAAGGAATATGTCAGCATTTTTTCTATACCCTAAAGTGTAAACTCCGAAGTTTGATAATTCTAATCTTGTATCTATAATGATTTGAATTTGAAAATGAAAAGTGTAGTTACTGTACTTCACTTTGGGTAATTCTTTATGGGGATGAGGAGGAGGGTTGATTCTGCGTTTGCCTTACCTTCAATTTGCCTTGAATTTTTCTTGTAAATTATTAAACTGGGTAGGCCACAAAAAATTGTAGGCATTATTGTTATTGTTCTTTTAGGGTTTAGCATCTTAAAAGTATCGTTGACTCATTTCACCTCCTCCACGGTTTCTGATCGTGTGAGCGTGTGACTATTTTATTTAGGATCCAAATTTCCACTGAAATCTGGACATTCCTCGTCATCTTTCCTCCTCTTCTAATAAGAGATGTGAGATGTGAGAAGTGAGAGGTAGCGAAAACTGTCGCCAGTGGAAAATGATTCTACCCATTAATGTCGCTTTTATGTCAGATTTTATCTTTATCCCCAAAAAAGTGAAACCAAAAACAACTTACCCACAAAGGGATCTTCTGAATTTTTGTGAGCAGATGAGCTCATTCTCATCGAGGCCGTCAATTGCACAATCTCGTACCCCCTGGAATACAAATCCTCAATTTATTCATGCACGAGTAACAATATAATTTAGTTTTAAATATGATCATTACATCGCAGATTTTATGCTTCTCTACACAAAGCCCACTGGCTTGACATCGAAGTTCTCCAGCTTTGCATGTCCCCAGTCCCTGGATAACTTCTGTTGAAAAAAGAAAAGAAAATTCCATGAATAAAAATTTCCCTAAGTTTTTGCTGGAAAGTAAAGCGTCCTCATTAATCTAATACTCCTGGACGGCGGCCTGTGAAGGCTTGTTTCAGTTGTGACGTGTCAGACGCACTCAAGCGTTAATTATCCTTAGCGGAAACAAGTCAGTCCTCCGTGTTAGATGTAAAATCTGAGGCTTGTAGATGATTGTTGACAAAGCCAGTTATTTATTCAGAACTCGGCAAAATGAAGAACGGAAAACTTTGAAACTGGAGCTTCCTGAGGGAAATTATTTACTGGGAATTACTGAAACATTTTATTTAGGATTGGTCATGGTCAACAAATAACAGGATTTGGAAGTGCATCGACAGGAAAATGAAAACAGACAATAATGTACTGGATGAGTGATTCCCGAAAAATATTTTAATTCGATAAACCGGAAAACAAAACGGTATGCGTGAGTTTCTGTCGTCTGCGTGTGGGCGCCATTTCGAACACTGCGTCCATTTTATAACAGATAGACTTGGGGCAGAAGATTATTACGCTTTCAGAGATTCAAAGGAAATTAATTAATGTTCAATGTTCACTTACCAATTAGGAAAGCAAAGATGAGAAGGAATACTGTGATTGGCTGTGAGAAAATGGGTCCCCATGAGCGCTTTGAACTGACGTGCGTTTCTGTCCTGACACCTCGAGCTCGACCTTTGACTACCCTTGCCATATTTGGAAATAATCACTAGTAAGTTAATATTCTGTTTGGAACTGTGATTTCACTGATCGAAATTCTGGCAACTTCAAGCTATTTGCGATTTTGAAAGGAATATCCAGGTGAAATCCACAAAAACCAAGCGGTAAAATAGGACGAAGGGAACTACAGATAATCAGTAATAACTAATTAGGAACGTCAAAGTCTTCCTGTCTGATTTTGCAATTCCATGATGATAATGTTGTTTGAGGGGGGAAACGTGTGAGTGGTTCCCTGTAACGTGAGAGACTGACGCTTCAATCATCTCTGCTTGAGAATAAAGCTTTATGATTCTCATTAAAAATTATTAATGTAAGAAAATCAAGAATTGTCTCTGCAAAAAAGAAGTTCTCATCTTCTCCACTCTCGGCTTCTTCTGTAACAATGGAGATTTTTTTTTTCCAGTTGGCAGACTTTATGAAAGGAGTCAAGTTATAAAAAGTCAAGAGGGAAACAGACACGTTTTTGACTCAACTGGCTTTCATTGTTGCGCTCATTCTAATGAAGGAAGGAAGCATGGCGTACCTATCAACAGTAACCATACGTCACCAACACCCAAAACGTATTATGCATCTTTGTTATATGTATTCGAAATATTTCCTTCAGGTTTTTTCGTGGGAAAAGTAAAAATCATCTTTGAGGAGGAGTCAATTAAGACGTTATTAGGCATAATACTTATACTATACTTTAAGTTTCATGACCCTTACTACCTGTTTGGTTAATGACGCAATTTTGATTGCGTACACCATTGCGCTTTAATTGAAGGGTCAATTACAGAGTAAATTACATGCAGATACAAAGTACCACATAACTTGTTACGAGGGTGATGTACTCTAAAATTGTCCTGAAGCGGATTGTGTGCAGTCTAAAGGGTTTAATGAGGAGCGGTTGACACGTGCCAAGGATCCGGGCACTCTGCTTCCCTGCCGGTAATTTTTGCATGAATCCCAAGAAAATGATGGACTTGACATTGAGAACGGCGATGGGGTAGTAGAGAAGGCCCATAATGCCCGTAAAGAAGGAGACGACAATGAGGTTGAAAAGCGTCTGGAAGAGGGAGTCAGTGAACGTGATGAGGGCATACATAAAGACGGACGTTGCGACGAGGCTCACAAGCTCCATGATTAGGATCAATCCCCGAAAGTTGACTTCCAGCCCGTAGCTCAATTTCTCGAGACGTTTGTAAACGAGGAGGACCTTCTCGGTCCCGGCGGCCCCAGTAGCCTTCACCTTGGTCAGTTTGTCCAGGCAGTTGATCAGGGATAAGGAAATGATGGGCAAGAGGATAAAGCCAAGGGTATAGATCCCGAGGATGAAGAAGAGGAAGGAACACTCAAAGAGAGCAAAGACTACCTTGAGGAGGAAGGCATCAATGGCAGAATAATTTTCTGAGAGCTCGGACTCAAATTCAAAGAAGGAGTAGAGGAAGATGGGGAAGCGGGGGTCAAACCAAAAGAGGGCCACGAGACTAGAAGCCCCGAATCGAATGGAGTAGACAAAGGACTTGAATATTAAAATCATCAGTTTCGTTCGCTTCATTATCTTCTCCGGGGGGTCAGGGAATCCAAACTCTGAACAAATCATTCCAGCAGCGTCATTAGCTTGTTTGAGGGGAGAATAGGATCACTGAAAGTGGCTGAGACTTACCGTGAATGATAAAGTATTCGAGGTGGATCCATTCCGTGCAGGTCCGTATAATTTCCTTTGAATAGAACTCAAATGAGAAGAGGACGCTGGTTATGAGTATGAAGATGAGGAGCCAACTGGCCTGGAAAATCAAACTGTTTTTCATTCTTTCATTTGCACAGTCCGTGTAGAGGTTGATGGACTGAAAACAAGGACATTCGGAAATCAGTTTTAGTGTAAAACTTGAACTCAAATTTTTAATTAATAGGAATTGAATTTACAATGAGAAAGATTTCTTGACAAACGATGAAGCAGAAGATGAAGTTGCAGTAGGCATTCCGTATCCGGAATCCCCGTGTCACATTCTTGATGAACCCCATCGTTGTCGGATCAAATTGGAAAGGAATAATTCCTGTTTTCCATTGGAAGTGAAAGAAGAGTTGGTAAAAGACAAAGAATTCGGATTCCGGCATCTTCTTGGCTTCACAAGTCTTCATGAGCTTGCATTCTACGGAGGATTCGGAACAGACTCCGGATGACTCCCGGATCCTTCCGTTTTCCCCAACTGAATGTCATTTTCCACTTATGAATTAGAGAATATAAAGGCTGTCTGTGAGTCAATCTTCTAGAAATCTACCGATTCCTCCAAGATAACGAAGGAGAAGTCTATCAATCACTGGTCATTGATCAATTTCTTCCGAATTTTATGACCAATTTCCTCGGTTTAATGTTCCTTCGATTAAATTTAACACTTTGGCGGTTCTAAATGGACAAGAAGTGCTGGCGATAAAGTTAAATGACTCCGATGTCATTTTTCTGGTAATTTAGGGAAGAACGGTAAAGAAAATAATTTTGCCGGATTTCTCATTCTCCAGAAACCCAACGGTACTTTCGAGACTCACTGAAGACTAAATGACAATAATGACAATGAGAATTAAATAGGAAATTGTAACTGGTCTGCCATGATTTTGATCGTAGAAGACTATCCCACTGAACAGTGCGCAGTGCGATTAATTATTTCAAGATCAGATTAATGACAATTCCTTAAGAAAAAATTTCCAGCCATTACCCTCATTTAGGAATTATTCATTCATAGACTAAAATTGAGGAGTTATTGATTCCTGAGTGAAGCGCCTAGGAACATATGAATATCCTTCTCCGTCCAAATTGAATTCTCAACCGTACCAATTAACTTTTCTTCCTAATTTCCCAATCCCCTCCCCATACATACATCCTTGATTAACAAAACCAACCCTCCTCCTCACTGTGAGGTCTCCACACACTTCTAGACTTTGAACTTTTCTTATTCTTATGCGCATAATTCTACAAAACGAATTTCATTTTTTTTTAAGAAAGACTTTTATTATTATTATGCATGATGCATTAAATAGGAATTAAATTCTGAATGAAGTTGTATAAAGAAACAGGAGGAGGGGAATCAAACCCACCTCGGATGCTAAACCAGCATGACCTTATACGCACTTCATGCTCGTCAGAGAATGAGAAATTGGGATTTTTAGTTTTTCTAAATCTCTACACAGAGGATAGTCGAGTTGGAACTTATTGAAATACTGGCTAGTCTTTAAATGGTAAGTTCATTGATTCCTTCCTTCCATAGTCAAGAAGGTGAAGATGCCAAAGTCTTCAAGCTCCTTTGGATTCTTGGATTTCGTCTGGAGGAACGAAGTGACTCTCCTCAGAGGAAGTAGTCCGGTGAGGGTTTCTTGGAAGGGACGCCACGAGACTCCTGCGGAGCTGCTTCGAAAATTATAAACTCTCGCTGAAGAGATTCGTCCAACTCCAGGATCGCTGCAACATTTCCACACCTGCAACCATTTAGAAAATTTATCACGTTAAAGCTTAAAAAAACACTAGATTTTAGAGGTGAATGAAAGGTCGGTCACACAGGTGCGCAGGGAAGGAGGAGGTGTGCCAATTTCGGGAACAAAAACTTTAAAACTCCTGTGAATATTAAACGAAGCTTTTATTCCAACTTTATTGACTGCATGCAATAACTTCCAAAATCTGGATTTATTTGGGCACGTGAGGAACTTAGGAAGTGAGCTACTATAACGGAAAACATTTGACACGCATGAATGATGTCGAGGATTAACTATCTGGAAGCAAACGCTGCAGTACGAGGATTTATGAATTCTCTTAAATCCCATGCCCAGAAAGGGATCGTAGACGTAACAAGCTTGTAGAATTAATGTAAATTTCAGACTTGTGAAATCGTCGCGGATTAAGGGATGTTGGAATTGGTCATTTAGACCGTGTTAACAAAAAACTGGATTTGAGTGAATCGACTCAAGCGGAACCGCTTTGAAAGCTATTTCCCTTGACGCAAATCCAAGCAGAGTAGCAAAAAGTGTTCTATAAACTGGTTTCTCTAATTGCTAATACTGATTCTTCTTATCGAAAGCGAAGTATAAAACACCAGTCGAACCCTGTCAATGTTCGAGTCGGCCGTCATAAAATCAAAATCTTCGTTTAAATCAAACCGGATACCCAGAAGGTAGTAAATAATTATCTGGTAAGAAACGTCAAACGGTACCTGTAGCAATAATTAGGAGCGGACCAGATGGTGAGGACGGTATCGTTGAAATGCCATTTATATCCCTCCATCACCAATTGATGGGCTCTGCAGATTAACTCGACATTATTCGCATGGTTAAACTGTGTCACGACATCCGAACCAAACAGATATCCTGCCCCACGAGGACTTACTCCCCAACCAGTCGTATCTAAAAGAGAAAAAAAAACAAAATACGTCATTCTCACACGGTCCAATTATCACTTTCTGCGTTGTTTCTCCAGCAATATGAGGATGGGAATCGGATGGATGATGAAGATGATGGAAGTCATTAAAAAAGGAAACTGACTCTAAGGTTGTTTTTTGTTGTTTTTTTGGCTGAGGCCGGCCAAGGCCAGACTAGAAAACATTATGAAATTTAGTAATTCAAAACCACCCAACCAGAAAACGACACTACGGGTAATCCGAGGCTGCCGGTTTTTGTTTTGGAGGTTTCAATGTCCCTGAATAAATCACCTGTTTATGGAATACGTAAAATTTAACAAGCGATGATGTAAACAACAAGGGTTTATACCGACCTTCAGGATCTGACCAAAGGAGATCGCACATCGGCCCATCGTGGGGAACTTCCTGTTTCCGATCAATCGCTCGGATTTGGTCTAAAGTTTGGATAGAAGGAGACAGACCACCATGGACGCAGAATATCTGTAACGCAATTAAAGAAAATCCTCGTAGAAACAAAACAAAGCATATACGTTTGAGATTCGTCTCGGAATTCCATCTCTGTGAATTAATTATTGGGATTAGATTTTCATACTTTGTTGTCAATGATGGCGGAGAGGGACAAGTAGTCAAAAATCTCAGTGCAGTATCTCCAGACGGTGATGGATCCATACTTTCGGAGACATTCATCATAGAATCCGTAGACTTGAGTAATCTGACGAGATTCATGATTCCCTCGGATGAGGGTAATACGATCTGGGTAACGGACCTTCAAATGGAAAAGACTCAATCAGCATCGATCAGGAAGGCCCGCAGCGGGAGCGGTACTGCTACCGAATAGAAATATCAAATACCTTCAGAGCGAGGAGAAGGAGAAATGTTTCAACAGAGTAGAATCCTCTGTCCACAAAGTCACCTAGGAATAAATAGTTGGTCTCAGGAACGTCACCGCCGACTTTAAACAACTCTTTGAGATCGTAGAACTGCCCATGAATATCCCCGCAAACCTAAACACAATGGAAAGAATGAAATAGATCCATTAAGACGAGGCAAGGCGATTTTAATGACCAAAGGGATCAATGGTCGGACCCTCCGGTCTCCGGACTCACTTGGAGGGGAATAAATTATATTGAGCTTTTAGAATAGAAGTTATTTACCGTACCGTAACAGGTGAGTCCACTCGTTGAACATTGGATTCCTCTATTAGGATTTCCCTAGCTTTGGCACAGAGGGCCTTCACTTCAGACTCCTTGATTATCTCACACCTCTTCAGTTGATTAATTTGTCGGTCCAAATCCTTCCCCATGTCCCGTTCCCCTTTTACGGAAGAAGTGGAAGCTCTAAATAAATAAACAAAAGAGAAGGACTTGACCGACGTGACGTGCAACCACCCTACTGATTTCCAAGTCCCAAAGAAAGTCAAAGTCAATCCCACAATAAATACAGGGAATGAACTGTGAGTCAGCCAGTCAGTGAACTTAATCTTCGAAATTAGTCTGATGAACGTTGAACCAGATCAATTAAATTGAATTCTCTTCTCAAATCCTAGCGCCGTTTCAACTCATCGTAAGTAAGAAAGATCTCAATCCACTCACTGGGGTATCTTCCTGTGTACAAACAAGAAATGAAACGAATTATAAACTCATCCCCGCTCATTCCTTCTCACCGACCGGCCGGAGGAGGAATACCAATACAATAGTATTAAATTAAGGTTTAATTAATTAATCGTTAATGGAAAACTTACTTGGAAGATGTGGCCTTAGTCGGAGGCGGTGCCATTTTTTTAAAATGAAACTTCGGATATCGTCTTCCAAATCCAAGTCCTTAATCCGAAGAGACCCTTTCACCTCTTTGATGACCTCACACGTCCAATTAATTGTAAGGAAACCCAACGGTCTGGCTGAGCGTACTTCCTCCACTGACAAGATGAAACAGCAAAGCAACCAAAAGACACGAGGATGAAGATCTGGAAAAAGAAAATGAACTATTAGTCCCCCAATCTGCGAACGTGAAAACTGCACTTAATTCAATAATGTTATATGCAATGTCAAGGCAATTAAAACAATAGGCAACACTACTTACAAGTACAACTTACTGCGACTCCACTGACTACGAGAGAGACTGCGACGCGACTTACTGCTAAAATTATGAATGCGAATAATGAAAATGATGCGCGATGATGATGAAGATGGAGATGGGGAATTTCATCGGAGTTTATAACTCGCGGTTTACTTTTAAGAAAGGCGGATATGAGTCGCTACTGCGCATGTGCCTCAATTTTCTTAGTGCAAAAAATTGATGCAAAAGCAAAACTTGTCAAATCACAGGTCAGAAGACTTTTAATTTGATAGAAGAAGAAGCTTGAGGTTCAATTAATTTGTATGGACAATGGGAGACCTAACCAAGGATCGAGAAAACGTAATCTTGATTGGAGAAACGTTCCGTTTTCACCCCATTGC
>Ga0194135_10000599_pt1 | contig 21222 bp, 23 predicted proteins | sample LitLau_LLRF_2013_FD_134024 | JGI IMG/M metagenome (GOLD analysis project Ga0194135, IMG submission 134024) | Freshwater sediment microbial communities in response to fracking from North America - Little Laurel Run_MetaG_LLRF_2013 (version 2) | ecosystem: Environmental > Aquatic > Freshwater >...
ATTCTGCCCTAAATACTAAGTGAGCTTAATGAGCTATGAGCTTTGCTATAATTTCATTTACTGGTAGGTCGAATAAGTAAATTTTTACCAAGTAATTTTGGTACCTAAAGTTAGAATTTGGTACGTAGCAATAAGTACCACCCTATTTTGTTTATTGTGGACACGTATTTGTAAATGTAGTGGACATGTCTACCTTTTTAAAGTCTAGGTAGTTAGGATCACTTTCATTTAGGAGACTGGAAGGACTTGATGTTTTGGACGGATTGGACTTTGATGGGTGTTAGTGTGAGAAGAATCGTTTTATGAATGGACATTGTAATGTAGTTGAGGAAGAAAGTCGTAGTTTCCGTTGAAAAGCTTCATATGAATGAGACAAAGCTCGGCTAAAATGTTAACGACTGCCGAGGGAAAAGTGGACGTGCGTGGTCAGGCTAATGTACATGTGTGTACTTGGATAGGAATTTATTAGGTCCCTCCGGGACAGGTAGTGTCGAACTCCTTTTGAAGATACATGTGTGTCATGTTGACGGGTGTGTTGTATGCGTAGTAAGGCATGTAGTAAAAAGCACATGAGACACAATATGAGTGATGATGAGACAATAATGAGATGAAATCGCGGATACGTTTCTGTGTGGAGTGACTTCCAAGAAGGACGGATCACAGTCATCGGACTACCCCGTATTTTATTTAACAAAAAACCAAGTCAGCTACTTCACATCTTCACTTCCATGAATTCCGTTCCATTTGTCTTCTTTATTACGCCTTGAATTCAGCTAAGTAGACTGAATTATTAATAATGTGTGCTAATGTATTCATTAGAACAGGTAACGATTTGGTGAGCCATTCGAATCTAATTTTCTTCATATGTCTGGATAAGCACTAGCGACATATCGTCGACCTTGTCGATTAATGAAGTGAGTTTGGATGGGGACGTTTTTTCCATTGAGTTTTACATTGCAACGACCTCCAGGCCGAGCAAAGAAACATACAGAGTACAAAGCCATTTCGAATTCCGGAGAAGTCCCTACAAACATGGAGCTTATGGGTTTTTCTGTGTTAATCCAATCAAACTTGTGCTTGATGATTTTTCCTTTCTGCCAAAAAAAAAAAAAAATTAGAAGCGATAAGTAATCGAAAGTAGAAAGTTCCGTATCACTTCGATTGTCTTTACAATAATAATAATGGTTGCTTACACTTCCCAAGTCTACAGCTTGACCGATTCGACCCTTATAGTTGAGATTATTGTTCTGCTCTTCCTTGGAAAAGAAGACCCAATTGTGGAACCCAGAGACTTTTCCGTCTTTAATTTCGCCTAAGAAAACATGTTCGAACCCCGAGGATCCTAACATTCGGTTTTCTCTGGAGTATAGACCGAACCACATTTGATGAATTGTCTCTCGAAATACTCTGGCGGCATTGGTTCCACTATTAGTACGGGGAGAGGTTCGCCTCAGAAGGTTCTTTTCTGAAAGCAGACGTTGAGCCTTGATCATAGGCGAAGTAGCCAGAATCGCATCAAGAAACGCGGTCTCTTCTGCAGTTTCTTGAGTCGTGACATCTTCTGGAACGCCTACTCTTGGGACGTAGTTGTTATGCAGAGGAATTAGTTTGGCAATTGTTGGCTTACTATAAGCTGATTGCTGGACTGTGAGGAGGCTAAAAGAGGTCAAACAACAAGTTATTCAGACTGGATGGAATGAGATGAATGAAGGCCAAAGATCATGCACAATTTACGGTTGTGAAGCCGCATCCTTAGTGCAACTGAAACACGTCGAGCCTTGGAGATTGACGTTGACCAGACTTCCACAATTGTTCACATCATTTGCAAGGATATCTTCGGAAAATTCTTGCAGTTCTACATCAGTGACGGTTCCTAATAAAAAAAGAGCCAAAACATGAGTCGAGATTCCAGAGGGACAACTGCATTTTACAAATATACACGTCAAGTTTCTTTTTCGTTCTTGTTGTAAAAGGAAAGTATTAAACCGGGAAAGTATATAATGGCCATAAACAATCGATGAAGTCAGGAGAACAGTCAGAATGTCGACTACAAACTATATTAAATTATGGCCCCTCACAGTAAATACGGAGCCTGTTTCTCCATGAGCTGAGCATTAGAGAAGTTGCGATCTCATCCTGACTTCTGGAGTCATAAGGACTCCAAAATCGTTAATAAGGACTCACCTGCAACAGTACTCTGAGAGGCTAGTGGTCCAACACAAGTCGCCAGGAGGAGAAGGATCACTCCCAAGGGAGCCCATTTCTTTAAAACTGAGTCCATTGCTTATGAGGGTGAGACTCAGAATGAACGATTAAATGAGACGATCTGTTTCAATCCATAGATAGATATGAATGACTATTATGGAGGCCACAGGTTGATAAGTGCAAATCGGTCAGGTCCTTTACGCAAGTTGAGCTGACCAGCAGCAAGTGCAATAGACTGGGCAAATTAATGAGCGAAGGGTATTTTTTATTTTGACTGACGCATACATATGTTCATGAGACACTGGCCTCCTTGTCTTGGCCATTCTATGGTCTGGGCTAACATTATAAGATCAAGTTTTTTCTCTAACTTATTCTATTGCTATAATCATGTGTTGCGCAATGGCCTCTTCTGCAAACATATTTTCCATGTACGCTCGAATCTAGTTCTATTCAATAAATGATTAAATCTCAAAATCCCATGACTTATGGGAAGTAAACCCAATGGGTTGTTCATGTACCAATACTTTTGCTCACCAAATAACAATGAATAAGTTAACAGGAAATCAGTGACCTAGTACGGAAGAAAATTGTATACGATTAGTATGACAGTCACAGTAATAAACTATGCTATGAACTATGAATCTAGATAAGTATATAATATTATCTACACCGCGTATAGCTGTGCTTGGTCATCTGCTGACATAATTAGATCTAAATGTTCCAATTAAGTAACGTTGAGCTTATAATTATTATATTACATAGACAGATAAGTCTCTCCAATACATTAAATACAATATCATTAAAGAAACGAGACACAAAAATTTACCAAAAAGCCGCTATATTAAAATATAAGCTCAGCCATGTAAGCTCAATTAGAAATCCGTGAAAGCTCATCTTTGGTGGCTTCAGCGACTTCTTCCAATTCAAAAAGGATGATAGGTTGCTCTCCGAGACCTTCCAGAGACATCTGCAAAAACACGCTGCGTTAAAATTGTCAGCAATTGAATTGGATTCGTCCGATGAAAAATCAACTTACCATGAGTTCATCGGAGTTCAGTGAAATAGCTTGAACATATTCAAAAGGAACGGATTCATTCGATACGTTAGCGTCGTTCTGGTTGTTCTGGGGTGTATCACAATTAGATTCAGGTGCAGTGATTTCGGATGGGGCGCATTGGGCGTTCTGGTGGAGCAGAAGGTCGCAATTGGAGGAGGCTACGTAGCCACACATGTCACATATTCTCGACTCATTTGACGCTACTTCCTAGATGGACACGGAAAAGAGATCGTAGATAAAGTTCCTTACGGTTGAAAAGGGCGTTACACTTACATTAGCATGATCTCGTGCGTCGGAGATGCTAGTGGCGACGTAAGCGCACTGGTCACACACGAGCGAATCACTTTCCTCAGCTGTCTCTTGGTCAGGTTTGTCAATGGGAAAAACATCGTTTAACGCAGTTTCGACTGTGTTAACATTTGCAGCGTCCAAAACGACATTCGTCTCAACGTCAACTACTACAGGTTTTAATGGAACAAGTGTCGTTTCTTTTACACTGGCATCCTTCCCCGGCGTGAGCTGCTTTTGACAAGGTTCTTGGTCGTCCTTGAAGTGCTCGCATTTCTGTAAACAGAGAAGAAGCGTTATTTCATTGAATTTTAGGGTGGAACACGTAAACTGTGGTGACTAACTTTTATATGATCCTTGAAATCAACAGTTCGTGCGAATTTTGCTCTACATGGGCACCGCCAGTTCTTCTGCATGGCACCTGAAACAGGCGGATTTTCATTTTGTGATGCGACTGATGTGGTACGACGTCGCAAGGGGGTATTCTCAGGAACGTTGGTATTGCAGTGCTTTATCTTCTTGTGCTCGTCCATTTCCATACGTGTCCGACTAATAAACGAGCACTTTTTACAACGGAACAGATGCGGTATACTCGTGTGTAATATGAACGCTTTCCGATCCTTCAGTTCTTGTTTACACAGGGAACAAGAGTAAGCCGACCTGGAGTTATGACACGGCAATTAGAATAAAACAAGTGAGACATCATCAGCTAATGCGCCTTACAGTGTTGAGTCTACGAAGTCCGAAGGTCGGTGAATACTCCAAATATGATCCTTCAGCTTTGTGAGAGTCAGAAAAGGATTAGAAGATTCTTCGCACAGGACACAACGGAACAATTGGCATGAATCAGAACAAACCTACAACACAATACGCGTGATATCAATCTGAGGGTAGCGCAGAACGACTTTTTCAAAAGAGAGCAAGTGGAGCACCTGGAAGTGTTTAGCGAGAAGATTGGACGTGTCGAAGGAGCGGGAGCATCTGGAGCACATGTAACGCATAAATTCTTTTAACCAGTCTCGGCGCCTGTGCAATCGAAATTAGACAAATGAAAGGATAAGATAGTGGGCCATGTACGCGTTAAGGCTAAGAACTACCGACTGCTTGAGGTAGTTGAATCTACTTCGCTAATTCCAACATTTCCGTTCGGAATCTCAACTACGTCATCCGTTGTTGATGATTCACCCAAATTGAAGGACTGTTTTTTTTCTGGAGACTCATTTGCAGGTTCTGAAAGTTGCAGCTGTTCTTCTCTTGATTTCCGAGACGCCTGGTGCTTTTCCTTTGATTCTCTTGAGTTTTCATTTTCTATTGTTGATCGACGAGACGCTGTTTCTGTTGACTCCCACGGCAGTTGTTGGCGCCCACTCAAGATATCATTTTCATCTGCGAGAACTCTAGAGATAAGCGTTGCTGCATTTTCAGCACTTTTCCGCACTGGACGGCCGCCCAGCTTTTTTTGCACCCGGAAACTTTGCGAAACTTGACATTGATTTGACGCTGAATTTGTTGAAGGTGTTCCAGATTGTGCATTATCGAGCTGTATTCGTCTCTCCTGCTTATCAGACTTCTGGTCTTCCTTGGAATTAAAATCTGCGAGTTTCCGCTGCTTCACCTTGACGTCATTTGAACTAGTGTCATTCTTCAAACGACGTTTCATGTTCTTAGTGACATCGACTGACCGCTCTGAGGAGGCAGATGATGACGTAGATTCAGCGTCGTCGCTTTCTTCTTCATCTGCACCATTGCCACAGTCCAGCTTGTCGATTGTCCATAGTGTAGATGCTTTGCTTGTGGCTTCAGCAAGTCGCCAGTTGTCGTCTATTTTTCGGTGCAAGTTGAAAAGCCAAGAAGAGCCCAACGGCCGACCTCGGCCTGAATTTAGCGTTGTTGATGAAGGACGGGGTGGAGGTACTGTTGGTGGCGGAATAGCTTCATCCACTGGAATTTTTCGTGGTCGTCCACGTTTCCGTTTAGGCCCCTCTTCCTGTTGGCTCTCTATTGATCTTGTTTCCTTCGTATAACGAGCTTCTTCGTCACGCTTATCGTTTTCTGGAATTGACGCAATAGTTGACTTGAATGGCGGTATGGTCTCATAAGAATTATGACTGCCGTTATAATGGTGCGTTAATTCGATATGAGTTCTAAAAAAAAGGGGACACACACCACACTTAACGATAGGGACTGGAGTGGGCGATGAGGATTCATCTACGGTAGTAGCTCCGGAACAGGTGTTATTGTGGGCAGACGATACATGAGCCCTACAAATGGTACCAGAACAATAAAGAATCACAACAATGCATGTCAAGATACTTCTGTCTTCAAAAGATTCAAACTTACTCGAGGGCAGCAGGTCCGTAGAAAATAACTTTGCAGTGAGCACATCGAATGGGGCGCTTTGCAGGGGAGACCTTGCGAACCTGCTGTTACATAGAATATGAAATTTTATACTACGCTACAAGGACAAGATGCTAATAAAAGTTTCAGATTAGACTATTGTAGTATATATTATAATGTAGGAGGACTTATGCATCGTACAACAGCAGAAATATTGCATTACCGTGTGTGCGGCTGCTTTGACTTTTCCGATCAGTTTGTTTACAGCTGTAGGAGATTCATCTTGCTTTTCTGATGTGGACTTTTTGGCAGTTTCATCACTTTTCCAACTTTCAGCCATTTCTTCCAGTTCTCTCGCAACTTCCTTGTCTTGAACTGATTCTCCGCTTGCTTTAGATGCATCTGCGTTAGTTTTTATCTCTTTCTCCTTCATTATGACTCCATCTGTAGTTAATGAATGTGTACGTCGCTGAAAATGAACTTTTTTTGTGTTGTCTTTAGCTAGTTCCATATGGACTGCAAGTGCGAATTGAGTTGCGAACGAAAATGAGCACTTACGACATTCGTGTACAGTTGTGGTTGTCAAATAACTTCGTTTGTTAAGCTTATCTTTCTCTCGGCTCTCCTTTACGTGACACTTTTGTTCGTGGCGAACTACGTCAGACTGTTCCTTTCCTATCCACTCACAGATACTACAGCAAAATGCATCCTTTTCCTCGAAAACTGGCTTTTCCCCAGGAATCTGCGTGTTCTCATCATTTTCATGAAATGTCTGTTGAAGCGAGACTGATGTATTAGAAGCAGCAACATCCGCTGTGCGAGCTTTCGTGGCTATCATGGACTCAGCCTTCAAAGCTTTATGTACGTTGCTCATGTGAGTAATAATTCCGCGTCTCGTTTTCGTTGTCACCGAACAGAACTTACATTTCACGCCTCCTTCTACATGGCAAGTCTGAAATAGTAAAAAATCAGGAGATAATTACACAACGTGGATAATACGAGACTCTCTCCTGCTTTCGTGTACATACTTCAACATGAGACGATAGTGCGGACTTTTTTGTACTGACATAGTCGCAAAGCGGACACTTTTCCAAGTTCTCATCTTTCTCGCTGCTGCTATTTAATGTATCTTCTTGGCTTGCTCCCGGCGCAACTTCTGTTTGCTGACGCGCCTTTTTTATTGAAACTTCCTCCTCATTTATCTCCTGCTGATTCTCATCGACTTCGAACTGTGATTTCCTCCCCAGGAGTCTAGTGGAAGAACGACGAGTCCCCACAGGTCTCATTTCGCTTTCGTCCTCTGCATCGTGCTCCCTGTCTGTAGTAAAATGCTCTTGAGTTGGCTTCTTAGTGGGAGTCATTGAGTTGGCGTGAGCCTGTGGAAGATGAGCAGTCGCTCTCGGGAAATCGTCCTTTTCAACTTCCTACAACGAGAAAGAAGTGAATAAAGAAAGAAGAGATTTAAGAAGTGAAGCGGAAAGGAGGTGAGAGTGGAGAGGTCGTACCTGCTGCGTCGGAGGACACACAGCGGCGTGTTTCTCCATTGAGGCGGGGAGAAGAGTGAGGAAAGAGCATCCAGCACTTTGGCACCGAAGTACGCCTCCTCCCAACTTGACTGTCAGTGGAGGAGAGTTACTTGAGTTCTCTTGGGGAGGGTGAACTTCGTTGATGTGGTCGGCTAAAACGGATGCCGTTTGGCAGTCACAAGAGCAGAAGGGACACGTGGTTTCAGAAATAGGAGACGCAGGATGTTGTTGCGGAGTCTCCGAGTTTTCGTCTCCCTGAGTGGGATCGTTGCGTTTGTCGTCTTTGCCAAGACAGTGCGGAATGTGGCCTTTCAGTGCTCGTTTACTTTTGAAGCGGCACGGGCAGCTTGGACAATGGATGCCATTTGTGACATGGGCCTTGTTAACGTGGCGGAGAAATGACATGCGAAGTGTTGTGGAGTAAGGACATTCTGGACAAGACATTACCGAGGGCTTGTTTATAAAGGCAGCCGAAGTTGAACTTGCTTTGGCCTTCTTAACGATGACTTTAGATCTTTTGACGTTTCTTGTGATAGGATTTTCACCCCAACTGTGAACTAGCAAATTGTGGCGTCGTAAACTTAGCTTTGATGCAAAGGAACACGGGCAGTTTTTACAGGGCCTTCCTCCCTCAACGTGGCTTGTCTAAAATTTTACGAAATCTCAAATCAGGAATTGCTGAGGTATCTACAGAATCCGCTTTTCACACTTACCCTTCGGTGGTCATTTAAGCCCGCTTTGATGTCTTTACTCGTCGTCTGAAACCCACAGATTTGGCAGATGCTGGAGATAATTTTCTTTTTTACCTTACGACCCAGCGTTGACTGCGTCGACTGCTCCTCCTGTTGCCCGTTTTCTTGAGAGTTTCTTTCGTCGGCCTCACTATGAATTTCTGTCGTATGTTTCTTAAGACCCACTGAAGTGGCGAAAGTACATGGACACGATGGACATTGCAATCCTCCCGCATAGTGGGCCCGCTGAAGCAAAAACACGCCGTTTAAGTTTCCAAAATACCGCTACATTTCTTAATATGCAGGGATTAAAGGGATAAAACCTTAAGGTGCTCTGCGAGATGCCCAGAACTGGCAGCTGTGTGTGGACATTTGGGACATTTATTAGACGTACGAACTGCTCCCCCCACGGACTTCTTAGCGATGAAGACGTGAGGTCGTTGTTGTTGCCCTTTTCGGTTATGTGCGATGTTTTTATGAGTGGTCATGCTGCTCAAAGACTTGAAGGTACAGCTGCACTCTGGACACTTGACTCCAGCTTCCACGTGACATCGCTAAAATTGAAACAACGTTTATACTACATTAAATGCTATATTTAGACTGATTGAAGACAAAGGACCTCCATATGCTCAGTCAAATGGCGGAGGCCTTCATGACCACTTCCACAAATTGGGCAGCGGCTTGTGTACAAGCGGTTTCTGACTTTCTTAGGTGACTTCTTTGAGGGACTAGAAGAGGGAGGAGCTTGCTGGCTTCCTTCAGCGGAAGGAGACGGCGCGCTCTCTGATCGTACTTTATGCGTGAGACTCGCACACACCTTATGAAGAAGAAACTCACTAAGAGAGAGGTTGTCAAAAATGGAAAAGAAGGAGGGCAAGCGATTACAAGGCGCATTACACGAATTATGTCACACGATGGACAGCAAAGTACAACGAAGCGGAATGAAACACGCTAGGAACACATGAAAGAGAAAAACACACAAAATTGAACAGACCTGTAAGTGCGACTGGAATTCATTGGAATCACTTGAGGCAAACGAACACTGCGAGCAACGGAAGTTATTCTTGTAAACCTGCGAAGGAAAGTACACATGGTGAGTGTCAATTAACGTGTGGGAGGGAAATTGCTACAATCAACGACATGATGGTTTGACAGGTTTACTCACAGTGACTCCAGGGTTTTGCACCTGTAATTAAAAGGATATCTACGATTTATAAATGCTTTCAATTTAAATGAGTGTGACGAAATAAGCGGTTAAACTTACGTTGCATACATTAGCACTGGCAGTAGCTTCTTCATTCGGGTGAGCAGAGGCCACATGCAACATTCGCTTCATTTTGGTGGAGAAAGAACAGCTACAGAATTGACAGTTGAGTCCTCCTTCCACGTGACATGTCTGCGTCAAAATGTCTTCACATTAATTGATTCATTTATATTCGCATCTTCCTAAAATAGGATACGGACAACTTACGGCAATGTGATCATCCATCATATTCTTCCATAGTGTTTGATACGTGCAGAGAGGCTTTGTACAAGCGAACGTACCATCCGCGCGGTCTCCACTGACTTTTGGCTCGCTAAGCGTCCCTGTCGTCGCCTTCTCTTGTCGCGTGTGACTTGCTTGATGCATGGCTAGTTTACGTTCAGAATCGAAAACACAAGTACAGTCGGGACAACTGAAACTGACTTCGGATGAATGTGCCGTCTTCCAGGAAATACGTAAAAACAAAACCGTGTCAATGTAGCATATTATTATGGGAATAAAGCAAAAGTGACTGTACCCGCATATGCCGCTTGACGTGGAAGGTCCTGCCAACATATTCACACTTTGGACACTTTACTTTCTTGACATTCCTTTTGCGTCCTCTAGTTTTGTGTACGCTCGTGGAGACTAATGGCATTGGAGTGGACGTGGAGGGTGGCACTGAATTTGCCTGTTGTGCTGACCTAGAGAAGAAGCGATGAACATATTCCATGTGCTTCTTAAGTCCGGTAGCAAACCGATATGCACAAGGGCAAAGGGCACATTTGTATTGACCATTACTGCAATGGGCCACCTGAAGCGAACACACACAACACTTTAGGTAGAGGGAGAGAGGAAAGAGTACGTCAATATGAACAATAATGAGTCCTTACCGTCATGTGAGTATGCAGGGACCCTGGAACAGCCAGGGAGGACTTGAAGACGCAACCCTTGACTGGACAGGGCACTTCGTCGCTCCCTTCACTCCCCACGTCATCGCTCTCACTGCCTTCAAACGAATGATTGTCATTTGAAGTCCCTTTTTCTTCTTCCTCCCGGTGTTCCTGTCCGGAAGCTTCCGTTTTGTCCGTGGACTCGTTCGCGGATTCAGGAAGAGGTCCTGAAGCTACTGCGAGATCGGGCAAAGGTTTTCCAGCGTGCCATATGCTTACATGTTTCGCCAACAAGTCTTGACACGCGTAGGATGCTTTGCAATATGAACAGCGGTGCTGACAACGGGTAGAAGGCTGAAACACAAAACACTGATAAAAATTCACAAACTTAAAGTGCGTGCCGATTACGGATGGTTTTTAATACGGGATATGAGTTAGACGCTGATTGCTTCTGACTAGGTAGCGATCCTGCTTCGCCGCTGTTATCATCGTCCTCATTCAGACTTCGGCCAAGTCCCGCCGCCTCTTTCTGCTTCGTAAACAACCACGAAAAAATTACTAATACACGGTACGTAATTATTAGTTATTATATGGTTAAAATCATATCTGGATTTGAAACTGACATTGATTATTCGGGGTCGATTACTCTGGGACAGTGTCGAGAATTTCTTCTTCTGAAAATGCAGCAGCCCCCACGATTATAATTTACAATAACAATATAACAACTCAGTAACAAAATTTCCTGTCTCAACTCACAATCAGTCTATCGCTTGTGGGGAGGGGGGGAGCTCCATTTACGACAATGTTCCCATTGTTCCTTCCATCCTTCTCCTGAACTCCACACTCCTCTCCCTTGTCCCCACCTTTGTTGTCATCCAGTCTTCCTTCACGGTGACAGTCGGTGGCGTAATGTTTTTGCAACGCCACTTCGTTGAGGAAGGCGCGGCCGCAACACAGAGTAATGACTGTGTCGTTCTTTGACGTCTTCTTCTCTCCCCTTCCACTCATCGGTGGTTCGTCTAGAGGTCGCACAAGAACCAACAACCGTAAACACACAACAACTCACCGACAATGCCGACAAAACAAAAACAAATAAAAAATGCAATTAACCAAGTAAGGAGCGAAGTGTGAACGGAGGAGACTGGGCTGGGGTGGACGCGGTGGACGGCTCCCCGTCCATACTATTACACGTAGACAATGGTGATGTGATGACTTTGACTCCAGGAGGGTAGTGTGGGGATGACGTTGACTCCAGAAGGGTAGTGTGGGGATGACGTTACGTCCAGGAGGGTAGTGTCGTGGGGATGCGTCAAGGAAGCGAGTGTGAGGGCAGTGCAAGTAAATGGTCGGGCTGAACAACAAGTGTGTGTGTTGTTGATACTTCTTAGCAACTCGTGTTCTCGTGAGATTCGAACTTGCCTCCTCTCTCCTCCTTTGTCTCCACCGGCGTCTCCGCCGAGTCCACGCATGCCATGATACCCGGTTGAGCAATATTGAACAAGTCTAACGAGGAGTAGCTCCAGCTCCAGGACTGTCATCCTTTTTGAATTGGAACAAGTCGCTGAAGTCGCTGAAGCCACCAACGATGAGCTTTCACGGAATTCTAATTGAGCTTACATGGCTGAGCTTATATATTTTAATATACAGGCTTTTTGATACATTTTTGTCTCAATCAATGTCGTTTTGGACGCTGGAAATGTTAACAACTAAGTCGAAACTGTAACTGCGTTATAAGATGTTATAAACTTGTCCTTTTTTAGCTGAATAATGCATAAAGTATCTTTCCAAATAATCATTTTATTCAGTTTCATTTTGATGCAACAATTATACATCCTAAATTGTGTCATTGGTTCCTGGAATGTATAAAAGTGGAAAAGTTGCTCAGGGTCTAGGATGCTCCTACAATCATTTACCGAAGAACATCTTCTCGTGAATTAGAAAAGAGAAAAAAGGCAAAAAGCATACTGAACTGAACTGAACTGAACTACAAGAAACCTACGCACCGAATCGATTTTTATCTATCTAACTTACTTTTAGCGTTAGCTAATCTCTTAAGTGTTTCTGCATTGCATTGCCATATTGATATAGTTTAGCCAATTTAGTTCATTTTCCTTGAATTGTTCTTCTTTCAGTTCACTTTCAGTTGTCTTCACTTTCAGTTGTCTTCATTCCGGGATTCCGGCTTCGTTAATGTCAGTACCAGTAGTGTCCTGAATATGCCGAGGCTCGTCTTCCTCCAAGCCCAAACTTTCGTCCGACTCGTTTTCAGAGTTGGTCAAACTGCCTTCAGCCAGGGCTCCTGTTTCGCTCCCTTCTTCTTCATATCGATTCGAATGCCAATCTCCTGTACCAACGGAATTTCCTCGTCTTCCTAACCTGTCAGTGTGTAATCTGGGAGACTCCCACTTGCTATTTGATCGATGAGATATCTGCAAAAACTCCAGTTTGTGTCGTCTACAAGGTTCAGCTTTCTTTTCCTGCAGAAAGGTACACAATTATAAGAAAATAATAATTCGTGAAGATTTTTAATCTTTTATGAGTATTAGTCAGTAACCAACTTCTATCTATATCCATACGAAACAAATCAACGAGGTTTGAGGTGGAAAAGCATGAAAATGAAAAAGCTATACTATACATGCGTGCTATTGCATACATTTTTGAAATAACTATTTATCTTTTGACTTTATTGTACGCGTCTTGTTGGCACTTGAGATAAATCATAGCATCTGTGTGAGAGCTTAAAAAATCTTAAAAAGTATCGATTTATAGAGCGTTCGTGTTTTTAAAAATTCATCCTGGTCACCCACCGCATTACTTACGAGAACAAACGATAAAGAGAAGAAAAGAAAAGAGGCTGGGCAATACTTATCTTTAGGTAAGGTAAAGGTTGATGGTTTATCGTCTCACCCGGACTCCTTCCAAGAGTAGTGGTGCACTTCTCACTCGACTCAACATGCGAGACATATCGCGAACAAATGTCTCTCTTTCCAAAATCGACGCTGCCATTCGTAACTGGCGACGCATTGCGATGTCTTGACTGGAAGAGTAACTGTGAGCTCTTCGCCAAGCTAAGAGGTGAGAGTCCTTCAGCTTTTTCCGACGATGGTCGTATCTCATCAATTTCAAAAGCTCTTCTTCTTCTCGCTTCATTCTTTCCGCTTCCCGTTTCCTTAAAAAATCCCTTCAAGATTTATATCAAGACTCAACGACTACGACTGAGTTTAATCTCTCTCTGTAGTGTCTGGTGCCTCACCTTGTTGCTGCAAGCCTCAATTTAGAGGCTAAATTATCATTTGAAGTGCATTCAAAGACTCCACTGGCAGCAGAAGCGTGACGAGATTTTCCATATGGTACGAAGTTTCCTTTCGTTTTCTTGGAAGTTGCCAGCGAGTTAATTGGTTCAGATTGAAACAGCGCAGTAGATTCCCTGTAAGAGTCTTCGCTAAGTCGATCTTCATCTGTTTGAAGAGAGGTCTCATCTGTGAGGACACTTGTTTCTCTGCATATTCGGCGACGGCTTTCGCAATCTTTCATTGAGTTGTATGAATTTTGATAGTCTTGAATTATCGAGTCTAATTTTGAGTTGGTCAACTTTGCCTTCTTATCTCGTGCTTCCATACTGGGAGGAAGTGTCGCGTTTTTCAGTAAAGCTTCCGCTCGTAGTCGTTTCTTTAGCTCTCTGAATTGAAAGAAATTAGTTCAAGTTTAACAGAAGTTACTTGTGTTGTGAGCAATATATTTGTGTGATCGATTTGTTTGTTGGAGCTAAATAACACTTGCCGATATTCCTGTTGTTCTTTCAGTCTCATCGCAGACTGTAAAGCTTTGGACCTGGGTGGAGCAGGATTGGCCTTAAAATAATTGAAAGTCTTAATTTTACCCATATTACACGACTTGTTCTTTTGCTTGAGGATTGGTCTCGCATTGTTTAGGATCTCCTTGTTGTCGTTTGGTAAGTTTTCTGATAGGAAGGCAGGTCCAGTGGAGTGAGTGTCTTTGGCAAATGAAAAAGGCTTCACTTGAGCTAACAATTTTTGCTTGCTTTGTTCCCGAACGCGTTGGCTCCTTCGAAAGAGAAGTACACATGGCTCAATTTAAACAATGAATTCATCTTGACATAACATAAATCTTGTAAAACTGAGATTTTAAATGAAGTTATGTAACCTCCGTTGATTTTTGAGCATTATAAATTCATACAACGGTTTGTACACATGACTCGGCACGGGATTAGCTTTGAACATCTGTGGTGCTGACGGGTCGTCTCCAGTTGCTGATAATGATGGAGCGCTGTTATTGTGAGCCCTTCGAAAGCAGATCCTTTGAAATTCAGGTATGACTTTATTATTATGAAAAACTTCTGCAGTACAACAGCTTGCCGAGTTATCAAACAAAAACAGCAGATTACTAAGGAACACGGATTGGGTATAGTGACCGTACCTGCTTTCAATGTTAGAAGGTGGAACATAAGAAGATCGGGAAAGGAGATCTGGCGATGAAGACCATTTGGAAAGATTGGTGGATGTCTCACTTCCCAAGGAATCGTCAGAGTCTACAACATTATCGTTATAGCGTTCTTCATGGAATTTCCCATCCGTTAAATTGTTCTCAAAATTGACGCTCAAGCATCGACTGGGCTTATTGTAATTCAAGTGTTTCATAGGCTGAGCTCCTGAGCAGCTCCGAACTCCATTAGAAGGGCCTCTGTGCAACTCACAACCTTTAATTGATAATACCAATAATGACGAATCTTGCGCATTAGAATTGGAATCCTTTTTTAACTTGACTCCACTCCCGAACTTGCTGTGATGATGCTGTTGAGTGTAATCGTTTATATTCAGAGCCTGGGTAGCTCTTTCTGCTATGAAGTCAACGTCATCTCCACTGCTGCTGCTCCAGCCTTGTCTCTCCTGGTCTTCGTCTCGATATAACGAAGCCCTGCACTGCCTGAATTCTTCTTTCAGTCGTTCCAAAGTGTTTATGAAATCAGAGTGGCTCAAATGCTTCACTTCAGAATAGTCGGGGATTTTAGTGTAAAGTTCAAGCAGATTATTGGAACTTCCTCTGTGAGACGATGTCATTGTGGCTTGGCTGAAGTCCCTTTGTTGCCTTTTACAGACTACACGCACAAGGAGATTGGGCTGGGCAGATATTTTATCGTTCTACCACGCACGGGCTTATGAGTTCGCGTACGATGATGAACCTCCTAATAACTAAGAAGAACTGCCTTCCTACTCTGAAGATAACTTGACTCTGGGAAGGAGCGATGGAATTTCCTGGACAAATTGCGTGTGAGAGTGTTTAATGAAGTCAGTGTTAGGTCGATTGTGTGGCGTGTGAAGGAATGCAATAAAGGTAGAAGAAAGCTTTCATTCCTGAACAGAGAAATGAAAGTTTGTTGCAAACCAAAGTCACGCACAGAGTGTATTGATTTCTTTCCTTCAGCATTCATTACTATCATATTATTCGATATAAATACACCTACGTACCTGTCTACTGTTTGTGGATTTGGGGCTTATAAATCATAAGAACATACGAAAACATGCCAATAACTTGCTTACATACAAGTCTTCAACGCTGATAAGTGTATGAACGCAGTTTCCGGTGATGACTCGATTGCATTTGTGACGCAAGAAAAGTTAAAAATGATCCCAGATGAGATTTGTGTTAGAACTGATAACCCATATATAGTCTACAATACATTATGACTCCTTCGCACAGACTACACAAAGGCTGGCTAGGGTTCGTGTCAGTTTTTGAGATCGTTGATTGCCCTAAAGAATTGAGGCCTTAAAGGTCTTTTGACTTTTAATTGTCGCCAGAGTTCGACTTATAATGTCGTGCAGTAATACTAGTTATCAGTGTGGCTTCCCCTTGAGACTCAATTTCGACAAGTAATAATAATACTTGATAGTGCTAGGAATAATAATCCTCCTCCCCTTAAGTCTCTATAATAGACCAAGCAATAATAGTGCTCAATGTCTCCCTATGATGGAGATTATCTCACTTAATTAGGGTCGCTAGGAATAATAATCCTCCAAGTCTTTATTATAGAACAACCCGTAATTAATTCTCTTATGCATTAATCCTTTGAGACTGGTGAGCATACGATTGCATGGGAAAAAACAATTCTGGCCCGAGAATGTGAGACACTGGAAAGGTCTCTCTATGTCCGGAAAATCCCGCAACTCCCAGCAAACAAAAATCTCTCTCCGGCCACTCGTCAGTCCTACCTGATACATTAGTACACATTGCGCTGCAGCATTAAGACACTCAACATCTTAAGACTACAATTACATCGTCTATATTCCTCGTGCCTACCTGTGGATTAAGTACACACACACACACAGATATTCTGCATACAGATATTGCACCTTACAGTACTCACCACCTCACTTCGATCTACATTAATTGACTTATGGTTAGAGAACCGAGTGTTGATTAGTTATTATGGATTTGACTCGCGTGGATTCGATTGACGTTTAACTGGCTCTCTATTTAATTGCAGATGGAGAAGGTGGTCTCAGAACGGGAAGTGTTTCGATCGGTCCTTTTGCACTGCATCCTCATCATCCTCTCCCCCATCGCCTCCTTCTTCTTATCCAAGCTGTACTTCTTCGACGGTAAGCCACCTCGCAGTCGTTCCCTTTAACATCCTTTTACACTTGAACCACCAAGCGTGTCCACCTCGTCCCACTTGACAAAAATAATTAAAGTTCAACAAAACCACTTCGGTTGCGGTTCAAAAGGCACACATGACCGGCCGTCCGTGTTTTATGGCTCTGGCTCACTTCCATTGTGTTATCTTTAGTCTCTCCGAACAATCGGAATGTGGGTCACTCAGTCACCCACACTGAACCTAAATTAACGTACATCCCTCCTAACTAGTCCTCCTAACGTGAACCTAACTAGCATAGTAATACGATAGTAACACGATAGTAATAGGTATTCCTCTTGTCTTAACTATCAACACCACCCTCACACAATCACACCAGTCTACATGTCTTCTTCAGTATCACTCTTGGCTCTAGTCTTTGTGTAGGAGCAGATTTTAAACTCTCTATTTCCTTCGAATTTATTGCAGCTATTCTCGGACTAGAATCCCTCCAGTCTAATCTATACAGTGCCTTCGTCGCAGTCGTCGTCTTGCACTTGGCCCTAGCTAATTTCATCTATCGGGCCTACTTCACCAACGACACTGTCCCTGGATTTGACAAGCTCGACAAGGAAGACTGATCTCCTTATCTATCCTCTTACTACTTAATCATATTTAAAAACTTGTTAAGAAGTGTTTTGTCTAGTGATATGGTGTAGTCATTCGCTCTCATTAAACTCACTTTTCTTCGTGTAGTCAAAACTAAACGAGAAAGAAAACACAAAGAACTTTAGCTAAGTTGACGCCAGCCTCCCTTTATTTCACATCATAAATATTGTACAGAAGTTTGTGTCGCCACAATGTCTTCGGCGTACGAAATCCCTTGTGGAACTTTAGTGCAAGTTCAGTTAAGTGAAACTGTGTTTCGTGGAGAGTTCAATCTGCAGTTGAGTAATGAGAGTCTTCAACAAGGAGGAAGGAACCCTTCCCTTGATAGGGTCCTTCTTGATCAACCTCTGGAACTACCTTTGGGGAAGAAGCATGGAGGTGCTGTGAGCTTTCCCGTTTCGGATATCAAGAGAAGTAATTTTAGTCTTCAAATCAACCCTATACATTTAATTGCTTTATTCGCGTGTCTGATTCCAAGTCTTTTATCCCACAACAGTTGACGTCATTGAAGTTGGAATATTTAAAAAACGGAATTTGGAGTATGAGGATGAAATGACGATGCCCTCACTTCCAATGTCCATAATGTCTGGTGTCACTGGAATCAGTCAGTACACACTTGCTCAGGGAATGAAAGGCGGTCAAGCTATGAAGAAGAAACAGAAAGGTCATTAAAGCGATATAATTACTACACAATCTACCTAAGCCACGTTGATCTTTTCGAATTTTAGTTTAAGCTTGACAGTGTTTGTTTTTGTTTTCAATAGGAAAATTACCCAAAGAAGTGAAGGACCTAGAACCAGTGGAGATTCAGTTGAAGACATATGTTATTAAAGAACCAATGCAGTTGAAGATTCTTCTGAAGCTAATGAAAGAAATAGACGTCTGTGGTCTCTCGTTGGAAGGAGCAAGAGTTGGTCGAGAAGGAATAGTAACTTGGGTCATTTTAACCGCAGGAAAAACCTTGATCCCGATTGACATCGATTCCTTGTATGAACGGATACCCGACTTGTGGAAGTCACTCGAGAAGAACATCTTTTCCAATGAAAAACTCACAAAAATCATGCATGATGCAAGAGGGGCTGCTGATTACTTATGGCATGTTCACGGCATTCGAATGATCAACATATTCGACACTCAAGTAGCAGACGCCTTAGTAGCAAAAGACCACATGGGATACGCACCTCCTCAGCTTAATCCCTTGTCAGATTGTCTCCAAATGTTCAATAGAAGAATTCCTCCAGAAGAACTCGATTATTTAAGACGATACGAATCAGAAGACACTTTTCTCCAAACCAAGTCGCCTCTTCTTAACAAACCACTCCCTCCCCCAGAATATCTTAAGTTGTGCGCAATTAAAGTGAAACATCTTGTACCCTTAAGGGAAAACCTTCTTGTTCGTCTAATGGACAAATATTCAGCATGCGTCGAAGCTCATCTCAGTTCTTATCGAGATCGTCCTGTCCAAGAGTACTTGGCTGCTGCAAAGGTAATCCTGACTAAACCCACGTGCAATGACATGAGTATCTAACTTAATATTGCGTATGTGTTGCAGAAACCCCGTGAAGTTCCAAAAGAACTACTGGACATTCTTGAAGAGGATTTAGGTCAGCTGGTGGTTTGAGTTCTCAGAAAATATTGAAACCTTAACACAACGATTTGTTTAACAGATGTAACTTAAGCACAAGTAATTTTATTATTTCAAAGTTGTGGGTGATGATGGTTGTGACTCCTGCAACCTCCTGTCCCGAATTCATTTTAGTACGTGCTCTAAATTATTTAATTTCAGTTACTTCAGCGAATATTTCAGAGTCGATTTTTATGTGTTTGAAATTAACATTTGAAGAATTTTATTAAATAAACCAGGAATATTATAGAATTAAAACACTGAAATTCATTGAAGTTTTCTAATGAGGTGTTGTTAGAAATAAAGACTTTAACTGGAAAACATTAGTCGATACTTCAGTAGGGTCTCACAGGAGTGAGCCTCGTATTTGAGAATATTTCTTGAGAATCGCAGTTCTCTCTGCTGTTTGCCTTGTTCCAGTTGTCTATGGAGTAAAGAATGAAATCGACTTAGTTCCGAAAACTTTGAAATGTTTATGTTATTCTATCACACTTACTGTTCTGTGTGATATCGGTGATCTTGCTGATCTCAAGGATGGTGAAGAACTTCGAATGGGAGCTTTTCTTGAAATTGTCTCATTTCTTCGAGGAACAGGAGACACGGATCTCTTCCGATGGTCAAGAGGAGACCTTGACCTCGACCTTCTGATAAGTGTACGAACGCCTAATCGTGACTTAACACTTGCGGAACCACCACCTGTTTTTTGTAAAAATCACAAGTTCACAACTTTGACAATCTACAATCTATTCTGCAACTCTACAGTCAATAAGTAAAACCTACCATCCATAGATAGCTTGCTTGAGGTGGCAGATACATAATTAGCTGGTCTAGAAATCGTAGATGAAGTTTGTGGAGCCGATACGCGATTCAGTCTGCTCGATGATGTTTTTTCACTTACAAATCCTGAATAATTGAACGAAAGAATTGATTAGATGGTTAAACAATCATGTCACATAGCTTTATTTACTTAAAATAAAAACATACCCAACTCTGAATGTTGTGAAGAGGTTGAGGACGTAGCTTGTTTAACTACGAATTGAGTACTTAAGTTGAAGTCGTTTTTCGGAACACCGTCCTTCTTTCCTAGAGCAAGAGAGTTTCCTGACGCTTGTTCGCTACCTTTCCCAAGTCTGGAGAACACGGACGTTTTTGGCGAAGTCTCCTGAGATGACTCGGATGAGCTTGACGCTCTGCTCAGTCTGTCAAATACACTAGTTTTCCCTGGAGGGCCCAATCTACTTTTCAACAGCGCTTGTGTTTTCGGTGTATTTCCTTGTGGCATAATGATTTTATAGGATCCTTCCTGCTCAGGGTGGACTCGGGTTTTCCGTTGTAACGGCACTTCCAATCTGTCAGGACTCCCTTTCAGACTTACAATTGACTTTACATTTTTTATTTCTGCAGTCGAGTCACAGTCAGGTTTCGATTTGACGTGTGAACGCTGAACTAATCGTTTCACCAGCACAACTTTTTTAGGTCCCGGTGATGTTTTAGAAGCAGTAGTCACAGTTGGCCCTACTGTGCTTGTTGCTGGTTTTGCAGTCACTGCTACACTTTTCAGTGCTACAACGGCACTCGTAGGCGCTACAGTTGCTGGCTTGACAGGTGCTTTCATTGCCGGGGAAGTAGAAGAAGGCTTAGGTACTTCATATGCTTGAGCCTTTGACTGTAATTTAATGCACCAAAATCAATAAATAAACATCAATAACGATAAACAGAAGCCACTTGAGGACACATACTTCTTCAACCACATGCTTGGCATGCTTCAAAATGGCAATAATATCTCCCATCGCGTGAATCCCCATATCTTTCAAACACTCCTTATTTAGATCCCCCAGCATGTCCATCTTCATTCGATTCTCATCAAAAACCAGCGCATATTTTGTATCAAATCCCGTTGGAATCCCAGCATTCCTGAAGAATCTCAGCCACATCGCTACAACACATTCCAAATCAATATGTCATTAGTAATGGCTTTCGAAACATCAACTCATTGTCAGAGTTCGTAGTAGGTGTCGGTGTCGTTGTTCTGCGCCAACGGCCCACCACCATTGACC
>Ga0194135_10000600_pt1 | contig 21222 bp, 6 predicted proteins | sample LitLau_LLRF_2013_FD_134024 | JGI IMG/M metagenome (GOLD analysis project Ga0194135, IMG submission 134024) | Freshwater sediment microbial communities in response to fracking from North America - Little Laurel Run_MetaG_LLRF_2013 (version 2) | ecosystem: Environmental > Aquatic > Freshwater >...
GCCCAGCGCGACTGGGATGAAAACATCCAGCACGACCAGAAGATTCGCGTTGGCCACGAGCGTCACGACAGCGTCGAAGCCAACAGCTACAGCGAACTCAAGGCCGAGGAACACCGCACCGTCTACGGCGAACGCAAAACCGAAATCCGCGCCGACGACCACCTGAACGTGGCGCAAGCCCAGCCAATCAAGCTGGGTACCGCACAACTGCTTAAGGCCGGTCGCGAAATCCACCTGCAAGCGGGCCAGAAAATGGTGATCGAAGCGGCCAGTGAACTGACGGTGCAAGCCGGGGGCAGCTTTATCAAGCTCGACGCCAGCGGCGTCAGCGTGAGTGGGGCGTTGCTCAAGGTGAATGCGGGGGGTGCTGCGGGGCAAGGCAGCGGCGCCGCCAGCCTGTTGCCGGTCGTGCCCCTGCCGGCCGCCACCGCCAAGGCCGGCACCTTGCTGGAGCGTGGACCGTCGCAGCCGGCTCCCGAGGTGATCCATCGTCTCAGCGCGGTGATCAGCCCCCTTCCGGGTGTACCGGGATACGAGGACGAACCCTATCAGCTGTTCGCCGATGGCGCGCTGATTCAGCAGGGCCTGACCGGTGCCGATGGCGTGATTCGCTTCGAGCATGTGCCCGGCACCCAGGCCTATGCTGTTGAACTGATCAACGGCCACCGTTTCGAGATTGAGCCCAAAGACCAGAGCGACGAACCCGAGTCCCCGCACCAGCCACTGGCCCGCCGTGGCTACCGCGACTATCAAGGACAAGTGGATCAACTTGAAGCCCTGAACACCAAGGACGACTATCGAATGGCCGCGCTGACCCCGGTCATCCCACCCAAGAACCAGTAAGTGCGGAGAACCAGGCAATGCCTGTCGACTACAGCAAGGAAGTGCTTCAGTTCAAGCCCAAGGAAGACAAGTTCATGTGCTTGAGCATGGAATGGTTCGCAAAAAAAGCGCTGTTCCCACCGCGAGCGGGAATCAAGATCACGCCGCTGATCAACGGTGAAACCGCCTTCGCCGCCGTGCACGACGCGATTGAGCGGGCCAACCGCAGCGTGGAAATCATCAGTTGGGGCTTCGATCCGGCGATGCGTTTCAAACCCGATGGCGATCGCATCGGTGAACTGCTGGATGTACGCGCCCGGCACGGGGTCAAGGTGCGGGTGCTGATCTGGAAAAACGCCCTGGCCAATTTTCTCGAAAACACCATCCCCGGCGATGGCCTGGCCGGCTCGGGCGGCACAGCTATCGGCTCGGGCATGACCCGGGGTCGCGCCGCCTCCAACCGCACCCTGGAAGACCGTCAGCGACTGGAATATCGCCGCACCGTGCATCAACACGAATTGAACAAACTGCGAGCCGGTGAGCTACCGGCCTATGGTTCCAGCGGCTACCGCTATGAACAGCGCGAACAGGAGCTGCTGGCGATACTGCGTGACGTGGAGGCGCAACTGAACGCCCAAGGCGCCTACAGGACACTGGACGGCTCGGGCGCTCCCGGCTACTCGCCTGATGATCAGGAGTACACACGGGAATGGTTCAGCCGCCTGCACGGTGGACGCATGCAGAACGTCGAGTTTCGTACCCGTGATTTTTCCCTGGAAATCCCCTTGAACGCCGCCATTCGCGGGCCGCAAATGGCCTCGGAAAAAGGCCGACTGGCTACCCTCTACCGTCTGATCCAGGGTGAAGCACCCGACAGCAATTTCGCCCATATGCTGGCCCTCAGCCTATTCGCCAGCCATCACCAGAAAATGGTTCTGGTGGACTACGAAGACAGCGCCAACGCAGTCGGCTTTGTCATGGGCCACAACATGCACCGCAACTACTGGGACACCAGCGCCCACCTGTATCACGACAAGGCCGCTCGACGCAGCCTGGGCTTCGGGCCCTGGCAGGATCTCTCGCTCAAGGTCCAGGGCCCCGCCCTGCATGACCTCAACCACAACTTCAGCAGCGCCTGGGACCGGGAAACCTTCTGGATCAAGCAATGGTTCAGCGATGGCCTGCGCCAACAGCGCCAGGCCATCAAGCCCGACCACTTCAAGGCGGCCGGATCGAGCATGGCGCAGATCTGCCGCACCCAACCCCAGGAAAACGCTGAAACCTCCATCCTCGAGCTGCACCACAAAGCCCTGGGCAATGCTCGCAACTACGTCTATATGGAGAACCAGTACTTTCGCTACCCGCCGTTCGCCAAGCAGCTACGCGAGTTGGCCGCGGCCTACCTCGCCGCCGGCCGGGACCAGGACCTGTACCTGTTCGTGGTCACCAACACCCCCAACTCCGGTATGTATGCCAGCACCACCTATGCCACCTTGCAGGAACTGGGGCAGGAACAACTCATGCCCCAGGCCCAGCGCAGCCTGGCCGAAGAGATGCTGCGCAAGCGCAGCCAGTTGGCCTACCTGCAACGCCACCCGCACAACGATCCCTATCTACGACGCGCACAGCTCAACCGCGCCGAAGTGCTCCAGCGCGAGATCGACGAACTCGAACGCCAGGGCGTCACCCCCGAGATAGAAGCGCGACTGGGCGGCCTCAAGCCCGAGGACATCGCCGAACTCGGCAACCCCCAAGCCGACAAAGGCGAAGACGCCAAACCCTACGCCCTCAAGGACCTGCCCGGACTCAAGGTAGTGATCGCCACCCTCACCACCTGCAGCCCCGGGCCCGGCAGCACCTTGGCCGAGGGCGAACAGGCTTACTTCCGGGACATCTACGTGCACTCGAAACTGCTGGTGGTGGACGATGTGTTCAGCCTGCTGAGTTCGGCCAATATCAATACCCGCAGCATGCACACCGACTCGGAACTGGGGCTGGCCGCGCCGGATGCGGAGTTGGCGAAGACTTGGCGGGAGGAGTTGTGGAAGTTGCATGTGGGTAGATCGTTTAGTGATGACAAGGGGCGGTGTGATGCGCTAGCTAACTTTGATGAGTGGAATAAAGTTATGGATACAAACTGGGAAAATAAAATTAAGAATGCACCTCTAGCAGTTCACTTAACTTGCTTTTGGGATGTGGAGACGCCTTATGCCAAAGCCATTGATTAAAGCCGCATATTACTGCGCCTTTATAATTTCATTTCTATTGAACGGAGCGATTGCCGTGGCATACCCAGTTTTTACATGCGCCTATGAACGAGACAACAACCCACCACTGGACCCTCAGGCTGAGTCTTGGTTTCAACAAGCACGCATTCTAGAAAAAACACGCGGGGTTAAGGATTGGAAAAAAATTGTGGGTCTTTATGAGCAAGCCATTGCCAAGGATCATTGGAAAGCGATGCACAACTTAGCAGGCCTCTATCGTACAGGCTGGCCCGGAAGGCCTGGCGTTGAACAAGACACCGGCAAGATGCTCGATTTATATGAGCGCATGGTGAAGCTTAAAGTACCGCTGGGATACTATAACTGGGCAGTTATTACTGAAAATGGAAGAGGTATTCTCAAATCAGATCGAATGGCCAGCTCTTACATGTTTCAAGCTGCAGAACTGGGTAGTCCTCTTGCGCAAGTGCGAATAGGTCAATACTTCGCTTTCGAGCTACCTAGACACAAGCAAGATGACGATATGGCTGAAAAATACTATCGATGTGCGGGTGCCCAAGAAAATCCAGATGCAACATCAAAAACAGCGTCATTCTATAAAACTGCAAAAAAAAATATGCCGCGCTCATTATTTTACTATCAACAGGCCGCATCACTAGGCAGCACTAGGGGCTTCAGCTATCTCACAGGGGCTTTTGAAGACAACCCACAACCTATAGATAACTTCGGATACGAACCGAACCCAAAACTACATGCTCTGTATAAGAGTCTATGGAAACAGCTTAGAGAAGATCCCCAACTACGCTTCCCGAATCTCATGGAAGACCACCCTCTCCCACCCCACCCGACCCAGGGCTTCGACGCAGAACATCCAGATCGCAGGCCGGAACTATAAAGATGACCAGCCTTCACCCCAAACCGGCAGTACTTGGGCCGAAGGCGGAAAGGAATACTTCCTGAATATCTACGTGCACTCGAAACTAGTGGTGGACGACAACTGGAAAAAATAGCGAAACCGCCCACTTACCACCCGTCTAACTCGCTTTTGGGATATAGAGACGCCTTATGCTAAAGCCGTCGATTAAAACCATATATTACTGCGCCTTTATTATTTCATTTCTATTGAGCGGAGCGATGGCCATGGCCTACCCAGTTTTTACCTGTACCTATGAACGAGACAACAACCCACCACTGGACCCTCAGGCTGAGTCTTGGTTTCAACAAGCACGCACTCTAGAAAAAACACGCGGGGTTAAGGATTGGAAAAAGATCGTGGGACTTTATGAGCAAGCCATTGCCAAGGATCATTGGAAAGCAATGCATAATTTAGCTGGGCTTTATCGTACGGGTTGGCCGGGAAGGCCAGGTGTTGAACAGGACACCGGCAAGATGCTTGATCTCTATGAGCGCATGGTAAAACTTAAAGTGCCGCTGGGTTACTACAATTGGTCCGTTATTACTGAACAAGGGAAAGGAGTTCTAAAATCTGAGCGAATGGCTGCTTCATATCTTTTTCAAGCGGCACAATTAGGCAGCCCCTTAGCACAGGTTCAAATAGGTCAATATTTTGCTTATGCACTGCCTAGACACAAACAAGATGACGATATGGCCGAACGTTATTATCGGTGCGCAGGCGCTCAGGAAAACTCAGATGCAATTTTAAAAACTGCAAGCTTCTACGATACAGCCAAGGACAATAAGCCACGCTCACTTTTCTATTATCAGCGCGCAGCATCCTTCGGAAACTCCACTGGTTTCAATTATCTAAAGGGAGTATTCGAAGCACTCCCACAGCCAATCTATAACTTTGGATATAAACCGGACGAAAAACTCTATGAGCTTTACTCCGGCCTATGGAAAGAACTCAGAGACAACCCAAAACTACGCTTCCCCAACCTCATGAAAGACCACCCCCTCCCCCCACACCCCACCCAAGGCTTCGACGCGGAACACCCGGACCGCAGGCCGGAGATATAAACGCGCGCTCACACAGCCCTGCACCTGCCCCCTTCCCATCAGCCCAAAAAACGGGGGCGATCAACGATCGCCCCCAAGCCTTGCTACCACGAGAGGTTCTTACAACGTCAGTTGCCCACGCTCCTCATCGGTCAGGCGCGCCCGCGCCTGGTCGCTCAAGGGACCGGCGCCCAGGACCTGCACCGGGCTGTCGGGGTTGTAGCCCGGGGCGCGGCTGGCTTCTTCGCGCTGGCGTTGCACCGGCTCGGAGCCAAAGCCCAGCACTTCCACGGTGACGATCGACGCCCTGCCCTGCTTGGCCGCCGCCTGCTGGCTGCGGGCGGCGTCTTCCGCGGCCTGGGACGCGGCGGAGCCGGCGGCGCTGGCCGAGGTCATGGCGCCGGTGTTGACGGTGGCGCTCACCGGCACGCCGGAGGACTTGCCCTGGGTCTGGATGTTCGCCGCGTTGACCACCCGCAGCGCGGCGATGTTGACGTTGCCCGAGACCCGGATCCCCGCCTCGCCGGCGTCGATGGTGCCCAACGGCGCGATCAGGTCGATGTCGCCGGCCGGCACTTCGGGAATCGGGTTGAGGGTGGCGATCCCGGCCCCGGTGCTGGGCACCGACGGTGACAGGCTGACGTTGCCCCAGGTGTCGTAGACCCGCTTGGGCGGGGTGTAGACCACGGTGGTCTTGGAGCCCCGGCCGGCGTTGATGTCGCCCGCCGCCGACCAGCCCATGATCGAGCCGCCGAAGGTGGTCATGATCCGGCTCTGGCCCAGGAGGATGCTACCCAGGGAGTACAGCTGGATGTCCCCCGCGCCCTGGGTGATGACCCCGGCCGAGGCCGGCGGCGCGGTGCCTTCGATGCCGAAGGTCTGGTGGCCGCCGGGGGTCAGCATCTGGATATTGCCGCCAAAGTCGGTGTGCACCCCGGCACCGCCGAACAGGGTGATGTCGCCCTTGTAGCTGATCGGGTTGCCAGCCACATCGGTGCTCGGGAACAGCGCGGCAATCGCCGCCCGGCCCCGGGCGTAACTGCCCTGGCGCACGCCGCCTTCCTGGTTGTACTCGCGGCCGGCGGCCTTGAGTTCGGCGAAATACACCTGGCGGGCGAACACCCGCTGCTGCTCGGCCGGCAGCGCCGCGTAGTAGGCCCGGGCCTGGGCGCTGTCGCCGACGAAACCGAAGCGCTCGGCCAGCCAGCCCAGCAGTTCGCTGTCGTAGGTCTTGGCCACCTTGCCGCCCGCCAGGCTCTCGCCGGGCTGGGCCAGGTTGGCCGGGTCCAGGTAGGCCGCGACGAAACGCCGGAAGTCCGGGCCGTTGGCGCCAAATCCGGCCTGCATCACGATGCTCGCCCCGGGCCGGCTGTCCCCCGGCGCCACCGCGCCGAGGCTGGTGACGCTGACCCGGTCCTCCATGAGGATGTTGCGCCCCGCGGTCAGCTCCAGGGTCCCGGGGCCGGCAACGTTGAAGCTGCTGTAGAGGATGTCGCGCCCGGCACTGGCGATGGAGATGTCGCTGGGGTTGTGGTGCACGAACAGGTTGCCGCTGAAGGTGTATTCGCCATAGGTGCTGTTGCCGCCCCTGGCCCCGCCAAGACCGGTGCCGCTGCTGACGATGTCCTGGCCGGCCTGCATCCAGACCGCGCCGCCGCCTTCATAGTAGGTCTGCCCCAGGCGTGGGTCGGACGCCGTGGTGAGGGTCAGCACGCGGCCGCTGCTGACTCCCAGCAGGTCGCCGTTGATGGCGTAGAACCGCGCAGGCTCGGGGTTCGCCCACTGGTTGGTCGCCGTGTTGGGGCCGAAGGCAAACAGCGGGAACACCCCGCCGCGGGCCCGGTTGCCGTCGGCGGAGAGATTGCCGCTGGCCGCCAGGGGAATCCCCGCCAGGGTGGTGCTGGTGGCCATGAAGGCCGGGTGCTCGGGAGTCGCCAGCGCCTGCGCCGAGGCGCTGGAGCGGCTGACGCTCAGCTCGCCACCGTAGATCGAGTCGCCGGCCAGCAGTTGCAGCTGGCCGTTCAGCGAAGGCGCCAGCACCAGTGCCGCCGGAACCACCGCCGCCCCCGCCTCATACTGGCTGGACTGGCCGTAATAGAGGTTGCCGCTGGCCGCCACGGCGCGCAAGGTCGGCGGGTAGACGGTGGCCATGTCGGTTTCCGTGCCCCTGGTCAACGGCGTGAGGTTGCCGCCGGCCGAGAACAGGTCGATGGCGCTGCGCTCGGTCCACAGGGAGAACCAGCTCTGGCCGATGCCCGTGGCCCCGTTGGCGCCCTGGTAGGCCCAGCCATTGGCCAGGGGCGCGCGCCCGGGGTCGGCCACGGTCTGCAGCACCAGGTCGCCACGGGTCGACAGGCTGAAGGTGGCATCGCCCGGCATCAGGGTCATGCCACCGGCGGCCACCGCCAGGGTCGCCCGCTGCGGCTCGAAGGCCCGGGTTTCGCTGCGGCTCTGGTCCGCCGCCTGGGCGCCGTAGTGCAGGTCCAGGCTGCCCAGGGCCGCGCTGCTCAGTTGCGCATGGCCGCGCAGGTCCACCAGGGCGCCGTTGAACACGCCAAAGCCGACCTGGCTGTAGGGGTTGACCTGCCCGCCGACGCGCAGGGTCAGGTCGCCACCGCCGGTCACTTGCCGGCTGCCATCGGCGGCCACCCGGCCGGTGCTGCCCACCGCCAGGATCAGCCCGGTGCTGCGCGGGTTGACGTAGCTGGCGTAGACCGGCGCCGCCATGGGCGCCAGGGCACCGGCATCACCGCCGACCTCGACCTCCAGGTTGCCGCCGCCCAGGGTGCCGAAGCCGGTGAAGCCGACCATCTGGTCGGCGCCGCCGGCGCTGTTGGCGGTGTAGGTGCCGAAGTTGATCCACCAGGCGGTGTTTCGCGCCACGCCGCCGCTCAGGTCGTTGCCCTGGCGCCACAGCCAGTTGCCCACGTTGCTGGAGTCGTTGCCGGTGTCGCCGGCCACAGGGCGGCCCGGGGGCAATTGGTTGGGCAGGGTCACGATATTGCCGCTCAGGTTCGCCCCGACCTTGATCCGCAGGTTGCCGCCGCCGTCCGGGTACCAGGCCCGGTAGACACTGCCAGCGCCACCGTCCACCAGGGACTCGTAGCCGCCGGCGACGTTGTTCAGCACTTTCTGGCCGTTGCCTCCCCGCGCCAGGTTGTAGGGATCGCTGGCCGAGGTGGCGCTGGAGGAGGTGCCGGCGGTGTACACGCCGAACAGCGAATCCATGCTCAGGTTGCCCGCCGCCAGCAGGTCGAGGTCGGCGGCGCCGGTGCGCACGACGCTGAAGCGGATGCTGCTGGGCACCAGGGTGTGGGAATCGCCAACGGCGCAGTAGCTGGGGGTGTTGTCGCACAGCGCAGGGTCACCGAGCCCTACGAAGTCGACCGGCTGGCCGACCATGCTGTCGTCGCCGAAGAAGTCCAGGGAGCCCTCTTCGGTCCAGACATACTGCGCCTGGCCGAACATCCCGTAATGGCTGTCAGCCAGGTGCAGGTTGCCCGCCGTGGGCTGGCTCTGCAGCACGCGGCTGTCGGCCGCCTCGGTGTCGGCCCCGGCCACCAGGCGCAGGGACCAGGACTGTGCGCCCTCTGTCAGCATCGGCGCGATGGCCAAGAGCTTGCCCTGGCGCCCGCCGTTTTCCGGCCGCAACAGCACCGAGGCCACCCCGCCCGGCAGCTTGATATCGGTGCCCGACGGAATCAGCGCCCCACGGGACAGGTCTTTGCCACCGTCGAGCACCACCAGGTTACGCGCCCCGGCAACGCCCGGCAGGGGCACGCCCTTGGGCCAGGTCAGGGCTTTCACCGCGGTATTGGCGGTCAGCAGGGTGCCGGCCTCCAGCACGCTGCCCGGGCTCAGGGTCAGGCTCTGGTTCAACAGGGTGCCGGCGGCGAACAGCAGCGTACCGTTGCTGTCGCGCACCGCGGCGGCCAGCACCGTGCCCGCCGGCAGCACCAGGCTCTCGCTGAGGGTCGCCGCCACTGGCAGGCGCGTGCCCTGCGGCAAGGTCAGGGCCTTGATCGGCAAGTCGTAGTTGAGGGTGCTGCCCCCGGGGAACAGGGTGCCGTCGGCCAGGGACAGGCCGCCCCCCGGAATCACGATATCGCCACCGGTGAAGTCGATGCCGGCCCGCAGGATCCAGCCATTGTCGTCGTCGGTGCCCGGCGGCGGCGCGAAACCGTCGTTGATGCTGCCGTAGACGTTCAGGTCGCCGCCGGCGCGCAGGGTCAGGCTGCCCACTTCACCGGAGCCGTAGACGTTGTCGTCCTTCCGGGTGTGGGGGTTCAAGCTGGCGTACCGGTAGCCGGACAGGTCCAGGTCGCCCTGCACCACCAGGTCGCCGTCGGCGGTCTTGCTGACGATCTGCACCCCAGGCCGCAGGTGCAAGGCATCGGCGTAGGTGGCGTTGTTCAGGCCGGCCAGCTTGTTGTGCAGCAGGTCGTTGTTCTGCAGCGCTGCGTTGATAAAGGCAGTGCTCTGCAGGTGCTTGGCATCCAGGTAGGCCTGGGTGATCTCCTGGTAAGGACGCCCGCTGGCGGTGGCGTCGGTTTTTTCCGGGGCGTCGTCGTAGCTGATCATGCCGTTGACCGCGATCGAGCGCGCGCCCTGGATATCCAGGCGGCCACGGGCCTCGATGTCGATGTCGTTGCTGCTCTGGTCCGCCTGGACGATGCGCGGCGCGTTCAGCTCCAGGGTGCCGCGGCTGCGGCCGTCGTTCTGCCCCGGGGCGCTGCCCAATGCCACATCGGTGCCGTGGCGCAGGTCGATGCGCGCGCCGTCGGCCAGGGTCAGGCGGCCCTGGCCCGAGCTCAGGACCACGCTGGCGCGGTTCGGCGAATCGATGATCTTGCCGTAGCTGTCGACCCGCAGCGTGCTGCCGTGGGCGTCCAGCAGCGCGCCGCCGTCCAGGGTCAGGCCCTGGCTGGCCGCCAGGTTGATGCTGCCGACCCGAGCGCCGCTGGCGTCCACCCGCCCGGTGACCCGCAGGCTGCCGTGGTCCAGCGAGACGTTGACGCTGCTGGCCTTGACCCCGTCGCCGATGGTCAGGTCGCCCTGCTTGAGCTGGAAACTGCGGGCGCCAAAGACCTGACCCTGGTTCAGGCGCTGGTTGAGGGCGGCGAACTGCTCGTCCAGGCTGCCGCTGCTGCCCAGGTGCTGGGCCTGGATTTCCACCGTGGCGCCGAGGAACGGCACCAGGGTGCCGCCGGCATCGTACTGGCCACTGCTGCCGCCGAGGATGCGGCCCGCCAGATCGACCCGCCCGGCCGCGCTGTCCAGCGCCACCGCCCGCAGCTTGCCGGCCTGGTTGTGGCTGGCCGAAAGATCGATGGTCGAGCCGGCCGCCTGCAGCACGTTGCCGTTGCGGCTTTGCAGCAGCACTTCGCCACCGGCGCCGTATTGGCTCAGATCATTGAAGGCAATGGTGCGGCCCGCCACGTCGATCAGCGCTGCGTCGGTCAGGCTGACATCGCCCCGGGCGCCCAGGGTCACCTTGCCGCTGGGCAGGACCACGGCGCTGGCCAGGCTGATGCTGTCGCCCTGCAGGGACAGTTCCGCGCCCTGGCCATTGGCCGCGCCACGGGGCCCGGCCGAGGCGCTGATATCGATGGCGCCACCGGCAGTGATGCGGTTCACCGAGCCGGCCTCGCCGGTCATCAGCGGGGTGAGGATGTTCAGGTTGCCGCCGCTGTAGGCAAAGCCGCTGAGCGGGTCGAAGGCGCCCTGGCTCTGGTAGACCGCCAGGCTGCCCTTGTGGTTGGCGGTGATGCGCTGGCTGGCATTCAGGTTGACGTTGGCAAAGCCCAGGGCCAGGCGGTCGAAGCTCTGGGTGGTGCTGGGCTGGGCGAAGGCGCCGTAGCCGAACTCGATGCGCTCGGCGTCGATCGCAAGGCGCCCGCTGCCGGTCCCGGCGCCACCGGTCACCACCGCTCCGGCCGGGGTCACGGCGCCCTGCCAGATCAGGTTGGCGGTGTGGATGCGGGCCACGTCATTGGCCCCGCCCGCGCCGTAGATCGCCGGGGTGGAGAGCATCAGGTTGCTCAGCAGCGACTTGCCGGTCAGCGGGTCGTAGGTGTCCAGGGTGGCGCTGCCGTAGAAGTTGAAACCGTCCCGCGCCGAGAGCTGCAGGGTCTCCAGGGCCGGCGCGCCGAACTGGGTGTCGCCGCGCAGCAGGCGGTCCAGTACCTGCTGGGTCAGGGTCATGCCACTGGGCAGGCGGTTGCCCGCCGCCGCGGCCGCCAGGGCTTCGGGGCTGCCGACGTTGATGGCGTTCAGGCCCAGGTTCAGGTGGCGGGTGCCGTAGCGCACCTGATCGCCCAGTTCGAAGGTGTTGTCGGTCAGGGCAACGATGCTGCCTTCGGAATACAGCGCGGTCTGCCCGCTGCAGGGCGCGCTGGCGCAGGAGCCGACCCGGATGCCGCCGCTGCTTTGCCCGCCGGCCTGGACCTTGCTGATGACATTGAGCAGGCCATTGGACACCGCCAGCATATTGGCCACCTGGTAGGTGAAGCCGTCCCGGGCGTCATAGCTGGCCTTGCCGCGCCCCAGGGTGTTGATCGAGGCGCCCTGCTCCAGGACGATCTCGCCGCTGTTGCTCACCAGGAACACTTCCGGCGCGGCCAGGGTCACGCCTTCGCGCAAGGTGATGGAGCCCTTGGGCGTGTTGATGCCTTCGGCCAGGGTGATGTAGTTGCCGCCCTGGCCGTATTTGACCAGCGTCAGGCCACCGAGCATCAGCCGCGCCGCGCCCAGGTTATTGAGGCTGTCCGCGTCCAGGGTGACGCCACTGAAGCCGCTGGTGGCCGACTTGCCGCTGGTCACCACTTCGATGCCGCCGCTGCCCATGTTGAGGATCGCCACGGTGCCGCCGTAGCCGCCCTGGGCGGCGTCGAAACGACCGATGCCGCGGAACGAGAAAGCCTCCGCCCCGGCCCCCGCTTGCAGCGCCAGTTTCAAGGTCTTGGCGTCCACCGGCAGCATCGGCCGGGGCACCCCGAGGCGCGCCGCATCGGCCAGGGCGAACTGGGCGTAGCCGGTTTCGTTGTACTGGGAATAACGCCGCAGGGTATCGGCCGAAGTCAGGATCAACTGGCTGGCCACGCTGTTGCTGATCCCGGTGTTGGCGATCGACAGGCGCCCGGCGGTGGACCAGGAGCCATTGCGCAGCTGCTGGACCGCGCCTTCGCTGCCAAGCCCGGCCAGGCCGTTGATCTCGACGCGAAAGGCCCCCGGCATCAGCGCATAGGTGGACGGCATCAGAGTGTAGGTGCCCGCCGCCAGCCCCGGCACGCCACTGCCGATGGTGATCTGCTGGCCGATCAGCGGGTCCACCGCGCCGCCTTCCGGGGCCACCGGCGCATAGCCCGGCTGGGCCCCGGGCACGATGGCGTAGATCGGGTTAGTGCCCAGGCCCGGCAGGATGAAACTGCCGTTGGCGCCGATCTGCACCAGCGGGCTGTAGCGCGCATCGGTGGAACCGCCGCGCCCGGAGATGAACCCGGCCCCCAGCAGCTCGCCGCCACCGGACAGGTCCACGGTGGCATCGGATTGCACCTGCACCGACTGGCCGCCGAGGATCACCCCGACGCTCAGGTCGCTGTTCTCATTCACCAGCGCGCCCTGGCCGAGGAAGGTCACGGTCTTGCCGTTGTACTTGTAGACCTGACCGTCGACGGTGCCGCCGTAAGGCAGCACCAGGCCCTTGCCGCTGACCGAGGTCAGGCTGCCGGGCAGCAACTCGACCTTGCTGGCGCCCAGGTTGCCGATCTCGATCAGGCCCAGGGGCGCGCGCACCACCCCACCCTGCTTGATGCTGGCCGCGCCCAGTTGCAGGCGGCCGAAGGCCGAGTACGGCACGGGCGCCTCGGCATTGCCGGTGCGGCCGATGGTCAGGGTACGGCTAGGGTCGAAATTGATGCGGGTGCCGGAGATATCGTTGAGGTAACCGGCAATCACCCGGGCTCCGACCTCGGTGGCCGGGTACAGCTGCGCCGCCCGCAGGGTCATGTCGCCCTGGGTCAGCAGCTGGGTGCTGATGCCCTTGGCGATCACATCGGCGCCGGCCCCGGCGAGGAAGCGCAAATCGCCCTGGCTGCTCAGTTGCACATGGTCGAAGCCACGGCGCTCGACGCTCAGCAGGCTATTGTCGGCCTGGCGCAAGGTGCCCTTGCTGCCGAACACCACGTTGCCGCGCACATCGATCAGGTTGGCGCTGGCGTTGAACTGGGCCTGGGTGGCCCGTTGCGACGGCGTGCCGGTGGACACCGGGCGCAGGTACTGGTCCTTGGCTTCCAGCGGCGCGAGGATGCCCGCCAGCAGCAGGTAGGGCGCCGACAGATTGACCCGGGCGTTGGCCGCGGCATTTTCGCTGAGGTTCAGCGCACCGCTGTACAGGCGCAGGCTCTGGCCCATGTGCAGCGACACATCGCCGTCGAAACTCAGCAAGCCGTTGCTCAGCAGCGCCAGGTTGTCGAAACCGCCGGCCGTGACCTGATCCACCCCGAGACGCCCATGGCCGTACTCCAGGCTGGCGGCCGCGGCGTCGGCGCTGGCGGGTAGCCCACTGCCCTGGTGAATCTGGCTGAGCACCAGCTCCCGAGCCTTGAGCACCCGGTCGTTGACCGCGTTCTTGATGTAGTACGGGCTTTCCAGGGCCAGGGACAAACTGCCCCCCGCCGCGCCCGCGCCGCCGGCCCGGGCGACGAAACTGCCGTCCAGGTACAGGCCGTTGTTGGAAGCCAAGCTGATGCTGCCGCCATTGCTGGCCACCTGCACACGGCCCTGGCCGGGGATGTCCAGGGCGGCCTGGGTGCCGGAAGCGTCCAGGCGCGCGCCGTCGCGCACCACCACGAACAGGTCGCTGGCCTTGGCAATGCCGCTGGCCAGGTCGATCTCGCCGCCAATGGCGATCTTGCCGCCATTGCGTACCTGACCGTAAAGGCGCCCGCGGTTGTCCACCGCGCTCAGCGCCCGCGCCGCCACGTCAATCACTGCTTGTTCGCCGACCCAGATCGAACGCCCGTGGCCGGCGGCATTGGCCGCCTCGGAACTGGCCACGGTCAAACCACTGAGGCTGACACTGCCGCCCCAGGCATTGAGGGTGCCGTTCATGGTCAGTTGACCGACGCTGCGCAGGTTGATGGCCTGCCCCGGGTCGACACTGATCACCGCGCCCTGCCCCACGCTCAACGCGGTGCTGGCCAGCTGGGCAGCCGTGGAGTACTGATTGCCGGCGCTCAGGGTCAGCCCGACGCCGCGGCGCTGGGTCAGCACGCCCTTGGCCGCGTCCTGCTGGTACAGGTCCGGCAGCCAGGGCTGCAGAACACTGGCCGGATCGCTGCCAGTGGCACTGCTGCCAGCCTGGGCGGCGAAGCGGTAGACCGGCATCTTGACCTCGACCTGGGCGCCGTCGGCCACCGTCAGGCCTTCATTGCCGGTGATGTCGTAGGCACCGAAGCCCTGGTTGAAGAAGTCCCCTGCCAGTTGCAAGGTTCCGGCTTGCGGGGCCGCGTCCTTGGCGCCGATCAGCACCTTGTGCGCCTGCAGGGCCAGGGTGCCGCCACCGTTGACTCCATAGCCGCGCAGCTCGCCCTTGAGATCGAGCTTGCCGTCGGCCGCCAGGGTCACGTCGCCGCCCTTGCCGCCCGTGGCCTTGCCGTCATAGCCAAGGCTGGCGCCGGAGCTGGCATTCACCAGGCTGCCGTTGCCCAGGTTGAGGTCGCCACTGCTGCGCAGCGACACCTTGCCACCGTTGATAAAGGCCAGGCCGCTGCTGTCCGATGGGTCCAGGGCCAGGTTGCTCCAGCGTCCGCTGGTATCGAGCTTGACCCCGTCGGCCACCTCGACCCGGGCCTGGGCGCCGCCGCTGGGCGCGAGGATCACATCGCCGACCACGAAGTTGCGGTTCACATCCACCTGGTTCAGCACGTTGCCGGCGTTGATGCTGCCGCCGTGGGCGGTGAGGTTGGCGTTGAGCTGCACCTGCGGCCCGAACAGGGTGATGTCGCCGCCGTCGGCCACCTGCAGCGCGCCGTTGACCTGGATCTGCTGCTTGGCACCGACCTTGATCGCCCCCAGCTGGAAGCCGTTGAGCTGATCGCTGTCGAGCACCAACTGGCCCTGGCGGTTGGCCGGCAGGGCCGTGGTGAGGTCCAGGCCGTCGGCGATCTTCTGCTGATTGCCGGCGATCAGCACCTGATCGGTGCTGGCGCCCAGGGCATAGCCCAGGGTGCCGGTGGCCTTGTTGTAGATCGGCGTGTAGTTGCCAATGATCAGTTGCGCGCGCTGGGCCGCGGCCTTGTGCGACTGCTGGTAGCCGTCGAGCTTGACGTTGGGCGCCTGGGTCTGGCGCTCGCCCTTGAACACTTCGCTGACCAGCTGGCCTTCGAGCACCGCGTTGCCGGTGCCGATCACCAGCTTGCCGGCGTCGCGGCCCACGGTATAGCCGGCCTCGTAGCGGCGCTGCTGGGCGATCAGCGGGTTGTAGTAGTAATCGGTGCGGCCCCAGCGCGGGCTGCTGTCCACGTAGCCCTTGTAGATGCCGGTGTAGAGCAGGTCCCCCGGGGCCCGGGACAGCTCGTACAGGCGCCCGTCGACGCCCTTGAGCCAGGTCTGCTGGATGTAGCCGGCCTGCACATCGACGGTGCCGCCGGACAGGTTCAACTGGGCGCCGGACTGGGTCACCACCTCCTTGCCGGTGAAGGTCAGGGTGCCGCCCTGGGCCATCCACTCGCCAATGTTGTGACCCTGGGTGCCCAGGTAGCCGCCCACTTCCAGCAGGCCGCCGGCGGTGTACCAGCGGTCGGTGGCGTAGCCGTTGGTGCCGGCCGGGACGAACACCAGCTCGCGCAGGTCGACCCAGACGTCGTTGTTGATCAACTGGCCGCTGTCGCGGTTGCCCGCCGAGTCGCGCTGCTCGTTGCCCTGGACGTTGATCTTGATGGTGTTGGACTCCATCGCCACCTTGACCCCGACCGCGCCGGCCACATCGATCACCGCGCCGTCGCGCACCAGGCTGCGCTGCCCGGCGCTGACCGCCACCTGGCCACCGGTGGCCAGGGTGATGGAGCCGTTCTGGAAGTCCACGGTGCCGCCGCTGACGATCTCCACCCGCGACTGATCGCTGCGGTCGGCGACGCTGCTCAAGTTGTTGAACTGGCCGGTGATCAGGTTGGTCGGGGTGCCGTCGAGGTTGATCAGGCCGTTGTTGCGCTGGCTGTCCAGGGCGGTGCTGCCACTGCTGTCCAGCAGGATCGCGGTGGTGCTGCCCTGCCCCAGGGTCACGCTGCCGCTGCTGTCGCTGGCGGCGTTGAGCAGGTGGATGGTGCCGCGGGTGTCCACCGAGGTGCTGGCCAGGGCCACGCCGTTCTGTTGCACCTGATGCCCGGTCAGGGTGATGTCGCCGGTGGCGGCCATGATCAGGCCGCTGTTGCTGACCTTGCCGGCGCTGCTGCCGGCCTTCAGCGAGGTGGCAACTTCATTGCCGCGGGTGGTGGAGTGCTGGTTGCCGCTGGTGCCGACCCCGCGGCGGATGTAGAAACTGTCACCGGCGGCCAGGGTGGTCTGGCCCTTGGCGGTGACGATGGTGCCGGCGTTTTCCACTTCCGACCCCAGGAGCAAGGCGTAGCCACCGGACTCGGTGGAGCTGGCCGCCGGATGGGTCTGGATCAGTGCGCCACGCTGCACCTGGACCTTGCCCAGGGCATCGGTGAAGGTCGGCTGGGTGCCGTTGGCGTCGACATAGAGCCCGCGCTGGGTGAACTGCTCGTCGCTGATGCTGGCCGCGGCCGCTACCAGGTTGCGCACGTTGACCTGGCTGGTGCCGCTGAAGATCACCCCGTTGCGGTTCATGATCATCACCGTACCGGCGCCCTTGATCTGGCCCTGGATCTCGCTGGGCCGACCATTGGGGTCGTTGACCTTGTTCAGCAGCGCCCAGTTGGACTGCTGCTGAAAATCCACGGTGGTATTGCGCCCGACGTTGAAGGTTTCCCAGTTGAGGATGGCCTTGTCGGCGGTCTGTTCGATGGTCACTGTGGTCTTGCCGCCGGACTGGCTCTGCACCGGGCCTTTGGCATTGAGCCAACCCTGGGTCAGGCTGTTGTCGACCTTCAGCCCGCCTTCGCCGAGGCCATCGGGAATGGTGCTCACCGTGCCGAACGCGGCCTGGCGCGCGGCGGCCTGGGCCGCCTGCTGGGCGGCAATGGCGGCGACGCTGGCATTGAGGTTGCTCAAGGAACGCTGCAACTGCTGGTTGGCCCGGGTCTGCTGGGACAACGACGGAATCCCCGGCACCTGGCCGTTGGTGCGCGCGGCGGTGGCGGCCTGGGACGCGCCCTTGTCGGCGAACCAGCCGGAACTGAAGGCCGTGGCGCCATGGGCACTGCCCGCCACCATCAGCAAGGCAATGGCCTGGGCCAGGGGCTTGAGCCGCAGGCTCGGCAACTCGCCATCAAGGCGCAGGGCTGGGGATTTGACCGGTGGTTTGCAGCGAACCATTACTACTCATCCTTTGTTATGACGCCCACGGGAGCGCGACGCTTGTAGGGCCCAGGGCACGCGTCACTGCTTTAGGGGATAGGCCGTTGGCGCGGGGCGCGACCGAACGGATGTCACGGAAAATTCATCTAACGGGTGTAGTGCGGGCCGCGGTCGGCTCCGGCAACGGCCCAAGCCGCTGCCGGAGCCAGCTCACAGTGGCCGGCCGATGCCGTTGCAGACGTTGGGATTACCGATGCTCAAGGCATTGGTGGCGCTCAGGAAGCTGGAACGCACGGCGACTTTCCAGGACGGGTGCAGGGGCAGCATGCCCTGAGCCCTGATTGCCTGGTCATTGTTTCGGGCCTCAAGCGCGCCATAGTGGCGAGCCAAGAAGTCACGCACCTGATTGCTTTGAGTGGCATCGGCATAGCACTGGCTGAAGATCAGGTTGGTGTAGCCCAGGATCGGATAGCCGGTCTGCGGATAAGGCACGACGCCCGGCTCCCAGTACTTGCCGAACAGCGGCACCCACTTGTCCGGGTTAGTCCGCTCGGCGATGGAGGGCAGCGGAACGCTGTTGATGGCATCGACGATGTTGGCCGGCGCCGGCGAGACCCCGGCAACCCTGGCCACCTTGTTGCCGTCATCCAGCCCGGCCGGGGTCGGTGCCGCAAGGGCCGGGCTCATGAAGGTGATGGCGCCATCCCGGGCATTCACCGCCGCCATGATGGCATCCGCGCTGCTGGCCGCCAGCGCACCGGTCGGCAGCCCGCCCGAGTAGCTGTACTCAAAGTTGCTGGTCACGGCAAAGGTCCCGGTTTCATTGCACTTGGCATTCAGGAAACGCGTGAACAGCTCGGTGAAACCGCTGCTGCCTTTGGGATACACCACGGTGATCGGGCCGGTACGTCCGGAACCCTGGATCCAGTCCCAACCGGCCAGGCGCCCCGAGAACACCCCACACAAGGCGTCGATGCTCAGGTCCAGTGCCTGGCTGCCGGGCTTGTTGAACGGAATTGCAACGCTCGTCGCGGCCGAAGGCACCTGGATCAGCTTGCCGAACTGCGCCCCATAGGCCACGGCGTAGTTGCTCTGTTCCACCGCGCTGAGCCTCGACTCACTGGCCACCCAATGCACGGTCCTGGGGGCTGCGCCCGGCACCAGCACGTTGTAGTCGTTCAGCAGGAAAGCCACTTTTTCCCGGCCCTGGTTCGCGCCAATGTAGGGCGCGAACCCCGGGGTCAACACCCCGGCGCTCTGATACAGCGGCCGGTTGAAGGTCGAGCCTCCACCGTTGATATCCGCCTGGGCCTGCTGGACGCAGAACGCGCCGTATAACAGTGAAGCGATCAACCATTGAGCTTTGGGCATGACAAGACTCCTGTCCTATCCGGTGAGGTCACTGGCCGTTCGGAGGGCGTAAGCCCGCTGGATGCGCGCTCTGAACAGATGCTGGATGAAAAAAATCAGCAACGGCCGAAACCGTTGCTGATCGGGTGTTGCCGCTCGGTGGGGTTCGCCGTTACAGCGGACGACCGATGTTGTTGCAGACGTTGGTGTTGCCGATGCTCAGGGTGTTGGAAGCGGTGACGAAGGTGGTGCGGATTGCGGTTTTCCAGGCGGTTGGCAGCGGCACGAAACGGTTGGCGGTGATGGCCGCGTCGTTGTTGGTGGTCGCGCCGTAGTGACGGGCGAAGAAGTCACGCACCTGGCTGCTCTGGGTGGCGTCGGCATAGCACTGGCTGAAGATCAGGTTGGTGAAGCCCAGGATCGGATAGCCGGTATCAGGGTAAGGCACGGTGCCGGTGGCGCCGGTCTTGCCGAATACAGGCACCCACTTGTCCGGATCAGCGCGATCGGCCACGGCTGGGACCGGAACGCCACCGATGGCGGCGGACACGTTGGCCGGAGCAGGCGAAACGCCGGCCACCTTGGCCACCTTGGTGGCGTCGTCCAGACCGGCCAGGGTTGGCGCGGCGTAGTCCGGGCTCATGTAGGTGATGCGACCGTCGCCGGCGTTCAGGGCATCCATCACGCCCTGGCTGCCCACAGCGGCCACTGCGCCGGCCGGCAGGCCACCGGTGTAGCTGGCGGCGAAGTTGGTGGTCACGCCGAAGGTGCCAGTCTCGGCGCACTTGGCGTTGAGGAAGCGGGTGAACAGCTCGGTGGTGCCGCTGCTTTCGTTGCGGTAAACCACGGTGATGGCGCCAGTACGGCCTGAACCGGAGATCTGGCTCCAGTCGGAAACACGGCCGGAGAACACGCCGCACAGGTCATTGACGCTCAGGTTGACCGCAGCGGTGCCGGCCTTGTTGAACGGAATGGCTACCGAAGTGGCCACCGAAGGCACCTGGATCAGCTTGCCCCAGGCGGCTTCGTGAGCGCTGGCGTAGGCGCTCAGTTCCGCGCCAGAGAGCTTGGAATCGCTACCGGCCCAGTGCACGTTCTTGCCGGTGGTGCCGGCCACGAACTTGGTGTAGTCGTTGTTCAGGAAGGCCGCCTTGCCGTTGCCGCTGCCTACGCCGATGTAGGGAGCGAAGCCGGCGGTCAGTACGCCAGCGGTCTGATACAGCGGTTGTGGCAGGGTTGCACCACCGCCGTTGATATCAGCCATTGCCGCCTGTGCCGAGCACAGGGCAGCCAGGGTCAGGGATGCCGCCAGAACGTTGCGCTTAAACATGAAGAATCTCCTTTCGTCGTGTTCGTACGTTGGGTGAATAGCTCTTGCATGACGCCATGGCGCTCGGGCCAGAAGCCTTGATCCAGACGGCTTGATGGGTGAGGCCATGGGGAGAGAAGTTCGCAGTTTCCGGTGACAGATAAAGGAAAAAACCTCGGGAGAAACCGACTGTTTTTGCAAAAGATTCTCGGGTGTTTGTCGCCGGTTTTCCGGCCCTTCGCGGGAAGGTGACAGCCAGGTTGCCAAGGTGGACAACCGCGTCGGGCGGCAAGGGCCGACGGCGCTGGCCACCGGGTCTGAACATGACAGAACGAGGAACCCGAGGTTGGCGGCTTGCCGGGTCGGGAGTGCGGCAGGCAGCGTGAAAATTCATGGCTGCCCTGCCCTTCGGCCCACGCCTTTGCTACTCCCCTCGGAGCCGGCTTGCCGGCGAAGAGGCTCGCGCGACCTGCATCGCCGGGGCCGACGCCTTCGCTGGCAAGCCAGCTCCTACGGACCGGGCCCGGCCAGACCGGACCGGGTCAGGTCGAATCGGGTTGTGCGGTTCAAGTGACCAGCTGGTTGATCTCGATGATCGGCAGCATCACCGCCATGACGATCACCAGCACCACGCCGCCCATGACCACGATCATCAGCGGTTCGAGCAAGGCGGTCATGCCCATGGCCCGGCGTTCGATATCCCGCGACAGGGTCTGCGCCGCGCGCTCCAGCATCGGCGGCAAGGCGCCGGTCTTTTCGCCGCTGGCGATCAGGTGGATCAGCACCGGCGGAAACACCTTCTCCACCCGCAGCGCCGCCGCCAGGCTGGCGCCCTCGCGCACCTTGGCCGTGGCCTCGCTGACGCTCTGGCTCAGGCGGTCGTTGGACAGGGTCTGGCGCGCCGCCTCCAAGGCCCGCAGCAGCGGCACCCCGGCGCCGCCGAGGATCGCCAGGGTCGAGGCGAAACGCGCGGTGTTCAAGCCCAGGACAAAACGCCCGAACAGCGGCAGGCGCAAAATCCGGCTGTGCCAGTTCAGGCGCGCCCGGGGGTTGCGCAGGTACAGCCGCCAGCCCCAGAAC
>Ga0194135_10000601_pt1 | contig 21212 bp, 16 predicted proteins | sample LitLau_LLRF_2013_FD_134024 | JGI IMG/M metagenome (GOLD analysis project Ga0194135, IMG submission 134024) | Freshwater sediment microbial communities in response to fracking from North America - Little Laurel Run_MetaG_LLRF_2013 (version 2) | ecosystem: Environmental > Aquatic > Freshwater >...
CTACCACTCACAAACGAAAGTCTCGAATCTCTCTTCCCTGTTTCACATTTCGGTCTCGTTCCCTTCATTTTTTGAGCATTATTTTCATCTCACAAAAGGGTATCTTTTGCAAACAATTACTAACTGCATTATGGAATACATACATCCATACATAAGAGTATACATAGGATCTAGTTGCAGACTTTTTGATCTCCAATTGCATTTTTCAATTCCCTGCTTTTACTTTTCCATTCTTTTTTCAAACAGTTACCCATTTGTGTGCGGTTCCTTCTTTCAATCATCCAAGCACACACACACCTGCTTCCCGAATTTTAAAGTCGACATTTATTCTATTTGTGGGTCGTTTTCGTTTGAAATGTACACTTTGAGTGCACAACACGTGAACGCTAATGTGAGCTACGAGATGCATTATGGACTGAGAAACAGCAACTTCTTAATGGAGGCCAACATAGAAGCAAAAAGGTTGCCAGCAGGAAAATAACTGGGTTGAAAATACAATACTGCTGTCATTAGAATTATCTGTTTCCTGAGTATTGTGCTGGTGCACCTGGTGCTGGTTGACTGCATGTGAGCAGTCATCCGTTCCTAATGTTTATATAATGTAATCAAATTGCACATCATAAAATATAGATGTATACTTATTTACTCAAAACGAGAAAGACAGTGCAACTTTTGTGGACGAAAGAAAACTTTTTGCATAAAAAACAAAGAAATAATATTGCTGAATTTTTGTGTGACATCTCTTTAGGTATAAGGTCAGTCCCGCAGTATGTCATTGCAAAAAAATTGAGTTGGTGCCAACAGGATATTTGATTGAGTATAATATTTGGATATTTGCATGTAAAAACCTTTGGATTAGCATTGATAAACGCGTAGTTGGGCATCTGCAGATCCAGCGACCATTTGGCTTTCTGGGAAACCAAAAGTTTTGGTTCTTGAGGAAGCAGAAATGTAGTAGAAAAAGAGTTGCACGACATCACACAAGTTCATTCAAGTGGAAAGAAGCAAACTTTGAGTGAACTGACTGAACTTTGGCACCTCATTAGCATATAAATATAAGCGAGGACTGTGATTTAGACGAATTATTCCCCCACAAATGTGATACTTCATTCAGAGGAGCTTATCTAAGGATCCTTTATGTGAATGGTGTAAGAAAAGGAGAAGGTAGAGGCTGTGATTTTGTGAGCAACAACCTAAAGATAGATCGAGGTGGTTGTGCTTTCTCCGAATAGATTAACCCTGGGCTGCTCGCACATTGTCGTCGTATGGAGCCTTGGTGAATAGATACATATAATGTTTTATATTTACATAAGAGCGTGATATACGCGATTTCTTTTACGTGTGTCACAAAGTACGATAATATTAAGCGAGCAACAATGTCTGTAGTTGTGGAGGAAATTTGAGCGTAATAATATGAGATCTTTCCCAAAGGGTAAACGCTGGTTAGAAGTCGTCGACACTCATCAATCATTCTATTCCAAGTATACACATAGAAAGTTGGCGGAGAAAGTGGTGTACGTATTCTTTGACTCAACTCTCGAACTTCTCATCATAAGCAATCTCTCATGGATAGAAAATCTCATCCTGGGCTAAGCTTGACAGAGCTTTCACGCAGCTGTGTATCAGGATTGATAAGACTTATTAACAACACAACTTGCACAAGTACCTAAACTCAAACTACCACCCTTGAGGGTTTCAGTGTGAGGAAGACAACTGAATTCATTGACGTTTCCTACTACATCACATCTCCGATTCAGAATTCTAAATCTTCCACTCCTTGCTCGTGCGGTTTGGGCGTAAGTGAAGTTGAGGTCTCTTCACCAAACCCGTACATGGATATGATATCAGAATTCCTTCGGTGTTTGCAAGCTAGACTTTGTGCTTCGGTTCAGTCTCATAACTTATATAATTGTGGCAGCAATCGTGTATATGAGTATGAACAATAATCCCCTTCGAAAACTTACACTCTCATGATAAGGAAATTTATCACTCGTGTGTGAAAGGTACTCACATTGACACAAGTAGTTTGTAAATATCAGGACCATACGTGTTTCGGCAACTATTTTTTGATACACATGCCAGCCTCTTTTCGAAAAGTTTCTTCTCGTCTGGTGTGGTATAGACAGTCTTCGTCTTCGTCAGTTTATTGCATGGCACTATGTGTACGTAACTAACGTAAGAGGAAGGAACATAAATAAGGCGAATGTACTTTCATCCTGTGTATTGCATGCGAGCATTGAGATGTGATAATAAAAGACTTATTAATGGCTGACAATGTCATCCACGTCTACTCCCAGACGTACTACACACAAGAGAAGGAAGTAAAACACAGACTAGTTCTGCTTCTACTCTTTCATTTCATGAGTCCCACTTACCCATTTCTACACTACTTAGTCCACTTTCTTCTTTTCACATGTCACAAATAATACCTTTAAAGTCACTTGAGACAATAAGTACTTTCTTTCTTCTTCTTTACATCTCTCTACAGTATTTGCTGGGCTCCAAACAACCTGAACTCACTTCGAGCCAAAGTCTTTCTGCACTACGATTGATAGTTTTTTGTACTTTTCTCTCTTCTCTTTGGGATACTTACAGACACCACTAGTTGTCTCCGACCAAATGATATTCGGTTTTCTGCTGTAGAATCTCCATATAAGTTGATGTGTAGGATAAGTGAGAGTATGCAAACTGCTGTCGCGTCATTTCCTCAAAGCCTCACTATGTACACTTTTACTATCCTACATTTAAGTGAAATTGCAGCCTAAGAAAAGAAGTAATTGAGTTCTGTCAAGGATATATAAGATGTGCATTGCGTGATAAAGTGAGTGCTTGCCTTTCATGGGGTTTTCATTGCTCTAAATAAAGCTTTTAATTGCTCTACGTAATTATATGGAACTGTATCTGTTTAACAACGGCATTCTTTAGTGCTTCGTCGCCACGTCAGCCAATTTATTAGATAACAACCTAGACTTGTCTGCAAAAACTCTATTTGAAACACTAGTGTGGATGTAACACGAAAAAAGCAATTGAAGGAAAGGTTATATTATTAACTCAATAATGATCCTATCAAGTCTTTCGCCGTGTTAGTAACAGGATGAAGACCAACACTAGAGCTTCCAGAAGTATATTTATAGACCGTTTGAAGTCTCACTTGGCCCAGAATATCCCAGGATCCTTCATATACAGAGATTTGAATGAAATTGGGAAGTAACTCACGGTATGTCCTATATCATTACACGCAATTTAGTTGACCTGGACAAGGTAAAGGGCATAACTTTATCTGATCCAGCGTACGAAACTCAATTTTCCCCTTAGTCTCTCGATCTGTCTGAACATCTCATCCATACATAACATCTGCAGAGCTGCACCCAAACACAGACATGTCATGATAACTTTGTTTTGTTCACTTCACTTACACACCCCTTCCCCGGATACCAAACAAGTTTCCTTCTTTTCATGTATTAGGAAATAGAATCTGCAGATTCCATAAAGTATGAGATAATAATAAGTATGGGTAGGCTTGCTTCTGTAGGTATATTACATATAGATATAAATTTATCACCTTTTCACCTAATGTACAAATACTTCAGGTAGATTGATCCTTGTTAAATCACATTTTATTTCATAAAAACCTTTTTAGAGTTTCCCTTAGGCAGAAATGAATGTTGTCAGTAAACTATCATATTTCTTATCGCTTTCTCTTTGTTATATTTTGCGTTCTTCCAACACTGACATTCGTGTACGTGTGTGCATTCTATGTAGTGCATCTATACGTGGTATAAGTACATTATCGATATGTATGCTACATTCTAACGAGCTAAACACACAAACAATCTGTAGACGATGTTTACTGTAAAAGTATACTACAAACATAATGAGAACTTAAACTCTCTCCACCAACATTAAAGATGAGAACAAAACTTAACCAATTTCAAAATAGGAAAAGTTTCGTTTTAAGGGAAAATACTACGCGTACACTCTTTGAAGTGGTTCTGGAGATACTTCAGCGGTTAATATACGTATTCAATCATGTAAGAAAGGGTGCAGAGGACTTCAAGACACAAACTCTTGAAAAATTTCTGCAGTTACAACCGAAACCATTCTCAAAATTAAGACTCATATAAAATTGAAGATTACGTAGGAGACCTGCTCAAAACTTGAAGCGACCAGACACACTACTTACAGTCTATGAACAGCTTTCTTCGTAAAATGTCTTAGTTTTAACATTATATGCTTTCAACAGGATACTTATAATTGAATGAGTATACATTACATGCATACGCATAAAATTCAAAAACTTCTAAGCCAAATGATCTCTTATAATTCCCCGTTAACACTGAAAAAACCTTGATCCAATTAAATTGATCTTCGACACACACAAAAGTTTTCTCTTATTATCGGTGAGATAACGTAGGCAGAGTTCGAGTTGTTTTGCAGTTTATGAAACTTTTGATTACCTACCTACCTGGTACCGTTATTCTGTTCCCGAAGTTTAAAAGTTTTCACAACAACTATGACAAAATATGTCGCATACTAAAGATACCTTATCTAGCGTTGACCTGGTAAGTGGAGCACTTGGCCTACAAAGCCATTCGAAGTTTCATAGAACCTCGCATATTGCTGATGTGCACGTAGTAGTACTTAAATTTCAGCAATATTGTCTATTATTAAAGTAGTGTACTGATGCTCATGGCTAACTAAGATAATGAACCTGAATTAAACTTTAAAATCAATTATAATCCTTTCGTGCGGTCGATGTTGTCTGTATCTCTACTCTATAAGTGTCTACTCTAGAAAAGGCAGATCAATCATAAAAGTTAATTAGAACTGGCTGTGGGGAAAGAAACATCGAGCTAACTCAAATCTCTAATCGATTGGCTATGTATGCATGCCTGATCATGTCTTGTCTTGAAATTGGAAGTTTTGTTTGTATTTTCGTGGAGAACTTTATTTGTTGCGAAAGTTTCGATACTTTTCAATTTTTACCAATAATTTTATTTAATGAGGGCTTGGGTAGTTAATTTGATTAAATTTCTTTTAAATATATTCTGAATTGATATTTTAGATTTCCTCGTAGAGCTCTGTAGTCTTGTCTCTTGTGAAATATTCTACCATTGTATGTTCTTCATCTATTTCGAAATTATATAAGTCATGGTTGGCTAACCAGACTAAACCTTGACAAGGTGTAGGATAAAAATCGAATCTGTGACTCTGTGTACACATACCTGAACACTTTCTCCCACATACGTCAATTCAAGAACGATTTCAATTAATTTTAATGATTCCAAACTTCTGGGAAATTCGGGGTAAATAAAATAATCACCAATTTAAACTTAAAAGTAAGTAGCGAGCACGACTTGTGCGAATCCTCAAGCATGTTTTCCATCGGATTTAAATTCAAACCTGATACATGTAACTTTATTTGGAACAGGGAAGAAGGAAATTAGGGCGCAAACACACTGGACACATGAAAGTTGAATTGTATGGAAAAGTTAACTCTCTCGGTTGGAATATTCTATAGAAATCTCAGCGGTGGTAAGTGAATAGTGAATCTGTTTCCAAACCACAATAGTTGGCTGACCAAGGTGTCTGTGCATACTGTATGTAGCAAAAGGCCAGAGTGGAGAAATATGTCGGTTTCCTCACAACCATCCTATTTTTGCAGCATTTGTGGAGTAGATATCCTTTCTTTGAAAATAGGAAATAGAATGATATTTGTGTGTAGGGTGGTCCAATTCATGATAGCAAATGAAGCAATAAAGCAAAGCAGATTTGTACTCTTTTATGTGAAGTGGGAATACAGGAAGTGACAGTACCATCTGCGGAGATTTAATATTGTGGCCTTGCTTACTTCATCTATTGTCAACCTATCGAATGCATTCCTAACAACCCTGACACGTTCCTCTACTTTTCATTTCAACTGCCATGTGCCTCGGGCTTGCTCTCATCATCATCGCCTTTAGTTGTATAAAAATGATCCTTTCGTGTTTTCAACTTGCACCCTTTTGGCTTTTTCTCTATTCAACGTCATGTATAATATATGCGCTTTCTTCTACAACTGTCACCACACGCGGCATCCCAAGAATTCGAATACTTTTTAAGTATATGCACGGTGACATTTCTAATCTCCTTTCAGCGTCATCGTCGCAGATTTTTTGCCTTATTCTTATCGGGATGTAGAACATACATGCATAATGGGAAACGATACAATATGCAATGCAAAGTAATAATATCATCCCATCTGGAATAAAGTAATTGAAAGTGACATTTTGCATTTCGACCTTTCCTGACACCCCCTCCTCGGCCTCGTTTAGAAATATTTCTAGGAAGGAGGTATATCTAACTAACTGTTTTTAATTTCACTTCTCTAATTCTCGAGCTCTCACTAATCTTTCGAAACACATACATTACACTGGTATGAGTCCTAACAACAAACTACCTTCAAGTATCACGCCAGCAACTGGTAATAAGGATTATTAATCCCACTTGGCTTGAGTTCTACAAGGCTCCTTTTCACTGACTCCAGGGTTGGATTAAGCAAAAGATATTATCCTACGCAGAGTAGCAGTGCAGCGTATTACATAAAGGCGAATCTTTCTGGGCAAATCCATCTCTATCAGGTAGTGGGTAAAATTCATTTGGGAGTCAGGATTAGTTTAGATAATTGAATCACAAAAATCGAAGAGCCATTCTCTTTTAGTTTATCTCTCGAGAAGCTTTATTTCCAGATTCTCGCCTTTCGTACACAGAAATCATTCATTCTGAGTGTGTTACTTCTCTCCTCTGGACTAACTAGAATTCATTGCTCTTGGTAGTATAAGCTTGTACTAGATGTACATAAGCACAATGGGAATTTACATGAATTAAGCCTTTAATGTTCTACATGTAAACTGAGAATCATGCATATTGCACCCCTACAATAGTTTATTCCTACAAGACAAAACTGAAAGTTTTCTAAGGAAAAAGGTTAATTTAAGTAATGAATGCATCAAAGACTACAAAGATTGCCAGGAATGTTAAGTACTAGGACACACTTGAATCGAGGAGATTTAACAATTCAAGAAAAACCAAAGCATTTGTACGCCAATAAAAGGAGAGTAGATGAATTGCATGCAGACTCAAAAAGAGAATGTTTTATCTTTGTAGAGAATAATAATAAACCTCTGTATGCTGCTCATTGCTCTAACCTTTGCTTGTGTAAAGGGAATTACACTTACTTTAATGTTGGAAAAACTTTCTCCTTGCTCTTACATTACACACGTCTTATTCACATACTAACATTTTCTTAAGCTCCTTTGAAGTCAGTATTGTGCTTCGATAATTTTCCTTTGTGCTTCCACCAATTCCCAAAAGTAGATACACACTGTTTATTTCTTCTGCCCGTGCCCCAAGGACACTAAACAGACTTTGCTTAGAGTTTTCGTAGACTGCAAATTGATGAGAAAGGTTTCATCAAATACGTGTAAGTTTAAAACTTGGATGAGCCTTGAATTTTTCGCCTGACAATATAAATTCGATCACTAGAGCTACGAGAAAACAATAAGACAGGAAACGCGGGGGGAGGCAGAAAATAAGTGTTTGCCTACAATAAAAGAAAATTCATCGAGGACATAGACAACAATCTCCTGTATACGACCACACACCATAAATGAATACATCTCGTTTACTGCCGAAAAAAATAAAGACGAAGAATGCAAAAAGAAAGTGGATTTTCTCGGTTGAAAATTCCCATCACGTACTGCTAAATGGATCCTCTCAATTCCTCCCTGTCTTTTCAGATGAGAGGCTTCCTCTTTCTCCGTAGCTCCATTAATGCTCCGGTGGTCTCGAAGTAAGTAAAAAGACAGGTTCAACTTGGTATATAAAACAGACTCTTTCATGCACTACCAGAAACACAACACACACACTCACCAATTTACCATTATTCATGCATACAAGACACACACAGGATATAAAAGCTGTGAGAGTCGGTTGTTTCCTTACGTCACCCATGTGTGTTTCTAAACTTTTAAATGTAATGTGCTTTATAAGGATTTTCACTCTCCCGTGCGAGAGAAACAATTATACTATCCAAACTCGATAGAGAAGGCACAGAAGTGTAAGTTTACACTATAAATCGTCTCTACATAGAGAACACCGCCGCACACTACTCCATCGGTCATACATAAAGTTTGATTCACCTGGCTCCGAAATGTATGTTCATGTTAATACTAACATAATTTACATATCAGCTTTTCCCCTTGGTTTTCCTAGAAGGACGAAATAAATGTCATCGACAGTTCGAACACAGTGAATTAATAGGTTTGCACTGTTTGAGAAAACAAACCGTAAGAAATTTCCTTTTGGACTTTACATAAAGTCGATCTAATTGTACGAGAGAAAGTCAGATCAGTGGAGCATAAAGAACTGCTACGTCTTAAAGCTATAAAGTATAGAATAATACCAGATTGTGTGAGAATACGCTCTTGGATATTCTCCATCATTGAGACAGGACAGAGTTAAGTACAGCATGATTATGTGTACAGAGTGGTTTGAAATTATTGACATAATTAAATTACTTATTGTATCTTGATTACGCTGTGTGGCTGGTTGGTTAATCCACCTTTGTACCTGTTCAGTGTGTTCTCTTGAAAATAAGCGGACATGAGTGTAGTACAGTAGGAGCGGCGTCAGTTAAGCCTTGAATCCCAGAAGAGGATAATATCCTCGTGGAGAAATCCTCTTATTAGCATTCCGTGTAAGCAATTTTGAAGCGGTGAATTCTGATTATCATAAATGTTGAATTGATGCATTCACCTAATAACGGATGCCATGAATACATTCTTCTCTTGTGGGAAGCTCTTACGCTCAATAAACGCTCAAAGAGACACTATCAGAGCTGGAATGAAATTTGAGGAGCTCCTATTCGGCTGTTTAAACAGCAATTTACATCTTTTCGGAGAACCTTCGAAGCACACACAACCACGTTTAAGACTGCTAACTGCCAACATATAGCGCAGCAGACACGAACAATCTTTCACAAGACGAGAAATCTCTTGAATGCTAATGTTAAACTTCCTGCCAGAATAGGTTGAACATAATGGAACACACTCACTCTCTGCAAAGAACTTGCTCTCAAGAAACATGCAGACAGATAGAGTCCAAGCAAATACTCAAATCCAACGAAACTTTCTTCATTGCAAGACGAGCTCAGGTGGTTCTTCCAACCAAAGGCTTAATACATTTTACATTCGCATTCAACTATAATTCTTCATTTGAATTTTCTCATCTTCCAGCAACCACTTCTTCTCCTATCCATCCTATGCCCTGTTTAGAGACTCTTCTCTCTCTCTCTCTCTTATTATTTCACTTTCTACAACAATCCGCCGTAACGCACCTTTCTATTATATCAAATCTCTGCTCGAAATTTTTAACGTCAGACATTCACATGTTTTATGAGTTTCTTGTTAATCTCTTAAAAACCTTTTTGGTTACGTTTACGTACGCGTATAGTTTTTATCTTTCTCTTGCGAGTCCTCTCATATAATCCTCAGATGATTTGTTGACATGTAGACATAGCTGAAAACTATTACTCAAACATTAAATGCAATAATACCATATCTTTTCTATTCCCACAGACACGCAAACTCACATTCTTTATTGAGAAACCTTAAGAATCAACTTTTATTGCTGGGATGCTACGAAATACTAATTTCAAAGCAGTAAACCCCGGAATGAAAAGTTGGGTCGTGTACTTCTCAAGTGTCGCCTAGTGTTGTTTGTGTGGCTTTCTTGCATCTTCCTTGATGCTGAGGGAAGTCATCGTGAGAGACACAAATTCATTTTCCACGGACCACATAAAAATATTTTACAGCTCCCCTCAGGAAAAAACGTCGTTACAGTCCATATAGGAGGAGGACAGAGGAGTAATAGTAAAGGAGAAATGGTTGAGTGTTGACCGACAGATGAACTTACAATGCATGTATAAAACTGTTTAGGTGAGAGAGATAAGATGAGAGTAAGAATGAGTGACTCCGTGTAAAAGATGTGTCTGTGTGTATAATGTTTAGTGTACTTGGTGCGGTGGTCGTCGTTCGTTGGTATAATGTGAAACACATTAAAAGTTTCTCCTTGTCGAAGACGAGTCTTCGGAGACTCCATTCCAAAGTTCTTCTTTCCTCCAACTTTAACAAACTTATTTACCTGGCTCTCCCCATTCTCATCTTGTAAATAAAATATGTGTATACCTATACATGTATTCCAAGAAAAATTTGGTTACACTTATATAATGTTTTGTTGAATCTCGCATTCACAGAGAGAGAAATGTCTCGAAGCCACAGAAAGTCCTTCGTTATTGCACATCCTACTTCTGATGGCTTGAGTAGCTCAAACATCATCCTTCATTCAATGTCGGAAGGAATACATTAAGATGCCTCCTCGTATATATATAGGTGCTCTCGAACACTCACCATCTGTATGCTAAAATATTCTCTGCTTGTTTCTCTGTCTCTCAGCAGTCGAGGCGTGTGAACTTCTCTCTCGCTCTCAATGTGTACCTAGATATAAATGTGTGTGTGTGAGTGTACCTCAATTTCATCCGTCCATCGTCGTCGTCGTCGTTGACACGAGAAACTTTATTTCGGACAGTGAAAACATTGGGAGAAAGGCTGAAAATGACAGACACAAGAAGAGGAGAGATAAAGACGCGAATTCCAAATAGATCTCGAATTTATAGTGAAAAAAGCTTTAGAGGCATATTTAGTGAGTGGTCTCGGAGCGTTAAGGATAAAGAAATAATATACATTTTGGTAGCAAAACCTGGTTCGTTCTAGAGAGGCGAGAGAGAGGTTGTATATAACTCAATCGATTGTTTCTGTAAGAACTGGTGATTGGATGAGTTGGGAAGTGTGAGTACGTGTGTAATGAACTTATATAAAAGATATGTTCCAAGTGTGGCTTGCACCTCTTTACCCTTTAGCCCACACCTTTGATTAAATGAAGCATTACTTACTGCCGATCTCATGCAAGAGCTCTCCTGTTGGTATTAATGCCTCGTTTGAACAATACTCTCTCTCTCTCTGCTTTCATGTACTCCGGAAGACGGAGGTTTAGAGAGCGAGTGTTTTGCAAGTACACTTGGGTGAGTTAGATGCTGTGGAATTGGAATGATGATGGTGTGCCCAAACCCCTAGCCCAATCTATCTTTTTCACTTGGCTGAAGATGAAAAGAGAGAACAAGAGGGATGTGAATACGAAGACTATCGCTCTTCTGATCTTACCTATATACGGTTTTTCAAGTCGTTCGATCAAATCCTGTGGAATCTAAGAACTTCCGATTAAAAATAACAAGGATAGGTCCATAACATCAAGCATTGCTCTTTCTCCACCAGGGCATCCACTAATCGCTTTGTGACTTGCCAGGCTGTGACGAAGGCCCTTCTATACACACACACACACACACGTATACCAATGCTTCACATTTCGTTTTGAAAAGAAATCCCCAGCTTTCGTCGTTATATTATTATGCTACCTGCCGTCGAGTTCATATGTCATGGGTGAAAGTAGTAAAAGCATCTGTGGAGGGTAGGGATCGATGGGCTGTAAAGCAGAAGGAGGTTTCACATACACTTTCTCACTCAAAATAATGTGATATAATGAGAAAAGGAGGTTGCAGTTGGTGGTTGTGATGATGATGATATGGCGACATGGGGAAATTCGGTTTGTTGGCGATGAGGGCGTGAATATTTTATTCTCTGGGGTGAAATATGATTGCTTGCGTGGTTTTATTTCTTCATTCTATGTGGATATATATATACGGGCCTTATATAAACGGGTGAAGAGTCCAGAAGTCACGTTCACACTCAAAAGGTGTACCCAGACATTCTCTTCCGGATATGTGTATATTGAAAAATGAGTGGTTGTTTTGTGTGATTGAATAAAAGAGGAAACAAGGAAAGGAAAAACACGGAATCTCGTTAGTAACCCAACAGAGAAAAGTGTCTTTCCCGGTTTCAAGGCACATTCCTCTTTTTCTTAGCATTTGTCCTTATTGCATCTCTCAGCTCTCTCTCTCTCTCTCTCTCTCGTTCTCTCTCGTTCTCTCTCTTCAACCTAGTTTAGCCCATACGAATTAATGCCCGTCGAGTACTCCTCACCCTTCTTCTTCGTGATTTCTCATTTGTCCTTTCTCACGCAAAAAAAACTTTCTCTTCAATGAAAACAAAACATGCTGACACATTCTACTTATTTCCTCTCTCTCACGTACGTGATACCTGTTTTGTTTTACACGACACACTCGACCTCTCAAGTCGCACAAATCGTTTTATCCTGCAGAATCCAAAATCACGATGCCATCGTATTTTCTCATGGTTCGGTCATAAATGAAGGTAATATAACTCTCACTGCGTTTCAGCATCAGCGCACAACTAAAAAGCAGTCGTCTCCCACTTGCCTCATTCATTTGCACAATCCTTTTACTCCGCTCTCATGCACACACATACACACACACACACATTATATATAGAAACAGAAAGCTCTCACAACTATCATTTGTAATTGTTCAAAACACGGCGTAGAATTTGCGTGAGTATAGTCTAATGGTGAGATGATACATATTAGAACTGTGTAGATAGATTGGTAGATACTATATATTACTTACTGGAAGTAGTAATTAATATTTGATACTTCCTTCTCTGTTTGAATGTTTCATGACTGATTCCAAACTGATTGTGAGACAGGACAGAGAGAGAGACACACTCACACGAGTATCGCAATATTACGCAATTAAATTCTTCTCTACTGTGTTATTTCGTTAATTAAATCATGACAAATGAACGACAAGAATTTATCACTGCTTAAGTATCCTTCAGATATGATTTGAATTCTACATACATTTGGTCGCTTTGAACAAAAACGAATTAACAAGGGGAATTGTCAAAGTCTAATAATAAGTGACAGTGGAAGTGAAAGCTCCGCTGCGTGGTGTGTCGCTCTTCTTCACAAGATTTTGATTCAAAGTGTAAGATGATACAAAGGACGGAACACGTTCTGTGGTTCAACTGCCAAAGCTCCTCTTCCTTCTTTGCTAGTGACAATAATGTGAGAGAACAATAGAATAAAGTTCATGAGATTTACATGACGACGAAATTCAATAATTAATCCCAAGCTGTGGGAGTGTGTATGTGTTTGTATCTGGTAACTAGTTTAGAAGTTTGGATGTGTACATGTGTAGAGTGTGAGATTTATTGTCATTCTGAGACTTTATACGGAAACAGTAGTAAACAGGGTAAATACCTCAGACATTGGAATGAAAGTGGTTGGGGAAACAAAAAGCTTGCCTGAGTCGTGTATGTAATTACAAGTGAGAGAGTCCCGATCCCGAAGGTAGGGATTCTAAAACGCCAACGCAAACTCGTTCAGGTTCATTCCTGGAAGATGTGAGCAAATACTGTGTGTGAATATATAATACTTTGTGTGTAGAGAAGCTTCATTATCACTACTGCTAGTAATCAGAGACACAAAGGGTTGACACGGCCCTGCATAATTCAAAGCCTTACTAATTCTCTTTAAAAGCCATTACTGCTCGGGGTGCATAAAAATTGGGTTTCATATGTTTTAACCAAACTTTCTCCTTTCTCCTCTGCCTCCTGGGATAACAGTTCTGCAGAAATCTCATTTTTTTCAGTTCATCGTAGTTTAATAGAAAATAAATTAAACCAAGGAATATATTATCCGCATGCATACGTACCCAAGCACACTGTACATAGAGTAATAGAAACATTATAAACATTTCCCAAAAGACCAGCTTAATCAAAATTATTGCCTCACTTCTAATTTACCCAAAGTGAAACACATTAAATAAAATGACAACATTAAATCTTAAATGCACTACAACACGAAAATACAAGAAAAAGTGGATTTTCTTCCTGTACAACCTGTTCAGTTATTTGATAGCAAGTTTCCCCACACGAAATGGACACCTTATCGATTTTATAATATACAAACACACATACTATGCACTACACGTGTATATATTTACTGCTAAATTCAGGCGGATAGTCAATCTCGTTCGTCCTTGTGTTTGTCCACTATATAGACCTATGAGTATGAAAGTATGAAGCACAAGAAGCTCAAGCTTAAGGTTTATCCTATATAGGAGGAGGTTCATCTCTATACATACGTCCCTTTTGTTATTATTGTATATTATTCCCTCAACTAATTGTGTGAAAGACAAGCTATTTATCTTCCAGAGTGGACAATAAGTATCATTCTTCATCGGCACTCCAAAGCAACGCTTCTGTATGTGTCCCTCGCGTACCTCGGCGCGTGTATGCAAAAGAAATGAAATCGAATATTGTGTAGAGAGTAGAGAGATATTATAATATACATTGTGGCTTTCATTTCTTAGCAAACTAAAGCTGATTTTATTTGTGTTTGGTATAAGTTCCATTGTGTACCATGTTATATAGGCTCACACTGTACTACAGAAAAGCTTTCACGATGAAACATGTGTCAGTAATAATCATTTTGAATGAAACAAATTTCACGAACACACCATTTTATAAAGTTGAATAATATGATAATTGTTTGTATTTCTTGAAGCTCGCGTATACTGAGAATCCATAATTCATTTTGGTAACTTTGATTTCCCTCTCTCAGCTACATTTCACCAGAACAAACTCATCAATCAACCTAATGAAAAATTGGTTGGAATATTAATGCACCGTTGTGTAAACGAATATTAAAGTCTCATTCAACTCGCTCTTCGAAGTGATTGTTGAGAAGAAGCCTCCCAACTTCAGCGTCACTTGCTGATTAAGAGGAAATTCAAGTAGGGCAGGTGTATTTGCCTGATAGGTTTGCTCAGCAGTCTCAGCAGAGTCAGTAAAAGAGGCTTTAAACAAGATTGCTTTCACTGATCAATTCTATAATGCCTACAAACCCAGCACTGCATTGTACAAGTTGCACACAGGTTTGCTAGAAAAGTTGTGTGCATTTAGACAGGAAAAACTAAATTGCATGTCTTCATGGCCACTGGCCAAGTCAATCGGATAAACGTGACAGAGATCTTTTTCAAAATCTGATGGTTTGTTGAACATACCTGAAACGACTCCAGGCTAGGCTTTTCCACCCATCTGATGTTGTACTTCACAATAAGCTTTACTCCTTCCTTGGATGTACCCAGCTGGATACCGGACTTAAAGAGCTTGTCAACTTACATTTTTAGTGCATACGACGCACGTACTTTAACTTTCTCTTTCTCTCTCTCTTTTTCTCTTTAGCCAAAAATGACACATTCAACTCACAGTATAGAAACTAAAGAAACTGGATTAGAAATAAAATTCTAAAAAGATGGGACTCAGAATTTACGTCTACTTCTACGATTACCCGTTATTGCAAATAACTGATGGACATACCCTGATGTGCCTTACTATAGAATATTGAAGTAATATATCTACCTTTCTTAAAGATAAAACCATGGATAAAACCTACAATGATTTATTCAGCTAAAGACATGTTTGAGAATGAAATACACAACATCTACAAAAAAGTATGACTACCATTAAAATTTGTAAATAAAGAGAGGAAGCAATATATTCAGATTTGAAGTAGGAAGGAAGGTTGTGAAATTCGAACTTACTATCAGTATTACTTGGCGATTCAATTCTCCTGAGATGTTTGTTTTTCCATACAAAAATGTGAGTAGAATGTAAGTGAAGGCATACACTTATCTTAACTACGTTACGTTAAACTCAATAACATGCTAAGTTTGGTACACTTGCGTAGATACTACTACCTCACGAATATTATATAAGCACAGCAGTGGAGGGGAAGAAGCCTATTAAATTGTCAGAAAAGTAGAATGGAAAGAAGTGCACTGTCGAAAGTGATTGAATCGGTTATAAATATGAAGGCACTGCTTCTGCTGATGCTGCTGTACAAGAAGTACAGAGTTCAAGTACAGAGAAGAGAATATATAAGTCTCGGTCGAACACGATATGAAAGTACAGCGATAACGATACGAACATCGTAGAAGAAGTGACTGCAACTATCTATGAGAAGAGTAGAAGAGAGTGGAAGATCAAAGGACTTGTAAATTTTTCATCTCAGTATTATTTACTCTTGATTCCGTCCAGTAGATTGGACTGCCTTTTCCAGTTCTCAATGAAATTATTCGATAAAATGAAAGAGGGCCCAAGCACAAAGCATCTACTTATATATATAGATATAGAGACGATTGAAATGTGTATTCAGTCTTCAAACTGTTCTTGAGTACTCCAGAGCATGCATGGCATAATTTTTCTCAATGCATCTATTCGCATGAGTTACTCGATTCTAAGCTGGGAAAGTCACAAGTCGTCTACAAGGACAAATCCCTCTAGATTTGTATCTGGCTGAACTCCGTATTTATTATGCAGTATGCAGTGCCGTGTACCGTACATTCTTATTCTCAGCCTGTGCGTTATATATAGTTCAAAGCATTAGCTATAGTTCTTTCAAAAAACCTTTATCGTACCTTTACCTGAAATGCAAAAGACGAAGATAATGAACCGTCCTTAACTCTGCCAAGGGATTTCGTTTAAGAGTCGAATTGATATGAATTTGAAGGCTCTACAATCTACAAACAGCTTTCTTTCACTCCTTTCACTTTTTTAGTAGAGAAATGGATCTCTAGCCATCTAGATACATTGTGCAAATAAACCTACATAGACTGCCGACTCCAGACAACGAGGATATATTATTGTAATCTTTCCTAACATCATCATCCTGGACTAAACCTCGCTTTGCTTCTTCGCCGAAGTTTAAAGCAACTTATTTAACTGCCTCTTACAGTTAAGTGTACACAAAATAAATGCGAACATCATTGAACAAAGTCGCCTTGAAATTCTTGGAAATCTACAGAATTCTGTACAGTGGAAGCTGAAAGGTCGCTAGACAGTATAAGTAGCACACATAGGCTCAATACCAATTTGTAGTAAGTAGCAAGACGCATATACATTATACACACGGTTCATTCATACTCCAGATACTGCAATTTGACCCAACACGGACTGTCATGCAACAGCTTTGATCCTTGCGAAGTCCACACCCAAGACTAGATGAATGAATTAGTTTCCTTGAAATGTTAATACCTTTGAAATCCTTTTAATTTCCGCGAACGCCTTTGAAGTTTTAAAGATGCCTTTTTTCCTTTGTTCCCTCTAGCAGCTACCCGATGTTCATTATTATTCGAATTTAAGTTTAGCTACAAAGTGAAGTGATCAACGGCTGCATGCTAGTCTTAATACACAAACGAATCGACTTCAGTAAACTGTGTGTGCGTAGAAAGTCAGTCGCCTACTAATTGTGTGTGATGTTTTAAGTTACATGGGGACCAGTGGTTAACAGCAGAATTTAATTACTCGTAGAAATATATGAGTCTCTGAGAACATTCTTTGAAGCATAATGAGGGTTACTGAGGTTCACTGAAGTTCCAGGATCCACATCAGACTTGAAACCGTTGGTAATCTCGCTCGCTTTCACCGTTCAGCTCAAAGGGTTAAATATGTATGTCATGACTGTCATGATTACGTAGGTATATGCATAAGAATGGTCGCTGGCTGAATGCAGACACTAGGAGTTCATTTTGATTTCTGAAAAAGTTGATTTGTTGCTGTAAAGGAAAATCGAATATGATACTCCTCAAGGAACAAAATTAGAATTTGTAATTCAGCTCGATTCATTTCTGCTACGTTGTAGTTGATTGTGTATAGGAGGTTTCAAGGTGATCATTCATTCATCACTGCATCACTAGACACGGAGAAACTGAATAGATGTTAGTTGATTTAATAAAGTAGCATGTCCTCCAGAATAGACAGACTGACTCATTTGCCTTCGAATTGTTTCTATATTCGCTCGTGCATCTAATTATGTTCTTTAGAGCACTGGCTACGAAGATAGGAAAAAAGAAGCATGTCGTTCAATATATATATATATGTATATATACAAATGGGCAACAGGTGTAACGTGTATCACACAATAAATCTCTGTAAGGTAGATTGATTTTGCTTGTAAACCCTCAAGATTTGTTGAACTCACTTTCAACTTGCTACAACAAATAATGTATATAGCTCGCTCCTATATATCTTAGTTCTAAAAGTTCGACTTCAAATATGAATAGCACATATTTACGATTCTTACTTGTTTTAGAACACGATGCTTGCTTGTTTTAGTGCTCTCACTTTTACTGTAGTATATAAAAACATCGCGGGACTAAATTGTACAAAATCTACTGAAAGTAATTTTACAGGATGTGCTGGAAAACAACTCACACTGCTTTAAACCCTTCTAAGTAAACAGAGTTATGTAATACGTGCGTGTTTGGTGAATGCTTGTCAATTTATTTGTAAAAATACACAGACACCAAGTCTGTAGTGGGTTTTCATTCTTTTCGTGAAATAATCGAACGGTGTCATCTATCTGCCAACATAATGTGATGCCTTTCACATGAAAAACAATATTAGGACACAGAGATTCCAATTTACTGGGTTGACTTTTAATCAGAAAAAAATTGGCATTGTGTAACTAGAACTCGTCTTGTGCTCAGTCGACATGGGTGGGTGAATTCGGGAGAGGAGAGTTACGGGAGACGGGGAGACTCACGGCAGCAAATTCGCTAATCATGATCAGAGGGCTCACAAAGGATTGTGGTGCCATTAGTTGGTAGGAGGAAGAAGGGTAGGCAAATCCCCGTCTGCTTAAAAGGAAGAAGGAGAAGGTTGATTAACTCTGAGTAATGAGGGATCCTCGTCTGCGGTGGGGATTATTTGAACAAGGAAGGAGAGATACAAATAAAAATGGAAATAAGAAAAAGCAAACAGTATTTAGAGGAAGCTGCTGGAGATGAGACGGTGATGAAAGAGGAGGAAAAGTGTGTCGAGGATGTTAGTTTGTGGTGTCATGGCAAAAAGTTGAAGTCATGCCGGTTGCTTTCACTTATTTCGAGGGGAGCCCAACAGGCCGTCACTTTCTCTCGATTTCACCACTCAACTTTTTATAGAGCTCGTTCTACAGGGTGCGATGTGAATGCAAGATGGAAGGGAGAAATATCAAAGAGCTCAAAGAAAGCAAATCAATAACTTAATTTTTCTTTCTTTTGTAGAATTTGTAAGGACTATCCGTTCTGCTGTCGAAGAGACGTGAAGACATCGAAGTTATTTATACGTGAAGAAGATGCGAGAAGGAACATACTTGCACAGATGAGGAATGACGAGGCTTCCGTTCTTCAACTTGAACAATAGACTTCATCCTCCCTCACATTATCAACATAACTTTGCTATTGTGTACACTCAGGTACTTCACACTTTTTTCCGTCTTGTCCTCTAGCTCTCTCGCTCTCTAGTTCATTTGGAAGTTAAATGAGCATATTTCAAAGGGCTCTCTCTCTCTATAGATTGTTTCTATTCTAAGCAATAAAGTCTGTATCCATTTGGTCCATCGCACTTCTTACGTGTATTTGCACAAGTGACAATAAGTCTTCAATCACAACTATCACATTCAAAAGGTTCCTGATGAATGAACGCGTGGAACAATATGCGCTCTGCTCGCAAAGAGAAAGTCGTCGACATAACTTTCGCAGTTAGTCTTATGTGACAAATGTGCCATATAAAATTACTTATTGTTCTCTTAGCCTTCAAAGTTAATCCTCCTGTGCCTACATTGTCTGACGACGTGGAGTAAGTGAGTTGCGGTGCTTTCGTCCAACTATTCTTTTTATTCTATTCTATGAGCTAGCGTCACATTGTCAACATCCATCAAGATTCAAAGGCTAAAAGAATTTCTGGGCCGGAACAGGCCGTTAAATATATTACACTTCGTGCACACGTTACTTAACTATAATATCTTTTATTTGAGTTGTACTTTCCAGTAGGATGCTCTTAAAGTTTAACAATGGGAATTTATCCTTGTAGAAAGGTAGAAGTAACTAATGCGCGGCAATCACGATGGTTCCACAAATATGATTATTATATTATTGCATGGGCTAAAAACGACAACACTATTTCAAAATGTGATAAAAAATAAATATTCCTAAATTGCGACACTACGCAATTTAGAAATATTCTGAAGGGTGGAGAAAGGTGTAGGAAATTCTCAGATCCATTATATATAGAATGAAAGACGGGTCTTATGTAAGATCTGAAAGGAGAGGAGAGCATTCACACGTCATTCTTGCATCAAACCACGTTCCAAGGGGATCATCTTTCTTCATCATTAAAGTCACGACTCGAGACTGACAAATGATCATTGGACAATGCGAAATGTTCGCACAGCTCACTAGAAAATATCCGTCCTTTACTTAACTTCTTCTTTAGCAGAGTCCTGAAAAATATCATATTATTCAGTCTGAAGGCAGAAATAGTCCGAGAACATAACATAAAAAGTACTGGTACACAGAATGTAATAACATTAAAACTTTTATTTTAAAGGGCCAACTCTTGTTTTCATACTGCAATGGAATTGTGCAACTTGGATTTGTGTAGTAATCCCATAGGACTGTATATATATATATATATACTTGCAGATATGTTGACAAGGAAGTCTATATGTTGACAAGGATGAGACGATGACAGCGTTTTGTGGAAGATAAAAGGCCCAAACAAAATCTCGACTGCGGTGATCGCGACAATCGAAAATAAGGGCTAACCAACAGGGAGAAATGAACTCGTATCTACACAGTCAAGCAAAATTTGTACAATGACAAGTTAAATCAAGTCTGAGGAAAGAAAATAACTCGGAAGAAAGGGCTCGAGTAAATAGAGACGATTGAAGTTGATCTGCTCTATTGTACAATACAAGATGACATGAGCATGAGAAAAGTAATGCGCGTTTGAATTGAAAGGTGCCGAGTTAAAAAGAAACTCTCTCTCCTCTCTCTCTCTCTATACATATATATTCACACGCACTGGTGACTGGGAACAAATCTTGTTCCTAACTTTCCCTGGATTGTGCTATGCCCACCTCTGCCATTATTTTAACCGTGTCTGAAATTGAGTTACAAATAAAATACACCTCTCTCACGGTATCCAAGCGTGTAGGAAGTAAATAAATAAACCGTACTTTATTACTACACTAGGTGGCTGCCCACTGGATCAGTGGGAAATGCTGAAAATATCTATATTTATATACAGAACACTAATGGAGTTTTTTTCGCTCATAGGTCTCTGCTACCAAAATATAATTTGTTTTACACAAAA
>Ga0194135_10000602_pt1 | contig 21212 bp, 9 predicted proteins | sample LitLau_LLRF_2013_FD_134024 | JGI IMG/M metagenome (GOLD analysis project Ga0194135, IMG submission 134024) | Freshwater sediment microbial communities in response to fracking from North America - Little Laurel Run_MetaG_LLRF_2013 (version 2) | ecosystem: Environmental > Aquatic > Freshwater >...
AATAATAATACAATGAAAGGTGACACATGATCTCCACCGGCATTAATTCGACACTAATAGTGATTGATATCAGATTCAATTGATGCTCTAGCATGTATCGTATGTATCACGCAATTACAGTATCATATGGTTTCCTACTGTTCGCTAGATTCGATGCATTAACAATACTATGATTCATCTTCATCTCATTCATTACTTACAATCAAGATACGGCTAGCACTAACAACCACCACCAGTGTCTGTGTTGATCCTCATGGTCAGTGTAAGTTAAGGAATGGTAAAATGGTTGCAGTTTCTGCACACATGCACATCGTATCCTCAAGAGTACATAATACATGCACAAACAAACTATACCTCAGGAAAATGAATGAATGCAATAATACGGATGGAAAGGAAGAAGGGGCACGTGTTCCAATCAAGAAGCTACATAAGAAGAAGTAAGCAAGGCAGGCTGGCAACTTGTTTCCGGCCTTTAAAGAAGCCTAGAACACGAAAAAGAAGTCTTAAGCCAGACCTGGCGAACAGAAAATAATAGAAAAAGACGCACTTCACTTCCCAACTGGAACCAAAAGTCGAGCCACCCCCACCAACCCCTCATTCTCAGAGTGCAGGTGTGTGTTCACGAGTCGGTGACTTCAAAACCACACAATCAAATCATCTCAGTCCACCACCACCACCACCATTATTGCTGTTGTACGAACAAACGCACACATAGCAGACCCAAAATATGAATTTCAGTTCATAGATATTCGAACACTACTTACTTTACTACATAAGATGGAGAGTTATGCTTGAGAAAAGGGGGAGAGCATATTACTAGTAGTAGGAAACCTCTGAAATCAAAACTCATTTTCTAATTACAAATTACAACTACTACTACAGCACTATTTTAAACAACCGAGACGGTGAGATAGACGATGGATTGTTGTAAGACAATATGAGCCACACCACCTCCGTTAGATTTTAACTTCTCTACGAGCGATTAAATGAAGCGTAGCTTGGCCCAACTTGCCTTTGCCATTTTTCTTCTTCCACTAATTACTAGTATTACTACAGAATAACTCATCATGACATAATAATAATAATATGCTCAACAATTAAACTCACCTTTTCTACGTGTTACTTGTGACATCTTGATGGTGATGTAAATAGAATTTTGCTTCACGTCCTCAGCCCCCCCCCCCTTCCAGTACCAGCACCAGACTTGTTGACCCAAGTACAGTAACGACAACGAGTAATTCAGTTAATAAAAGAGATGACAGCCCCACTCAAAATCTGGGAAAGAGATCATACTTAATTTGTTTTCACTAATTAGTAATTACAACAATATATATAGGATTGGAATGAATGTGGTCCAACTAATTTTAAGACGGCTTGACGCCTTCTCCCACTTTATTTTGGTTGGGTTAAAACCCGCGCGCAATTTATGCAAATTCAGGGGAAGTTGAGACATGCAAAACCGTACTACGTGCGAATTGATGCGAATATTGCGATGACGGAGGCGAAGAAGACGGGGAGAAGAGAGGACAGACACAGAATTCGTAGCTGCACGGAAGTGGACTCTAGTGAAGGGAAATGGGAGCGTGTTCTGGCACCGCTCCACTACCACGCTAGGTGGACACCCTTGTCCCAGTTCAGTCTTTGTTCACAGCCAACAATGTCAGTCTCATCATCATTGTCATCGTTCGTCTCGAAGTCTCTCTCTCTTTACATTGTCTGCATCTGCATGCATGATGCATGTTAACAAGGGAGCATGAGATTCATTATTACTAGGCTAGGGGTTGAAAAAAATCCCTTATGCGAATGCCGATCTGTATGTAAGTACTTCAATATGGAGTGCATATTATTGGTAGGACCCTTGAGGAGTGTCCAAAAGGGCCCTTATCCTGGATTTATGGGGATTTCCAAATCTAAATTGTGGGTTCTTTATGCAACTAATCAGGGACCCTGCTAACGTGTAAATTATGGTTTTAATCATTTGAAAAAGTTATTTCAATGATGGATTTGAGTGAAAGGTGTATGAACATGAAGTTCCATTGATTTTCACAGGCGGAACGTGTCACTGGTTATGTAAACGCTTTATTTATCAATTCAAATTGATAAGTAACGACATATACGATACAATACGATTGATTTTCAATCCGTTGTGGTATACATTTGCCACGGTTTGCTCGTTTTGTTTTGTTTAAGCAGAGAGCTCAAATAAATGCGTTGGCTCAGAGTTTTGTCTGATGCCTAACCAAACCAAAACAATTGAAGAGATGAGTTCATTGAATTCTTCTGGACTTCAGAAATGCTGGAGAATGTCCTTGAGACAAGACACGTGCATGTTGGAATAATACGTGTGTGTGTATACACAAACACGTACCTAAAGTTTAGGTTACTAATTACTTTGAGGCTGGATATTAACTTTGTACTGATATGTATCAACATCACTAATCGTATGTAGTTAATAATAATAATAACTGAGATCGGAAGGAGAATATCTGATTAAGGGGTCGAGTTAGATTTACTTGTTTGTTTTTTGTACGTCTTGTATAATATGCGAATTGGCTATGACTTACGACCTCTGGCACGGACGAGGATTTACCTTCAGGTGTCATATAAGCCAGTTTCCTACCGGCAAACTCTCATTAAGATAGTAACGATCTGATCAGACGAAGGACAACTTTTATGATTATGATCATTGCTTTATGACTTCATGAGACTTTAATCTTTCAGTGCCCAACCCATTGTATTATAATATGAGTTGTGTCTCGCGTTCGATTTCTCAAGCATGTATGAAATTGATTGACATGGGCAATTATTAGAATTCAAAGGACTGAGTCCAGGCTAAAAAGTCTACAGCTTTCAACAGCTCAAAAACCTATCGCAGTCTCATATGCCACATTTTGGAATCATGTATTGAAATGTTCGACAAGCCATTGTCTTTCATACTTACTACTTACGAAAATGTATCATGAGCATTATTAATTTATTTATTAGAGTCAACATGGGTTTGTCATATAGCTGTGAGGCACATAGAGGCTGAGTAGAGTAATCAAGAATCAAAGTCAAGGGCTTCCAAGATGACTAAACCAACAATTAGTTTCTATCACTACATCGCAAGACTTGAATTATTCCTTAATTCACCTGAAAATAGAACAGCTCTCTATCGAGAGTTCTTAACCTTTATTTTTTTCTAATCCTTTCTCAGTTTCATTATAGTTATAATACGCAAATATTTACAATAAGTAGGAACAGTTAGTTATAATTTTGACTTCTTTTTCTTGTGCCTGTACGGTAACCTGACACAAAATTCGCCTGATTTCCAATTTATTAAGTCTCTGTAAAATTGACAACTGATCAGTAAACCTTTTCAAAAAGTGAGACTTTTTTTAATTTTATTATGTAAAGTATTAAGTCCTAGAGTAAATGGTGCAAAAATTTTAGGTGTGGCTGAATGGTGGGAGAAGCCACACCCCTCTGATTATTTTTCAATGTTGCACCTAATTTGGTCATTCGGGGATGTCAAAATACTCAGGACAGCTTGCCTTTTCATAAAATACAGATTTTTGTTCTTTTCGATCCAAAACTTGGAGGTATTATAAATGACCCAAACAGATAGTTTAACCTCTGAAGTATGTTTTAGAGTAATTTATCTCCAAAGACTCCAAAGTTGACTGCTTTGGTTATAGTTATGTCATCTGATTAGCAGGATCTGTGTGTAGCTTAATCCGTTTGCTAAAAATCTTTTCATGCGCAAACCAAACAAATTTTGGCTAACCCTAAGTTTGGAAAATGCCTAAAAATCTCAAATTCGTTAACATAAAGTTGTCTGTTTGCATACAAAATAAATTGCCAAAATGTTATATTTTAAACCACTTGTACTACAAATGCATAAGTGTGCTATATATGTTGACGCATAGTATATGCAAATATGTGGAACAGAAAAACTGGAAAACTACCCATGGGGTTCCGGGGGGACCGTTTTTATGAAACGGGGGGCATTATTCCGGGGTGTGGTATTGTTTATGGAGGCTCTTATACCGGGATTGCTGTAAATTAAAATGTAAATTGTTCATGTAATTGCTGTTAAGTAACACTAAACAAGTGGTAGTTGATCCTTTTAAAAGAAATATATTGTTCTTATTCTAGTGTTAGATGGTGGTTACATTGTGGATGGTTGATCGGCAATAACTTTTAACACTATAAGCTTTGACTTATAAGCTTTCCAAGCTACTGAATGGACTCGTAAATCAGTAACCTTCCGATTCTCAAATTGCTTTTTTGTAATTATCTCACAACAACAGACTCGTGTCATTTGGTATTCGTAAGTCGATCTCATTGATAGATTCATAGCTCGAAGGGGCAATTACGATAAAGCAGAGTGCCAATTTCTTCCAGTCCTTAAATGAAATTAAAATTGTTGTATATGTATGAGAAGGGAATGTACTCTTGGTTATTGGCTGTGAGACAAAAATAATTATACCCTTTGCTCTTTGTTGCATTGGGGGCAGGTGCACTCACGTCAAGTCGTGTATGAATGTGTAAGTCAGTTATGTAACAATACGTCAGATCAGCCTAGGTCACAAAAACATTCTCCACATGCTATTATTAGAGCTTGTAAATTCGTCTAGAGATTAGTTGCTCAAGGAATTATTGTGTGATATTTGTGGGAGATATATTTTTACAGAAGGTTATCAGGGGAAATGTCGTTGTAGCTTTTATTAGGTACAGATGATTCTTTAGGATTCCTGTCAAAGTGTAAATAGGACGCAATTGATGCAAAGGGTCGTTAGTTAAGACTTTACTAAAGGGTTGGAGTTCAAGACTGTATTTAAGCTCGGAAAGTAAGAAGGATTGACGAAAAAAGAAAAACCAGTTTTCTAGAAGAAGAAGAATAAGAAAGATGGTAAATTGTTAGTCGCCTATTTATCGAAACTTTCATTTTCAGTAAGACTGCTTTCGGACGCAATCTTTAGCTGGAATCTGTGAGACAGGCTTTTTAGAATGTACGGTGTTCATAGGAGATGTTTAGAACGCATGTTGGGCTTTCTTGTTTCAAAGCGTCATTGCACAATTCATGAAGCATCCTAAGAATCCCAACCAGTTTTTTATCTCCAGGTTGTTTGATTTTTGAAGGTCAAGGGAAGGAATTCTGAAGGGTCAGAAGGGCTAAGTTAAACTGATATCATAACCCTTTGCAAGCTGCACAAAAAATACCATAGTGTGATGGTATTTCGGGGAGAGGCTCGCGTGGACTCGTTAATGAGTGCATTGTTGCAAGTTGCAAGATTATGGCTGTAAAACACGCAGTGCATATTCTTACTCTGTATGTGGATGTGAATTCATATGTATTCATTTATGATGCTACCATTAAAATTCTCCAGGTTCCTACAGTACAAATTGTGACATAGGTATAAAAGTATCATTCTAAATAAACAATGAAACTGACTGTGACGTATTTTCTAAAGAAAGTAAGAGTGATTATGTGAGTCAAAGCTACAATAAGGTAACAAATCAGGTATTTTCGGATAAGAGTATGCATGTCACGCAGGAAGTACACTTAAGAGTTCTATTCAAGCCAATAAACCAAGCTTACTTGAAAGAAGGCAACAGAGCTTTCAAATAGTTACTAATTTAATTCGTAGAGAGTACAGATGGAGATAACAATCAGCCTGTCTTTATGACTGTTCTAAGGTAGGCAGCTAGTGGAGTTGTTATATATAAAAGTAAAAGTATCGGATAAGTTTGAAATGCATGTTACAGGACTTGCTGGATTCGTGAAAACTACCTGCTATACTGATACTATTGCTGCTCGTAAGGCTCTGCATCTTACAAAGCTCTATTCTTAGAAATAGAAAGATTTGTTTTCGTACTAAAATTATACGTCATATGATCCTGCTTCAGTTCAGATCTAATCACCCTGAAATTGATTAGGTTTGGTAACACATCAGGCCATTAAGTGTATTGAAGTACAGAAGATGAAATGTGCCTGGAACATATGATAGTTGCATTGTATATAGTTTCGACTGAAATGATGTAAAGGATACAGGGTCACAAGAAGTCTTCTATGGAACTTGGTCGTGGAGGATTGTATTACAAGCCGAGATTAAAGACATAATAGGGTAGACAATGGATGGATGAACACTCCATGCAACAATATAGTGTAATACAACGCAAAACATATAATTCAAAAGGGTTGAACAATGAAGAAGAGATAATGTGGTATATAGATCTACTACAAATTATATAGAGCCAGAATCCTACACTGGCTGAATTCTTCCCAGTCAGAGATAATAGTCCTCACTTCTCTATCCGACCAGAAAAGCTTTCTTGCAAGCTCAAAGATCTTCAGAATATTAAAGTGACGTAACAAGCTGTCTGCTTCTCCTTATATTTACTCACAGTTCATAGGGGTTTTTTGATAATTTACCATTAACTCCAAACTTAACACAAGAAAATCTTCATCAAAATTAAGGCTTGTCCAAAAGACAGTTTTAAGAGTGAAGATTAAGCTCGAACAATCCTTTTCAAGGATTCTGCGAATGCTTCATATAAATTAAAACTAAACGATTAGGGAGTCACATGTATATGCAAATGCCGAAGACATCTTTTCTCTTTTGAAACACTATTTCTCTGCTCCTGTTCAAGCGAAGAAAGTTTCAGTCGCCCCTTTTCCCTTTTCGCTCATCGCGAAATGGAAGAAAGCTTGCAAACTCAAAGAAAGGATAGAAGGGTCCCAAAAATAGAATGCATAAACGTAGCAAAAAGAGAAAAAGTTTGGCTAAATCAATATGGAAGGTTCTGCTTGCTTGCAATCTGAGGAGCTACATAAAAACAAATACACATCTACTGAATGAGCAGCCTACAAAAGAAATCAATAGAACTTAAGCTTGCTTAAACCCCAATTTCATCTCATGTATAATGAGGCTTATTGATTACTTGCAAAGACAATATTACTGGAATTGAGACGAATACGGATGGATGATTAGGGTTACTTTGAATGTAATGTCTTATTTATGATGCAAAAAAGGAGCTTCCCAGTATAAAAGAACATACCACCAGTACTTGCATTTTAAAGAGTGCTTTTATGTAATAGCAAATATTTTGGAAATAAGTATAGTTCGGAAATGATGAAATTAAGAAGTTTTGTTGTGCTACGGCCCTATAGTGGGTAGTTAAAAAATCAGACGGGTAGGCATGAGAGAAAAGTGGATATCTTAAAAGGATGAACAAAAAACGTCTTGTGAAATGCATTCGAGGTAAGAGATAAGTACGAGTATAAAAAACGAGAGGAAATAAAGGAAGGAGTTAGACGAAGACAGAGGTGAGTCAAGTCCAGTCTTTCTTTGCCAACCATGGGATTCGGACAGGTAAATGGAATTAGATTTTTCATTTCTCTTCGACTCGAGTTGCTCAATGTATTATACATGGCAAAATAAAGAAAGTAAGCACATAAGTCTTCATTTGAGTCTAACACCTTTCTGTCTCTTTTCTACGTGAATCAACAGGTCAGCAGAATTTTAACTTTCTTGGCTCTCTCGGGACTTGCCCTGAGTCAGTCCGAGAGCACTACGAATGCCAGGAGTACCCGAACTCTCGGATCTTTCTTCGGAAGGGGCAATAAGGAACAACCTCAACAACAACAGCAACAAGTTGTAGAGCCAAGAGAGACACAGCCCGTGGTATATCCTTATGAGAGACCTTTAGTATACCAGGTCAAGTATTACGATACCCCGTATGTCAGAGATGTAGGCAAGAACAACATTGACAAAGCCGGAGAAGTGTAAGTATTCGTCGTAACACTCGTAACCCTCAACATGCATGCACTCTATATTTAGCTCTAATATTGAATTCGAAGTTAGCAAATGGCAAAAGGTCGAAAGAAACTTCCATGTAAAGTACTTTTCCTACATAACCGAGCAAAACAGCGAGTTTGAGTGAAAGTTTCGGAACAAGTTGTAGACACTTATTGGCTTATCCTGCTGCTTATGCCACATTTTACAATATTATTGTAATTGCTGTGACAGGATGAGGGAACAGAGAAAGTTAATCGTTCAATTAAATAGTAGGTCTCCACATCTCATGTTGAATTTTTATGGTTTTCGCTCTGCAGGAGACAAGAACAAGTCCAAGTAGGTCAGCAGAAAGTATACTACTACACCACAACAAATCCCGTGGTTTATTCCGAAGGAGTGGTACAATATCAAACTCAGCCACCAGTTGTACAACAACCAGTTCCGCAGCAAGTAGTGTCAGCCACTGGAGTCCCCCAGGGATACATCTACTTGAATCCCGTCGTGACGGCAGGACAACCACAAGCATATGTGGTCAACCAAGTTGGAAACCAACAAGTCCTCGTCCCTTGTCCAGTTGACTATGCCTACAACAGCCCTCCAGTGGAACGAGTAGTTCCAGTAGTTAAAGGAGTTGTTCAACCTGTTGTCCCAGATCCCGTAGTCTACAAAGGCAAAGAGCAACAACAACCAGTAGTGCCTCAAGGAAAGCGACCTACTGGTCCTGGTGTAAACGTGGGTGTTGGTAAGAACTGCATAGGTAATAATTATTCTTGTTATACGAAGTAATATTTGCTTGGAATCGCTTTGACTGAGACATGATATAACAAGAAATCACTGGGAAAAATGACCAGATAAAGTTTCAGTCACATCGGTGCCCTATAGGAGCAATTACAGACTATAATCAGTCACAGGGGTAACTTGAGATCTGTAGCTTACACGTAGTTCTTGGAATTCTTGCAGTGGTTCCAGAGCAGTATGTCAATGGCCAGTACGGATACTACAACTACCCTTCGTATGTAGGAGGATATGGACAGTATGGAAGTTATGGATATGTCAACCCGTATGTTTCCCCTTATGTCAACCCATACGTTAGCCCTTATGTCGGATATGAGACTCCTCAAGTAGTTGTAGGTGTGGTGCCAACTCCACCCGTAGCACAACCAGATACAAAAGTTAGGGTCCAAGGGCAGACCACACCAAGCGTCAATCCTTATGTATATTTCTACCGGGGAGGAGTCCCATATGAAAATGTAGGGCCCTATACAGTCCCTTATACATACCCATATGTAGTTCCGGTCAGTGGAGTACCTCCAAAGCAGCCACATGTCCACCACCATCCAGCAGTTGTAGAAGGAGCTCCCAGCAACAGAGTCTCTGTTTCCGGCCAGGGTCAACAAGTCCAGCCACAAGTTCAAGTGGTCAACCAGCAATCACAACAAGCTGAAGCCAAGAAAGGCTCTGAGTAACTATTTTAATTATAGTAAGCACCAACGGATAATCCATTGATTTATTTGGAACGGAACCGGATACTGAAAGGAAACGATCGGACTGAAATGGAATGAGTGGAAAGGAAATAATATATATTGACTGGGTTGATTGTGTTCATTGCAATAACCATAAAACTGAACTTCAAATGTGTTCATTAGATTATTAAGCTTTTCATATAGTCTTAAACTCTTCTTTGGTAGTGTTTCGAAAGATAATCTTTTTTGCAACCCAAAAATACAAAAAAATATTAAATAATATAGGCTAATGTAACGTTCTCGTAAGAAAGGATTATGTTTTCCAAATGTTGTGTGGGAATGAACCAACTATTTCTAAAAATAAATACACTGGCAACTCAATCAAAAAGTAATAACTTCGATGTATTTTTTAACTTTCATTTCTTAAACATCCCATTTGTCTAGAAAGATAACATTACTAGGTTTCATAACTTTCATTGTGCATATGCAGATTTCCCCATAAGTTCGATAAAAATATTTCAATAGTGGAAACGAATCTCCATATTAATCACTTCGGGTACCTATAATTCCGGGAATGACACAACTCAATTTAGACTAGGCAAACTTTCCCAAATATTTTACCGAGAAATGACTTTCACGTATTTGCATTTCATGAAGCTTCGTCCACGTCAAATATCTCTCACTCTTGCGCACCATCAAGCTCGTAATTTAGTAATTTAGATCGTTGCAAGCGGCACATATATTATTATTAGCTTATCCTTCTCTCTCACTCTCTTAGTTCTTGTGTGAAGAAATATGACATTAATTTGATTACAATAAACCTGCACCAACAATGCCCTCCTAAAAGTATACTCTATTCAAATGCCGAGCTCTATTTTAGCTGCAAAAATCCAAGCATTTTAATCCATGCAGATTTGTAGTTTCAAAAATGGTTTGCTGTTGAACAAATATAGTAATAGGAGCATATGAGGTTTTTACTGTATTCTTTATTCTTCTGTAATTAAAACAGGAGAGTCCCATGAACTACGAGGTTTATGGGTGAAGCCTTATGTAATAATAATGCTGGAATCCCAACAGGTAAGCAATAAAGCAATAAGTAGTGGGGCTTGCGTTTTGTACCTCAGCTGCAGCGATGAACTGCTTCTGTGTTCCATGGATTTCTCTTTATACATGACATGAGAGGTTGTTCTGTGTATAAAGTGGACGAAACTTGCAAAGATCTTGCTCAGTCTATCCTCACACTTCACTCTTCATGTTCTTCACATGAACATGACACACACACGCTTATTTGCACCTTTATTCGCAACTCCAATTCTTCACATCTTTACTAGTCATCTAGTTGGTCTACTCTAAATTTTACACACTGAAGCATTTTAATTATACCCAATTTGTTATCTCATTGCCACTGATTTACACACCTTGTACCTACACATCGCATCATCGTCAAGCCATAAAGTTTCGCATTAATTATCGGCCCATGCATGAGATTAGATAGTAAAATGTTTATTACGTACATAGTATCTCAGCGTTTCCAAAAAGAAAAAAGCCGAAAAAAATTTTGATTTTGATTGCTCAACAGTCTTTAACATAAACTGAAAATAATCTTCAGTTCATCTAACGCGGAAAGTCTGTACCTTGATCGGCTGGAAGTGAAGAACACTTCTACAAACTATACATTTATAACTGAAAGTAATGTGCTACGGAATGTGAATACTCCTTGTGAAATATAATAGCATTTCAAACTTGTTATCCATAGATTTTCTTTCAAATTTAATCATCAAAATGGACAAGTTGTCAGTTGTGTGTGCCCTTAGATTTAAATAGAGTGTTGCTTTCCACTCGAAACATCAAACTCTTATTTCATTTTTACAAAAGTTTGCGAGTTCACGAGAAAGAATCACGAAAGAAAGCACATCTTATTTCCCTTAGCTCTTGGAACGAGCCACCACCAGTTTCATAGTTTCATGACATACTTTGCTTCCTGAGGACTTTTAAATAAATTGCGAGATATAGGGGAAATAAAATGTAATTGGTTTTCTATAAAAAAGGAGACGGGAGAACTATTGGAGGCATTATGTATCCGAAGTGTGTGGAGAGCATAATGTTGTTACGATTAGCATGTGTAGTAGAGATGAAAAACAGTTCGATTAGCTTTTTTGTGGTTAAATGAAGTATGATGAAGAAGGAGACGAGTTGTGAAAATAAAAGGATGGAGGACGAGGTAAGCTCACTTTACACTAACTTCCTAAGTAAATAAACAAATTCTTATCTTATCCAGAGAGAGACGACGAGTTTATCATTCACTTCTTCATTCACCCGTCGCTTCTTTAGCATCTAAAGCATTTGAGCTAACTATATAGGATGAGCCACAAGAGATATATATGGTTATAATAATATTAAATACACGGAATAATTTCACCTTGACTAAATTTCCCCTAAGTATTTACATTGAAAATGACGAGAGGAAGGCCATTTTCCATTAGAGACACATATCCATGCATCATCTCTCAGCTTCATCGCTGCTGTCATCATGAGCGAGGCTTTACAAAACTGACTCTGAACTTCATACAATTATTATTTGTTAGCAAGGTCAAAAGCTCTCTATTATTAATCACTAACTAGTACTGCAGCGAAAAGGGATCGAGGATGTAAATTTCTACTATGCACTCGCATGAGATTTATTGGGTGTAGATATGAATAGATTCCCACGGAATATTCTTTACAAATCCCATGTCAGTATTGAACTTGGAATTCCCTTTGGCGAGTTAATAACACGATGATTACTGGTGAATTTGTGGGTTGTGCTTGGAATTTTAGTGTGTTTTTATGGCATTCTGCAAATTATTAATCACGATTAACTCATTGAGCACTCATATTTAATTAACTAAGCTGACTTTTCGACAGTAATACCTGACTACGAGAGGTATGGATGGAATAACCATATGAAGATTTATTTTACTTTACGGATGCAGTACGGTGACAGACATGCTCTTTGAAAATCCTTTTACAAGCGTTTACATACACACTTTTGGATAAGATATGTTTCTGGGCCCGGAACCATTAATTTTATTACAAAGTCCTGACGGGGGAGATTCAGGTATTACGTTTCTGAGATATCAGTGATCGCTGGTAAAGGCGTGTGTGCTGCCTGTTGTAACTATCATGTAGCTACAACACTACCATGTGTTCTATTTATAGGGTTTATTGGATAACACGATATTATAAGAGTTTGAGATGAGATGTGAAAGGGAAGAGGTGATCAAACAAACGGAGAAAGTTATTTCCAGGCAATTTCTCAAGTCTAACCAAACGTAATCCTCATAGACATTGATCGAGCATGAACAATTCATTCATCTATCTAGCAAATCAACTAACAACCATGTGGCGGAGGTCCATTATCATGCCCATTCGCATCATTTTGTCATTCCAATTACATGATATTCTGCTCTAGTTGGCTAATATCGTAAAAATACCTTCCGCAGTCCCAAATGATACCACTTTAATGCATATTTGTTACTTACTTGAATGTTGAATAATAATATGACCCGGAATGTAAGACTTATGATTTAACCATAACACGACATCCTCTGATCTAAAAAGGTTCACTTCAAATAAAGGTCAATCCAACTACGAATTTACAATTTTACGGCTAAATACAATAAACATACTTTGATACTTTTGAAAATGATTCGAGCAAACTCGTCGTACCGGGTTTAAAATATACAAGATGTCGACAGAACGCAACAATAATATTCATGATGAGAAAAGTTCCATGCATATTGGGAATTTTTTTAGTTCCTCAGCCCTCACCGTTTTGATCTACCGAACAATGCTAATGCAATGAAGATTAAGACTTCCTATACAGTCAACATTTTGAGAATGGCGATAGTTCTCAGATTCAAAACAGAATTATCTTATTGAAATGATATTCAAATTCAACTGCATAATAAGTTTATTCCACCACCAAAGTGATCCACTAATATTCACACCAAGAGAAAGTCCACACACATGTCTGTTTCACTTTCTAATTCCATGCAGGTAGTTCGAGTGGTGTAGTGCTCGTCTATGTGCGCGCATACGATTGCTTTTGCAGAATCAAAGGATTACTTTATGATAGCTGTTCAGAAGAAGGTTTTCCAGATTTTGTCACGTTTTGACATAACAAACCCATCAAATTGTTTACATCATAAGTATGGATCACTGATCTTCATGCAGTAGAAAGGAACGTTGAATGTATAGATATATAGCCTATATGTAGTACACAAGGTAAAAATTCGCAGATAATATGTCTTGTAATTCAATATTTACTTACCATCCAATCGTTGTAAGCTGTCTACATGAATAGATTGATCGGATTATTCTACGAAAATGGTCTCATATACGTTACGATAACCTTTCTCTCCGACGACATGTACTATGAACTCATCAGAAGGAAAGACTTAAGCTAGAATATGTGGACCCTGTCTTTGTTTCAGGAAGAAGGCTCGAGGTTACTTGAGAAAACCAGCGGAGCTTCTCCAGTGGTCGTTATTCCCAATAATAACACAGTCACGAATAATAATAAGCGTCGAGCATCTTCCATCGTCAGATTGAATTCGACCGTTTCCTCTGGCCCGAATTCCCATGCAGAAGCTACGATTACCCTTCTCACATCAGCATCAGGGGTAAGGCAATTTTATCGGGAAATGGATCATTTTAACTTTAACCTTACTCGCGTTCTTATGCGAGTACATTAAAATTTTGTACGAATTTTCGCCATGTTTTCAGTATGAGGCGAGCATGAAAGACAATTCTTTTATTGACTCAGGGTACATCTTCTTGTATACCCACAAGACCGAATCTTTTATCTTTTGTTTGTTTTTAATTCCCTTGCTATGGGTAGATTCATGAAGGAAGACATAATCGCAGAGATTCTGTTCGCAACGAGCCTGCAGGATTTTGGCCCCGACTGATCCGTATTTTAGGCAACCATCGATTTCCTAACACACAGGTAAGAAACGAATTATCGACCTATACTTAGGCGAAAAAACAGCGTGCATAAGATATGACGGTAACATCTACATGACTGCATAATCCTATATAATGAGCTAATATGAGCCATATCGTCAGTTGATCTGCAAGCAACAAAAGATATGCCAAGGAAGACTTATAAAAGTAGTTTAATATGATCGCATAAGAAAATGTTAGTCAGTCAACATGAACTTTCTTCGCGTTCAGCCTACATATTAGCAAAAGAAACTAATTAACAAGACTCGGAGCTCTGCTATTAATTAACTCGGTCTAGTTAGCTGAGCTTCAGCGTAATTGAATAGTTCAGGAAACTGAGCCTCATCACTTACAATGCATCAGTTGAGCACATAGTAATGATTTAATTGCTTTAAAGTGTAATAACAATTAATTAGCTTGTTTGCTTTCTCCATGAAATTAATCTGATGAACGAGAAAGCTGGATGTGATTTTTAAAGCTCAATGGTTATTTTGTTTGATCACCCGTTGATAGAAATTCAAACTTAACTTTCTCTTTCACTGCTTCAGTTAAGCATGCAGGTTCAGGTTCCAATTGTACAATGAGAGAAAGTTGTTCGTTAGATGCGATTTTCTTAAAAGATGCATGGAAATTGATATGTGTGGGTCACAGAAGTACACAATTGAGTCTGTTTCCACTTTGGCAAACAAGTCTGCGCTCATTTCATTTCTAAATGGTTGTACTTAAACTGTGTTTTGTGTGTTTTTAGGTTGAGAGTCTCTACCAACGCTATTTTCTCAAGATACTTTCATCTAACGTGAAATGGCTTCTGGTTCTGTTAATTCTGAGTACTTTGTTCCTTTTTGTCCTTCGAATAATGCTTACATATAATCTCAGACTCCACGAATACATTTTGCCGTCTTTGGCTCTGTTTTACCTTATTTTGTTGGTAAGCTGATATTGAATCTTATATGACGACGACGACGGCACTGACGTGTACGAATAAATTTAATTCATTTGAGTGGCTAAATTTACAGGGCTTAATAAGTCGGAGACAGTCTGAGACGAGTTTGACTGTTGTAACTTACCTTCTCATAACATCCTTCTTGGTTCTAATACTTGGGGAAACTATAGACAGTCTCACTTCTGCTCTGTGGATCACTCTTTTCTGCACATACGTTCTGTATGCTCTGCTTCCTCTCAAGGTGAGTCGTAAAATGTTAGATGAAAACTTCGGTCAGACACGGAACTTGTGATTAAAGGATCAGAACTACACACGCTTCCTGTTTAAGTGAAGAAGTGGCAAGAGATCAAAACTTAGGTTGGGAAGTGAAGATTGAGGTTTTCAGAGGGACAGTGAAAGGAGGTTTTTGGATTAAGAGATTGCTACAGTAGACAAAGATACTGGGGGTGGATTAACATCGTCTCCTGATAAGATTTGACAGAGTTTAATGGATGGGAATGGGTATTATATATCATTGCAGGTGATTGAAGCATCACTCATAGGAGTTCTCCTTATCATCGTACACGTCGTCATATATTTAACGCTATTTAATCGAAGAAAGCACTCTGATCCCTTGGATGAAGCTACTGAAGAAAATACAACAGGAAATGATGGGAATTTTCAGGTGAGTCTTTAACTCTTAGTTTAAAAATTGCTTATTCTATCAAAATATATGGGATTCAATGACTGTGGCGACTTATCTAAAATCTTCCATATATACTTTAAACCTTGTTGCAACAATAACAATTAAGGGCTTTTAAATGTATACAGGATCTTACTATCCGTCCACTCTGTCATATTTTATCTTTGTCACATCTGTAGCAGAAGAGGGACATGCCACAAAAAACATACAATGCGTGGCTTGTGTCCCGCAAAGTCCCAGAAATCCATTTTTGTTCCATTTCTATCCCACAAGCCCACAAGATTATTTCGCTGCAAATCCGTTGTCCATGACAGTCAATCTTTCTAGGAGGAGAAAGAGGAGAAAATGTAATCCACGAACTTACCTGGTTCGCCTGGTCGGTACACTCTTTTCTGAGGTTGTGTCATATAAGTATGCATGTGTGCCCACCGTGAAACAGATTGATGACAGTATATATAGTACGGGTGCTTTGATATGACAAACGACGGTGCTAGTGCTGCAACAAGGAATACATAAAAAGTACCATAGGGCTAAGTAAGACTGAAACTTAATCCGAATCGATTCTCGTCATTCCCTGTCCTGCTCCTGCCGTGGGGTTGCTCTCCATGTTATCATTCTCACAGTTCATACAGTCAGTCACTTTTGAGACTTCATTCCATTAATTTCCGTCACTGAGTTCATTCCTTGTCTTGCTATTTTTTCAACCTTACACTACAAAATACACGTAATGTTTGCGGGGAAAGTAAAAAGAAAAACTGGTCTCACATCATTCATATTTTGCATATTCTGTATTTCTTTGAGAATGGCTCACACTTTGAAGCCCATGCTTCACAATAAGATCCTTCCTTTACTCACACACGTTACAAGGAATAAAGAATATTATTGTGAAGTGTCTTTATTGGAGCAATGAGGAATTTTGAGATTTGTAGGTGCCTTGTATGAAACTAATGATTCCTTTCTGAGAAAGAAGGATGAAGAAGTAAAATAATACATGAAAGGTGAAAAGAGGACGGAAATGAGAGACAGGATTTGTCTTTTACTTCGTAATGTTTCCTCTTTCATTTCTTATTCTGAAGTGGGTGTGGTGTTTGGCAGGCTGTATATAATTCCTCAAATGTCTCCTTGCGTCTCTCTTGTTGCTTTAAGATTAATATTTGGAGAGAGGGGAGAGAGCAGGTAGTCTAAACTCGGGAGAAAGTAGATGAAAGTAAAAAGTCAGATAGATCGTGGGTCGTACATGCAAAAAGCAGACAATTCCTGCCGTAGACCAAATGAATTTTTCATGAAAGCTGTGAGTGTACAAGGAAATCCACATCCTGCACATAATTCTAGGCCAGACTTCTTTCACGGCCAACGCGAGAGGAAGTTTATTTATGTGTCCCTACCTATATCTGAGGTAGCAGCAATGCATCACTCGTTACTGACTAGTTTATTTATTTCTTGGAGTGAAGACAGATAAGCTATGGCGAGGCAAGTCATAAATTTGCATTGGTTAATTAAATTGGCTGTGAATCCATTAACTAATTTGAGATGAAAGCACTTACTCTCTCCTAACTTTGGAAGTTACGACTAAAAGTGAAGTTTGGTTGAGCTTCCAGCAGGTCATTTCGCCACTTCAGCATTTGCTACCGCTTCTGTAATAAGGATCACATGAATATATTCGATTATAAAGGTTGGTTCATGCTGTGACTCGGCTTTCCTTTGTGCAGATACCTTTAGTCGTAAATGTGCTCATCCTGGTGGGAGGAAATTTGGTGGGCCTCGCAAGTCTCTATCCAGCAGAGAAAGCCCAGCGGGCTGCGTTCATCGAGACAAGAAGTTGTGTCCAAGCTCGTCTTTCCACGCAGAAGGAAAACCAGCAACAGGTAATTCTTTTCATCTTTCCCTTATTCTTCTATTCTGGCCTTTCTCTCAGGGCTCTGTTTCGATTTCATTTGTTTTTTCATCATTAAGCATTAAATCTTTTCTACGCATGTATTTTCTACCCAACAACAACAGTCTCACATTTCATACAAGCTAAATACTACGTATACCGTCTGTTGTTGGCAATCTTAATGACTATTACGTAAGGTAGACGCTTTATTGGAATCACTATAAAGGTTTTGTTGTCAACATTTTATTTGTCTCTCATTAACTTCTTCATTAACTGTCTCATAGCGAATAGGAATCACATTTAAGGTTGAAATGTAGTCAATTTTTGTTAATTTAAAAGGTAGATTGATATAGTTTTCAGTTGGTAGCTTGTTCGATCGTAGAGATCTACTTCGCGTGGGTTGTAATCAAGCAATAATAATAATAAGCAAAAGTTACACCGGGTTACATGTAACAGGAAAATGGTTTCGTGTTAGGACTACACAATTCGTGTACAGTCAATTCTTTCTTTCAATTGTGTTATACTATCGAGCACAATGAGACACGAAAGCATTATTATGGAATGAACGAACGAAATCTTTCAAAGTGAAAGCGTGTTCCCTTCTCTATTTTCTATCATCTCCTGTGTACATACTTCATAAGCGTCTTGATTTATCTTACGAACACTTCTTTTAAGCTATATAATAGGATTGGAGAGGCAATAGGCTCTAACCTTTGTACTATTGCTTCCTACTCTCATTTGCTGGTTGTGATGATTATTGCCGTGTGTTCTATTGTATCATAAATGTGTAATAAATGTTTAAAAATCGTAATGTGAAAACGCTGGAAGAAACGCGAATGAATGGAATTAATCGAAAGTATAGTAGAATCTAGTCGAATGAACAAAGGGCCTGAAATGGAGCTCAGGTGAAAGGAGACCACTGAGGAACAGAAGTCTCAATTATGATTTCCTTTAGAAATATGAGCCTCCTTCTTTCGTTTGTTTGTGTAGGAATAAATGAGGAAAGACATTTGATACGAATCCAATTTATTGTTTTTTATCCAGTTTTCTTTTAGAAAGAATCGTCCCCATTCCTGGCGCTTGCCACCCGGGTATATTTTCTTAGAAAATAACAGCCAGTCTAACAATCAATAAGCACGGGAAGCATTATATTCCCTTTTAGTGCTTAAAACTTGTCACAACTTTGCGAACTTTGTACAAAACAAATCTTTTTCTCTCTACGTCGTTTCTTGCTTTGAAACTTTTCTTTTTTTGTGATCTTTCGGTTCAAAAATAACTGTCGTTTATACTATGCATGTATATATATATATATATCGCTTACCCAGCCCAAAGAAATAAAAAACCGAATTGAAAGATTTCATACGCTTCTTATTGATTCGGAAAGGTCAAATATGTTTTGCTAGTGGGGCTGTGTACATTCACTAGGAGAGTAGTACAAAGTACACATACATGGTGAATCAAAGGGCATTATTATACGTGAGGAAGATCAGTAATAATTTGGTTGGCTGTAGGAACGACTTCTCTTGTCAGTGCTGCCTCGTCACGTAGCAGTGGAGATGAAAGCGGATATTGCTGGCAAAGCTAAGGAGGAAATGTTCCACAAAATCTACATCCAAAGGCATGAGAATGTGAGGTAAATCGTATTTCCTGTTCAAATTGTTTCTCATATGTTCTGTTTTCTAGTGTCTTGGAAGTTTAGAGTGCTTTGAATTGTGCGATTGTGCCCTATGGGCTCCGTTTCATGAGACAGAGGGTGTTTTGTTTCAAGATCGATGTGAAAGCCTCGAGTTTTTGCTAAGAGTGAGATGAGATATCGAGATACACAAATGCATAAGAAAGTCAATCGAGGTTGTTTTACATTATATAGTACTGTCAATAACACAGAAATCAGTAATTGCAAAAGTGCCTACAGGCCAGAATGTGCGGGTTTTGAGGGAACAATGAGACTTTCACTGAAAGCCACCTCTCTACTCTTATATTATATTCAAGACCACACAACTTCCGTGTAAAACGGAAATGGATGTGTCTCTGATGATGATTTGCTTGGTTGCAGTATCCTCTTTGCAGACATTTGCGGATTCACTAGTCTCTCGAGTCAGTGCTCAGCTGAAGAACTTGTGCGGCTTCTCAACGAGCTCTTCGCCAGGTATGGTCGTTGTTGCTTCATCCTACTCAAGACTTAATCTACTACTTACACGGACTCATTATTCCCACTAGCGAGAGCGCTTTAACTACGTCAATTATACAATGATAGCCTTATATGTAATACTGGATTGTTCTTGATATTTTAATTTACTTTGTCACTCGCTATCCTACATGCAAGACTACGCGGTTAAGCGAAACCCTTGTTTACACACATCATTCTCTAATAATTAAAATAGAATATACATCTCAGATTACAATGTTGACTGCTATCGTGTACAATGAAAGACACGTACCTCCGAATTAGGCTGACAAAGACAACACGTCATTCATGTAGGTTATAGATATGTGATTCACTTTTATACAGTTTACTTTACGCAAGACATGAATATTATTATTATCATGAAAGGAACAGAAATCTAGCTCCCTATTAGTATTCAATACTTTCGCAAGTTCATCTAGTAAGTTAATCCCTTTCTACGTAAAAAGAAGTCCAACAGAATACACCTGTACTGTGTAACTACTAATATATATATATATATACAAATATATCCGTATTCTTTTCCACAATATTCCACCGTGTATTCCACGCTGTGTTCCTAGAACCATCACGTAAATGATTGGATTTCAAAAGTTGAATACAAAACATGAGAACCAGACCACAGAGCTTTTTTACTGCTTTATTAGCCCAGGTAGCCAGCTATTTTTTACAGACAGGCACGAGTAGATCAATTTGGCAGGGTGATTTAATAATAATATACAGGAGAGAGAAAGTAGACTTTCTCTTCTGACTGCTGGTTGGTGGTGGTGAGCTGGACAAAAGTAATATCGACGATTATGTGAATGTTGCGTTTATTTTTAGATTCGATCAACTGGCTTTGGAAAACCATTGTTTGAGGATCAAATTACTTGGTGACTGTTACTACTGTGTTAGTGGGCTCCCAGATCCCAGACCCGACCACGCCCACTGCTGCGTCGAAATGGGCTTGGATATGATAGATGCTATCAAGTACGCTGTTTGTGGTTTGACTTATTGTTTTTTGCTTTCATAATTTTCTTTTACTTACGGGCATATATTTACAAATAGAGAAAGAAGGCCTCAATTTAGCAGATGAAAGCTGTGTACATTATTTAGTTGTACATTATATACGTAGCCTGGTGCACTTTATTAACATGATTACTTATCAAATGGCCAGCTATGTTTTCTGTTTACTATCATGTAAGAGTTGAGGGTAACATGAGAATCTTGTTAGCGTATAGTAATATGGAAATCGGTTTTTGCTTTGAAAGAGAAAGTAAAAGGTAATAGTCTATACGTTTTGCATGCTAACACACAATC
>Ga0194135_10000603_pt1 | contig 21210 bp, 11 predicted proteins | sample LitLau_LLRF_2013_FD_134024 | JGI IMG/M metagenome (GOLD analysis project Ga0194135, IMG submission 134024) | Freshwater sediment microbial communities in response to fracking from North America - Little Laurel Run_MetaG_LLRF_2013 (version 2) | ecosystem: Environmental > Aquatic > Freshwater >...
ATCTATCTGTGTTTTTCCAGATCCTAGTTATGGGTTCACCAGCCAAAATAAAGAATATAGACTAAACTCAATATGTCTGGAGCGAGCAGTCAGAATGATTATGCATCACTACATTGTATGAGTTGTAATTCATACTGCTCAGATCTTGTTAGAAGAAAAATTCTTTGCAAAAAATCTCCGTGGCAAAGACCATAGTAACTATTGGTGAATAATTGGGCCATCAATGTGTAATGCTAAAACCATGTAAAAGTATACGGGTTTTAAAGATATCACAATTGTCCCTAACTTTGTTCTTATATAAATTATGTCCTATAATAATGTTTCCATGAGATTTTTTGGTGGATGTCTAAGAGAATTTTTGCAAAGAATTTCTCTTCTAACAAGATCTGAGCAGTATATATGTAAAATGTAAAATGAGAAAGTGCGAAAAGCTGCTTTTGCAAATCTTAATCAAGAGTTTCTTTTCTCCTCCAGAGGTTTTCTTCAATTCTCGTATTCTCATTACTCCAGAAACAAAGTAGCAGTTACATTCCAAACTTACTTTGTAATAAGATTATCCTTGGGAGGGTGGAATTATAGTTTTCACTTCTATTATGTTTCTTATATTCTTCTTCAAAATCCAAAAATGAGGGCAAATTTCATCTTTGCCCTCCTTTCTCCATCTCATTTAATCATTATTCTTGCAATAACGATGAAAATATCATGAGCAGCTGCACCTGCCTGTTTTCTATTAGCTACTTGCTACTGGACGGCCCATACAAGTCTTTTCAGATGTTTTAAGGGTCGTTAAAACTGATGGCAGTGACGATCCAATGAAAACGTACCAGGGAAAGTTTAAGGAAAGAATATATTCGGTCATTGAGTAGTGTACTATATAGAACGGTTTTCCTAGACTCAAGGCCTTTTGTCTTCTTATTAGTCACTAGTGTCTCTTTATAGGCACATTTTTCTTGGTTAATAATTGATAATTTACTTTCATCTTTGAAAATATGAGGACGGTGTGAGAAATATAGTAAATGACACTGGATATGCCTCGTTAAGTAAGCACAGAAGGAAAGGCAGGAATCTTTCATTAGCCTCCTCGTTCATCCTTTCCTTCCGTTAGAGAACAATGGGAGGAAACACATTGAAAGTGGAGTAATGGAAAGAAAAATGTAATAAAGATGAGTTACTTCAATTCAGATATCCAAACATACTCTATAACATCTTTCTTACTGCTAGAGACGGTAGCCTTACTTAATTTTCTTGACTGGTGTTGCTCTCCCACCGGTTATCTCGCTCTGATGTTGATATTAAGTATTTTTCTATGTAATGTATGCTACGTTATTCCGTCTGAAATGAATTGGCTGTTGTTACAGTAAGATTAGATTTCTGGAATTACACAATCTGCTTGATAAGTAGAAATGTCATTCGAAACTAATCTACCTATCTGGTTCAGCGAGGATATCCTTTGATCAATCACGAGTAAAGTGCCTTAGAGTAAAACTTTCTCATTTGCGTCATTCACAAACTGTTACATATAAGCGTCGGAAACCAGAAGTACCTACTACTTGATTCAATAATTCAACCTCTCCTGGTTAATTGAGTTCAATTAGAGTTCGGAGAATTTTAGAGCATTTTGTACAATGCCCAACTCAAGAGAATTGAATGCGGTAACTGGTTTCTCAAGACTTAGAATCTGAAGCACATTATGTGTGTACTAACATTGTGTCCTCGTGCAAGTATCCGTGCTCAAGTGGATAAAATAAAGGATAAATTGTTTTGAGTAAATATGGCATCTGTTTTTCACACGTGCACTCACCTGAAGTATTAATTAAGTAGCCTACTTGGGTTCTTCAAAACAAGTAAACAAGAAACTTGTATTTCATATTTTTACTGTATTAAACTTATGAGCAGGAGGAAAACAAAAGATAAGTTTAATTTAATACTTTTCAAACAGAAAACTCGTATCTTTGTTCTCTTCTTAAGACTCTTCTCGTCATCATCCGAGTCTCTTAATTGATTTCCTTATTCAAAAGCTCTTTGCACGAAAGAAGTGTCCTTTTCAACTTCCCTGAGTATAAGGATCACGAGGAAGTGTGTTGTCCTTGTTTATGTTTACTTACGAATTAGAAGCTAAACAAAAGATTATTCAAAGGCAGCTTAATCCAGAGAGCATCGCATTGAATGTGCCATTGCAAACTACAATACAATATCACCTTATACCTTTTCTGTTCTAAAAGCTTGTTTTCTCCTACCTGTCTCACGCCAACTGAGTGAGCACAAACAGATTGTGTTCTTGATGCTTGGAAATTTTCACGGTGAAAAAGGAAATCTGATTTATTTACACAGAACTTGTAAATATTTACAATATTTTGAGTGACTACGCTGAAATTATCTTGCTCCTTATTAATGATATATGATCATGCCTCCATAAATTTAAACTATTATTACATAAACCTGTTTTCTACTTTAAACGTACTTTAGTCGAGACTTTGCATTTAATTTCGTAAACAATTAAACCCATGTACATAAGTGTAATTGCCTCGACATGCATTGCAGTATGGAAATATGGTGAAAGTTTGTTACATAACTTTCGTACCTTTAATTGAGATTCGTGCTCAAAACAGACAGTTTTGTATACTGAATTTGATTATGCACAATTGTGAAGCGTAAAGAGAAATGCTAAAAGATAAGGCTTTGGAATGAAAACATATTTTTAGCAAGATATTCGTGCCCATGTCTTTCAGAGTATCAAAGAAATTGCTGCTGCTAAACATTGCAGAATACCTACATAAGGTTTTAGCATAAAACAACCTTCAAAACTAATACACATTACAAAGTTTAGAAAGTGAATTTATGTATAGATATTTAAACATAAACTGTATATGTGTATGTAGCAAAAAGTTGAGCAATATATCCAGCAGTAAGTTTATGTATATCATTAAAATTTATTATGAAAGGCGAAGATTACTCAAGCATGTTTCCTTTTTATTGGAATAACATCTTTAGATCCTGTGGTGAAGAAGAAGTTCATGGAACGATGGATAAACGTGTTCGCTTGGATATTGGGACAACTTCTTTTAGTTGAACTGTATCATCGTCATCATCATCGTTCTTCTGTAAATTCATTCAAGTGAAGTGACTTTCCAACAAGACTATAAGAACGAACATTTGTGCATAGCAATCCACTGCTTTATCACACACCCAGTGACACTGAAGAAATTTTCTGCTTTCAATCGCTATACATGAACTTACACTCAAAGAGTTTGTGGTTGAACACACTCATAACCAAAAAGTAATACAAGAAAATACAAAAAAAACTTTCTCCTTTTGAGCAAAATACAAGAAAGAAATAGTGCGTCACTTTTCAGAGTCAATTCCTATTGTGTTTCTGACTATAGTCAACCTAACGTCTAAACCATTTTAGAGCAAAAACTAGCGAGAGACTCGGACAACAATAATGGTGGAATTCGGGCCAGTGTCAGTTCTGACACTTTTTCTTTGGATGGGGATAAGTGGTAAGTAAAGTTCTAGAATTGTCTACAGTTTCCATTTGTACTGGGTTTGGTGTCATATGTTCGTCTACACACTTTGATGTTCCCGTATGACTTAAAAGGGAACGAATAAGCCCTGGGAAAATAATAATGGTAACCTTGTTTTAATAAAACTCGTTATAGTACGCATATAGTTTACATCTTGTGAAAATCGTAAGAACATTGTGAAGTTTTCTCTAGAGATTGCTCAGTGTAACGACGACGATGAACGAGTGAGCCATATGGAAAGAAGTGCAACGAACCATTTTATTCTGTCTGCACAACTTACAGTAGCATAACTCAACAAACTATCATCATCCACTCTCTCAGCATAGTATACTCTCTTCTGTTGTGTATATATCAGCTTAAGCTTCCTTTTCCTCCTTCCTTTCTCTCTGTCTGTATGCTGTAGGCAAATTCTCCCATGAATTTAATCACCACACGGAGCAATAATTAAAGATAAATTCACTGCTCAATGAATTTTCCCATTATTATTGTTAACGAGGAGACAGCGAGAGAGTAAAATTATAGATGCATGTTTGTCTAAAGAGTCCTCTAGATTTATGTATTTCACCATGAGAAACTTTGCATATGTATGATGAGGATGTTGATGACACACATCAAAAGTTGCTAACAACTTTCTCTCCATCTCCTCTCGACTGGCCCACTTGCTTAAGCATTTGGGAATTTCACTTACCACTCTGCGAGAGTGAACTCCAAAAGTAAGTGTGTCCTGCAGCAAGAATAACCAAAGAGAACGAAAGGGAGAGAGAGGCTCATTTGACATGAAGGAACCTTGACAGACCATCGTTATCTTTATTATTTTCTTGTTGAGTTTTTTTCTCTGATGATGAAAGTAGCTGAGGTGTATGTAGGAAAGTGTTGGTGGCTTTGCTATTCAAGTAATCCTCTCTCTACGTATGGGCTCAAGGGAAAGTTCCTCTCTCTCTCTGTGTGTGTCTACTTTCTTTGATACTTCAACAACTCGTGTACTTGTTCCATGATTGTACTTAGTGCACTCAGAGTGAAGGAAAATAAACGAAGGTAATGATAACAACACTGCCAGAACGGAAAATCCCTTGTGGTCCCTGTCTAGTGTGTGTAAGTCTTTACTGTTTCCTTTGTTGACAGACTAAACAACAAAAATACACACACACACACACACACGAATACAACAAAAATGAAGACACCTCTTCTCTCTTTGGTCTTCTAAAACTATTTTAGACGTGAGCGAAAGAAATGTAATTGAAAAGCACGCAACCAATTCATTTTCCTGGGGCTGATAAATTGACGTGTCTATAAAAATAAAAAGAGCAAATAGAGGAACAAGGTGTGAGGCTCCAATGCGAAGTGAATACTTTTACAATTGAAGCTCGAGGGTAAAATTAATGTTATGTTAGCCTGAAAGGTACAATGGAAAACATATTTATTGTTAGACTAACGATGTCAATGATTTTGATTAAAATTTGAGCTTATTGTCGAAAGGAACCCGGGAGGATGATTTCTACTCATTTATATATAAGTATAGAAGTACAATTGACAATAGATGAGTAGAAAGTAGAAGTATACAAAAACGAGCAGAAAATCAATATGTATGATTTTATCTCATTTGTACTTGGATAAATTCAATGCTTTTTTACGTAGACAGTAGCAGCACTCAGAAAACGAAAAATAGAATTACGTGGGAGTATACACCATCTATATATGGTCTATACTACAGGTTAGAGGATTGAGATTTCAGGAAACGTGAGTATTGCCACACTTGGAAAGATGTGTGTCCATGTGTCCATGTGTAATCTTATTGGGGAAGAAGACTTATCATCAGAACCCAAGAAGAGATAAGTCCGTGGGCAAAACACATACATAATATTCTGTATATTACATTATATGTTGCGCATGTATGTATATATCGGTTTACTTCCTTTCGGAATAAAAGAGAGAGTAATGAAATAGTTTAAGAAGAAGATTCCTGATGATGGAAGGAAGTCAAGGGATTTTGATGGTTCAGAGGATAGGGTTATGGTTGGACATAAAAGAGGACAAAAAGATGACGGAGGAACGTTGAAGAAGAAAAATTCCACAAGAATGGATATGAATGTATTAGGAGTGAAGGAGACAGATGCATGAAAGACGAAAGTTAGTCTCTCTTGGCCACGATGGAATATAAGAATCTCATTCTTGAGTTACACAATGTAGAGAGAGTAATCTGAGGAGTCCGAAGTTTAGGAGAGAGAGAGTGTTCAAAGAAGAAGCATGAGCCTGTAACAAGAATAAGAAGACGAGAGAGGGTAGACAGGAGAAATACAATAGGAGATGACGGGAAAATGGAGAAACCAAAGAAGATTTTATTAACAAGCAGATAGAAAAAGAGACACGAAGATGGTCAGAGCTACATAGGAGCATATATCAGTCAGTGTGGTCTTATATTTCTCTCGTTTAAGTTTTACAAGTCACAAGAAAAAAGAAGTTGGAATGAAGATCGACTCACTCAGCAGTTTTTAATGGGATGTTGAAAACTAGCTCAAGGGATGCGAAATGAGAACATTTTGAATATATCATATCAAATCACACACGACTAAATTCATTTTTTCATCTTTCTTTGCTCTTCGCCTACAGATATTTCGTTCTTGTGGCATTCCCTCCTTCCTTAGCTCTATTTCAGAGTATAAACTTCCGTCGTAGCACTGTAGTTTCGTCTGCCTTCAAAAAATGGAGATAAATTCCTCTATTTTTAGATGCAAGTAATCCTTTCCTCCTCTTTCCCTTAGTCTTTGCAAGGGCATGTTGGGAATATACGCGTTCTCAAATGAGAGAGAGATTTTAATGGGCTGCTTCGTTGCTTCGGCCATTCCGCAATATATAAGGAAGTAAGTAGAAGATGATGTCTAATGTGAGACTTTCTACACGTGTACGTAGTCAGGAAATATAACAGCCTTACTGAAACAAGTGCGAGAGAAATGGCTTGACCTTTTATATTCCTATTAAATTTTATGAGAGTAATGTCACCACCCATGCGTTCTTCTGTATCATAAGGGAAAATTACTGTGGAATCTTTTGCAAATGTAACGATACCCACTGACTACTACTACTACTACACACGGCCTTTCAACAGTCCCTCTAACCTTAAGTGAATACACACAGAAGAAATACATCCACAGCACACGGCAGGTGGGTTCTTATATTCCTGCTCGAACAACGGGAGTGCATATAAAACAATAATTTACAAAATAAATTCTGCACCAACCTGCGGAAGAAGAGAAAAGTTCGCGTGCTAGTTAATTTTAATGCTAATGATGTTTGTGTGACATTTTTTGCTAGAAAGAAGCCCGTAAACTTACAAATGACTTTTTATGACTACCGGTAGTAGCTTGTGTCACTGAGGAATCCCCGGATATATAGTTGACTAAAATATGAATGCATTATTATATGGGGTTTACTTTAATTAGCCTTCTCAAGTGGCTCGTTGACACTTCCAGGAAGGAGAAAGCTCTAATAGGGTATTATCATGAATGATGTGTCATTAGGATGTTCCAAATGTAAAAGCAAAGCCAAAGATGAGAGTGGGTTTTCAAATATATAATTTAGTGAGGGCTCGTATATACACACAACACGGGCTTATATTCATGGAGCCAATTATTCTTGTTCAGCCGTGTGAAACATTAATTAAGTGAAAGTTAGTGTGTGGATATGTATGTGTGTGTGTGTGTGTGCTGGTGTTGGGTGAAGTGGCGAAGTGAAGAGCTATCCGAAATGCTTTTTGCAGACAGAAGGGAGAAAGCTCGTCCGAAAACAAAGCTCTTGTGTGTACAGGACTCTGTGTATTATGTTATAGTAGCCCGTTCGAAAGCATTCAATTCATGTTAGTCGCTTTGTGTTCGGAAAAGGGAAATGTATTCGCGTGGGAGTGAAGATTTAATTAAATTCTCATTTTGATCGTTTTTCGAATTCATTGCGGTGTCGCGTAGTTAGTGGCTGGTGTGTGTGTAGTGGTGATGAGTCAATTGTGCTTTTGCTGCTTCTTATTCCCCTTTCATTTTCCCGTTACGACTGTTTGGTCTCTTGGATTAGCACGCAGACTTAAAATCTGAGTGAGGGAGGATGGCAGAATCGGTAAGAATCTGTGATTCGAGACTGAAGTGTCTGTGTAGATGTAGTACATACAAAGAGTACATAGGGTCCTAATAGGACTCAGGCTTGGTTGTTGGTTGGTGCATTGCTACATTTCAAGGTACGTATTCATGTGAAAAGGATGATGGCTCTGGGCCAAATGGCTAGGTGTTGGAGAGCAAAACCAAGTTACAGTGTGACACACAATCCATCAAAGTGTGTAACTCGATCCAACCTGATCACATCTTTGGAATGAAAGCCTTTCTCCTAGTAGTCGTACACTTGGCTTTTGGTCGACTACCAAAGTACTCTCTTCCCTTACTAAGCAGAGAACAAATAGAGGAGACAATTCATTCATACCACGACACAGCAAAGGACCAGAGCTTAAGTTGTCTGCCTACCCTAGTTTCACCTCTAAGGAAGAGAATTCCATTCCAAATTGGAATTCAGTCAGAGCACCCAAGCCTTCTTGTAAGCCGTCCAAAAAGGATTATGTTTGCTGCAAGGACCCATTGTCGTCTTTTGAGAGCACCTTCTTTTCAATGCTATGATGAATGGCCTTCTTACACAAATGGGGATTTCCTAATTAATACGCTTCGCATGCATAGGGCAACTCTACGAGGCAATATTATTCCAGCTTATCTCCTACACCTCTATACGCCTTTATTTGCACACACCCACAAATACTACAACATTTATTGCACCAACTCGTAACATTATTCGCATCTACAACGTATTACTAACACCGCAACCACCAAAACTTCATCAATCCTAGTTTGACGAAAGCTGGGAGGTAACTTCGTGTCATTTTTAGCCTACAATCATTGTTAAATACCTTTGCTCGCCTATCTGACTCTCTCTCTCTCTACTCGATCTCCCTGTAATCCCCCGTGTTCAACCCAACCTACTTGTTACCAGCAACGTTTGCATGTATATTTACACCTATTTCATTTTAACCAGCTCTCTCACTCTTGTCACTTTGATGAAGGATTGCGTGTCTTGCAAAAAACGTGTCAATCAGCGTCCTTCTGTTGCTTCCTGGCAGTTCCTGAGTTTGCTTTCTCCTTCAGTCTGGTCTATAGCTAGACTGAAATAGGCTCTAAAAATCAATGCTCTCCTTTTTAACTCTTAATTAAACAAATTTGCTATCGGCCTGCAGCACGTATGCACAAGCATGTAATATACACCTAAATTTGAATGAAAATCCAGGAATGGGATTGCATTGACCTGTTCACTCCATCCGAATCTTTTCCGTGTGTGTGCACTTTCATACAGTAAAAAGAGCATGTGAAATCTAGGAAGAGAAAGTCGTGATGGTGGTGGAAGTAAAGTATGGAAATTGTTTCAGACTAAAAGTCAAGCTCTGGCCATAGATATCCATTTAATCTGAGAAAATTACATGGGCTTTTACTTTGGGTGCTGGTGAAAAGGGCAGAGCGTTTAACCTTATAGCTATACATTCACAGAGTAACTTTTAACCTTTATTGCATTTACATTTACGAGAGAAAGTCTAAGGTAGAGAGAACGGGTCTTTCGCTATTGCGATCGTCATTGGTTTCCTCAACAGTGGCAGCACGGAGAAAGTTGTTGAGAGGATAAAAAATGGTCCCATTACCCCAGGACGGAGACTTTGCTCAAGGTGGATTACTTGCTAACTACTTATGGAAATATTCTCGAGTAATGAATCAACCCTTTTGACTTCAATTTCATCTGACACAACTTTCCAGCCTTCTTATCTCCTAGAAAGAAGAATGATTGCTCAGAAAACTCAACTGTGCACCGGAACTATAATGATTTCCTTGGAATAAAAGTTAAAGAATTGCTAGATTTTTCAGGGAAACTGCGTTTCTCCTTCCAACTTAAACTTCTTTATATAATATACTTTGCCTGTTATTCATCTCCACACATATTACTTCCAACTTGTCCGAGTGAAAGCAAGTATGCCACAGTTACCCAGCAGATGTTTTTTGCAGAGTGTCTTAGCAGGATTTTAAAAGGAAATACTCATGCAATGCATCCATTCACGTCTTTCCTGGATAAACTCTTCTAAGCCTGAGATGATTCAAGGAAATAGGTGTTTTCTACTTTCTATACTTTCACTTTCATGCTACTAGGTACTAGTGAGGGCGTGACTTTCCTTCTACTCTAGAGATTTCTACTTTTGTATCGACTAGAGCTCTTTGCATTGATAAGGAATTGCATTGAAAACACTGAAGAGTATCTGAGACGAGTCTGTGACGAATAATAAAACATGGCGATTATGAAGAGTAACTGCTCGCTATTCTTAGATGAAGTAATGACAGACACGTGGGAAAGTTATACTTTTGTTCCTGGGTGTTTCTCTGTAGTAAAGTTCCAACTACTCCTCTAGTGATGAGAATGCGTATATAATCAAAGTAGTGGCTGAATGAAATCTATGAAGCAGAAGATGTTAAGCGAAGGAAATGAGGGTGGTGATGGAGAAAGGAAAGAAAAAAAGATGATCATCACTGAAGAAGCAGAGCAAGCAAAAGAAGCAATTAAGATATTCTAAAAAGGAGTTAGGGTAAAAACTGTATCCTTTTGTAATTCTTCTTTCAATAGGCGTCTTAGTTTTCTTTCTAGAGCGTCTCTGTCTCCCTTGTTAAATGAGATACACCAGAGATGTTCATTCATTTAAGCCTTCTTCTATACACTAACGGAGAATAGATCACTTTCCGCTATATATGCAACATGCAATGCGGTATTGTACACGCGTACGCGACTACTTCGAAACTGAATGCTTCGTGTGTGTGTGTGTGCTTGTCTGTGGGTACCAGCTTTCACTGAACAAGTCTATGTCGTGCCTGCTCCTGCTAGAATTTACTTTCTCTCCTGAATCGTAAAAAAGTGTTCTTTCCTTCAAACGAAATCTTATTCCACTTTCCAAGTTGGACACACAGAAATTCCAGAGGACTAGTTCGTTTAAATAAAACTCGAAGTTCGAAACATGCGGATGGACAAAAAGTCTCGTCCTTCTTCGCCAGTACAAGAGATAGAATTTTGTTTGAAGGGAAATGTTTACATAAGGAGTAAAAACTACTTTCTCTTGAGTTTAACTTGGTTTACTTGGTAGTTGTGTGTGTGAGTGTAGTTGTATTCCTCTATTGGGAAGAGAGAAAGTAGAGCTTGGTAAAAATTTAGCCAAAGGGAGGGTGTTTCCAAGAAAAAAAAGTACTTGAGCAGACTTAAAAGGAACTGCAGCTTACGATAAGCTCGGCTAGGGAGTTTCCTTCCTTCCGATGGGCTGGGGATTTTAATTGAGCAATACGAAACGAACTTATGTATAGGGGATTGGGCTTTTGGTGTATGTGCATGTGTATAGCGTGGAGACTCGCAATAATTACGTGACATTTGATAGCCAATATTAGACTCTACAACGTAATTATTGAGCAGAATGACTGAAGTGGGTCGTATCGGGTTGTTTCCTGAAATTAACTGCAGTCATGATAATAATAATGACGATGATAAGTGGCTGTTTGGCCGTACTTTAAACTAACCCACACAGTGATACTCTTAATTATCGTGTGTTTACATATACTTCCCAACCCATTCTCAGGAAATGAGTTGTTTGCTTGTGCAAAATTCAAATGAATACATTATCGTGTGTGTCTATCTCAAGCCCTCATTGTATACCTGATGGCATTTCCTCCTCTCACCCTAAGTCACCAACATTTAGCAGCAGTTTTCGGTCGACTTTCTCTCGGAATTGGAAATATCTGTCCTATATTTCCATGATTGGTCTGGTACATGATTTCCTTTTTGCTCACAACAAAAATACACACACACACACATGCTGTCAGGTATTCTGCCTGCATTGTTCCCGAAACGAACACAATATATATTCCCTTTGACAGAATTTATCAAATGAAAGTCGATGGGAATGAAGAAGTGAATGAAACACCGAAGAAAGACTGCATCAGTCGAAAGAGATTTAATATTTCAGAGAGAAAATGTGGCCAGAAGGTAAAAAGTGACTTTGCTCTGAGAGAGTGGATAGAATATGGAGAATGTAGTGAAAGCGAGATCCACCTCAGTGTTCCATTATCATACTCACAGCACACACACACACACATAGACTTTTGAAGTAGTAAAGACTTGAGTAGTGGAAATGTGATAGTATTTTCCATTCCACTGCGAGACAATAATAACAAGAAGAGTGGGTCGGTTTCAAAGGAAATCCATACGAAGGCAGGGAACGGAATCCAATTGAACAGTCAAGCCGGGAGGGATTGCTGTTGAATCAAGTCAATAAGTCTTCACACACACACATTCCTTTTTCCAGAGTTATTTCGAGAGAAACCACTTCTGTCGAAGTTCACTTTGAGAAGGAGAGAGCAATATGTGCAGCCTCCGGTCGTCATCATATTGATTATGTCCAGTATGCCTGTATATGCTTTTACTCACCCAGAGGTGTGGATAATGCACTGCACAAAAACATATGTGCCTCTGGTAATCTCTCTCTCTATCGCTGGCCACAAAGTCTGCTGCCAACACAAACAGAGGAATTCACTGTGAGTTGTCTCGTAAAAATATCGGTTAGTGTGGTGGCGGTCCGCTGCACAAAACTGTTTCCCCGAGAAATGGATCAAGCAAAGGATTCAATTGTAAATGTTAAACTTAGAGAGAAGCGATACAGATGGGTGAACACGTAGACAATTTTCTAGAAGAGTAATCTTTGACATCCTTCACTATATTTGCGACTGAGGTATAAGGAATGACTGACTGGACGAGATGAGAGATGAATCGTACACTTACAACATATACATAGACACACAACGAGAAATAAGCGTCGCATTCACAAGTTCTTTTGCGTGACTATGAAAGTTGACTTCCAACTACCACCAAAACTTGTGTGCAACTTTTCTCTTTTTAGCCTCGAAATTCGTGTCAAAGATGTTACACTTCGGTTGGGTCTTCTTTAGTCTTTATTTGACTTCGCAGTGTATAATAGATTGCGTATTATATGTTTTATGTGCTGTGTTATCGTTATTTAGGTCAATACGGGGAATGTACCGGGACATACGGTTGTACATATTTTTGGTAGTAGGGAAGCTTTAACTATGAATTGATGGAGAGTTGGATTTTGAGTGTCCTTACTTCTACTACTACTGGCTACCCTTCCTTATGTATAATTATAGCTCAGCTGCATAGCACAAGCCCCACACACTGTCTAGATCATCATCAGTAAGGGTGATCATCACAGTCTCTTTTGTTGTACTTTCTCTTGAACTTTCTTCAAAAGTTGCTGCATAACTTTCTCTCGACGGAGAAAGAAACAGAGGAGGACGATAGGGTTAAAGTATCTTGTATCGGGAATGATTTCTAACTGTGTGTGTGTGTGTGTGACGAGAAGTCGAAGGAACGATCGACGTAAGTTTAGTGGCATGGAATGACACTTTTGCTCCACGGGTTGGGTTCACTTTGTCAAAAGTTTGAGATTTTTCTCGAAGCCTTGAGTGGGTATGTCTATTATAAAGCGTACTTATAGTGTTCCATTTGGAAGGAAGGAAGAGGAGAAAGACGGATCTTGAGTCAATAATAGGAGAACATGGGCATTTTGATAGCTAAAGGTTCCTCAAAATACCTCTATACACTCTTTGACAACCAAGGCTCTCTGAAAGTTTCTTGCCTTTCTCCAAAGCATCCATATATATATATCCGAACTACACTCTATATATATACATAGAGCATAGCGTGTAATATATTTTATGTATGTGTGTGTGCAGTGTATCGAATGTGGCATGCCATGGCACACGAGTGTCAACGTCAGAAACATCCGAAATCAGAATGGTATTTTCCCCGTGGTGCAATATCACATCTTTTACCATTTCACTCTGTACAAGTGGGTGTGTGTTGCCTTTTTCGTTTCTCCTTCGTTCGTATGTTGTATGTGCCACTCTTGAGATCGTTTCCTCCCTTATGTTTGTGTTTGCACATACATTTTTGAATCTCCGATTTTCTCTTTGCTGCTTTTTCTTGTACATGCTTTTTGGTTATTGCTTTGAGAAATGAAAACACGCTTCGTAGATCACACATGCAGAGGACCACTCTCACTGGGTATTTGTGACATACAAAGTTGATCCACACAATATTCCTCGAGAAAGGCTACGTGGAGGAAATTTAGTTTCATACCACTCTTCTTCCCTTCGGAGAAAGTTATTTTGTAGAAATCATTTTAATAATAGCGTGTCAACATACTTGAGAGAGTCAAATAATAATATGTTGTTTGGAGGAGACACTTAATATGCTCCAGGGGTGAGTCCTTGGACAAGGAGCTATATAATAATAACTAAGGCTAGATGAACCTCCTTTGTACTTCGCATTCTCTCTGTGTATTTGCTAAGCTCTGTTGGGTTGGACTTAATTTTAAAATTTATTAAACATAAATTATTAAAGTTGCATGTCAGGCGCAGCTGAAATATGTTTTGTAAGATTTCGATCGCTATATAGTCGGAGAGGAGAATAAGCAGGATGGAATTACTAACGTGTGCGGTGCACTTTCATCGTGACTTACATACTACACGAGAGTAGAAATTGGAACTTGCAATTAATATTAATGGATGAAGGCTTGGATGGCTGAAGTAAATGTATGTCGTGTGTTGGTTGGTTTGTCTGTTTCAAAGGCTCACACAAGTACGAATATACTTACACTGCGGGTATTTAGCAGCAGCAGTTTGTAAACATAAGTAGGATAATATGTTTCAATGTTTCACGATGTGAGGATAAACATGTTAGCAAATTTTGACACAAATAATTCCTCGGGCAGTGCAGACAACCACATTTAAGAGCACAGGCAACGTAATTTTAATTCGCATTCCACGAAATACTTCCGTGCGCAATAACGTTGAAGGTATTATAATAGTAAATGACGATGGTGCGGTATGAGCTCTCTCTCTCTCTCCTCTTACCTGTACAAAGAAATATATTTAATGCGCTTTCTCCAGCGTATTTATCTCTTGGTTGTGTATCTCTCTTTGATGTATCACCTCTTCATTATTTCACGGCTCATACACCTTCAGAGCTCTCACAAAACCACACGATTTTAAACAAATGACTTTTACAGCTTTCCACTACCACATTATTGTTACAAGCATTGTGGGTTTAAGCTCTTTCAGCCTTTTAGTCTTGGATCAGTGTCGCTAGTTTTCTGTAGCTAACTGTAATAATGGCAGCAAATTCGTCTAGATAAATCTTATATTGTGCATGTAGCGTAGCTCAGTAATTTTTGGAGCCAAGAACACATGAGGCCATAGTTTTATTCAAAGCTAAATGTTTTATCCAACTTGTTATCAAGTTGTACTAAAAAGACAACTTATAAAATGTACGACCGAGAAAAGTACAAGTAACAATGAGAAGATCTTTGGAAAGCAATAAAAGCAAAAAGGTGGGAGAGAGGGTTACGCTAGTAAAGAATTTGCATAATAATTATGACTCTCTCCAGTATATTATTTCACGCTACAAGAAGAAAAACTGTCAAGAAGTAGACCAGCATGAATCTCTTTTGCACGCTACAACTCTTATTTTAGAAATCTGAACTACCAGAAGCAGTAAAATGTGGGAATGGAGCTGTGAATCATAAACATGAAGTGCAGAACTCTCATTAAATTCAACTCGCTGTCACAAAGTGCCACTTAGGATTCAAATTTGTTAAGAAATAGAAGCAGGAGCGAGAGCATTTGCATATTTGCATAAAATATTGTGAAGCTGAAACGAAGAAGGCGAAGAGAGTGTAACAACGGAACGAGTATAACGAGGACGTAAATTTTGAGACATTTTTCTTGCCACTTTCTTTCTTCATCATCCAAGCACTAATTTAATTAGTCTTTGCCACTTGGTGACGAACCTAAGCTATAACACGTATGTACAATATATATGGATATGTTCATATACATGGAGCCATTGCCTCACATGACCTCCGAAGAACGAAATAAGGAGTTAATCTGCACTTACCCTTTCATACTTTATGTGTCTGTCTCTTATAGAAGAAATGTGTACCTTTACTTTTGTCAAACATTTCAGTGAGCCCACTGGTGTTCGCGTGTGTATGTTTCACTGTAATTGATATGATCTAACGCCAACGCGCACACATTAACCATACTCTAGCATCATACTCTGTCAATCTGACAGTTAACAGGAATAGACAAGTGAGAGTATATTGTGTTGGCTGAATTCTGAAGTACATGTCAGGGTGTGTGTGTAGTATGTTAAGTTCAAGTGGGAGGAATAAAGGAGCACGAGTAGTTCTGAAGTGGGAGTATCATTTGCTTTCTGACCTATGTCAGTGTGCTTCGTGCAGATAACATAATCTTACTACATGTGGATTCTAATTTTGATGAGGTAAACAGATCCTTAGTGAAGTTCTCTTCATCTCGCTCGTGTTCAAAGTGATCTGTGAAATTGGTGTTTATCTACAAAGAGAAAGGAGGATATTTGACTTAATTTAAAATAATTTAGTTGACTTAGCATGAAGGCTTCAGCCTCAGTAGTAGGAAGACATTATGAACATCATTTTCGTTCATCATCATCCCCACGATCTCACTGATGATAGTCGAATACAACAACTGTATACACGTGCATATAGTCGAGTACTTGACACAAAGAAGGCCTATGGAGAAGAGACTCTCTTTAAGACTAATGATGTTTGTTGTTTGACTCTCTTTGGTGCAGTCGATCTATAGAGTGTAGTCACTCTCTTTGTATTCCAAAGGAGAGAAATCTGTTGCTACTCAGGACTCACAGAGTAAAGAGCTCATTTAGGAATGATTTTGCACGTGAATGTGTTTGTGAAGTGGAAAAAGGAACGAGCGAGATAGCGGAAATTCAGGTAGGTGTACGGGTGAAAGTACTGAATTCTTAGAAAGCTGGAGGGTGGAGACAGACGTTTGTGGATTGAGAGAGGCAGCTGAACATGTTCAAAGTATGTGTGTGTGTGGTTTCGCTTGAGTTGAAAAGCGACGTCGTCTTCCTATAAGAAATAAAGCGTGTGTTAAGTTTCTGTTGAGTCAAATAGAAAATGACAAGCGTCTCTTCAATTACCGGTTGGGGTTAGACAGGCATGATGCAAAGAAGGAAAGTTGTGGTGGTGGAGAACTAAACTCGATGAATGTCTTGAGACATCGTATCATGATAATCGCGAACAAGTTATTACGAGACGAATCCGTTTTGAAGTGGCGAAGTAGATAGGAAAGTAAGTAAGTTGTATGATGAAGGAGGTACTTGGATTACGACGGGAATTCCCACAGTGTTGGATATTAGGACACGGGTTGTAATACAAGGATGATGATGGTCTCTTTCCATGACCCCCTGGTGTAATTTTCGTGCTGAAAAACCAATTTCATCGCCAGGGTTAATTTGCTTATTACAACGGGAGAGAGTGAACGTCAGATGGGCCGTTGCCTGGAAAGGCTTGTTGGAATGGGCGAAGGAGACTAACCAAAAAGCTTTGCACACACACACAAGAGAGGAGTAGTAGTATCTCCCTTCAGTGCCAAACTTGCTTACTTTCAGAAATATTAGTTTTGCTGACTTCAAGGAAACCTCGTTTCTTAGCTTCTTCGTCTACTCCACAGCTTTCACCGTACACACACACTTCTTAGAAATGCCCTACAAATGCGTCATTTTCAAAATGGACTTACTTTCCTTCCATTTGACTTTCTGCAAGTGAAAGGCTAATTCACAAATGTGTTCACCACCACCTCACTTACTTAGGTGAAGAAACACAAGTGGGAGTTGAATTCTTTACTGGAAGAAACTCTGCTGCGTGCAATTTGAAAAGTAATTGAATCAAGGTGTTGCAATTGCACTGCCATTTGATTCAATTCAGGTCAACTTACTTTCTGACTTGGGCTCTTGTGATCTAGGATTTCCAGGGTTTATTAAGTTTCATGTCTTTCAAGAAAGTTGGGAGATGATGATGTAAGATGCTTAAGGCCGTTAAGGCTTTTGGCTCATCTCCAAATGTGTGGAGATGATATTCTGCTGACCATTCTATTTCTTTACGCACAGTTTTTGTCTTTTGATTGTGGCAAACGGATTGCTTCTCTTGCTTCTTCGTTTGGACATGTTGGAGACATTAACTTCTATCTATTTTGATTTCCAAAAATAGTCAAACCATATGCATATATATAGTTTCATCAGGCATATACCTTGTACTGTGAACTGTGAGAAGGCCCAGTTTAAGAACTGTGACTTAAGAGCATTGCCCGTGTTAAAACATATATGCCAGTGATTGAATTTTCCTACAAAAAAGCCACAACAGAATATAGAGGGACCGCGCATATTTTGTGCGCTCAGTAAGCCAAATTATTGTCAGTGAGTCTCGATAGGTCATTGAATGAACAAGGACAGCAAGTTTGCAGGAGAAAGTGTAAACCCGATTTTGAACTGGAAGGGCGAAAGCCATTAAAATGAAAGTAGTTATTGTGTGTGTTGGGAGAGCTGGTATGTGGTGGTGGGTAAATAAGGCATTATTATTGTGTTGAATGGAGGAGTATGCTAATGCTGATTACGTCCATTCATGAAGTATCTGAAGTGAATACAAATTAATTGGAATTCCTAATCCTGAGGATAGCTTCTTGTGAGTGCAGCTTTCTCATTGTATCGATCCATTTGGACCTCAGCAGCAGCAGGGAAAGCTGGCCTCCTTGTTTTCTCATGATCGTGTGTTTGAATTCTATTCTGAAATCTGAAACAACGGACGACGACGAGTACTATTTAAGTGTAGAAGCGTGTTTGTGCGAGTTTGCCTCGTTGTTGTATTTACGCAGGGTACATTTTTGTAGATTTTGTAGAATTGAGGGAAACAGACACAGGGAGTTCTGGGCGATACAGCATTCATCTCTATTATCCTTTTATACTTTTAAGCTCTGATTAGACTACAGAAGACAACACTCTGGTGTGTGATGCAACAAGAAGATAAAACTTTGAACAGCAGACAAAGTTAAATCGAAATTTCCTTTTTATCTCTTTTTATTGTTTAACATGTCTGCACGCTAACACACAACTGACATTCTCAGCTTAGGTGATTCCCACAGGCACGAGGCAATCCTGTTGCCCATAATCCTTCCCCTGGACAGACACAACAAACTACCACTATATTTCTCATACAACTTCGTCCTGTGTACTTTCACCACATGAAGATTCCCGTAGCTTCCGTACTTATACTTACTTCAGGCGCATACAACTCATTTTTGTTTGAAAAATATTTGCTCCCGAAAACGCAACCCAGTTTTATTACTTCCTTATGGACACACAATAATATCAAACGGTCTTCATACTCTCCCTTGCTCACGCTGTTTCTATTGTTTTCATTCGTAGCATCCATTTCTTATTGATATGGTATAAAGCTTGCGGATTGATCTGGATTCTCTTGGCTCACAATTCTAGATGATTCAAATAATAATACTACTATAGCCTTCATGGCTATTACATAGATTGTCAACGATATGAAAATGTACAAGTTATTCATTCAAAACAGGAAAAGTGTAATAAGCTCACGTATTACTTTCCCTTCTTTCCCAACGCAGAAATACACAATACAACTGTTTTGTTGTGTGTAGGTCTTGGTAATATTTCGCAAACCACCAGCAATAGAAAGCAAATAAGTGCAGTAGATGAAGTCAGAGAAAATTGTACACACAACACATAAAGACAGATCATTCATAAAATATTTGCAACTTTCTCCAACTCTTGACGTTGCAGAAAAGTTTTATCTGCGTTTAGAGAGAGAAAGATACGGTACTAAGTAGCCACTAAAACGTCTCAACTCTCAACAACAGTAACAGAGGCGAACAAACTTACTTAATAATAAATGATCACTGATGTTGATGAAGACGCGATGATGATGATGACGGTGAGCTTTTGCTTCTTCGATTTCCCTTTCTTTTCTCTCCTGTGTGTACCACCACTTGACCTACGGCTCTGCTTTATTGCTGGATGATCCCTGTAGCCCGTTAGTTAGGGAGAAAGTAGTCCAAGGATGTGCAGCAAAGAAAGACTTAGTGAGTAATTATAGCTTTGGTAAAGTTACGGATGATATTTCTTCCGCTAGTTGAGAACAAAACACGAAGACAGAAAGCCAAAAAGAAATAGGGAAAGTAGCAAGTTTCTTTTAATAGGTTAGAAGAAGACAGTGCCAAATAAATCAGCCTCAATAAAGCCTTCTCTACAGTAATAGGCAATAGGAAGGAGTACAATACACACTCTCATAAAATTTTTGCACATCTCTCCTAATTTATTTTGCCTTTTGTGATTCCATGTGCAAAAATTACAGGGAAGACGCCATTCTAAAAAGATGGGAAAGAACGCGAGCTGCTGCTGCTGCTGTTACATTAAACTAAAACGGATAGTTTGATAGTGTAACTGTAACGGTGGTGGTGGTAGTGTAATAAGTTATTTTACTTTCTGAGACTACATCATTACCATATACTTTGGTCTCTCTATTTCTGCATGCAAAGAAAGAATACACGGAAGGAAGTTGTAGCAATCGTACAGATATGTGTCGTCTTTTCGTTTTTGCAAGAGGGTGAAAGGTATTATAAATGTGTGTCGTTTCATCTTGGTGATCCGATATGTGCAAAAAGATGATGTGTGTGAAAGGAGAACACACTCAAGAGCCTATGAGGAGAATGTGGGTGAATTGGTGAATAAAAAGGGCTGAATGCAATTTCGCTAAGAAAAGAGTCAGAGCAAAAAGTCACATTCACACACACACAATATGCAATTTCAGCTTACAAGAAGAAGTCTGATCTGAATTCCATTTATTTTCCATCGCGAAGGGAATGAAAACCATGTATGTGCTTTCATAAATTCTCTTTTATCAGTTTCACTTTGGTTCTGTGAAATATCAAATAGTAGTGTGAAAATGTTACTTACTTATACTGAGTTGCAAAAAGTTAACTATGTTTATGTGAACATGAAAGACACACACACACACCACACACACATACACAGGAGGAGAGCTCACTTTTTCGAAACAATTCCTCCGTGAAGAAAAACACTGTAGCAGAGATGATGGTAGACAGTAGACATAACACTATACTACATTTCAAGAGATGAGCTTCTGTGATACGGAATACAATTTGCATTTAATAAACCTTCCTCTTCTGTTTGCCACTTCTAAGAAAGAATTAAATAAATTGCTTCAAACTTTATTGATCAAGAAACGGGTAATGGCAATAATAATAGTAATTTTGCATACACCACGCATCAATTCTTGGAATCAATTTATTTATTCGACCATTAGAAGGCCCTCCTCATAGTTTGCAGTTTGTTATGTATTTGTATTAAAAAATCTATTCCCAGTAGAAAGTTTTCACGTGAGAGTGTTTATCCAATTTATTGAGACTTATGTGTCAGCAATACATTTTCAAAAGATTAAACTAAACGCAAGTATGGATTCTCATTGAACCATACGCTTTATAATGATTCCTAAAAACAAAAGGATAAAGTGTAAAATACAGCTATACAAAGTTTATTGAATGCGTCAAATACACATGTTTCATGCTGTGACACTCTATCTGCCTACCTGCTTAACTGATTTAAATGTAGTCGAAAGTTGAGAAATGTC
>Ga0194135_10000604_pt1 | contig 21185 bp, 13 predicted proteins | sample LitLau_LLRF_2013_FD_134024 | JGI IMG/M metagenome (GOLD analysis project Ga0194135, IMG submission 134024) | Freshwater sediment microbial communities in response to fracking from North America - Little Laurel Run_MetaG_LLRF_2013 (version 2) | ecosystem: Environmental > Aquatic > Freshwater >...
CGCGTCCACCTCCTCGACCTCTATTATTATACCCCCCTCCCCTGAAGTCCCTCCTCCCATCTCGATAATTCGCACCTGATGACATCTTACGTCTTACACTCCTCCCCCTTCTTCTTTAACAATAAGAACTTGTGTACACCTCGTTTGTACAAAAACAGCGCATCCGTAGCTGTAAATACAAACACTACAATAAATATTTTTGAAATTCTGCTCATATCTCTGGATCTTTATTATGCACTGCTCATCATCATCCAATCCATCCAGCCATATACATTGGCCCCAACAATAAGAAGATGAAGGGACCGGGTCCCTGAATACAACAATAATACGGGTTGTGTGATGAAAACCAACCACCAAAAATACTCTACTTTAAACAATGGGGAAAAGGTGTAAAACGACCCTTCTTACCTTCGCATGCGTTGTACAAATGGAGGAGCAATATGATTTAGATTTAGAAGAGCCGATTGTTAGAGTTTCGAAATAATGCGATCGTTAAGAATAAATATATTGTATATAAATTAATTTAGCGAGCGCGTCCTTCCGAGTACTCTCGTCCTTCTGAAGTAGCTCGAGGTAGTGAAATGCCGAAAGCACCACCACCGCGCCAGAACAAGAGCCACCGACGAGGGCCAAGTGTGCTCAGGGTTCAAAAGATGGCGCGCCTAGGCTTCAAATCTCCCGTCCAGGTGTTGTCAAAGTCTCACGTTGCCCTCCTCCTGGCCAACCTCACTCTCTTCGGTGTGTGGTTAGGGATAGGTGTCCACTTGAGACTTGCTGACTTGCAGCAGAGACAGGTTTCAGAGGTAAATACCCAGTATTACACTAACACAATGTCGACAATGTTAGCATGATGAGCACAATGTTAGCATGATGATGAAGTCAGTAACATGTAAAAGAAGTAGGTAGAGGCCACGGATGTATATAAATGCAACAGCAATATCACACAATAAGACAAGCGTGAACGGCGTGAAGTATTCGGTATCATATTCAGTCAGAAAAGTAACCTTTGGTCCGATGAATTCTAATGTTTACTGCCGTGTGTGTGTTTTCAGAAACTAATGGCTTCATAAAAACAAATATGTACGGATTCATGTGATTATTGGCGTCCAAGAATGAATGCACATGGATTCTACCTTTCTGCCTTTCCGTCTTCTAGATAGTTTCTTTCCGAACTAGTCTGCTGAACTCTGAACCTTCCAAGAATCTTCTATAAAATTCCCTTCCACCAAATCTCTCTTCAGCAGGAAAAAGAGCTTTATTGTTTCTTATCTCGACAAAGATTAAGGCTTTTATGTGCAACTTTACACTATACATAGAATGACCTCAGGACAAGACCACATTGAGCTTTACATTCTCCTGCCAATACTTCACTCCACAAAAGTCTCCCAATTTTTCTTCTACTTTGGTTTGGTACTTTCTTCACCCTGCAGCAGCTTATCTGCTTTCAGGGTCAGTTGAGCAGACTTACTACAAACTTGTCTTTCAGTATTTTTAAATGAGGAAACCAACTAATCGTAAGACTGCTATACAGTTGACTGTGAAATCGAAAAGTAGGCAAAAAACTTTAATCTTTAGACCAAACCAATATATGCCTCGAAGGTGCGGAGAACAGCAGCAGACTTAAAAAGAAGTTTCTTATGTCAACGTTGAATGCTTTTTAGTCCTATCTATCTCGGCTTCTGTTCCAAACTGTCAGGTATATTAAAACCATTAGCTAATGCAAAACCGTATTATTCATCTCCTTCCATGTTACAGACAGTTACATACGTATCTGGTGGTGGAACCCTCGCGTAGTGTTGTGTGTTGCGCAAGCTCTCCTTCCCAATATCAAGTTTAAAACAGACTCGTCTTTCTCTTGCTTTCCCTTGTGTCAGTTTGTCCATGGCTTGGAGCAAATAATACTAATCTAACTACTCTTGTACTCTTTCTATACGGTTATCATCGTCCAGCTAATATCTTCAGTAGAGCGTATTATAGAAACTCTGACTTTGCTTCAATCATCGTCATAAATTCTACTGAACTAAAACTAAACTCACTTGAGACACTGCGCGAGGCTATTAAAGTTTGAGTAATACTATACCACCTACAAAAGCTACCATTCAGTCGACTCTAGTTAGAGAGTATAAAACTCTGTTAAGACTACTTTAGAGGTCCACCATTCAATACTGAAAGAAGACTATAGCCCAGAAGGTCATCAAAAGAAGAAAGCGAAAGACACTGACACATTATTGTCTGTGGTGGACTTTTGAGAAGTCATCTTGTGTGGTGGAGTCCAGTTGTTGTGTCAATCTCCAGACGAACTGCTACTTCCTCTCTGAACATATAGCTCTTTATCTTCTTCGTCGCCGAGCAGTAAAAGTGAGTGTCTCTTTCTCCCCAGAATTCATTCTGGTACTAACACAGCTCGCAATCGGATCTTCGAGACATCACTCACAGCGTCACAGAAGACTCGTGGTAAGGAATCATCGGAGACAGAGGTCCATTGGTTCAGTCTTGTATATATACTCTCTTCGGCATCATCATCATCGGTGGTATTGTAAATCTTTGAAGAAAGCTGGAAGAATCCTGGGCGAACAGAAGTAGTAGCATTACACCACCCTCAGGCAGAAACCAAACCAAGCTGAAGGGTAAACCATCTTCCACGCGAATTTACTTTCTCCGGAGAAATAAAGTGGTTTTCCAACTCTTATCTGGAACTCAAGACTATTCACTACTTGTCTTTGCTATTATTGCCAATGGCAGGAGGATCTTTAAAGAGTGGAATGCATATACTGCTCTCATTCTAACCACTTTCACCCCTCAATCTCTGTTGTTCGAAGACTAGCAACTGGGCATTATATAACTTCCAGCAGCATCAGCTCTCCTCAGTCATTTAAAACTAAATATTATTCAGTATAAAAACTAAACAAAAAACGCACGAGTTTTCTCTCATGGAAAGTAAACACCTTCGCAGCTACTTACTAAAAACTATTGATGTCTATTCACCACCGTTATTTTTTCAGCCAAACAAAAACTTTTGTCTCTCTTCATCTCTGAAAACTTGTCATCGCTGCTAAAAGTCCTAAATCTTGTTCGATTTCCTGCAAGTTTGAGTTCTTCGTCACAGCTATCCTATTTGCTCAAAGCCAGACTCTACATGTTCTGCTGTTCTGGTTATTTACTAACTGAAGCAGTAAGTGAATTTAGTAAGAATTGGTCTCATTATGTACACTACAGAACTTGTTGAATATTGATACACATCAAGATTTAACTACTCAAATTCGTGGAACTAATTTGAACATACTTTGAAGAGTTTGTTCGCGTCTCTCTAATTTTTAAAGTTACTAACAAGAGGAGGAACTTTTAAAAGAAATAAGCTATTCTTGAAAAGGCTTCCAAAAATCTTGTGTACGACAACTTTTTAAAGGCCATAACACACCTGAAAACTAACTATAAGCACAAAGCGTAGATCTAATGCGGTTTTTATGATAGGAAAAGTCTCCAAGTACTTGTTATTCTTATCTGAGTGAAGAAAGCACACTCAAAGAAGAAAGAGATTTTTTATAAAGCTCATTTGACTACGTGTACGTGAAGTTTGAAAGTGGATAGTCGTGGAAATATACACACACACACGAGTCTCCTATACAATATTATTCCCAGTTTCAAAGAATATATTATATACAAGTTCATCTCAATATTCCCAACCTTAGTATTATTGTACAACGGACGAACAACAGGACGAGCCTTTCCGGACAGGTATGCACACATTTCTTAATAAAACATTATTGCATGACATGGTAAACATTCTCAATTGTATGCACACACACACGGAGAAGAATAGTTATCGTCTGAAATTGTAACCACAACTTCTACGTCTGTTACACAACCATATGAGTTATATAAAAGCACTTCTCAGTAATCTTGTAACAACTACAGACAAGATTGTAATGCACTCGAAAAGTATCAGTGTCAATAACTGATTCTCGTGCATTATTGTTTTAAATAAATACGTGGAACACAGGAACAGAGTTTGAGGGGATTTTGGGAATTGCAAACCCTTTGGAAGTATAAAAAAGCTCCAGTATTTGACAGGTTTTGGCATTCCGTAATATTAAAAGCGTTTACTACACAAATCAGCAGCAGCCCTTTCCAAGTAACATATACGATTGGGATTTTGTTGCAAGACCTTTAATAGTTTCCAGTATGATGGGATCAACCAAAACGAGTGTAAGAAGGGGTTGTGTCTCAAATGGAATTCGCAACGGAGCACACTGATTATTTAATGATTTGAGAGCCTCCTGAGAATTATTTCAATTTAGGACGAAGCAGTTTATATCCCTTCTTCGTAGAACTTTTATGAGGCAGAAGTTTGTGTCTAAGTCGCTTACTCTCTATTAAAGCTCATTTGCAGTGAAAGTGAACAAGTGTTTTCACTTTGAGATTCACTCAGGTTTACCTAAAAAGCTCCTTTCTAAAAGTCTTTTCCTGACGAACTAATTTGTATGAAAGGAAAAGGGTGCAATCGGTACTTTCTCCTCGCGTTGTCCATAAAAGAAACCGTGTCACCACACATGCACAACACAAATTTAACAGCAGCCTTGTAGTTCTTTCACAACTTTCACATATACTTTATTGCATGAGGTAAGAAAGTAAATTGGATCTTGGGAATTTCCATTTACCTCCCAAGACGACGACACCTACCTTTACAATGTACTTACTCATATAATATGCCTTTGCACCCGGTGCACTTTCTCTCTCTTCAGATCCGTACACACACGATCACTATTGATCCTCATCCTCCTCAACTAGACGCAAAAATAGAACTCCGTCTTCAGGATGAATTCCCAGCGTCAACCCGTCGTCAGAACTTCCAATATGATGTGCAACTCAGTGAAGCTTAGTAAATGCAATTGTCTCCTCCAAGGGACACACAAACGCTTGATGGTACTGGCCATAACTCTCCTACTTATTTGTATGAACATCCAGCCGAGTACTTCAACAGCTTGCAAGAACCCTCCCTCAAGGGTTAAGAACGGAGAGACTTATGTCCAAGACGATCCTCGCAACGGAGGCTACTCTAATGGGTCCCGAGCCATTATTCAATGCAATCATAAGTACCGAGTCAGCTCTTCCGACACGATGTACTGCATCAATGGCGCATGGATCACCGTTGATGGACGAGAAGCCAAATGTGGTAAGTAGAAGCATCTTTCATTCCTATATCCATATTAAGGCACCGCAAACAAGAAAGACTCTCATCTTCATCCATCAATCTTTTTGGGTTGAATCTTTTAAAAAGTTGCAAAAGTGTCGTTGCGTCTAGTAAGCTGTGTGGACTTATGTAACAAGATATTGAAAAATTTCCACCAAACACTACGCACATATAGTTACTTACCACAAGCAAAATTGGATTCCTCAAAATGCTTGTACCTTTTTAGGGTTTTTCGTGCATACTCGCTGAACATTACGCTGAGCACCTTTATGCAGAAAAAGACTCAAAATGTGTATTCACGTGATACCAAAAGCCAATTCATGGCTTAGATTCTCGCGTTTGTCACTGTTTTTAAGCAATTCACAAGTGAGAAGTCTATCTGTAATGTAGATTTAAATGCATCTTTTATAAAGAGGTGAAACCTCTTTATGCGATTGCTCTGTCTATCTATCTATCTAGCTGTGTATTCGTCCGTCCGTTAGTCTGTCAATCAGTGTATCCGTCAGCCGTCAGTGTATCCTTCTGGTATCATTTATACGTGCACAACTATATGCACCTATATATAATATATATTATATATATTCAGTTCAGTTCATTTCAAAAGTTTAATTAAGAGACTATAGTTAAAATGTTTACACATATTTATCTTCCACTATAGGTCACATTGAGTAAAGATAAAAATTAAAAATAGTCATAAATTAAGGTGGATAATAAGTAGCTATGAGAGGAGAAGAAAGGGGAAGTGTTTTTATGATTTAGAAAAGAAACATTTATGATACACAAACTCTCCCTACTCGATATCGTATTCGCCTTTCGGGTATAAATAGAGTCGCACTTGCTCCTCTCAGACATCATTCGTGTGACATCTCTTGTGACCGCAACACTTCCCTTTAACCAGATAACCCATACACTTCACTTCGTCTCAACCACCACTCACCTGTCCCAAGAAGAAGATGGCTCGTACCAAGCAAACGGCGAGGAAGTCCACCGGAGGAAAGGCACCTAGGAAGCCAATCCCGACCAAAGCAAGTCAGAAGACCTCCGCTGCCATTGGAGGGATCTAGAAGCAGCACAGATGCAGACCTGGAACATTCGCTCTTCGAGAAATCCAGCGTTACCAGAAATCGTCTGACCTCCTCATCCGAAAGCTTCTCTTCCAGCTCCAGTTCCTGGCAACTTTCTTTCTTTAAAGCCCTCGCAAATGGACTCTAAACTCTCCCTACTTGATATCCTACTCGCTTTTCGGGTATCAATACAGTCGCACTTGCTCCTCTCAGACATCATTCGTGTGACAGCTCGTGTGACCGCAACACTTCCCTTCAACCAGATAACCCATACACTTCACTTCGTCTCAACCACCACTCACCAGTCCCAAGAAGAAGATGGCTCGTACCAAGCAAACGGCGAGTAAGTCCACCGGAGGAAAGGCACCTAGGAAGCCAATCCCGACCAAAGCAAGTCGAAGACCTCCCCTGCCATTGTAGGTATCTAGAAGCAGCACAGATGCAGACCTGGAACATTCGCTCTTCGAGAAATCCGGCGTTACCAGAAATCGTCTGACCTACTCATCCGAAAGCTTCCCTTCCGGCGACTCGTTAAGGAGATCACCCAGGACTTCCAGACTGACTTGCGTTTCCAGATTTCCTCTGTCGCGGCGCTACAAGAGGCTGCGGACGCCTACCTCGTTGGACTCTTTGAAGACACCAACGTCAGTGCCATCCATGCCAAGGGATTCACCATCATGCCCAAGGACATGCAGTTGGCGTGACGCATCCGAGGGGCATCACCACACCAAGCATCACGAACCTTCGGCCAAATCTTAAACCCTTGAACTTTTGGATCCTGGGCTACGGAAAGTCTTCTTCAAGAAATCGGGTGTAGAATCGCAGTACGGAATGATGACCGAAGATCAACTTCTTTTTTATTTAAACGAATCATATTGAACAAAGCAATCACACATCACAATGTTCAAGATTCAGAATATTGAAGAATATGTATTTAGTTGAGATACAACGCGTATAGGAATCCCAGATACTCTGCACTGTCAGCATTAAAGGAAATCAGAATACGATTCAACGTCACTGCCATAGTATTGTTGACTGTCAAATTCGTTGAATGTGTAATGCAGTCCTAAATAATGTCATCTATCCATCTCTTTCTTGTAAGCTTGAGCATTCTAATATGGATGAATATAATAAATTATGTGAAACTCAAAATTCTCGGGTGAAAATCTAGTTTATATACATGCTATGTACTTGATATGCTTCTATTTATATAGCGTCTTCCAAGATGAAGAAGGTAAAAGGTTAGCCTAAAAATAAGAAGAATGAGAACAAGGTTCGCTTGATATCTAAAGAATTTATCTCCGATTCTCGTTAGTTCAAAGAAATGAAATCAAGCGAGAGCATATAATTTGAAAGATACGGAAGTATACTATTCATAAGGATTGTATTTCAACTTTCTCTTATCTTGCTACTACTACTACGATACGAGTCCTTCAGGGAAGAACTCTTTCCATCTCTCTCTATTCTTGGAAACTCCTTGAAGATAAGGAGACGTAGAAACAACTACAGTCCATGTACAATTACGATTATTTCGGCTGTAAAAAGAGAATGAGAGTAGCCAAGATAAACTGTATTGGTCAAGAGTACTTATTATGTCGTAAAGAATGTAGCACAGAGGAACGAAGGAACACAAGTGCTTCCTGTTTTGTTCTGCTGTGTATGCATACATAGAACTGTACAGGGGAACTACGTACGTGCCCCCACAAGGTTGCCCTTGCGCATATTATGCCATAAAGTCTACACACTTTTCAACTCTGACATAAAACGGAATAAAATTACCTGAGTATTCTGAGATCCCATCGTTTAGTTTAAAAATGTAAATGGGCATTCACCGGAACTGCATGGATCTTTAGCTAAAAGGACGCGAGCTATATATGTTCGCGATAAGTAGCCGCTCTTACATAATAACTCCTCCAAGTTATTCCCTCATGTACATAACCGGCGGAGCGTAGCTAAGAAATAGGAATCATTATTGACTCGTGGAGCTTCATTTCTTTTTTCTTCCCTAATTTGATATTCTTCAGAGAGTAGTCTACTCTCAAGAAATCTTTGCAGCCGACCAGGCCCATACAACAAAAAGTGATTTCTCCAGTGAATGTCTAACCTTTAAGAAGTGGTCACTCAGGGATCAATTTTTTTTTCGTTCTTTACAACTCCAAAGTAATTTATGTCAATAGAATATCAAAGGACTTTTGGAGACAAGCGTGTCTTCCGTATGACTTGTATTGCTGCTGTGTTGTTGAATGTGTGCAGACACCGGAGAAGCAGGAAAGAAAGGTAAACATATTCCAATGAACTAGGTTTCACGAAAAACCACCAGCCTGTAATCATTTGTATTTGAACGGCTCGCAGTTCTTTCCAAATCTCTCCAGACTTTCTCAAGTACAACTACACAACATATTTGACTAAGACTAGTGAGAAGCAGTTGAATGGACTTGGTTAAAGGGCACGTACGGAACTGTCGAACTGAACAGTATTTCGCTGTGTTAAACCTTCTCTATTATTGCAGCGACTATATTGAGAAACATCTGTCTCGTTTAAAAATACGTGAACACTCTAAGTCAAACTCAGGAGGAAGTTTATCCAAGAAGGTCAGATTGGTCGAAGGAAATATAAGATCTCTATACACACACAGTCAGCTTTGTGATTTTGTCAAGCTTGTTTTTTGCATGGTAGCGTATCCGAATCCGACCTAGCATAAAGAAATAACATCTTTCATAATATGCCACTCAACCAGAAAGAAACGGAGACCTTGTATATATTTATCCACATCCTTGTTCGTGAAGAGTTATTTTTTATTGAAAAGGCCAGTCAATTCGAAAGACGGCTACTACTCTCTGCTGACTCTCAGCTTACAAGACTACATACATGCATGGGCGAGAGTGAGAAGTCTCATGACTTCATGAGTTACTTTCACTCTGAAGGACTCACTCAAATCTCCCAAGACGCAACACAAAATACACACCAGACGCCAGACATACGATCCTTCTCCACATAGTTATGTAGTAGAGAAAGATTAACTATGCAATTCTACTCTTACGTGTAAATCTGTAGAAATAGTGTGTTACGTACAGCACACACCCTTTTAACAATGAACTGTGCTGACAACAATAAAGTCGCTAAATACATAGACGCAAAGCTTATTATTAGTTTCCTACGCCAAAAGATGTTTTATATATAATGATGATCCTGCACAGCATACTGAAAGAGATGAAATTGATCAAAATTCATTACTCTTGTTTATTGCGGTCTCTGATATTCAAAGGAAGGTTGTATAATAATATATACCACTCGGGCTAATGTGTATCAGAGCCCCATACCACAAGGAACATACATATATATATATATACAACATATTATTCCGACCTCAGTTTCAATTACAAGTGAAAGTCTGGAAAAGGGCAATGAAATCTACCTCAGCCAGCACGTGCAGACCTGCAGACTTACTACAAGATACAGACCGGGGAGACAAGACATTTCTGTGATATAATATTATTAGTACTATGTCTCAACTAATGTTACGTACTGAGGTCTGACGAATATTCCATATTCTTGCATCGAACATTAAGTAAGAGTACTAGGTGTCTGATTCTAATAATGCAGGAGGAGAAAGCAGCGACGCATATGCTATGCAGTGCTATGCATTATTATTATTATTGAGTTCGTATACGCATTATAGACTATGCGTTCACAGTAGTTCACACAGAATCGTTCCTGACAGACACAATTCACGGATGGAGAGAGAGGGAGAGTAATTAAAACTATATTCTGTTGAAAGCGCTGCTGATTGGCGAAGAATTTTGCTGATTATTCTACTTTTACTACAATCGCTTCATACAATTTGACTTGGAATTCCAGTCAACTTTTCATAATAATGGATTATTTTCTGTATGCTAGAATCTCAGGCTGCGAAAGAGTTTTGAGCCTTCCAGAATTACATATTTGCATTCTTTCTCGGCGAAGAAGAAGTCCATTGTTTTCTATGTGAATTTTACTTCCACTGCATACTTAATTTCCACAGAAGTTTCGGCAGTTCTTCCCTGCTTACAGTTTTATCCCTGGTGAGAGCTAGCACATAATAAAACACACCGATATTAAAGATCGTATGCATTTGTTTTCCGTACAAGGACATTCACGACCTAATTCACCTAAGCACACTGCATACAGGCATTCCATATTCTCCAAGTACTTCTGTTCTTTTAGATTATTACAAAATCCTTCAGGAGCAAAAGAGAAAGTAGGGCCACACCTCATTTTCCATACGAAATGAAGCAAGCCGACTATTATTAAACCATATTCGAGTGTAAAAAGTCTCGTTGCTCAGCTCAGGTATTCATTTCATTTGGAAAAATATTAGAAAACTCCTTTCACATATCCTTCCATAGACTCTCTTGTGTCTCATATGCCAGTGGGTAATTGCAGACTATACCAAAAATGACATTACTGAACTCTATTAGTCTCTGTATGCACCATTCAGGGATCCAGCAGATGTTTTCCACTTGCTCTATATGTAGACTCTCTTTATTGTACTCTGGAAACACCAGAAAGGTACTGAAGACTCAGTCAGCCAGGTGTAATCTCTTGTTTAGGAATGATATGTTCCAGCACGTAAAACCATTTTTCTCTGAATTCATCTGTTGGGAGTTTTAAATGGGAATGGATCAGCTCGGGGAAGCCCTGTAGTAACGTACTAAAAATTCACCACCACTTTAAATGAGCACACAGAACAGAGTCAAGCACATATACATTCTTATTGGCAGTTAAGCAAGCTACGGAATAATTGTTCGACGCTGCACACTTGTCATTATAAAGAAGCGAAGTATATTATTTTTATATCAATACTTATACATTTCATGGACATCATGTAGAATTCTAAGTAAGTAATTTCTTTTCATCAAAAATGAAAAGTTAAGAAATAATATGCTTATTTCCTTTAATGTACCCAGAAGTGCTCTGGGCCTACAGAGAGATATTTCGAAATAAGAGAAAGTTCAATAGATTTCGTACACCTTCAATAGAAAATAAGGCTTATTGCACTTCAGCCATGGGCACACGGAACATCCGAAAATAACTGAAGGACAGAGTTTATTCTTTCATTCTTCTGTGATGGCTCCCAGGGAAGGGCTAAAAACAACCGTTTTTCGTACTTTTTTTTGTAAAGAAAGACACATTTTTGAAGCTGGGAATGGCAGAAACATAAGGAAACTGGTTCTTCATCTGCTTATCTATCGACAAAAGTGAAAGTAGGGTGCGAGCGAGTGAGCTGAAAAGTGACAATATATATATAGGCATGGCATGATGAGACATATCCACGTCCGAAAGTGATGCTGCATAGTAGGCTGCGACTATCTGGAAGTGTAATTTCTTGACAATATCCATGATGGCCCTTCCCATTGAACTCGCGTATTGACTCCCTATTGACTTTCTACTTTACAAAAGAACACATTCACAATTGAAAAGTTTTCTTATTACTTTGAGGAAACACAAGAAGAGATGGGAAAGTGGTGAAAGTGCTTGTTGAATGTGCCATCAACCCACCAAGAGAGGAGTACGTAGTAGTAGTGCTAGTTCCTTCTTGCAAACACAGAAAAAAGGTTCTTATCGCAACTGCGAAGCCTCTAGTGATGTCGTAATAGTTCTTCGTGTGTGTTTTCTTCTTCGAAAATAGAGAGAACAAAAATTGTATGCTTTCTCCATTTCTTTCTCCATCTATTATTCTTCGAGAAGGGAGGTTGCAGCAATGGCTGAGTAAAGAGAACGACGGTGAAAGTATCATCATTGAGAGTCGAAATAGATGAACTGTACCAGGTATTCCTTTTGTACTCACCTGGCTTCCCATTCTCCCGTTCCATTATCTTCTGGCCTAATGTGATTACTTGTTCCAAATGTGTCGTGATGTTTGCCAAGACGAGCTCCAAAACGGAAGATCAATTTACTCCACACGGTTATTCCTGTCATTTTCTACAATTTGGATTATCTTAAATGCATTAAAGGTCGATTCCATTTACAACGTGCTGAGGGCAGCATCATAAATCGCCTACGAGAAAGTTGTGTGTTCCATAAGTTTCTGTTACTTTGTGGGTACGACACAAACACAGACTCATGTAGAAGAGATGCACGAAGTGTGATACGAATATACGATATATACTCTGGCTAGAAATCAATTACTTTTAATGTCAACTGCTACACGATCTAGACAGGGTGTCTTTTGTTCTGAAGTCAGATAAGGTTATGACGATGACAGCATTTGTTATGTACAGGGTAGAATAATAGCTGAATTACATTGTGAGGTGAATTGGTAGAAGCATAATAACTTCTGTACCTGCGTAGCTGGGAATCATTTTTCGATTAGCAGACAAGTTCTAATAAAAGCATGTTTGAAAATTGCAATTTCCAGTTCCTCTTAAAATAGGCATTACATTTTGATTAAAGTTTTTCTTTCGTTTGACAGTGAAAATATTATTATTTCTCCTTGAGTAGAACTTATACTGCGACGTTAGTACATGAGTGCAACACACACATACGCTCTACTTTAGATTCCAATGAATAAAATTCAATAGTTTAATAGTCTAATCTACATACCTCTATGTACCTGAGGTTATATAATAACCTATATACAGGACAAAAGGAAACGTAGACTTAACATGCACTCTACTTCAGTTTTTTGCTTAAGCTTTCCATTAAGACTTTAAAGGCTTTATGTAATAATGCACGGTCACAGAAAACTATTGCAACATTCCATTGACTATATGACTATAATACAGATATACATACATATATACAAGCGTACTCATAAGAGAGACTCAAAAGACACAAGACAAGGCATTTCATATAATACCCATTGATCTTTTTGAGATAAAAGTGAATGGAGCTGAGAGAAGTGGACAAGAGTGTGTACCTATACAATATAACCTCTTACCACATCAACTTATGAGACGACCACGAGATTCAAGATCTTACATGTACTTTCCCGAAATTGCATCACAGAAAGTTTGGTTAGGTGAAAAAGACGAGTGGAAACTCATTTTTTTAGGATAAAAGAAACACTTTAGGAACCAGAGCGAGAGAGGTGGAAAGATTAATTGTACTTTCTGATTTTGAAAATGTAAATTATTCCTCAGAGGATTTCTTATTTCCCTGCAGAGGTGGAGAGGCTGTATCACAGGGAACGAGGTCTCCAAAGTGGAAAATTATTATTCTGTCTCACTTGCATGCATTGCATGTATACTACTACACAGGACTAGGAGATATTTTAAAACTAGACTAAAGACATTTCAACTTTACGTTCCATGTGAGTGCATGTTTTTCATCGTAAAGCATGTGACAATGCAATTAGTTCGCGTCCTTTACTTCAGCTTTCACAAAAGGAAAATGCATTCTTTTGACTTTTTATTAATGCCTTCCATCGTTTTTACAATTATAATTTCGTGGAATTTCTTCATGGCAGCTGTACTTTTTATGGAACTCGACTCATATATTGTATCATTCATCCAGCATTCCCTTATGAGTTGAGACGATGTAGTATACGCGCTGTAGTACAAAGGTCTGTAAGCTATCTCAACTACTACATTTCGTGTAACGCGAGACTAAAGGAAAAGTTCCCACAAAGAATCTAGAAATTCTCTCCTAACTCAATAATTTTTCCGTACTTCCTTCTCACAACTTTTGGAACTCGTTCATTGTCAGACAGGCCAATGAGACCAAATTAAGTTACCTACCCCACATTTGTAGTTAATACTTGAAAAGTCGGGTGAAAATAGGACAGCCAACACTTGATTATTTCTACGAATCGCCTGCTCACCCAGCAGCATCTTCCTACTTATTGTGTTGTAAAGGGCCTACACTTACTTGTGGTCTACTACGCTCTTTCACTTCCGCTACTTCTTTTTTCGCAACGTCTTCGTATTAAACTATTTGTAGTTGGTAATTCTGATAGTTTCTTGCATTTTTTGCGTGTTGTCTGTGGATTTCCTATACCTACTGTTACAGCGAACGAAGTTAGAGGTTATTTTTGTCTAGGAAGATAAATTCACTTAAGCCTGAAGATGAGGAGTAACGATCAGTGGTCTACATAATAAAGGCGGAGAAAGTAGGCAAGATAACATCACAAGCAGACTACACTCCCATCTTTTTCGCGTTGTGTTGAGACTGCACTTTCACCCACTTTTGACTACCAAGCTCAACTTGCCTCTAAGACACCTCCTGCATGAAATACTCACTCCTTAGAAGAAGTTGCTATTCACACAAGAACCTCAAGAAGAAGAAGAAGCTAATAATACCTACATGCAACAACCTTTACACTACACAGCATTATTCAAACGTAGCTGAGGTAAAATAAGCTACGGAAAGAGCTCGCCGCAATTGATTGTATGCTTTCTACTCGTCTTCATATACTTACGTTGTTAGAAAGACGAACATGAAACATGCATCCTGCAAGGCTAAGATTACTTTCGCTTTAACATGATCCCATATTGGGGCCTTAGAAGACGAAACCTAGTTGATGTAGATATATATTCACGTAGTGATACCGGCATGCCATAGATCACTGTAATTTCCTTATGGTTGTGGGAAGGAAGTTGTATAAAGCAGGGAAAGTGTTGAATGCACACATATCCACATCCATATCCTCCCATTCCATTAGGATTTAAGGTGGCTTCCCGCATAATGGCAGCAAACAAGCCTATCAACCTTCACAAGACGAAACGAACTTTGTTCTTATCACGAAGGTAGGGGATTTAATAAATCATCCTTCAGAGACTCTGGTCAATTTCTAAGCTTCAATTTAATTCCTCTTTCTTCTACACTGTACAATTACACTCACAGCATCAGCCATTCCTTACGTCGTCCTTTTACTTCTTATTTGTACAAGTCGTATGAAGTGAAGTGTAAGTATTCAACGCTACGCAGAAGATACGAAAGTCGAATTGTCCAAGTAAGGAAAACTTTCAATTAGGAAGATATTAGTTCACCGACGAGTGGGCTTTTCAGCCACTAGGATTACAGATTATTTCTATTTTGCCCTTTCTACCATAGAAAAAGGAGTTTCTGAAGAAAGATACACCACAAGATTACATTCACTATATTTCAACAATGTTTGGTGGCATATAAAAGACTCTTAGAAAGAGTATATATAATATTGGATGTATATGTCCCTCTTCATCCGCAGAAGCAGTGAAACCTCAGATGACTTTCACTATCCTTTGGCAAGAGTCAAGTGAACTCGAAGTCAGTTCAAATCTGCTTCTGCTATCAACACGGAAAAAGAACATTCCATATGTTTGTTTGTGATAAGTATTTTATAACTTCCAGCGGTTCGTGCTCGCGTATTTTCGTGTATAGATAGTTTCAAGTTTCCAAAAAAATTTGGTTTTAAGTATGCATGCGAATGTATGACAATTTCAAACTCCGATGTTGCGTATGAAAACATTCTTCTCTGTAAATTCCTACAACGCTCCAAGGAGGTCATAAGCACAAGTGAGACGCATGATAAAAGTATATACGACGGTTCTTCTAAGAAATACATTGAGAAATCATGAAAATTCCTTTTGTCATATCATTCTTTTAGTTTCCATTTATTTGACCATTAAAATCGATACTTAGAAGACAATCTCCTTGAGCAAGGGTGACTTTAACTCGCTTATCTTTCCACGTCCCCATTGATCCCAAGTATTCAAAAGAGACAGACGCAGTTTTTGGCATTTCACACATTTTTCCAGTCCACCACCTAATAATGCTCCTTGTACCATTGTCAACTTTTCTTGGAATTTTATGCGAGGGTATCTGAAAACTTATTCAATTTCCCGTGTCTTCCACTTCATAAAGAAGATTGGCAGGGAAAGTAAGACTTCGTCCCTATATTAAGTGTATCTCGCGTAAGATTGTTTGTTTATTACTTCTACTACGAAACTTTCTGTTACAAAGGCGCAAAACTTTTCCCTTTCCTTGTGGAAAACTCATTTTTGATTTTGTGTCAGTAGTCAGCTAGCAGCAATGAAATGTGGTACTTTTTCGAAGGATTTCCCTTTATTTGGAAGCATTAAGAATGTTGGAATGAAGAGACAGTGAAGTGTCGAAGAGATCGTTTTTGACTACAAAAGATTCGAAACTTTCTGCATCGTTTGACTTCTCATCACAATCAAATATAGGAAAGGAAATAGACAACTACTTCTGACTAGCTGACTGTATTGCCTTCATTTCTCGCACCAGAAATGTAGGGCATGGGTATATAGTAAGCATAGTGTACCATTGCGAATAGTTCGTGCAGTAACTGTCTCAAGTTTCTTTTTTGTAAGCTGAAATGTTAATGACTGACGTAGATACTAAAAATAAATCTCTCGTGCTCTCACAATTTATAATTCATTCACTATTCAGTAAGTTTAACTCAATTACATTTTCCGAGGGTATAATAGGAGAACCAGATAAGTTGTGGTTAGACAGTTGACAGTTTGAATAGCTGTGGGATTGCAAAACTCTTTTTGCGCATCGGTGGTGGGGAAAAAACTTGCATGTGGAATTCGAGAACAGAGCAGACTTATTCACTTTAGAAGTTGAATGCATAGTTTGGATTTTGAATGAAATCAATCCTACTTCCGTTGATCAAATATTCTCTCTAATGAAGTAATGATGATCTTCCTTCCTACCACTACGCTCTGTAAGTTTTCTCCTTTAGAAAAACACAGAGACAATAATTGTTACGACCCAAAAAGACCTTTGTCAGCTTGAAAAACATCTTGTCTCTGCTGACTTTGACTTTTGACAAGAACGCGTTGTTTCAAACTATCACAAAGTGTTGGAATGTGACTTTTCATGTACGGAGGTTAGTTTCATTGCCTGTCGTAAATGTAAAGATGTGAGAAAAAGTACTTTCTTCCATACATAGCTAACTTTTCAGCCCATTCGTCGCATATCAAGGCCATCAGAATTGTTATATCCCATAAAATACTGCGAAAAAGAAAAGGAAACATTTACACATAGTATAGGATCCCAAGCCGTTCAAAACCACGCCAAAACGAGCGCCTGCACGAGTAGAATCTCACATTATTTCAAAATTGAATCTTCAAGGTTCGTTCTCTTATGTGCAAAATATTCTACTTCCTGTCTTTTATGGAAGGATCAAGGCTGACACAACAGGCGTTCTTACGAATAACGTCTGACGAATTAGAGAGAAAAGGCTTAGTGATCATCTGACTTTATTCAGGCAGTTTCAACAGAAACCATAAGCCAAATCTGATGGTAGTGGTCACACACGGATTTGTAATTCTAATAAATATGTATGGGAGAAAGTTCTTTGTGCAGTAGTAAGTATCAGTTTTAGTAGTAACTAGCAGTAAGTATATATATATATATATACATTATATTTATATACATTATATGTACATATATTCAATAGTAAGCCAGTCAATTGTATGGTTACTTTTCCTCTACACTCTCCCCTCAAATTCCTACGCGAGTTCTGTACGCGTATATTAATAATGCTGCTATACTTGTGCAGACAAACCAAAGGGAAAATAATTTCAGTGTGCTAATCTGTTCATATTCCGTTATCTTCCATACTTCAGGATGTTCAGTAGTAAGTCCCAGTGGGAAGGAAGAGCCAGTCTCATTGATTTTTGCACTCTCTGAACATCAGGAACATCATTATAATATAAGTATCAAGGGCTGTTCTCCACTGTCGTACTCTCTCCGATATAATGCAACACAACCCGTCAACTTTCTTCCTCGAGTCACAGAGTCCTCGTCCAATTTCACATGACCAGATGAACTGATGATAGAAAGGGAAATTTATAAGAGAAGTCTTCATTCTGCATAGTTAACTACCAAATCAGTTTAATCCAGCTGTCTAAAAACATAAGCAATTTCAAAGTGTAGAATTTCTGACACTCTCAAACATATTTCTCGCTGTTGCTCTGCCCTTAATATTACAATATGTGACGTCATATGTTATACAGTCTCATTTGAAATGAGAGACTTGGCATATTCAGCAGGGAGTTCACTATACACGATCTAGAGAAAATTTAGAGTGGAGGCTAAAGGGGAAATTATTTTACGTATCAGAATACGATCTCATTCGCGTATCTCCTGCTAGTCAAACATATAGTCCACCACCGTAAGGAATGACGACCAGATACAGAGCCATTCACGAGAGACATTTCCATCCAATAATGTCTAATCTGGATGGCAATAATCTCATTCACTTTAAGCTAATTCAATAGAAAGAGAGTTGCCTTCGACAGCCCCGTCAACAGTGTACAATGAAGGACGACGACAATTTCAAAGTCATGCTCTACTAAAGAAATGATGATGAGAATGTTATACACATTCTGTACAATGCATAATTAGCATCCTTTGCAAGACCAAGCACTGTCGACCTGCTGAGCTGCATGGAACTCTTAATATCTTATTGAATGAATGAATGTTTCATTGAAAATTAGAGTTCTACCCAATGTTCTTCCCAGACCTTCAAGCTTCGTGCTTATATGAACTGCCGAGAATACATTTGGCTTCTCATTGTCTCTTTAAAATCTTGATGTAGTATATGAGTTACACGCTCACGATGAGACACTAACCAAAGTATCGATTTGATTAGGTACAGCCACCGAACACCGAAGTGTGTATCGATTGGAATTAAAATGTCACGATGAACACTTAAATTATTCAGTCACTCACTATGAGACCTATAGAATGTCACATCGTCATCTCAAATTATTGTACACAACTTGCGGACTCACTATCCACCTATCTATATGTATACATATACATATATTGTATATATTTATTGTGCTCGTGGATTGGTTTGTAATTTATTTCCCGGAACTTTCTCCCAACAAAGTGACATGCAATATTAAGTAGGAATCCATAATGCACGATAAACACGGACGACGATACTGTTGGGACACACGGTGAAGAAAGTTGCCGCACGTGTGTTCATTCCATTCTCACACGACCGATATATTTTGTTGCCTTCCTTTGTCATGGCTGTGCAAACAAAGTAGCGATAATGAACTTCGAATTGAAGTGCAATGAGAAATGTAAATAATGCTAATTTTCCCTTTATATCTGCCTTTAAGTGTTTGAAAGAAAGTGGAATGTTGTTTTTTCCTACTAACTACTTTATTTTGTTACTTGCGCGTATACGTAAATGATGTTATTCTTCCGACGAAAGGCCAGGATTTTTATTTAATCTCCGTCTTAAAATCCTAATAGCATTGCCGTCATGTGCATTTATTTCTGCTGCTGGTAGAAGGCTCGTATACGCTATAGTTTAATATGATAATTTTATAACGCGTATTTATCACAGTTTGTTTGAGTTGTTTAAGAAGGAAGTAAATAAATAACGAAAGACGGAGATGAAGAAAGCAGCGAGGATGTAACAGCGAGCAAGAATTGTATTATTATTGTGTGCTATTTAGCTTCACGTACTTCGTGCGACGACGACGAGACAGCGGAAGCATTAATAGTAATGTAAGGAAAATAGAAATCTGGTGCACCAAATGGAAGGAAAGAAAGTAGGTGGAAGTGAAAAGTGTTAAAAAGGAAAGGAAATATTTACTACTCCTTCTCATATAAGAATGCCACCCACTGTTTTCTTTGTACCCGGCAAGGAGTGTTTGGTTGAGAAGTCAAGCAATCCATTTGGGTCTCTTTCACAAATTGTATTAGATTGATGCAAATCCACTTTGAAAGAAGAAAAAAGGTCTCAAAAATTTAGGCTGCCATTCACTTTCTCCGTCTTGTCATAAAGTATTTTGGGACACTGTAGGACCTGAATAACTAATAAGACTGTTCTGCAGTGGAAAGCATCATCATCGTGTGTAGACTGTCGTTTGTTATCAAAGGACAGAGGAAATAACTAAGTAAGTGGTGACGGTGTGGTGCTGTAGCAGTAGTAGTAGTAGCGTTCTGCTGTGTGTGTCCTATACGTCAACCACCAGTCGTCTGTTTCAAGTGAAATTCGACGAACGAAAACAAAGAAATTCTACGGGAAAATGTCACTTTGTGGAAGGTGAAGTGCTTCTTCTCAGACTAACTCTCAAAAGCCTTAAGTATGTATGTATATACTTATATAATGCCACAAAAATATCATTCGGTTGACTGTATGATGATGACAAGATGAAAGGAATATCGTCGGATTCTACTTTCCCCACACACCGCAATTATCACAGGACTGCACTGCACATTGAGTTGGTCATGTGTGTGTGCTGGTTTATTCTTTCATCTTGTGAAATAAGAGTGTGTTTGTGTGTGCAATAAAAGTCTTAATAGGATAGAAGTAATATAAATATGTTTCTCGGTACGAATAAGCAGGAGTCCGATCCGATATATGATTGAAAGTCCCCACCCAAAGTCAATCTCCGGAGGTCCACCCTCTTTCTCTTTCCTTTTCGTATTAAAATTATACGTGCTCTATTGGAGGAAGTTCTTAGAAAAGTTATTACTTTTTTCTTTGTCACTTCCAGAACAAAAGAAATCACGAGACATTGGTGGTGGGTGGTGGTGGTGGTGGTGGGTTGTGTCAAGGAGGATGTATAGTAGTATTGTATAGATATAGGCTTTTCTGCCTGTACTGACTTATTTCATTGTCCTTTCATTATGGTTTGTACCTATATGGGTGTACATAAGGTTTGAACACATTCTGTATAGATTTTGCAGTAGAATGCAACCATTGTAATAATAAGCTTTCTAATTGTCTCCCGAATTCGGTCATAACAGAATCACTTTTTGTGCCTACAGGAGTCTTGTATGACAAGATGACAACCACCATCACTAGTGTACATCAAGTTATTTATCTCTCATTGATTATTATGAATAAGAATAGATTAACTTGAAATGGGATGCAGAAAGTGACAAATTGTCATCTTATTTGCTTGTAAAGGGCTGAAACAAAAGTTTTGCTTGTTTAGCTTCTCCTTGAATAAAAGTTATGCCTTATA
>Ga0194135_10000605_pt1 | contig 21181 bp, 4 predicted proteins | sample LitLau_LLRF_2013_FD_134024 | JGI IMG/M metagenome (GOLD analysis project Ga0194135, IMG submission 134024) | Freshwater sediment microbial communities in response to fracking from North America - Little Laurel Run_MetaG_LLRF_2013 (version 2) | ecosystem: Environmental > Aquatic > Freshwater >...
AGTTATGAAGCTACATCTACAAAATTATACACTTATGATTAGCGTGGTATCCCTATGGTGGTGACATCAAGAGACAAACACATTATTATGTGGAAGGCTCATATTTAACATGAAAATGTTACAAATGACACAATGATTTTCATATTTTATTCAGAAAAAATATGGCTCCCTCTTTTCTGCAGCTTCCAAGTCCTGAGTTTCTTTTCGTTCAGGAAGTTCTGCAAACGTAAACACGACTATTATTAATTGCCCCGTACATAAAAAACAAATATTAATTAAGTCGTGCATTTCGTTACAACTTGCAGGTGTTCCCAAAGTCCGAGCGTTCATCACTTCTCCTCCTTTCACTCGCAATGAAGAAGATCTTTTTAAAAGGGCTGTTTTCAAGACTAAATGAACAATTAAAGTTTAATACTAATATTTTGATTAAATAAATTTTGAAAATACAACACGTCTATGCTAGTAGGTTTCTATACAACACGGTAGGTAAGGGCAATCTCATCAGATGCACGTTTGAGGAGGTACTAATAAAAGTATTCACGCAGCAGTTAATGTTGGTTAATTTTTTAAAGCAACGGTCTCTAAAACATTCCGTTCGTTACATTTCATTCATTTGTTCTCGATTTGTTTCCTTCCCAATCTGCAAACCCTAAAACTGAAATGAAAAGTTATTGAATGCTGTGCTATAATAATAGTGCTGTAAGTTTGAAACTACTGCTTAAAAAAAAGCTGTAGTTTTTATTTATTCTCGACTGATTTGACTACGAGGTCTTTACAATCATGCTTACAAGTTCGGTGCAAAGTTAAGTTTCAAGCTAATGTGGAGTGAACCACGAGTTCGTCACACACACACCAGGCCCCATCCGTACAATGTATGTGTGCAGCTGACCAGCGGTAGTATTAATGTTACATTAATAATGTACAGGGAAAAACCCATCCAGTGGGAAAAACCTACACAAGCTGCCTGAGAAGAGAACTCAGTGCTGCATTCACTCAATACTACCAGCTGCCCCAGAGACTTGTGTCTTACCACTTGTGCTGCCGGGGCCTGGCTAACTACTGCTTTTAATATATTAAATTTTATTTTCAACAGCAAAATCTCAGTAGTCAGAAAAATATGTAACAAACATTATGTAACTTTTAATCAGACCCCTAGAACAAAAATCCATGAATTTTTTAAACTAACAATAACATAAAGAAGCCATGACTCGACATTCTTCAAAGCAACATCCTTGCATTTAATAGATGGAGAGAAGAGAGACAAACACATTATTATGTGTCGGAAGAGTTTCCAAATGCAAATCCCTCTGTTTTCTCGAACTGATCACCATTTGTGAAAAATTCAGACTAATTCCCAATGCATTACAAATAACTGAAATTACACAGTGGGTTTCTCATTGTCTCTGTAATTTTGCTTACATCAAAAAGTAGTAGCACAGAATATGTTGAGATTTAGATTTATTTAAAACCAACTTTTATTTTGGCAAATGTGAAATTACGATTTTCGATTTCAACTTTATTAGCATACAGACAGGAGAATGATTTATCTACAATCAATCATCCCTTGCTGATACAAAACAAAACGAGTTCTAAAGAAAAATACTATAATTCAAAATATCAATTAAAACGCAGTAATTTGAATCATGGATGTGCAAGATAATAATTCAGGGACTTTAAGTAAGCTCCTGAATTTACACGCATACAAAGAGTCGCTTCTACCCTTCATGTGCCCAGTAAGAAACAGTCAGAACTTTCCTTTCTCAAGTGTCCTGATGTAGACCAATTCATAAAAAGTGAAGAGTGCCTATTTTTAGACGCCCCTTCACCTTTTTTGCTGGCCTGCACTGAAGTCCTGCTCCTTCTCACCCACTTCATACACATAGGTCTCTGGGGTTATCGTCCCCAGTTCAGTTCCCGAAAGGTGCAGCATGTTTCTTTTAGCACGGTTTTTTCTACTCACATTGACACAAGAAAATATAGATATGATATCCTGACATCATTTTTGCCGAATTTACACCTTCAATACTACCTTTCAATACTTTGAAAACACTTACATGAACTCGATTATGCAATAACAAGCTGCAAAAAATGCCGTCAAAAGTGGAGAAAAATTCTGATGAAGTAATTCGTTATTCGTTTGCTCTCATCATGAAGTCTCAAAAAATCTCATAAAACTAATGTGGTTTAATCAGACTGCTGTGGCTACCAGCCTTTACAATCATACAAACATATTTCAAATTATAACAAAAAACAATTAATATTACCTTTGGTAAACCTACGCCAAGCAGATCTCTAAAGCCCAGGTAACTTATAGGACCTTTGTATTCATAAATTACTTCAAGCCAATTTCATCTACAAATACTGTCTCCATGATTCTTATGTGTCATTTCCAAATAAGATCGAACTTTCTAACATTCGGGCTTGATTTTGAACACAAAGTGCACATTTTTCACACTCGTTGTATGTAACAAAAATCTTCCAATTATTAATATGTATCACATGTAAAAAAATCTAAGAGAACGGACTTCTGGTTTCGGAGTTTCTGCCAAAAAACCGAAAATAGACCCACACCATCGACCCCCTCGGGTCACCAGAAATAATTTTAACTGTACACTCTATGATTTAATGAGCAAAATCGCATTTTCTAAAAGGTTGCAAAATTTTAAGTTGATATGATCAGCCGTCTCGGAGCTATTGGCCTATAAGTCAATGGTTACAGACAGAAACACACACACACAGACACCGATATCATGCATGGCTCTATAAGCCCATAGTTACCTGGGCTAAAAATATTGTAAAGTAAAATGGTTACAGACAGACACACACACACAGACACCGATATCATGCATGGCTCTATAAGCCCATAGTTACCTGGGCTAAAAATATTATAAATTTTAATTTAAGTAAACCAGTCTTATCAATGACATAAAAGTGACTGGGTTGTACTTTGTACTAAAAGCTCGTTCATTAACATTAACATCAACAAGGCTACCCATTAACAAAACTTGTCTTATATGATAACCAGAGTCGAGTGACGAAATACAGAGTTGAGTAAGTATAACTATTTTACTTAATTCTCTCTTTTTAACCTTGAAACTCCTCAACATTTACCAGAAAAGATTTACACAAGTTGCTCATTTCTTGCGCGGCGTTGACCGAGACATATTACATTCTAATCTGATAGTGCAGTGTGTATTTTTGCAGCATGAAAATCTATTTGAACGAGACATATTACATTCTAATCTGATAGTGCAAAGTGTATTTTTGCAGCATGAAAATCTATTTGAACGAGACAAGCTATTGTAGCAGTTGTGTCCACTCTTCCTAAGAAGGTAAAATTTTTTATTCTACTTTACAGTGTCTTTACATGACTTCATATTCACAGTTGAAAGAAAGTAAAGTAAGTTTTAGAAATAATAATCATTTGTAATATCAAACATTACATGAAACAAATGACGGTTTATTTCATTTCTACCTTGTAGAGTGTACATAGATTGATAGCAAGACAAAAGAGTTCTCGAGAAGTGTTAATGCATCACATTTTATTACAGCGTATACAGAGACATACTCCTTAGAATAATCTTTAGAATTTATAAGTAATTTTGATAGGAAATTGTGAGATGTAAACAGGTTTAAATCAAGGTGTAAAACTAATAAAAGGGAATAATAATATTATTAATACAAGTAAAAGAAACAAGTCAGGGGTAATTGAAAAGACTCAATAAATCAACCATCGTTACATAAAGGAGCACATCCATCAATCAGTTTCACGGTTATGATAAAGTAGTTTTTTGTGCATTAAGAAAGTACTCATTACATTCATTGATACATCTGGTGAGATTTTATAGTGCTCCCATCATGAAATTTCAAGAAATCTTATGAATGAGCGACGAGCGTAGCTGGTTGCAGATTGGTTTTGGTTTTGTACTAAATTTAAAGCTCGTTCACAATGATGACCAGGGAGTTAATAAAATTCATTTAATATGATAATCTGAGTGGAGTGAAAAAAAAACACAGTTGAATAAGTTACTATTTTACTTGACTCTCTCTTTAACCTTGAACATTGAACAGACACAATCTGCACAAGTTGCTCATTCTATACACGACAGTGGTGTGGAGTTCAAGGGCGGACGTGAATGTCGAGACAGATTAGATTCTTATCCTTATGTAATACATACATTATAGCGTGTATTTGTGCAGCATGAAAAGATATTTGAGCATAACGAGCTAATTTAGCAGTTTTGTCCACTCTCCCTGAATAAGTTTAATTCTTAATTTTATTTTACAGTGTCCTTATTTGACTTCATATTCGCAGTGGTAAGCAGTGAAATAGTTTTTGAGTTATAATAATAATAATAATAGTATAAAAGAAAAATGATTTTTTAGTAATAATAATAATAATTATTATACTACGACACATTAAAAGAAAAATTCAGTTTCATTTATCACTAATAAAACAATACGTATATTTAAAATTGAACACTTCTTAAAGTTTTCAGCTGGACTTGAGTGAATTGTTAAAATGGATAAATCGCAAGTCGAGGAGCTGGCAAAATGTTCTTTCGACAAAGACTACGCTTTTGATTACTTGAAATCGAAGAACCTTCTCACGTTACCCCATTTAGGTTGCAAGAAACCAATAATAAATCCTGAGATACATAGAGCCTTCGGAATCTTCCTCCACATCAGCAGAATTCACGGGCTTCCACAAGACCTACAAGACAACCTAATTCGCATACTTCAGTCTGAGAATGAATCAATTCCAATTGAGACACAAACTATCCTTGCGCAATGTATCAGGCACGCAGTTTATACTTCTCAGCCAAACCAGCTATACTGGGAACCCTTGATTGAAATTATTCGTCGTAGTTCATCCATGATGATTCCATCATCCCAGCAAACTGCAAAATCACGTCTCCTGTCTGAACTGGTTCTGGTGGCTTGCTCCTTTCCAGCAAACAATGTTTCCATTGCGCAGTGTAAGCAGTTACAATTCTTGAATTTACAAGACCTGAATTCAACAGCTGCAGCAGCTATCAAAGAATTATTCTCGATCCATGAATTGACTTTCACCACGCAACCTGTTAGTCAATCCACTCGAGAAGACATTATGTGTAGTGGAGGAACGGTTCAGAATGAGGAGCTGCGAGACAAAGTGAAAGTGAAGGTAAGCCAATTTTTTAAAGTTCCTTCTTCCTCCACCACCACCAATTTATCATCTTCATCATCATCATCAGGGAGAGCCTCAGCAGTGAAAGCCCAACAAATCTCCACTGAAAGAACCCACGAAGCTCATTCTGAAGCAGAGATTCTTGCAGCTCTAAATCTCTCCAAAGCCTTAAACAGTCGTAACAAAGCTTCATCTCAATCTCCAGTAATAAGTAGCGTTAGCCTTGAACCAGAGCAAAACAAAGATGGATCTGACCAATCTTGGTACCGGAATACTTGGTACGAAATTGTGTTCCTTAATACATCCGCATCAAACGGAGGAGCAATATCACACGATGACCAGGAATATCTTTTTGGAAAACTTTGGGGCAACCATTGTACGACAGAATCAAGAGAAGATATTAATAGAAAAATTATTAATTCCTTCTTTCACATAAGCAAGAGACAAAAAATCAAAAAATCCCATTATGAGCAAATTTTGGAACTGGTGAAATCTGGTGATCTTCAATATAACAACATAAGGTTCCATTACTGGGTGGTAAAAATGGCGGAAAACTGCATTGCTCGGGATCCTTCTTATTTCACGACAGCAGTCCAAGACATTCTGAACAACCTCCAGACCTCCACGTCAGACAGCGATATTAAGGATGTCATCTATGACATTTTTCGAAGCCAAAGTAATGACTCACAGGGTTATGTAACAATGTTCAAAGTCGCCTTGAAAGTAGCACAAAACCAGACTGAAAAGGTTGAGAAAAGGAAAAATAGATTGGATTACATACGAGTCCAAGCACTTAATAAAGAGAGAGCAGGAGATAAAGTTTTGTTCAATCGAAAGAGCATAGGAAGCCTCCTCTCCATTCTGGCAGAACAATCCTTTGATATGGAACTCAGAAAGTTGGCTGGTGAAACAATTGAAAATTACATGGACCATGACTTTAAACAAAAAGAAACAGAATTTGCTCCCGATGACTTGACAAACTTATCATACTCATTAGCAGAAATTCTTCAGGACTCTCCGTTACAAGCATGTATTTTAAGGATCATTCTAAAACAATTAATGTCCATACGGGAAAATCCACAACAACAAATTAATGCTAACATTTGGAGCTGTCTTATTCAGGCTGTTATGCGTACCAACGATTTAAGTCTCAGGGCTACCGTGCTAACTGGTCTTCAAATCCTCAGTGAGACATTTACAATTCCAAATGTGTCAGAATTAGCTCCTCTTCTTGTAATGAAGGATTCAGTTTCAGAGAAGGATTTGAAATTCTGCGACACTCCAGAAGAACCTGGAAGCTCAAGCATAGGTCACGAAGATGAAGAAGAACCAAAAGTTGCGTTGTCCAGTATGGTCATTAAAATATTCCTGAATGATAAATCCCCGAATAATTTCTTGGATGGAAACAACGAAGAAAAATATGCCACATTGCGATTTGTTATTGAAGCAATTGATGCTTCTTCGGACAAACAAACAAGAATCATGTGCTCTGAATACTTATACGCAGTAGCAGCAACAGCAGCTTCGAAAAAATTCCAACTGCCTTTGGTGTCATTCCTTCATACAATGTTGCCTTTACTTCAAGATCCCGTTTCTGATGTAAGAGCTTATTGTACACTCGCATTTGTTAAAGCAGCAGCAAGTGAGTCAAAACGCACGAGTGAAATACCACTGGAATCCGATGTCTTTGAGCGGCTCCTGAACTGTTACATTCATGAGAAAATCAATTTCAGCAAAATTCCAGACTACACTGAAATCATAAATGAAGCTGTACTGGTTTGCATAAATGCAGAATGTACCAAATCCAGCTCCTGTTTTAAGAGTAATGTTTTCAGTTTATTGGAACTATTAATGGAAACAAAAGAAGACGTGATTATAAACATAATTGGCTTCTATTGCAAATCTCATCCACAACATTTAATTCCTGAGTCTATTTTGGAACTCCTCGAGCCGTTCCTTCTCTCCAACCTCAGTTCAAGCAAAGAAATAATACGAAGCATATTCGAAGACTCAATCCTCAAAGGGCAAAAAGTTCCTAGTGGAGTCATTCAGTGTCTCATTGATGAGCTAATTGGATTCTCTATTGGGCAGCAGGAAGAGTACAGAAACTGTTTCTGCACATTAATTTCAGCCAGTTGTAATCAGGAATTCGGCAAGTCTCAATTCACACGAGTTATACTGGAACTTTGGAATGTAAGACAGGAAAAAATCGTGTCTCACTCAGAGCTCTTTAAGAAATTGCACTACTTTCTTCAGAAGGGTAACAAACTGTCTCAAGAGGGTTTTCGAATTATGACCACTGAAATAAAGTCACAGAATACTGACTTGGAAAATATTTTGGTAAGTCTGCTGCTTGCAGCCCAAAACGGACAGAACATTCCCGAGGAAGTCACAGAAGCATTGAGTTCATCACTAATAAAAATCTGGGGGCAGAATAAGACAGATTTCCTTAAGTTGACTGAAGCAATGTTGTGCAATAACCAGAGTATTCCTAATGAGTTTAAGTCATTTTTAGAAAACACATTGTCTGGTGGAATCAACGACACGTCAGACATAATTCCAGTAATCCTCCTAGATATTAAAATTCAAAATAATATGTCCGAGAATACATTAAAAATTTTGTGCGAAATGTTTCTATACGACTCAAGTAACCAACAAATATTGAGCGGATTAATTTCGGCCTCACATAGGACGTCGCAATTTACTTCTGAAACTTTAAATTTACTATGCAACTGTCTTGTAAAGGCTTTACAACTCAAGGATACACAAACCCAAGCTATACAAGGAATCGTAAACCTTGACATGTCAGAAGAATTCCAGTTAAATGATAATCATATCAATACTATCCTTGAGTTGATGACAACAAATTGTGTTAACAGACCTGAACATATTGATGTGCTCCGAAAGACGATTGCCAACAAAGAACTCTCACCATCACAGAAAAGAATAGAGACTTTTCTATGTGTCACTGAAATTCAGGATGATTTGGAATTCATCAGCACTCTCGAAAAGTTCATTACAAATGATAACAAAACTTTCAAATTTAAATTGAGCAATGCAATTATAAGACGATTGATCGCAATCAGCTGCAATGAAGAGTTCCTTATTAAAATCATTCTAGTTACTTTAAAAACAAAAAACGATTTTCAATCTGAAGAAATTATGGCTCTAATGGAGAATATTGCAACCAGGCTGTTGAGCACTGATAACCAAGAAGTCCAACTAAACTGTCATGAATTTCTAGTTGAAATGGTGAATTACTGCATTGCTGGAAATATACTTATTTCCCGTAAGCTTTTAGGAACACTGGAATCTAATTTGAACTCTGCTATTATTAGCATACTCATTCATGTGACAGACAAGTATGAGTTAAGCTTGGAGTCTAAGTTTGAAATAAAGTTAATGAACTTGGATAGATCAAAAACCGAAGAAAGCACCGACATCATTCTGAAAGAAATATCTTTATTAATTGCGTCTGGAGTCCAGATTCAAAACTCAAGTATTCAACGAATAATCAAAAGCAAATCCAAGTCGAAGAAGTTTGTGGAGATTCTAGGCAGACTGATGACGTCATCTTATAACCAACTGAATATGAAGAAAGATTTGAGTGACTTGATACTGCACCAATTCTCCAAGAATCCCAATGAGTTGCTTCCAGAGTATATTTACACAGCGATGAAAAATATTTTGAAACACAATAGTGAATTATACAATGAAGAACAACTGCAAGTTCTGGAGAATGCACTTGTAGACAATCTCATCTGCAAAGAAGGGCCACCAGAAACCGCAGAAAATGTAAAAATAAAAATTCTCGAATGCTGCTATAACTTATTAAAGTTATATTCCGCTGGAAAGCATCCAACAGACAACATGGTCAGTTCATTGAGTGAATATTTCGTACACAGAAATCCTTCATTCAGGCTTCCAGCTTACCAGTGCTTGGCTGAATTACACAGTAAAGGGCTCGATGTCCCTGTCTTTAAGGATTTGCAAGAATCAATAGCTTTAAAAGTAACCTCAGTTGTGGAAAAAGCAGACGTTGAGTGTTCTGGTGATTTGGAAGACGAACTTCTCGTGGCATTAATGGATTTGGAAACTTGGGACTTTACAATATTTCAACAGAGTGAAAGATCAAACTGGAAACGGGACCTGACTTTATCAAACATTACAGCGTCTTTCGTGACAAATCCTCTGGAGAAGTTGGAATTCCTTGGCCTTGTTAAAACTTTTGAAGAAAAGATACATCATGATCCACTACTGTCTTGTCATGCATTAATGACAACTATGAAGATGTTAAGAGGTGGTAAGTGCCCACTTGCTGCTTTCAGATTTATTGAGTCACTCAAAGTAATTGCTAATCACGATCCTCAGAAGCTGAAAGACCTTTTGAACAGCCCAGACATTCAAACGAATATATCTGTTGTGGAAAACTTGTCTTTGGAGTTCATTCTAAGCGACAAATGCCTCCTGAGCTCTTTTCATCAAAAGTGGCTTGTGAAGGAAATGCATCAGAAGGTTGGTTATAACATAAGCAAGCAAATTTTGGACTCCTTAAAAGAAGTAACGAGCTTTGAAATTCTTGAGAGGATTATTAAATTGTCACAAGATTTGAGGCAGGATTTAAACCTTAATCTTCTTCCCAATTCCAAAACACCGTATGAATTGACGAAGCAATTAGAGATATTGGCCTTCACTACTTTGTTGCACAAGTCTGGAATGAACAACACTAGTAAACGAATTGGAAAGCTCTTTATAAAGTTATCCCAGACAAACAGACTGCAGTATGAATTTCTCAAGAGATTTATTCAATTGGATATTGTAGTCACAGTTAGGAGAAGAAGAACGAAAGAATTAGAAACTATTTTGGAAATGCTATTAAATTACAAGGTGGGATCAGACATAGTAGGAGAAATTCTGAATGCTTTGGAAACTCTAGAAGAGAAAGGAAAATCTTGGGTGACTGCTGCCAGTGAAATAATATTATCATCCAGGTCTCTCGTGTCAACGCTCAAAACTCCTGCGGAAGTTGTAAAAGAACTTAAGCTGAACCTAAAAAAAGCTACAGACATTGCTAATTCGTTTGAAATTTCTAGTACTCAACTGGAGGTCGACATTATTAAGATTGGGCACGGAAATTTCGTCAGCCAATTCCAAAAATTGAAGAACCTGGGAACGATTAGTAGCTGGAAAGGACAAGAGATTAAAAAGTGGGCAGAATTACTTCGCATTTCCTTCCAAAACCGAACTTTGTGGATGACTTACGAGCTATCCATTGAAGCTCTGGCTGTTTCCAAGAGGGCCTTTTACCTTTGTTCAAACTTCCACCTTACAAATGTTCAAATAATTTCTCTTCTTCTGGGACTTAACAAAGGACTTCAAGGGCAATTACAACAAGTAGCAACGGGGGCTGGAAAATCCACAATTGTCGCCGTACTTGCTTCAATAAATGCCATCCGCTGTGGATCTGCAGATATCTTCACAAGTAGTCCAGTCCTCGCAGAAAGAGATGCCAAGTCTTGGGCAAAGTTCTATTCCTTGTTTGGTCTGTCATGCAGTCACAATGGAGATGTTGGGAAAGGAAATTATACACGAGGCCTTAAGCAATGTTACACAGCACACATTGTGTATGGGGAGACTTCCATGTTTCAATTTGACTACTTGCGTCATTATTACTCTAACTTGGGGACTCTTGGCACAAGAAAAAACGACTTTGCAATTGTAGATGAAGCAGACAGTATGCTTGTTGATGATCTTTCCAAATTAGCCCGACTTTCATCGCTACTTCCTGGAATGGACTTGATTCAAGTATTGTATCATGTTGCATGGCAGCGACTCTCGTTCATAGAGTCAAAGTTATTTAGTTTTGGACCTGATCAGATTTACTTCATCCAAGGAAAGATTTCTTATAACGAGAACTACCAACCTTACCTTGAATTTTGTAGTAATTCAGAAACGGGAGAAATCAGCAAAATAGAGGACTTGGTGGCTTTTATTTTGGAAGGGAAAGATTTAGAGACTGCAGGAATAATTCCAATTGACAATCTTCACGGCTTTGTAACAGATCACTTGACAAATTTCCTCAAGGCTTTCACCGGCCTTGGCTTGGTTGACAATAAACCCCCAGAAGGATTTGAAATATCTGAAGAAACTCGAGTAAAAATCCCGAGGAACTTGAAGTTCTGGGTGGAGACTCAGATTCCAAAATGGGTTGACAGTTGCATGACTGCCAAGTCTTATCAAGAAACAGTTCACTATCTAGTTGAGGATGGGCAAGTGAAACCAGTAGATTACAACACAACGGGAATTGTCCAGGACTCGACTTCCTGGAGTGGAGGACTCCATCAATTCCTCCAGATCAAACATGGACTTAAAATGAGTTCGGAAACAGTAACTACGAACTTTATTTCTAACATGGCGATGTTTCAGAAATACTCAAAGTTTTACAGAGTACTAGGGGGACTTGAGGGACCTTCAGAATTCAAGAACAAGGCTATGGAAAAAATTACTTTCAATGAATGCAACATTGTAGGCCTAACTGGAACACTGGGATCAAGTCACACAAGAAAGATGCTAAGAGACTTATACAATGTAAACTGCGTCAACTTGCCTCAAGCCCATTACATCCAGTATGTCCAGTACAATGATAACTTGGTTCAGAATAGAGACGAATGGCTAAGTGAAATTATTCACGCAACTGAATCAGAGACATTAAGGGACAGGGGAGTTCTTATAATTTGTGAGACAATACGAGACGCACTGGAAGTAGCCGATGCTTTGAAATCATCACTGAAAAATATCAGGACAAAACTATACACAAAAAACAACGCTGGACAAGAAGACCAAATAGAAAGAATCCAACCTGGTGAAGTTTTTATTGCTACAAATTTGGCTGGTCGGGGCACAGACATTAAAACCGATGATATAGAGAAGCATGGGGGACTTCATGTAATTTTGGCTTTCTCTGCGATGAACATCCGTGTGGAAGAACAAGCGTTTGGACGGACAGCGAGACAAGGACGGCTGGGATCTGGCCAACTCATCTGCATAAGTGGAGAGATTTCAGGTCAAGACCTTAGGAAAGTCAGGGAGACTATGCAGAAGGACCAGCTGAACGAGTTTCTTGCTCAAGAACTTCCTCTGCTGAAAGCAAAAGACAATTGTTTCAGAGGATTTTGCAGCTTTCTCAGTAAAACTAGGAAGTTTCTCCGTGAGAGTCATTCAGACGATTCCTACTGGTCTAAATTTCAACGATTTTTTGGAGCGAATCAAGAAAACCTTCCACCGTCTACTCTAGAATTGAATGTAATTCAAGCTATTGAAGAGCGGTGGGCAATGTTTCTGGGAATCCAGCTGGAGGGTCGGAGGATTCCCATCACCGAAGCTTGGGGATACTACAAGTTCTTTGAGTTGAGAATTACCCTGGATCTGAAGAAAGGAAAAGTAATTCGGAGTCCTTTCTATCATATTTGTATTGGGAATGATTTTATGCTAAAAGACGGGAAATGTTTTAATTATGTTGAAAAAGCGATGAGTGCATTTGATGACGCTATCAAAATTGATTCAGACTTTGCAACAGGAGCTCATGCAGGCCAGGGGTTTTGTTACTTGAGAGGTGTGAGGAACTTAATTAAGTCAGACCAGCATAAAGATAATTGCAGAACTAAAGCCATAGCTTGTTTTAACGCTGCTCTATCTCAGGTTCAACAGGAACTTGCAAATATTGCTTCGTCACAAAATCTTGTTCAGGGTGAGTCTGGAATGAATACAAATCTACTTGAACAACTCTCTATGAAGCAGAATGCACTCAATCTCTATTCAAATACACTTGATAAGGCACTTGGAGTGGCGAAAGCATCTTTGCGTGGTGTCCACATTGCCGGAACGATAAAGAGGTCTAATTGTGACAGTCAGGAACAATTTGTTCCTCACATGAGCAAGGGCTTTGATTACACTGATGACACAGTGAGTTCGAGTAAGAAGGTAGTTTTGGAGTTGGCTAAGACATTTGACACATTTTGTTTCGAGTTTAATGATCTAAAACTGACACATGACTCGGGGGAAAAAGACCAAGCGAAGAAAACTATAGATAATTGCAAACAACACTGTAGTTCTGTGGATATAAAATTCAAAGAAAGTACTTCTGGCTTGGATGATCTCTTGCAGATGATAAATTCCGATAAATATGGATACGATTTACCAAAAGCAGCTGCGCTTCAAATGTTTAATAGCTGGGAAAGTAATTTGTCAATCGTGGAAAAGACCAAAAACAAAACTGGAATGGGAAGTTCTTACATTGACATCGAAGTGAATGGAAATAAAACTCAGGTTTACTATGACCTTACTTTCAAAGAAGCTAAGAAAAAGCTGGATGGACTTCAAGACACTGATGTAATTAATCTGCGGTATAAATCAGGGAACTCTGACACATATAAAAAAATGAAAGACGTAAACATAAATTTGCAGATGGTTGAATTGAAGAAACAAGCAGCACTGAAAGCTCTTAATTTGCTGACAAGCAACGGAGAATCTGCAGCTACCGTAGTCAGTCTTAATATTACAAGTTCACTCATGGAAGAGGTGATGAAGAAATTATCTGCTCTTGCTGAATTTAAGTCAAATCAAGTGACTCTATTAAAATGCAATCCAGGTGATGCTTTTTCAGGTTGGACGTCAGTAGTCGTGCCAATGACTGAAGGACATTTGCATAAAAACAATTATGAAAATGGTGAAGTTATTTTCAAGACGTTAACCATATGTGATGCTAAAACTATAATAGAAGGAGCCTGCAGCGATAAAGACATGATTTCTTTGGCAATGCACCAAATTAATCGCAAGCACGGACTATTTAGTTCTGCAAAATTGCTTAAAGAAAACAAAACAATCTTTTCCAAGACGAAGATAACATTCACTGACGTTCAGAAGATAAACTATGGAGAAATAATAAGTTGTTTAAGGAACACATTGGCCCATATGCAATTCTCAGTGGTTCTCAAAGATTTATCAACGTCTTCAGCGCTGATGGCCCTGGAAAAAGCTGACATGGGAATGGGACCAGTACAAGAGTCGAAACAAACTCTTCTAAGCGACAACTTTTCTAACGCGTGGCTTCCAGTGACAGAGTTGTGGGAGTTCCAATTGAGAGGCATTTACATTCTATGCGAGTTCAATGAAAAGTCTCCCGTCCCATGGTTCAGCATCGGTTGTGTTGTTGGCCTTGCAGCAGTTCAACTAGCAATAGGGGCCATTTTAATATACACCGGATTTGGAGCAAGTGTAGGAATGGGACTGATTACAGAAGGAGCTGCAGACTTACTCACAGCTTATCGGGCATATTCCACGAGACAATTTAGTTGGAGCAGTTACGGCGCACAAAAAGCTGTTAGTCTTGTAATAGCAGCCGTCTCTGCTGGGATGGGTAAGCTGAAAGATGCGGCAAAAGGTGTAAAATCAATTGCTGAGAATGTCGCGAGGGAAGCTGGAGAACGCGCATTGACCACTGTACTGGCTGAAGGGGGCAAGACGGCTGCAATTGAGGTGACAAAACGCAACCTCAAATCACTTGTAGTTAAACAAGTTGGTGTAGCTGTAGGAGAAGCTGTGGCAAGAGAAGCACTTAACAACCTCGTGTCCATGGGCAGCCAAGTCATCATGAGTAATTATAAATCTGAAGTCCTTCAAAGCGTAGAAAGCAAAGTGAAAGGACAATTTCTCACTAACAAGGAGCTTCGAAAGTACGTCAGACTTTTCTGGGCATTTGATAGTTTAGCCCAATCAACAAGTTTGGATACAAAAATAAAAGACGCTGTCCGTGAAACTCTTCATCCTCAAAGTGGTAACTTCACGACTCTATGGAATTCTGTGGGCTTACCATTGTTGCAAGGAGTTCTCTCTAGTTCCCAGCAAGTAGGAGGAATTGCCAGTATGAGTTTCAGAGTAGCCGGAATGATAAATGGAATGAAGGAAATGATATTCGCCATCGAAAAGGTGTTGGAAACAATTATTCAAAAGTTGAAAGGGGAAACCCCAACAGAAATAATGCTCATTTTGGTACACCGTCTCAAAGTAGCCCCAAAAGAGGCTCACTGCATGGACGTGTCTGTAGAGTTGACACAAATTGAAGACAACAAGCAGGAAATCTTTCACTTTACTCCCAGAGAAAGCCCGCAAAAAGTTTCCGAGTATTTCTCGAAATTAAACTCAACTCAAAAAGAGTTTGAAGTGGAAAAGTTGAACACACTCTTAAAATGGATAAGTGATACACTGAGTGAACATATACTGAAAGTAGCTGATTCTCAATTGAGAGCTCCTGTAACAACATTCTTGACAAGTAAAGCCGTATCACAGGTTTCAAATTTTATCCAAAGTAACTACATAGTTAGTTTTAAGCATAATACAGAGGAGCTGAAAGACAAAAAAGGTGTCACAGTTGCCCAACAGATAAATGCTCAAGCTAAAAACTACATGATCGAGTATCAACAATTGTCAATCAGCAGACATATAGCTGATGCAAAAGACGATCCAAAAGCTCAAGATGTTTCTGCAGAAGTCAAAGAAAAAATCCTGAAAACTTTGGATGGAGCTCCTGCCGGAATAAACGAAATGTCAACTTTGGCGAAGCTGCAAGGGATGCAGCTTGTAATACTAACAGATTCAAATAGCCTTTCAAAAGGAGAAAACGACTCGGGAGATCAAATAGTCGTGTTGTACACACCTGGAACAAAAGAAACGCATGGAGTGGGTCATTTTGATCTCGTGGATTCATCTACGGGGCAAATTATCCCTATTGAGAATACTAATATGGATTGTGGGTATGAGATATTCTCTTATTTAAATCCTGGCTCAAGCCCTGCAGAAATGAGGCTCAAAGTAGCTTCATTTATGGCAGCGCATCCCAAAACTGTAGACAGTGTGATTAACGACGAAGCTTGGATTCAGCAAAGGTTCCCTGAAGATGCTAATAAATATTTATTAGTTGGTGGGGTTGATCAAAGAAGAAGCCTTCGGAGAGGATTGACGGGAGCTGACGACGCTGGATCTAGTGCAGAAATGTCCTTCGAAGATACAGATGAAAATCAACCTGAGCGACAACTGACAACAAGTGAAATTGAAGCAGAGGTAAAAAAGAAAATTCGTGAAACAAGGAAGTACGAGGCAGTGGGCAAAGATGGTAAACCTTTTGAATTTGAGCTGACAACAAAGTGCAAATCCTTCTATTCTCCGGGACCTAAGAGAGAAAAAAATGAGTCCATAGATGCCTTAAGCGACTTGAGAGTTGGGGTTGATGAGCTTGGAGAGGCGGAAACGGGAATTAAATACAATGCTCGCTGGATGCATATTGACAACTCTAAATTAGGAGGGTCAAAAGAGCAGGACAATTTGGCTATAGGGAGTGCTAGTATGAATTCCTTGCATAGTAAAGTAGTGGAGGAGCCGTTGAAAAGGGCACTAGGAAGTATGGATGAAAACGATGGTCAAATAAGAGTAACAACAACTATAGTATATCCCAAAAGCAATGATAAAAGGCTTCGTGTTCTGGAATCACTGGAAATTAAAATAACTGCAAAAACACCTAAAGGTCAAGCAGCTTTGCTTCAAGAATACGAAGAAATCAATAAAAAAAAGGAGCGTGTTTCGATAATCGATGTTAATGAAAACGGCCGCAAGGATATCGTAATAAAACTAGTTCAGGCTCCGTCTGCTAAAAAAGCTGAAGCTATACTCTCTTCGGATACTACGGGCTTTGCTTCATCCAGTGCGAGTGACTTTCCCACTGACACAACTTTGTCTAGTGATAATGACTTTCCCACTGACACAACTTTGTCTAGTGATAATGACTTTCACAATGACACAACTTTGTCTAGTTATAGTGAATTTCACAATGACACAACTTTGTCTAGTGATAGTGGCATTCCCAATAATACAAATGTGGAAGAGTAGTATAGAAGTTGCTAGTACTCAATGCTCAAGCAAGAAGAGTAGATGGTATAAAAGTTATAACATAGTAACAAACTTTGTCTCATATTCTTTACCTGATAATATTTTGTGCAGCTTCAAACAATTACGAGATGATACACGAGAGTCAACTTAATGAGAACTATTATTTAATATATTAAAATACAGGAGAGTGATACAAATCCTGGAATTTTGTTGGATACACTGGAACTAACTATGGTTTGTTATTTATAATATTAACGCGTGTAAGATTATATAATTATAATTACTAAGGTGGTTTGTATATGTGTATTTCAATTTAAGGAAACAAATTGAAAGGTCCACTAGTTTCAGCTGCTAAAGATATGGTGGGACGGATTGTTATTTCTTCACGCTCTTAAGAACAAGAACTTGCAAGCAGCATGGCAAATCAAATGTCAATATTAAATGTTACCACAGTTTCATTCGCATGAGAAGTAAAGATTCTAATTAAGTCCAATTTCTGAATTAAAATGAGCATAAAAACAAACTTTCAAATCATCAATCAACCTACTTTTCTGTGGAATCTAATTATTCTACTCTGTTTTTACATGTATATACAATTTTCGAATTTTCTTTTTTATAATCAAAAGATGAAATAGTTATTTGCATTTGACATTTTTAAATGTAAACCAATTTGTACAACACGGCGTCTCACTAATTATCATCACCACCTTACAATTAGTTAATTGTACCACACTTAAAGACAGTAATTCAACATGACAAAACAGCGGAAGTTATCCTGATGAGTCGCTGTTGAGCATTGCATTAAACATTTGTGAAGGTCTCCTAGGAATAGTGTTTTCCTGTCTGCTCGAGGGAAGTCTGAGAGAATCGATAAAAGACGATCAACAGGACGGCTTTCTTAATAACCATACCGTCCCCATACTCCAGTATATCCTGGTAGGCGGTTATGAATTTTCACATTAAGCTGAATGTGAAGAAGAACAAAAACACATTATAACTATCAATGGGCTAAGGGGGACAGTAAATTGTAAGTTGTGATTAAGGGCGACAGTCACTTAGAAATTACAAAATTTCGAAACCTATATTCAAAATCGATTAAAACATAGGTCCTTTTCAAAAACCTACTTCTCAGTCAGTTTGTGGCACAGGAAGCTCATTTTTCATTTTTACAGAGCCTATTATTTAAAGTGGCACGTTGGCGGATATTTCAGCAGTGGAGTACGCGTTGGGTAGGAATGCATTGACTGTGTTTTAAGCTAGTCACTTTGTAATTTTAGTTAAATTATGTTTTGAAATCTTTGAAATGTCGCACCTATGTAGTGGTACCTATGAAATTTCGTGCACCCGTTTTAAGTGTAGTTGTTCTAGTGCTGGAGAATTGTAGGAATTATCTTCCAAAGATTATAAATAAAATAAAGACGGATTTATAAAACGCAAAAGAGTTGGTTTTATTACTGTTTGTCTCTGAGTAGGGTATTTAGTTTTAATGTTGAGCTCATGGAAAAACTGAGATTGAGTCTTATGACCACAAGTTATCGTTTTAACGTCTGGAGAATTGATTCGAATGAAAGATTCCCTAAGAAATAAATGAGGGAAGGAATTGTACTCATGCGTTTCGCCAATGTCAGATTTGTTCACGGTAATGTAGTTTCCATTGGCCTATTTGAAGAACCAGGTCACGTCACCTGGATAATTTCCATTGAGGTCCCCTTCACATCTGAATAGATTAAAGTCTCCAGGAAGAACGAGTCGTTGTTCTTGTGAGTCTCCAGTTACCTCCAATGAAGCAGACTTATCTTCAGACAGCACAGAGCTTATCAAAAGTAGTAGTAAGGCTCCCAGGAGAAGAGGTTTTATCATTGTAAAAGCAGAAAAGATTTCCATACTTGAGTCAAGAAGGCTTTCACCAGTGAATGCTGGAAGGAAAAGAACTGTTGCGGAATTGTTCTAGTTGTCTAGTTTTGATATCCAGTGGAAGTTTCGGAAGTTATACAGAATTTCACAAGATTATTTTTGTATGTGGTGACAGTAATTTGTGTCACAGGAAGTAATTAGAGCAGGAACAATTCCCAGCACAAGTCTATGTGTAATTAGTTTCCATTAGTTGCTTAACAATCTTATGTAACTCTCAAGTTTCCATTTATCCTTGTTCTGCGTAGTTACTGGTCATAAGGATCTTTTGGAAATTCCAACATTAGAAACTTTTGTCCAAAAACTTTTAGATGCAGAACAAAATTACTAGAATTAAATGGATTGTCGTAGTTTATTGGAAACAAAGTCTTTATTGTACGGAAACTGACAATAATGACTCTCTTCTATATTGCATTAGATATATTCTATATTTGATTGTACACTTTACGCGTAGTTTCATATTTCATGATTATCATGATGTATTGCAAAAAATAATTTACATATTACATGTATGCAGTTTCTTGGAATTACAGGAAAGCTGCTATATGAATAGAATATGCATCGCAGTGAATGTATTTTTTTGTTCGATTCCTATGAATACAAGCGGCGATATCAACGAGTAATATTATCATGGTCTTTTCCATGGAATCCATTTCTTCATTGTAGTTCTCCAGAAGGATATTTCCCAAGTATTGAATGTCTCCGAAGAGACAATCAAGTTTTCATCATAATAAATAGACTCAAACAATTCACTTACAGTCAATTTTATGAAGGCAGAGTAAGGAACATTTTGAAGAAGTAGATTGTTCAGATTCTTTGCTGAACTCAGACGCAACTCAGAACAACAAGGTTTTAAATGAGTATCTTCAAATTTTACAATTGTTTGTCACATGGAATATCATTTAATTACGGTGCATTCATATCCGTGACCTAACATAAATGCTTCAGAGGTTTTAAACCAATTACGCTTCTTATCGTACTTTAAAATCTCATAAAAGTTTAAATTCTATCGTTGGCTTCTTTTGCCCCGAGACCTGCACACAAGTTTGTAATTACTTCGCGGGAAAAAAAGTAAACAAAGACTCAGGCTGTTTCACACAAACACTCACGTGAACTGGTAACAATAAACTAAGGTTATTTCATCATATTTCAATTAGGAGGTTTTAATTAATCAGACGAAAGTCACAAAGGCAAAGAACCGCCGTCGTTTGTTAAACATGTCTAGTTGTGAAATGTGCGGCAGTAAGAAACCTCGTCCACTTGTTCCACTTCGAAATTTGACTCAAGACGAGTTGGAAGTCTTGGACCTCCTCTTTACTTCAGATCCTGATTTATCTTTGACTTGGGAGGAGATTCCACCCTCCTCCGTCTTCTGCTCTGGTTGTGTCAATCTACTTCGGCAAATGAAGGCACTGAACGATAAATTAAAAGTCTTGTCTACTCAAATGGACGACGTTGTTTTAAAAGTCAAGTCAAACTACGAAGCAAAGTTGGAGAAGAATAATACACCACTAGTTGATCTTTCCGATAATGAAGACTCTAAAAATGTGATTGATCTCACGTAACGGCTTCATTAATTAATTCATGAATTGATTAATTACTTAAGTAAAAATTAACGCTTACAAGTCGTTTTAACTATTGAATGAGTCGATTATATTTACCGCAGGTTATCCAGTGGCAGTGATGAAGATTATCGTAACAGCGAATGTTCTTCCTCTGATGACTCGTCAGACGACGATCCTGACTTCTCCTATTCCAACTTTAACAATAGAAAAGCTTCCCCCAAGTCTCAGCAGAAGCCTTCCGGCTTGCAATGTCGTTTCTGCAGCTTCTCTAGCACGAGCAATAATGAGGTGGATCTCTTGGGCATTCGGCAACATGAAAGGAAAGAACACGCCCAGAAATTCATTCGTATCTGTAAAACATGCCATTCCACGTTTGTGGATCTAAAAGAAGTTCGCACTTGCCAAGAAAGTCACCGATCCACCGGAGAAGCCAATGGTTTTATGTGCTTCGTATGTGATACCAGGTATGCATTCTTTAATAATTAAGACGCTAAAGATTTTTATCAGAAATGGAATTTTCCTGAATACAAAAATTGTTTGAATTTGAATGAAGGTTCAAGGATGGGTCATCGCTTCTAGAACACCTGCAAATCAAACA
>Ga0194135_10000606_pt1 | contig 21171 bp, 15 predicted proteins | sample LitLau_LLRF_2013_FD_134024 | JGI IMG/M metagenome (GOLD analysis project Ga0194135, IMG submission 134024) | Freshwater sediment microbial communities in response to fracking from North America - Little Laurel Run_MetaG_LLRF_2013 (version 2) | ecosystem: Environmental > Aquatic > Freshwater >...
GCAAGATTTATATATATAAGCTTTAGGATAATTCATACCGAGTCGGACGAGGAAATACCATATGTGTGGTTACACGGGTATGCTGCACGCACAGAAGGGTCCTTAAGGGTCCTTTGATTGTTTGAAATTTGAAATACAGAGAGAGGATTCAATCTTGCTGCCAATTGCCAAACAAATGGCTCACAATTTTTATTGACATTGACAGTTTCACTGTCTGTGTGGCGCTTACGTGTTGCGCTCGATGAGAGCGGAGATGCGCGGGTTTGAGACTAGAGATCCCTCCGGTCCCACTATAATCTCGACATCCCGATTTTATTTCCGATCACATATTTCTAATTATTCTGATTCTGAATTTTAAATTTCAGTGGTGAGTCTGGAGCTGGCAAAACAGAGAATACGAAGAAAGTCATCGCCTACTTTGCCGTTGTGGGAGCTACGGGAAAGAAAGACGACTCGAAAAAAGTAATCTTATGTCAACAATTTATTAAAAAGTTACTTAATCTTAATTACAATCAATCAGTAGCTCACTGATCCAAATTCGTGGAATAACTTTGTGTAGGGTTCATTGGAGGACCAAATTGTGCAGACGAATCCTGTTCTGGAAGCTTTTGGTAATGCCAAGACCGTACGAAACGATAACTCCTCCAGATTCGTAAGTCGAATGAAATTATCATTATTAATCAATTATGGTATTATTGCAGCAACAATTAAAACCGTTTGACCTATTTTGAGATTAATATAAAACTATTTGTTATGAATTGCAAAAGGGAAAGTTCATTCGAATTCACTTTGGAGGCAGTGGAAAATTGGCTGGAGCAGATATTGAAACATGTAATTACGACTTTATCATTGAAGACCAGCGAGACATCTTTGAAATCGCAATTTTAAATGCTTATGCGTTTTTTAAATCTAGATTTGCTTGAAAAAGCCAGAGTCATTTCTCAGCAGCCATTGGAACGATCTTATCACATTTTCTATCAGTTGATGTCCGGTGCAGTTAAAACTTTGAAAGGTATAGAGAGATGAAACAAAACTAAGAATTCAGTTATACTATACACGAAAGCACGCATCTTCACAGTACAATTTTACTTAATTTCCCATCACGTTGAAACTCTCAATCTAGACTTAGGAGTTACAAATGTTTTGTTTTAGTGTTACTTTGCACACAAGCTGACAATTTTTAATTTTTGATGCCCCAATATCCTTCAGAGAATTGTCTGCTGAGCAACAACATTCAAGAATATCACTACGTTTCTCAAGGGAAAACTACCATTCCAAATGTTGATGATGGGGAAGAATTGAGGTTAACTGATGTGAGTTTTCTCACTCAAAAAATTCGAGTTTGATGTTTTGTCCCCTTTAATAGATTTTTGGAGTATTTACTTGAGTGTATTTTCCCCTGGATTTTTCATATGACCGAGAAATGTGTCTGTCCGTATTTAGAAAAAATATCTTGCATGTGAACTTTTTGAAACCTTTCTTTTATACTTAATGAAGGTCAGTAGAAACACAGAAGTTTTAAAAGTAGTTAGACTAACAGGACTGAGTACAATCCTGTGTACACATAAAAGTTTTGATTTTGAGTTGACCAGACCCTATATTACATTATTACCATTACCCATTTAATGGTGAAAAATGAGACTTAACGAAAGAGTCAGAATTATGTCCTTGTAATTAATTTTTTGTCACATAATATCATAGTCTAATCAAGGGAAACAAGAAATGTATTTCTTGTGACAGTTCACCTCCTAGCATAATAATATCTTTTGTATATCCTCTGTGATAATGAACAGAGAGAGACATGTCTATGATACAAAGTAAAGTGTTGTCGTAAAGTCCTCCTAATAATGTTTGAGCTAAAACGGTTTGGTTCCCTGGAATTTTGCATCGCTTTTATAGGTATGTGCGAGTTGAGCAACAACATCCTCGATTACCATTTCGTGTCGCAAGGAAAAACCACGATTGCTGGTGTTGACGATGCCGAAGAAATGCAAGCGACTGACGTGAGTTACGTAGCGAAGTAGAAGTGACGCTGCTTGCTCTGCTTGAAAGACTAAATGTTGTGTTTATTTTCTTTATTATATTTAAAGAGCTCTGCTGCTCGCTGCATATTAGCACCTATCAGCTCATTAACTTTTAATTTATTAAAAGGAGTTAACATGTTGTGGTTTATGTTGATTGAAGGAAGCTTTTGACATCTTGGGATTCACCCAACTTGAAAAAGACAACGTCTACAAGGTCACTGCAGCTGTGATGCATATGGGGGAGTTGAAGTTCAAGCAGAGAGGTCGAGAAGAACAAGCTGAAGCTGATGGAAGTGCGGTGAGTTTACATCACACTGTCATCTCATTATGTCAATTAGACAAGCGTTAGAAACTATTGGAAGTTTATGTTTTTTTATGCAGGAGGGAGAAAGAGTAGGAAAATTACTTGGAATTGAAGGGCCTGAACTGTACAAGAACATTTTGAAACCAAGAATTAAAGTTGGTAATGAGTTTGTAACGCAAGGAAGGAATATGGTTCAGGTAATATAATCGAATTCAGCAATTCAAGAGACTATGAGACTATGAGACTATGAGGAAATAAATAAATAACCATTTATATTCCAACAGTGTAACTATTCTGTCGGTGCCTTAGCCAAAGCCACGTACGATCGGTTGTTTAAGTATTTAGTTAAAAAGTGTAATGAGACACTAGATACTAAACAAAAGCGAGTAACATTCATAGGAGTACTTGACATCGCTGGCTTTGAGATATTCGACGTAAGTTGTAATTTTTAACGTGACATATCTATTGAAACTAATCATTTTTCATCAGTTACAAAAACAATGATCCTGAGTAGATTGATTTTAGACGACGCATCAAGATTTCGAATTCCTTATTATATACTTTCAGTTTAATGGTTTTGAGCAACTGTGTATCAATTTCACAAACGAGAAATTGCAGCAGTTTTTCAATCATCATATGTTTGTTCTTGAACAAGAAGAGTACAAAAGGGAAGGAATCGAATGGGTGTTCATGGATTTTGGTATGGATTTGCAATCTTGCATCGATCTCATGGAGAAGGTATTTTTCATGCAAAATGAAATATGCCTCCATGCGGAACACCTTATCTCTTCTGTCTGTGTTATTTATCCTCATAAAAGACTGAGGCATTCAATAATTAATTTTCTAAAGCTATTATGTTTAAACTACTTAGCTGTCAGACAAACAAAACCACCCAGGTGTTTTGTCTATTTTTATTCTATTTGAATTAGAGTGTGTAATTTTATTACCATTTTGTACGGTAATTGACTTTCATAATTCAATGGATTTGTGACAATAGCACCCCCATAAGCAAATACAGCAAATACGGATCATTTTTACTGTCAACAACCGAAAAAATGGCACAGTTCGGTTTTGTAACACAGATTGTTTAAAGTTTTGTTTTTAGCGTGTGTGGTTTGTTTTTCCTTTTTTGTAGTTTAATGGGTTTGAGCAATTGTGCATCAACTTCACGAATGAAAAACTACAACAGTTTTTCAACCATCACATGTTTGTGCTGGAACAAGAAGAGTACAAACGTGAGGGAATCGAATGGACTTTTATCGATTTCGGAATGGATTTGCAATCCTGTATTGACCTCATTGAGAAGGTACATATGTATTATATACTCAATACTACACTCACGTAATATGTGTGTATCGCAGGCTATGTTTCTATTGTATGAGTTCTGCTCAGGAACAAATTAACGATGTACGGAAATAGAAATAAGACTAAGACTTCTGGTTCATATAATGCTTAAGTAATAATGGTGATGATATGGTAGAGTGGCTGCTATTGTCTTTTTATTGTGTTCCGTTCCATTTATACTTTGGGGAAAGCAGCAAAGCGAGATTCCCTTTTGAGCTGAATTAATCGCTTTTTCCTTCTCACTTCTCCCTGCTCCTTGTGTTCCATGGATGGCTTGCACACAGTTTATTGAATGATGTGAATTGTGTGAGATTCGTCCTAATTTTTTATCGAATATTTCTAGCCCATGGGAATTATGTCCATCCTCGAAGAAGAATCTATGTTTCCCAAAGCTACTGATCAAACTTTCCTCGAAAAGCTGAGGAACAATCATCTTGGAAAATCGCAGAACTTTATTAAGCCTAAACCACCAAAGCCTGGTCAGGTCGAGTCTCACTTTGCCATCGTTCATTATGCCGGAACGGTAAGGATTAATTTGAGATAAAGGAATTTGTTATTAAATGCAATGAAGAAAGGGAAGATTCCTGGATGCCTGAGATTCATTTTGACATTGATGTATGAAACGGGGCTTCCTTGTTGATTCTAAAAGGTACCGTACAACTTATCTGGATGGCTGGAAAAGAACAAAGACCCTTTGAACGACACCGTAGTAGATCAATTTAAGAAAGGAGCTAATGAACTGATGCATGATGTCTGGATTGATCATCCAGGACAATCTGGACCTGCTGCTGAAGCTGCCACTGGCAAAGGTTTCCAATCTGCCACTCTGTCTCTGTCATTAAATATTATTTGAGCACATTGGTATTGATTTAGTGTGAATTCATAGGTGCCAAAAGAACTAAAGGCTCTGCTTTCCAGACAGTTTCGGCTTTGTACAGGGTATGTTGCACAGATAGTACTTGTCTAATAACGAATGTTTATTAATAAGACATGAACATTATTAACAGGAGCAACTGAATAACCTCATGACTACTCTGAAAGCCACCTCTCCACATTTCATCCGTTGTATTATCCCTAATGAAGTGAAGACTCCTGGTGAGTAATTAATTAATATGACTTTGATTAAGAAACTTGAGAGACATATGAAGGTTTGTGTTACATGAAATTAATTATCTAATTCTGTCACTTGTACAGGTCTGATTGACTCGCACTTGGTTATGCATCAGCTAACATGTAACGGTGTGCTGGAAGGTATTCGTATTTGCCGTAAAGGATTCCCCAACAGAATGCTCTACCCAGATTTCAAGCATCGGTAAGGCCCAGCTATAGCAATTTCTTATATATACTTGAACCTAAGTCCATTCCGTGTGACATCATAGGTTTATTAAGTCTAGAACTTTTCATACGACTGATCTGATCACTAATGACAGCAGTAAGAAGGAACCCCACACATGGATCATATTTTAGCGTAGATTTATCCTCACCTTCGACTTCCGTGAATGTACAAGTGTCACATTGATCATAGAACGTAGTAATGCTGTCCCACCCACGCCATACTTAGAGTAAAAAGTTGATAAAATCCAGTATTTTTAGAAATGATCATTTCCACACTCCCTAAATTTAGAACACGCTTGAAAGATACTGTTCTGTTTCCGTAAGGCTACAGCTTTCCTTTCAGACTGTTTGACTCATCATTCGTGTGCACTCAGACTTGAGAGATATTATGACCATTTTTGTTTAAATTCCCATCTGTCTACAAGACTACTTTAAGTATACTTTTAGTACTATTAGTCGTGTCATTACTTTCATTCAAGGATGCTCACCTTCGATTTCTGTTTTGCAAAGATATTTAGTCTTAGCTCCTGCAGAAATGCTCGCTGAAAAAGAAGACAAGAGAATGGCTCAAGTTTGTCTGGACTCAATTCCATTGGAAGCAGATAAATATCGACTTGGTCACACGAAGGCATGTTATAAAAACAGGACAAAATGATCTTGCTACTGAAGTCTTAGACTCTTAGATGATGAAATCGTCTGAGAGTTTCAAATTTAAATTAGCATTTAGTCTGTGTGTTCTGGACTTTGGAAAGAGTTTCTTAAGATTTTTTAATTCTCTAGTATTATAACAAAATCATAATGCAGATTATCATTAAGACAATTTTTTACAATTATTTGTCCTAGATTTTTTGTTAAATGCTACTGGTTTTGGTTTCTTCTTGGCTTTAAATCTTTCATGATTCAATTATGTCAATCGTTACGAGCTGTACGATTTCTTTTGATTTGTTATTCCTACTTAGAATAACATGCATTTTTTGTTACTGTACTTTTTAGTGAAATTCTCAGATTTCGCGTATTTTCCCAAAGAAGCAGCAAAGTTGAAACTTGTTTTTGAATTCTTTGGGGTACACTTTTACAAATAGACTTCACTAAAATATATCATTTTAATGTAGAAAGCGTGTGTATACGACATATTATTATGATGCCGAAAGCTCTTGTTGTGCAATACTTATGAACAAGCATAATTAATTAGATTTCATATCATTTTTTCCCAGAGTTCTAACTTCATTTTGTATAGAAAATCTGATTTGTTTTAGATTAGGAGCAACATATATCTCATATTCTATGGGAAGTCTTTTTTTTTCTGTAGCTAATTACTATATGCTTCCTAGAACTGTGTCTGACATTATTGATCTCACTCAAGGTACAAAATCTTAGCCCCTACTGCCTGTGCTAAGACTGATGATGAGAAGAAGTGTGCCGCTATCATTTTGGAGTCTGTAGATCTCGACCAAGATCAGTACCGATTGGGCCATACTAAGGCAAAACCAATCTTCTAATAAGCTTGTTTTGAAACCGTTTTAACTAGATTTGTTGTCCATTAACACATGCACCGCTTTCGTCCCTGCACTAAACGTGAAATAAGTAGAATGCTGAAGTGTATTTTTGGAAAGTCTATGAATAAGTGAAATACCGCAGTGAATAACGAACAACATTAATTACGGCTTAACTTTTAATTGGCTTTTTAAACAAGCTTACACGTATTGCAACTCAAAAGAGCTTGTTACAGTTGCAAAAAACTCACTTGCAACTTATGTAAAATATAATAAGCTTACACTCATTAGTTTTTGGCATGAACATTACAGTGTAACTTAACGTTAATCTGTAAAGCAATTTTGTGGTTTCCTTTCATCTTTGTATAATATGAAAAATACGTACTTATCTGCAAGACTGTGAGTAAAGAAGTATTACATATAAAATTCGGTTTCTTCAACATCTCAAGATCCGATGTATTTTGTGACTAACTCTTGTGCACACTTGAAGGTAGTAAATCATGATCTGAGTTTTAAATGGAAGCGTAACAAACAGTGTGTGTGTCGTGAGATTGTGTTATCCCTTCTTCTAACTTTAATGTGGTCCCAGTCTCTGAATTTAATTACACACACAGTAATGGATGGCATTTCCAGGTGTTTTTCCGAGCTGGGGTTTTGGGTCAACTTGAAGAGATCCGAGATGAAAGGTTGGCTAAAATTATCACATGGATGCAATCAAGCATCCGAGGATACATATCCAAGAAGCAGTACAAAAGATTTAGAGATCAGAGGTAAGTAGCTTGTTGAACTTTTGATCCATGCTATATAATCAAATGAAGTTCGTTTTCTATGGAAAGAGGATTTCTTTGCATCATAAAACTTTATCGAAAATGTTAGGGATGGGAGATTGTGTTTCCTGAAGTTTGTATTTGAAAAGTATAGGTGGATTAGTTTTAGCATTTTTGTTTACTCGATACTTATTGAAATTCGTGAAGTTTCCAGTCTCATATGAACTTAAAATATAAGAAACAAAATGTCAGTTGTTGAATAAAAACTGTCAGTTTTGACTTAGAAAAGTAGGACGAATAGAGGAAAGACGAAACATGTCGAATGATAAGAATGTTTATCTTTCGAATTCTTCTTTTGTAACTTTTTCGGAGGCAAAAACAACTTTGTGTTGCTTATATGGAAAACTTTTCTTGTTGATATTAATAATGTATGGAATTGCGCGTGTATAAATTATATTTATGGATTTTATGAATAAATTTTCCTTTCAGGATTGCTTTGCAAGTTGTTCAAAGAACTCTTCGGCGTTACATGAATCTTCGAACATGGCCGTGGTATCGATTGTGGCAGAAGATCAAACCTTTGCTGAATGTGACTCGTGTGGAAGATGACATCAAGGTAAATTAATTATGCTGATTTGTGGAAATTTTCGTTTTCTTCAACATCCGTATGTAATAATTTAGGTTGATTGCAGGAGAAAGTTTTATTAACAAAGGCTATATTATTTACTTACAAATGAGTTTCTTCATTCATAACTTATCTTTAATGAGTTCCATTCATCATCATGTAGTAGATTGTCATGTATGAGTATTTTTAAAACTTCTTCATGTAGGCTCATAGACAAGTAAGGAAAGCCAACGGTATTTTTTACTGATTCGAGGAATTTAAATGCTTACACCTGTCGTGTGTGCTTTGCTCTCAATTCCTATTTTTCGGATGAAACGACTTAACGGTTCAGTTTGAGTACAAGGAGATATTTCTTTATACTCTGTATAGACGCGCAAGTCTGCATAGAACTTTACGAGCTTATGATTTAGTTGATATCTTCGAAGGGTATGGTTTGATAGTGTGAGTCAGTGCCAAATGTACCATCACACTTAAGGTATGCGTAGAAAAACGGTGTAGAAATTGCGAAGGCCGTTTAAGATCAGTTTGTATCAAATGAATATGTACGTGTAGATGTGTTTACCTCGATGAGGGATGAAGTATCGACTTTTTAAGTTGCTCTAAAAACTCCGTTCCGGAAAAAAAGATTCATGTTAAAGGCCAGGACGGATGTGTATATATTTGGGGAGAGTGCCACTTGCATGTGGTAATTCCAGTGATATCTTTAACTTTCGACAGATTTTTAGTTTAGAGTTTTAAAACCAACACCACAAGCAGGAGCAGTCAGGAGTTGTTGGTTCCATGCATTTTCTAGTATGATTATGAAATAAATGTTTTGCTAACAGATACTATAAGTTCACTAAAGGACATATGTCTGTGGTATGAGTACCGTTGGCTGCTGCGGTACATCTGCTAAATCGTCTGTATTCACGTAGGAAAGAACATGACAGGATGAATATAATCTTGTATGTGATATGAATGATAGTGAAAGAGTATGGAGAGTGATAAATTTCAACGATATTTTCGAAATGAGGTACACGCTTACTCTTATAAATATACTTTTACTTGCGAAGACATTCGTGATCCTGTGTATAATCCTAAAATGTTCGAAAGCAGAAAGTAAAGATATTTACCCGTCACCATTGGAAGACACGTAGGATCGTGGAAATGATATAAGAGATATGTATGTATAAACGAAGGAGGGGAAGAAACGAAGAAAGGGTGGGTAGTAAGTGTAGTTGTGGCCTAAAGATAAGCACAGGGAACTTTGTAGCTCTAATAAATAGTAAACTGAAGAAATCAGTGTCAGTTAGGACTGTGGTTCCTTCCACACGGATGCGTGATTTGCTTTCTCCTTACGAAAGAGAGATTAGCGTGTTCCTGATTCTTCCGACACTTATCCCAGATTTATTGTTGAGTGTTGCTTCAATACCTGTAATAAAATTTCGTCTCTAATTCCAAAGCCATTTGATTACATTAAAGTAGAAATAATTCTGGTGCTACTGCTGTGATATTTTGTTAAGTGACTCGATTTAAGGATTCCGATTAATTTTTAAGTAAAGGCGTGAATTGTATATGATGGGGGAAGATTTCGAGAGGCCTACAGGGCCTCCAAGTGCGGACCTTTTTGAGAGACAAATTGTTTATAAACAGAAACTCGAGGAAAGGGCTCAGAAGGCTGAGGAGAAGTTAGCCGTTGAAGAGAAATTGCGAAAGGATATCGAACAGAAGCAATTGAAAACGCTTCAAGAGAAAAATGACCTTGTCGCTCAGCTTGAAATGGAAAAGGGATCCTTGGGGGAGTTCTCTGATAAGCTGCATAAAGTCACTTCCCAGAAAAATGAGCTGGAACATCAACTGCAAGTAAGTAAAATTCCATTTTATGTTGATATTTTAAAAGTATGCAAGGCTGTCTGCTTCGGTAGATACGGGTCGGGGCTGTAAAATTGCAGCAATAGCCTTTCAATTTTCAATATTTTGTACAAGAGTCTGACAGATATTTTGAATATTTTCCAGAGATATTGCATAAATACCTATGCGTGTTTTATTAGTTTTATTATATCAGATCCCGTTGAATGTTGAAGGAGTTACGAGTTAAAAGATTTGGGTAACATGGCTATATATGTCTGAGTCACTCTTGTGCAATATGTGATGCGCGCGTGGGTGGAAGTTAATGATGTAAAGCCAAATCCGGGTAAAATGTCAGTTTCCATTTAAAGTCTTAGGAATCGTAAAGAAAATATCTGCTCGTTTAATATGAATGTAGAAGAAAGTGAAAATATTGTTTTTGTATGTAATCCTTATATTTTATTTACGAGGCCCATACGTTGAAATATTTGCAGACATAATGTACAGGGATTCCAACTTATAGCCAACGTCATTATTTAAAGAGCTTTTAAATGCGATGAAGGATATTGCGAGCCATGGAAGTTGAGTAGGTAATATAGGCACTCGTGAATGACTAAATACTTGCTGCCCAAACTTATCTAGTTTGCTGATGAATGAAAGGCTTTGATGCCAAAATACACCGTTAATCGTCAGCCAACACTTGTGCTTGTCATGTCATTAGTGTGTAACATTTGATGTAGGGAATGACTTGAAGAACTGCATCTGATAGTTATATGCAGCTGAACTAAACTAAATGTCAGTTCCTGAAACTAAACCATACTAAATTTTCAGGATACCCACGAACGATTGCAACAGGAAGAGGAAGCTCGTCAACAGTTGTACCAACAAAAAAAGAAACTTGAACAGGAACTTAGTGGCTTGAAGAAAGAAATCGATGACTTGGAATTGGCGATTAGTAAAGCTGATGGAGATAAGTCAACGAAGGATCACCAAATTCGAAACCTCAATGATGAGATTACGCACCAAGATGAGCTGATAAATAAGCTCAACAAAGAGAAAAAGCAGATGCAAGAAGTTAACCAGAAAACTGCTGAAGACCTTCAGGTATTTTAATGAATTAATATTATGACGATTTTCTATCTTTGATTGGTTATACAGAGCCTTTAAAATAAATTGGGTACATATTTTGGTAGGCTGCGGAAGACAAAGTGAATCATCTGAACAAGGTGAAAGCAAAATTGGAGCAAACACTTGATGAACTGGAAGATACGTTGGAACGAGAGAAGAAGCTGCGAGGGGACGTGGAAAAAGGAAAGCGGAAGGTGGAAGGAGACCTGAAACTGACCCAGGAAGCTGTTACTGATCTCGAACGAAATAAAAAAGAACTCGAACAAACCATCCAACGAAAAGATAAAGAGTTATCATCCCTTTCGGCCAAACTTGAAGATGAGCAGTCACTTGTTGCAAAACTGCAGAAACAAATTAAGGAGTTACAGGTACAATTTAAAGACTAAACTGAAAAAAAACTCGAAGAACTAATTATTCTGTATTTTTTCAATCAGGGTCGCATTGAGGAAATCGAAGAGGAACTAGAAGCCGAGAGACAAGCTCGTGCCAAGGCTGAGAAGCAGAGGTCTGATCTTGCAAGAGAACTGGAAGAATTAGTAGAACGTCTTGAAGAAGCTGGAGGAGCCACAGCAGCCCAAATTGAATTGAATAAGAAACGAGAATCAGAACTTTCTAAACTGCGCCGAGAAGTTGAAGAAGGTAACATTCAGCATGAAGCAGCAATGGCGAACATTAGGAAAAAACACAACGACGCAGTTGCAGAAATGGCTGAGCAATTGGACACTCTTAACAAGTTGAAAGCAAAGGCTGAGAAAGATCGACAGCAAATGTCAAGCGAATTAAACGATGTCCGAGCAGCGATGGACCATCTTGCAAATGAGAAATCTGGACTTGAAAAACTCACAAAGAATCTTCAGCAGACTTTGAGTGAGATTCAAGGCAAATATGAAGACGCTGCACGAACTGCAGGAGATTTGGAGAACAGCAAGAAGAAGCTGGCTGTTGAGAATAGCGATCTTGCTCGTCAGTTGGAAGATGCTGAATCTCAAATAAGTCAGTTGAACAAATTGAAAGTCTCTCTTTCGACTCAACTTGAAGATACCAAGAGATTAGCTGATGAAGAATCTCGTGAGCGAGCAACGTTGTTGGGTAAATTTAGAAATGTGGAACATGACTTGGACGGGCTTAGGGAACAACTCGATGAAGAAGTTGAAGGAAAGGCTGATTTACATCGTCAACTTTCAAAAGCAAATGCTGAAGCGCAACTCTGGAGGGCCAAGTATGAATCTGAGGGTGTTGCTAAAGCTGAGGAACTTGAAGAATCCAAGTGAGTTCTAATTTATATTTATGAATGGTCTCCTTAAATTTAAAGTAATGAATGACTTTGTCAAATTAAGGCGAAAACTTCAAGCTCGCTTGGCAGAAGCCGAGGAGACAATCGAATCCCTAAACCAGAAAGTTGTAGCTTTGGAGAAGACGAAGCAGAGATTATCCACTGAGTTGGAAGATATGCAACTTGAGGTAGAAAGGGCAACAGCTCTTGCCGCTCAGATGGAGAAGAAGCAAAAATATTTCGACAAGATTGTTGGGGAATGGAAGGCTAAAGTAGATGACTTGTCAGCTGAATTGGATGCGTCGCAAAAGGAATGCAGAAACTATTCTACGGAACTCTTCCGATTACGAGCTGTGTACGAAGAAGCTCAAGAACAACTGGATAATGTTAGGCGAGAAAATAAGAACTTAGCTGAGGAGATTAAGGATCTGCTAGATCAGATTGGAGAGGGTGGACGAAATATTCACGAGATCGAAAAAGCTAGAAAGCGTCTTGAAGCGGAGAAAGAAGAACTGCAAGCTGCGTTGGAAGAAGCTGAAACAGCCCTTGAGCAGGAGGAAAACAAAGTTCTTCGGGCGCAGTTGGAGTTGTCTCAAATCCGTCAAGAAATTGATAGGCGTATTCAGGAAAAGGAAGAAGAGTTTGAAAATACGAGAAAGAATCATCAAAGAGCGATGGATTCTATGCAAGCGAGTTTGGAAGCTGAAGCCAAGGGTAAAGCTGAAGCGCTGCGGATGAAGAAGAAATTGGAGGCTGATATTAACGAGTTGGAAATTGCTTTGGATCACGCGAACAAGGCGTGTGCTGAAGCTCAAAAGAGTATTAAAAGATACCAACAGCAGCTCAAGGAAACTCAACAACAACTTGAAGAAGAACAGCGAGCTCGAGACGAAGCAAGAGAACTTCTTGGAATTGCTGAACGCCGAGCTAATGCTTTGGCAAATGAATTGGAAGAATCTAGAACTCTTTTGGAACAAGCGGACCGAGCTAGGCGATCTGCTGAACAAGAACTGTCGGATGCTCATGAACAACTCAACGAATTTGGTGCTGCAAATGCTTCCCTTGCTGCTGCTAAGAGGAAATTAGAATCAGAGCTACAGACACTTCATGTAAGTCTCACTCATTATGCACTTTTGTCTAAATTATAAATGAATCTATAGGTTAAATTATTGTAATTTGAATCTATTTCCTTAGTCCGATTTGGAAGAAATCTTGAATGAGGCGAAGAACTCTGAGGAAAAAGCCAAAAAAGCAATGGTGGATGCTGCTCGATTGGCAGATGAACTTCGTGCAGAGCAAGAACATGCACAGAACCAAGAGAAGGCGAGAAAAGCGATGGAACAGCAAATGAAAGAGTTGCAAATTCGTTTGGAAGAAGCAGAAAAGGACGCTCTTAAAGGTGGACGTAAAATGATTGCCAAACTGGAAGAACGAGTGAGAGCCCTGGAACACGAGTTGGACCATGAGCAGCGAAAACACGCTGAATCTCAAAAGAACGTACGTAGAGCAGAACGACGCATTAAGGAACTTGCCTTCCAATCTGAGGAAGACCGTAAGAACCACGAAAGAATGCAGGACCTTGTCGAGAAGCTACAGCAGAAAATCAAGACCTACAAGAGGCAGATTGAAGAAGCGGTACACTAATTATGCACAGAATTTGATTATCAAGTTTCAAGTAGAAAACTTCTATTAAATCTCTGCTCTTTGGCTTTAGGAAGAGATTGCTGCTCTCAACTTGGCAAAATTCCGAAAGGCTCAACAAGAACTCGAAGAAGCAGAAGAGAGATCTGACGTAGCTGAACAGGCTTTGAGTAAAATGCGTGCAAGAGGAGGAGGTCGGGCTGGGTCTGTCGCCAGAGCTGCAAGCCCTGCGGTAAGTTAAATGAAAATCACGAAATGAAAATGAATCAATCGGATTACATATTTTAATGTGAATTCTATCATGTAACGCGGTGCAATTAAATATGAGTCGTATTTATGATTTTTGTTACACAATTATACAGCTTCCACGCCCCCCTAATCGCTAAAATCCTACAAGCTAATTCATGAGATTCGCTCGTAGGAACACACACACACACACAAACTCAGTCGCCGAAAGTAAGTTTTGGGGACAAGATAGAGGAAATTAGAGTGTTTTTGTTGTAAATTAGTCGACATCTCTGAAACAAGAGTTGTAACTTTTGTAGTGCCCCTTTTAGTTCTAGTAAAGTGATTTAAAAAATCAAAGTCATAAGTCACAAGTCCTCCACAACCAAGGATTGATCACAACTTGAATTGATGGTATCCTGGTATTTTTTGTAAATAACACATTGTCCCTCTGTACGTTCATTTAACCTACAAAATTGTTAGATATCTGTGGCAGTCTTTTTGGACTGCGACTAGCCACAAAACATTAAAACACAATTACTAAATCTCAGCATCCTTTCATGTATGAGCGATGCAGGTTTTAAAATAACATGTAGTTTGTTTAATGTTGCAGCATCGTGCACCTCCAAGAATTCCAGCGGCTTCCGATCTCTTGCGGCCCTTCGATGACTCTGAGGCTTAAGTTAATATTTTCCCACACGTGCAAACTTGAACTCTATAAATATGATTTGATGATTGTTAATTTAAATCTTGTATTATTAGAGAAAATCTCAGTTGAACCTCTTTTTCTGTTAGAATTCTCAGTTTGGAATTGTTCTTTCTATCTAAACTATCAGAACTATCAGCAGTAGGCAAAAAGTATGCCAAGTATACCAAAGCTGCCATTCACATGTCTAAAAATGTAAAGTTGATTGTACAGATGCAAAAACGCTTCTCTACAGAATTCTCCTCTTGTCAGCTTAATTAAATATTTAATGAGAATTCGAATCCTTCAGGTTAAAATAACACTTGCAACTCTCTAGTCATCTTCTAATCTCTTCGCGTGTTCCCATTATTGAATCTTGAGCAATAAAATTCTGCATTCACTATTGTCAAAACTACAACTGTCTTCTTATGCATTCATTATAATTATTTCACCATATTTTGTGTTCACTCCATCCATATAAATTTATTGGAACAGAACAACCGTTGTTGGGATTTTACACTTTACAGGCGTCCCGAGTTTTTGATTGTGTACTACAAATGTGAATTATTATTCTTTAGAGCTTTCCATTTAAAGTTCCTCTGATGCTACAGTCTACAAGTATATATTATTAAGTCGTAATCTACACATAATGAACAAGTCACTCCTTCCCCGAAAGAAATTTCGACAGAAACCCTTGGGGCTTTGGTTCGATAGTCTCCTTAAAGTAACTCATTATGTGTCCCTTCTGTTTCCATATTTCGACAGTTTCTTTCAGCTCCATTTGACCCTGGACACAAATTAATAAAATCAATTGAATGCAAACTACATTATTATAACATTAACTATACTCTCAATTTCCAAAATAATACTAGTAATATACCTTAATGACTAGCATGTCAATAACACGGATATCCTTAATGTTTCTGTTCTTATCGAATTCTTCCCTGAGCTTAGTTCTGCATTGTTCCACTGTCTTGGGGATATCGTAGTCCAATACTACACACGTATAAAAATGCAATTAAAGTCGTATTCCTTGCAAAGATGAATCGAACTAATACTCCATTTCAAACTTATTGTATGTCGACTGTCGACACTTACCGACATAAGGAATCTGACGATACCAGGCTCTGTACAAGTTAAGGACTCTCCTCCGTGCATCTGTCTTATCGAGACTCAAAAGCGGTCTTACTTGTCGCGCGACACTCTTCACAATCTTTCCTCCTCCTGCGGAAGACGCCATCCTTTGATTTCAAAATATTAACAAAGCAAAGCTTAATTATTATTTGCAAATCGTTTCAAAATTTTGAATAATATTATGGATGGGATTTGAATTTAAATAATACTTTTTGAATAGGCAACAAGGAATTTTGGTGCTCCCTCCGTACGGAAGGAGATCAAGTGGATTTGTCTCGGCCACTCTCAGTCCAACTTGCAAATTGGGTGAGCCACTTTTTGTTTTCTACTCGTCTAAACATTTTCCTCGCAACGATAGATTGTGATCATTTCTTAAATCAACTTAGCGATGATGACAATGTTGACATTTTTGTGGATAATTTATTATTGAATCCTTAATTTTAGTAATATGCGTTAGGTAAGCATTTTACGATACGATAACGATAGTCTTGAATGCAATTAGAAAGTGAAAGAGAGATACGCACGAGGATAGTTTAATAAGTGAAGAAGAATTTATTTCCAAGTCAGTGGGTCGTGAAAAAGTAAGTTATCTTATCATTGTAACATCGCGAAATGGCTTTACTAGCTTTGTTAATAATAAGATTTATGAAGTGAGATTGACTTTCATTTTCATTTGTGTGTCTCTTAAAGTTCAAATTGTTTTGATTTTCAGGGGGATTTCATTTCGGTGTAGTTCCTGAACGTTGCAACAAGATAAGGGAATAAGGTATAGTAGTGTGTGTTGTAAATTGTAAATAAATCCTTAATGTGTAATTTATATATACGTTTAAATGAAATATAAAATTGGAAAATGATTTTGTAGGATGGACCCATTAGAAGAGATGAGGTCTCGGCTGGAGTCGCGAATTAACGAGTTTTTTATGTCGACAACGACAAACGAAAGAAAACGAGAGATTGAATTGCAATTAGAAGATTTTTCAAGACAAGAAGGATCGTGGAAACAAACGCTTTACTTTCTGTCTACTCCGCAGTCGTTGGCGAATGAATATTTCGTGATGTATTGTCTGAGTGTTATTGAAAATACTGTGAGGATAAGGTGGCTGACAATGAGTTCTCAAGAGCAAACGGAGCTTCAAAGTACTCTGTACAATTATTTGCTACAGCATTCAGCAGCGTCTACACAATCGAAGTGTCCGAATTTCCTGAGGAATAAGATCATCAAGGTCTTGACTGATATCGGGAAAGTAGCTTGGCCACATAGTCATCCGGATTTTCTTAATAGTGTCCTTCAGGTAAATACTTCAATTGAGTTGTATTTGGCACGTCAACTGTAATACGCAACTTTGAACTTGTGTACTTTAAATTCGAATTTACATGTGTAACCACATGTGTTTTGCTTATAATGCAGATTACAGCGAACGATGACACAGTGGTGATTGGACTTCACTTTCTCAAAACTATTTCTGAAGAATGGCCAAATTGTAAAGATGAAATAAGTACGGAAAGAAAACTGGAATTAAAAGATCTGCTTGTTCAAGACTGCAACAAGATTTTTGATTTACTACACCGTAAGTGCAAGTTTTAGATGTGCGTAGACGAATGTGCTGAAGATGTGATGGGATGATTTAATTTGGAAATTAATTCGAGCATTTGTGTTTAGAGATTCTTTCTGCGGGACTGAAGCAACATCCGATATCTTCACCAGATGTTGTAATCAATTGTGATAGAAGTAGAAAGGAACTTAGTCCTGTGTTACACGAGATACTCGCCTTAGCTTTGGAAACAACTGCTCAGTTTTGCTCGTGGATTCCGTTAAATGGAACTACTTCTAATGGAGGATCAAATTCTAGTCAGCAAAAAGCTGTTCCTTTTTCTATAGACTTTTTAAATGTTTTGTGCCAATATGTCACAGTGGATATGACTGGTTCGATGGTGCGTTAAACATAGCTTATGTTGCTTCTGTACTATCCTATAATTATGTGTACATTATGATTATTGATTGTTTTTGGTAGACGAGCTCTGCTGGATTGGAAAATCTCTCTATCCTGGGACTGAATGCTCTTAATGAGTTAATGTACCGCAAGTTTATTCCTAAGGAGTTTGACGAACATGTCAGTCTTGTTGCCAATTTTGCTGTAGATCTCCTGTCCAACATTGGAAATGGACAGTTTTTGAATGTTATTCAGCACAAGTAAGTCAATGTTTTAAGTTTCGATAGGTTTACTGTATTGAATTGCATGATTTGTTTCCTAACTTATCTTATTATGATACTCAATCCAGATTCCTTGAAAAAACTTTGGAATTTATGTACCTGGTTGTCAGTTCTCACTTCTTCCGGTATGATAAAGCTCGGTCTGTAGCCTTTATTTCTCTCTTGCTGCCATTTACCTTCGCCCAACCTGAGTCTGTATTTTACTACGAGTGTCTGGAGATCTGGAAACTGCTGTTAAATCACTTAATAGCAGAGGTCCCTTTAGTGAATGTCTCATTTAATTCTGTGGAAGATATTCTGGACAGTTTCAAACAGGTTTTCTTAGATTTGGCTCTTGGAATAGTTACCAGCGCTAACAAATTCAATATTGCTGACAGTGACGAGTACTTTGAAGATGAGGCAAGTTTTTCAAGTAAAAATTATCAGTGATAATTGTTAAAAAATGTTATAACATTATTCGTATCTGCAGGAAGATGAAGAAGTAGAAGTTCCTAACTTATCAAAGAATATTGATGTCCTTGTGAAGATAGGAGAGCTACTTCCATCAGAATCTCTGGAGAGAGTTACATCAACTTGGGCCACATCTTGTCAGTATTTTGCCAGTCTTCAGTCCAAATTAGACCAGTCGAAGTCAAACCTAACCATTGAAAACTCTATTGACTTACAACACTTTAGTTTTGTTGTACAACTGATCGGAAGGTACGTTTTTGGTGATATTTATTAGCACAATAGAATTTACAATGTGAATGAATTTCATAGTACTTATGATTTTTAAATTATAGAATTGCTGAGATCTTTTATGGGAGTGTTTTTAAGAATGAACTTGAGTTGGGAAAAACTTTAATTCAACAACAAATAGGACTAATGCTTTTATCCAAGACTTTCTACTTTGTACATTCTCCAGAACTTGTTGTTCAAGCGTGAGTTTTTACTGATTTTCGAGGAAAGTGTTTCTTATCGTATTGTAATGTGTCAATTGTGTGATTTTTGTTTATTACAGAAACTGTGAAATCGTGTACTCATTGAGAACCTGGACTTATTGGTTAGGACGATACTACTCAGAAATAGTTTTGACTGACAGCTGTACATCTTCAGAAACACAGACATTTTATGAAATGCTCACAGTATCATCGGAAGTTTTGTGCTTTGCATTAGAGAATAGAGCCTCCATTCCTCCTTCTATAATCTTAGCCAACGCAAACTTCTTCTTGACTTTAGTTAACTCGATACGCTCACAACACATCTTTAGCCTTTCTTGGGTCCAAACTTTGATAGAGAAAACTCACACTTTAAGGAATTCATTGGAGACTGATACATTTAGAGTTTTAAACAAGTCTGTCGTGTCCCTTCTTCTTTTACCTTGGCAAAGTACCTCTGATCAGCAGTGGGAAAGAAGGACCACTTTATACAATCAGTTTATGAAAAATGTGATGGGAGAATTAATCGCAGCAACTGCAGAATCAGACACACCTCCAATTGTGTTATGGATTCATGTCTTGAATGACCAACTCGATATTCTTACAACGGAATGTGGAGCTCCAAAGAAGATTTGCTGGTCTGTTTACAAAGAAATTGTGCCATTTATGCATAAACTTATTCCTGTTTTTCTGCGCCAGCCAGGTATGTTGTAATAATTATTGAGTCTCACATAATGATTAGGATCGATTGCTTTCTCATATGAAAACTTGAATGTGTCTTTTAGGTGTTAACGAAGAAATATTAAACTTCTTCCTAAAAATAATGGAGGTTTTGAGACAACAGGCAGGTGCCCAATTTTTTGAAGAGACTGTGAGAATTTTCATGAATTTGTTCACGTCTGAAAATATAATAAGAGATCTTATGAAAGACCATGAGACCTCGTCATCTCATGTTGTAGTAGAAAAGTAAGCCACAAGTAACATACACCAATAGTAGTAGTGTTAGAACTTCATAAACTTTTTTATAACAGCTAATCTGGTGTTTGTATTTGCATTTGTACAGATTCCTTCAAATGCTACAATTTATGGTGAAAGATCCTAGTCCTTCTTTCAAGAAGTTCCTCCCAGACTGTCTTGCAGTGGCTCTAGATTATATATACCCAGTGTTAGCTCAAAGAACAAATCCGGATGCAAAAGTTGCATTTTTCCAATTTATTAGAGATGCAGTAAACTTCAGATGGAGTTATTTCTTTCCTGGATTTTTATATCAAGCCCCAAGTGAATCAGGTTCCCCATCTCCACCTCTCACGGAAGATGAAGCAGAAATCAATCGAAGACTGACTCAAATATTTGAAAGTATTGGACACTCTTTCCTTCAATCTGATTTGGAACTATTCCGCTTCAACTTAAAGACTTTATCCATTTGGAACCAAAAGCATCAAGTGTATAACAGAATGGCTATCGATCTTAAGATGTTTGACGGCTTTATGAGTGTTCTGATTCAAGTACTCGCTAGGAAGTCTCATGACCTATTGAAAGAGGAAATAGCATCTAATCTATATGAAATGTCTCTAGTCGACTACGCAAGATTTTGGCAAGCATTTCTTCCTCAAACTTTACAAAAAGACTTTCCACAACTTAATGTGGAACAGCGAGAAGTTTTAGCTTGCAAATTTAAACCTAGGAACAGCAGACCTGGAGTAACTACAAATAATGGAATGATGAGTTCTCGTTCCGCTGAGGGAATGGACCTGTCTACATTTAGTATTAACTTGTGCAAATTCATTGACGATTTGCGATATCTACATTTTTGTATTGACTGTGTAAACAGTGCCAATAATTCTAGTAAAGCTCGTGCAACCGCTGCTATGTAAATCGAGTGTAATCCTACACTTCAGAATTCATCCCTCTTTATTCAGCCCAACGTAGAGTTCAAAGCAGAAAGTTTAATTGTTAGTTTAGTATATTCAATTGTAATATTGAAAGCATGGAATCTTTACTTGATATACTATATAGCATTATTTTTTTGAATCGCTTTCTTACTAAACTATCTTGTTTTGTTCTTAAATTGTTTATGTACCGTAACAAATAAAATTATGTTTGCGCAATTTTTGTCCGCACTTCATATTGATTTAGTCTTCACCTTCACTAAATTGCTGGAACATCTACATAGCCGATAGTGGACAATAGATGTTCTAAAATTCCCAAGTGTTTTTAAAAACAAATTATCTATAATA
>Ga0194135_10000607_pt1 | contig 21145 bp, 17 predicted proteins | sample LitLau_LLRF_2013_FD_134024 | JGI IMG/M metagenome (GOLD analysis project Ga0194135, IMG submission 134024) | Freshwater sediment microbial communities in response to fracking from North America - Little Laurel Run_MetaG_LLRF_2013 (version 2) | ecosystem: Environmental > Aquatic > Freshwater >...
CTCTTGTTCAGGCGCATCAGGTCGCTGACGAACGGCTTCTGCAGCAGGTTGTCGCCAATGGCGATGCGTGGCGTCGGCAGGCCGGCGTGGTACACCGCGTAGTTGACGAAGGCCGGGTCCATGACGATGTCGCGATGGTTGGCCAGGAATACGTAGGCGGTGCCCGACTTGAGCTGCTCGACGCCGGTGTAGGTCACGCCGTCGGTAGCGCGTTCGATGGTGTGGTCGACATAGAACTCGACCTTGTCCTGCAGCGTGGCCACCGAGGTGACCCCGGCGAACTCGCGGCGCAGGCGATGGGCGATCAGGGGTTTTAGCAGCCAGCCGAACGTGTTGGCAAAACGCGGGAAGCGAAAGTGGGTGAGGATATCTAGAAACGCCTTGTCGCTGAGCAGCCGGGCCAGCACCGCTGGTACTTCGCTGTCGTGGTAAGGTCGGATGGCATCGAATTCGCCCATCATGCTCTCTTGTTAGAAACGGCTAGGGTAAGTAAAGGTTCGGATCGAAAAAAGGCCGGGCGCGGTCTGAAAACTCGGCTCAGACAAAAAAAGCCCTGCAAATAGACCGGCGATTATACGCATAAGTCACTCTGGAGACGGCGATGCTGGAAACCGACCATTATCAGTGCCCTTACTGTGGCGAACAGGCGGAAGCGGTTCTGGACCTGTCCGCGGGCGACCAGACCTACATTGAAGACTGCCCGGTCTGCTGCCGGCCGATAGTCTTTACGCTGCAGACCGATGGCCGGGAATGGATGCTCGACGTGCACAGTGAAAACGACTGACGGGGAGAGGCTCTCATGCAGCGCATCTACGAGCCGGAAAACCTGCTGGAAGGCGAGTTGCTCCAGGGCATGCTGGCCAGCGAGGGCATCGAGTCCCACCTCCAAGGGCGCGACCTGCTCGGCGGGGCCGGGGAGCTGCCGTTGTTCGGGTTGCTGGGGCTGTCGGTACACGACCATCAGGCGCAGCAGGCGCGTGCGCTGATCGCTGCGTACAATGCGGCCCTGCCATTGCCCTTTGACGAGCCGGACAATTTTGCCGGGGTGCTGGTCTGTTAGGCTGAGCGCCGATTTGCCGAGAGTTGTATTGCCCCATGTGTGGACGTTATGCCCTGTTTCGCTGGAACCCCGCCTTTGCCGCCTTGCCGGGATTTCCCGAGGATCAGCGCGCGCAGTGGAATATTTCGCCCAATGATTCGGTGCTGATCCAGCGCGCGGAAAACGGCCAGCGCACCCTGGCCCGGGCCCGTTGGGGGCTGACCCCGGCCTGGCTGACCGACCTGTCGCGTACCCCGGCCCATGCCCGGGCGGAAACCCTGGCCGAGCAGCCGATGTTTCGCCAGGCGTTTCGCGAGCGGCGTTGCCTGCTGCCGGCCAACGGTTTCTATGAGTGGCGGGGTGGCAGCCGCAAGCGGCCTTACTGGCTGACGCCGGGGGAGGGTTCGTCGATCTTCTTTGCCGCGATCTGGGAGGCCTACCCGGTGCAGGAGCAGGTCTGGCTGAGCACCGCGGTGGTGACCCAGGCCGCGGCCAATCTGCGCCGCCCGCTGATCCTAGATGCCGCCGGCCAGGACGCCTGGCTCGATCCCGAAACCCCATTGCATGCCCTGCAAGCCTTGCTCGCCAGCCCGCCCGCCGCCTTGCGCGAGCGGGTCCTGGCCAATCTGGTCAACGACCCCAAGCTCAACGGCCCCGAGTGCCTGACCCCCGCCTGACTGGCCGGCTAAGGGCACTGATTGCAGGAGCTGGCTGTAGGGGCTGGCTGTAGGAGCGTGCAGGCCAGCGAAGAGGCCTTTGAGAGCGTCTTCGCCGAGCGGCCAGATCCTGCGCGGGGAGGCGTGTCGCCGGGTTACACCTTGAACTGATTGATCAGGCGCCGTTGCTGTTCCGCCAGCTTGGTCAGTCCGGCGCTGGCCGCGCTGGACTCGTCGGCACCGCCGGCCACTTCATTGGCCACCTGGCCGATGTTGATCACATTGCGGTTGATGTCTTCGGCCACGGCGCTCTGCTCCTCGGCGGCGCTGGCGATCTGGGTGTTCATGTCGTTGATCACCGACACGGCTTGAGTGATGGTTTCCAGGGCCTGGGCGGCCTTGGCGGCATGTTCCACGCTCTGGTCGGTCTTGTGCTGGCTGTCCTCCATGACCCGCACCACTTCCCGGGTGCCCTGCTGCAGTTGCTGGATCATCGACTGGATTTCTTCCGTGGCCTGCTGGGTCTTCTGCGCCAGGTTGCGCACCTCGTCGGCGACCACGGCAAAGCCGCGACCCTGTTCGCCGGCCCGGGCTGCCTCAATCGCCGCGTTGAGGGCCAGCAGATTGGTCTGTTCGGCGATGCCGCGAATGGCGATGAGGATGGCGTTGATGTTCTCGCTGTCCTTGGCCAGGGTTTGCACCACGCCCACCGCGCGGCCGATTTCCTCGGCCAGGGCGCCAATGGCGCTGGAGGTGTCGCGCACGATCTGCATGCCCTGGCTCGCGGCCTGGTCGGCGTGACTGGCGGCTTGTGCGGCCTGGGTCGCATTGCGTGCGACATCCTGGGCGGTGGCGGTCATTTCATGCACCGCGGTGGCCACCTGATCGATTTCCACCATTTGCTTGTGCACGCCCTGGTTGGTGCGAATGGCGATGTCGGCGGTGTGTTCCGAGGAGTCGCTGACGCTCTGCACCGAGGTCACCACCTGGCTGATCATCGCCTGCAGCTTGGCCAGGAAGGTATTGAAGCCCTTGGCGATCGAACCCAGCTCGTCGGCGCGGTCGCTGGTCAGGCGCCGGGTCAGGTCGCCTTCGCCCTGGGCGATGTCGTCGAGCATGGCCACCATCTGCCGCAGCGGCCGGGCGATGCCATGGCCCACCAGCCAGATCACCAGCAGGCCGAGGCCGGCAATCAGCAGACCGACCATGGCCATGCCGAACGTATCGGCCTTGCGCTGTTGCGCCAGATCGTTCTGCAGGGTGTTCAGATCGGCCATCACCGCCCCCAGGGGCAGTTGCAGCATCAGGGTCCAGTTGGCGTCGGTCTGGCCGATGCCGAACGGCAGGTACAGGGCGATTTTGCCGTTGGCCTGGTCGACGTTGTAGGTCACTTCGCCGCGCTTGAGGCTGGACAGCCTGGCCACCGCGTCTGGGGGCAGTACATCGCTGACCTTCTCGCCGAACTTGCTCGAATCCTTGGTGTAGGCCACCAAGCGAGCGTTGCCGCCGATCAGTGCCATCTCACCGGCACCGCTGTAGAGCTTCTGATTGGCGCCCACCAGCATGTCCTGGATGAAGTTCACCGACAGGTCGGCGCCGACAATGCCCTGGAACTTGCCGTTGAGCAGAATCGGCTGAATAAAGGAGGCGAGCATCACCACCTTGTCGCCGACCTTGTATGGGGCGGGGTCGATGACGCACGGCTTGAGGCTGTCCTTGGAGCACAGGTAGTACTCGCTGGTGCGCACGCCGGTGGAGAGCAGGGTCCGATCGTTGACGTCGGCCAGTTTGTCCAGGCCCAGGCTGCCGTCTTCGTTGCGGAACCACCAGGGCAGGAAGCGGCCATTGGCCGCGTCGATGCCCACCACCGAGGTGCCGACATAGGCCGCGTCGTTGTGGTCGATGGCGTTGGGCTCCCAGCCGATGTAGGCGCCGAGGATCTTCGGGTTCTGGGTGACGTTTTCCTTGACCAGTGCGATCAGTTGTTCGCGGCTCAGGCTGAGGCCGGCGTGGCCTTGCGCATCCGCAGTGCCCAGCAGGGCATTGACCCGCACCAGGCCGCCGGCAATCAGCAGCGGCGCTTCGAGTTCGCGCTGGATCTGGCTGACCTGGGTCTGGGCCAGGCCGCTCAGGCGCTGTTCGATCACTTGCTCGAACTGGGTCTGGGTGCGCTCTTGCACCATGTGCTGGGTCCTGGCCCCGGAGAACAGGGCGTACAGCACCAGGGCTGCAACCACGCTGAGGACGATGGCTCCGGCCAGGGCGGCCACGGAAAACTGGATCGACTTGAACTTCATAGAGGCTCCGGGCGCAGGAATTGAGGTCTGCCGTGCTGTATCGGCCGCAGCCTCACCGGTCATTAGCCTGGAGAGGAGAAATGACTGTTTCAGAGGGTTAAAGGTCGTTATTGATGGGGGTGTGTTGCAGGCCGTTGGCGGCCTCGGGCGAAATGTGAAGTTTTTTCGTCAGGCTCTGGATGTATCTGAATTGCGACTGAATGCGTGTTTTGCATCTGGCGCGGATACAGTTCCGCCCTTAGGATACGCGCCATGTTTTCAGGGAGGTTTCATGATGAAGAAGTCGTTACTGGTGTGTGCACTGAGCGCTGCCGTTCTCCTGACCGGTTGTGAAACGGTCAATACCACCAGCGGTGGCGTGGTGGGTGTGGATCGCAAGCAGTCCATGTTCAGCATGGTGTCCAGTGCTGAAGTCAACCAGTCCTATGCCCAGTCCTATCAACAGACTCTGGGTGAGGCCAGCAGCCAGGGCGTGCTGGACAAGACCAGTGCCAATGCCAAGCGCCTGCAGGTCATTGCCAACCGCCTGATCGCACAGGCGCCGACCTTTCGCCCCGACTGCGCGCAGTGGAAGTGGGAGGTCAACCTGATCAAGAGCGATGAGCTCAACGCCAACTGCGGTCCTGGCGGCAAGATCATTTTCTACTCCGGCCTGATCGAAAAACTGAAGCTGACCGACGATGAAATCGCCGCGGTCATGGGCCATGAGATCGCCCACGCCCTGCGCGAGCACGGTCGTGAAGCGATGTCCAAGCAGTACGCAGTGGGTGCTGGCAAGCAGATCGCAACCCTGTTCGGTGTCTCGCAGGAAACCGTGGCCCTGGGTGACAACGGGGTGAACCTGCTGATGACCCTGCCCAACAGCCGCGAGAATGAAAACGAGGCGGACCTGATCGGCCTGGAGCTGGCCGCGCGTGCCGGCTACAACCCGAACGCGGCCATCAGCCTGTGGAACAAGATGGGCCAGGCTGCCGGTGGTTCTGCACCGCCCGAGTTCATGAGCACTCACCCGGCTTCCACCAGCCGTATCGCGTCTTTGCAGGCGGCGATTCCGAAGGTGATGCCGTTGTATGAGCAGGCCAAGAAGTCCTGATCCATCGCTGCATTTTCACTGACGCTTTCGCCGGCAAGCCGGCTCCTACAGGTTGTGTAGGAGCCGGCTTGCCGGCGATTTCGTTTATAGCCAGCCGCTGATCTGCATGGCCTTGTACACCGCCACCACGGCGAGGATGAAGAAGGCCGACGCCGCCAGGCGACGAATCAGGGTCAGGGGCAGTTTGTCCGCGGCGAAGTTGCCCGCCAGCACCACCGGTACGTTGGCAATCAGCATGCCCAGGGTGGTGCCGATGATCACCAGCCACAGGTCCGGATACTGCGCCGCCAGCATGACGGTAGCGACCTGGGTCTTGTCACCGATTTCCGCCAGGAAGAAGGCGATCAGGGTCGTGAGGAAAGGCCCGAACTTGCGTGCGGTTGTGGCTTCATCGTCATCCATCTTGTCCGGCACCAGGGTCCACAGGGCCGTGGCGGTGAAGCTGGCGGCCAGGATCCAGTGCAGGGTCGCATCCGAGAAGAAACTGCCGAACCAGGCACCTACCGCACCGGCGGCCGCGTGGTTGGCCAGGGTCGCGGCGACGATGCCGGCGATGATCGGCCAGGGTTTGCGAAAGCGCGCGGCAAGAATCAGGGCGAGCAGTTGCGTCTTGTCGCCGATTTCGGCCAAGGCAACGATTGCGGTGGGAACGAGGAGAGAATCCAGCATCATCAGGGTTTTCCTAAGGGGCGGGTCGACACGGCTATGACACGTACAGCCTTCCCGCCCCGGGTAAGGTGTGCGTGTCATAGGTCTTGTCAAACCCTGCGGTCCGTCTGTGCGGACTCTTGGGTCGCATGCGCCATGGTCTGAGGACCAAGTATGTTGACGCATGCCGGACGAGCGTGGCGCTCGTGGGAGACTACTCCCCTAGGACGGAGCGGATTCTGCCTAGGCAAAATCCATTCGGCAAGCCTTGTTTGCGAAAAACCATCTCAGCCGCGCTTGGCCCGGTAAATCCGGAAACCCTGGCCTTCGGCCTTGATTGCGCACGGCCCCAGGTGCTCTTCGATCAGCGGCTGGTAGCGCAGGAAGCTGTTGGCCACTACCCGTAGTTCGCCACCTTTTTGCAGATGTTTGGCCGCTTTTCGCAGCAGGTTTTCTGTGGCTTGGTAATCGGTGTGGACCCCGGTATGGAAGGGCGGATTGGTCAGGATGCCGTTCAGTTCCATGGGCGCGGCGTCGATGCCATCACCGGTCAGAACCTCGGCCTGCAGACCGTTGGCGGCCAGGGTCAGGCGGCTGCTGGCGGCGGCAAAGGCGTCCACATCCAGCAGGGTCACGCGGCTGTCCGGGTAACGGCGTTTGACGGTGGCGCCCAGCACCCCGGCGCCACAGCCGAAGTCCAGCAGATGACCGGCGGGCAGGTGATCCAGATGCTCCAGCAGCAACGCGGTGCCGCGATCCAGGCGTCCATGGCTGAACACGCCCGGCAGGCTGACGACCGTCAACGGACCTTCGGCCAGGGGCAGCTCGTATTCCTGGGCCAGGCTCTCCAGCGCCACCGGTTCGGGAGCGTTGGCGACCGTGACCTGCCACAGTTGGCAGTGGCGCGCGCTGTCGAGCTTGCGCGGCTTGCCGAAGGGGTTGAGTTGCTTGGCGGCGCTTTCCACGCCGCTGCGTTTCTCGCCCACCAGGTACAACTCGCGTCCGGCCAGGCGCGAGGCCAGGGCATTGAGCAGGTAGTCGGTCAGGTCCTTGGACTTGGGCAGGAACAGTACCGCGCTGTCGAAGGGCTCGGCCGGTGCTTCTACACCAAAGTGACTGCGGCCTGGAAAACGCGCCTCCAGGGCTGCCTGATCGCCGGCGTGCCAGCTCCAGCCCCGGGCGTTGGGCAGGCGGCCCAGCAGGTCGTCGGCGGCCAGGCCGGCCAGCAGCAGTGAGCCTTGAAACAATTCAGCCTGACGCAACAGTACTTCACTGCGTGTGTCCATGATCCGCCCCCGAAAAAAGTGGCGAAGTTTATCAACTCACGACCCGCAGCGGGGCGCCGCTGAAGAAGGCGCGGGCGTTTTCCGTCAGTTGGCCGACGATTCGCTGGCGCGCCTCGCGGCTGCCCCAGGCGTTGTGCGGGGTGACGATCAGGCGCGGGATGTCGCTGGCCAGCAGCGGATTGCCGGCCACCGGCGGCTCGACGCTCAGCACGTCGGTGGCCGCGCCGCCCAGATGGCCGCTGCGCAGTGCGTCGGCCAGGGCCTGTTCGTCGATCAGGCCACCGCGGGCGGTATTGACCACCAGGGCGCCGGGCTTGAGCAGGGCCAGTTCCCGGGCACCGATGAAGTGGCGGGTGTGTTCGTTGAGTGGGCAGTGCAGGGTCAGGGCATCCACCTGTGGCAGCAGTTCCTCCAGCGGCAGGCGATCAGGTCGAGCCGGGCGTCCGGGGATCTGCCCCAATACCACGCGCATGCCAAAGGCTTCGGCCAGGCGCGCCACGGCGCTGCCCAGTTCACCATTGCCCAGCAGGCCGAGGGTCTTGCCCGCCAGTTCGATGATGGGGAAGTCCAGCAGGCAGAACTGCTTGGCTTGCTGCCAGCGGCCGGCGGCCACGGCTTGTTGGTAGTCGGCAACCCGAGTGGCGAGATTGAGCAGCAGCATCAGGGTGTGCTGGGCCACCGATGGCGTGCCGTAGCCCTGGCAGTTGCTGACACAGATGCCTTGCTGGCGGGCCGCGCTCAGATCGACATTGTTGGTGCCGGTGGCGGCCACCAGGATCAGTCGCAGATCGGGGCAGGCCGCCAGGGTTTCGGCGCTCAGGGCGACCTTGTTGCTGATGACCACCTGGGCGCCTTGCAGGCGCTCGATCACCTGCTCCGCGGGGGTGTGGGCATGCAGTTGCAGGGGGCTGAAGCAGTGGTGCAGCGCACTCAGGTCCAGGTCGCCCAGGTCCAGCGAGCTGTGATCGAGGAAGACGGCGCGGCGATTGTTGATCATGAACTGTACCTTTTGCACGGGGGATCTAAGGCGTAATCTGCCGAGCCTAACAGATGAAATAATTAGACATACACAGGAGCCTGCATGTACCTCACCGAGTTCTTGACCGTTGCCCTGATCCACTTGCTGGCGGTGGCCAGCCCCGGCCCGGATTTCGCCGTGGTGGTGCGCGAAAGCGTGACCCACGGCCGTCGCGCCGGCACCTGGACCGCCCTGGGCGTGGGCTGCGCGATCTTCCTGCACGTGGGTTATTCACTGCTGGGAATCGGCCTGATCGTTTCCCAATCCATCGTGCTGTTCAACGCCCTGAAGTGGCTGGCGGCCGCCTACTTGCTGTACATCGGCTTCAAGGCCCTGCGCGCCCAACCGGCCAAGCCGGCGGCGGATGATCTGCACCAGGAGGCGGGCATTCGTACCGCTCGCGGGGCCTTTACTTCAGGCTTCGTGACCAATGGCCTGAACCCCAAGGCAACGCTGTTCTTCCTCTCGCTGTTCACCGTGGTGATCAACCCGCACACACCGCTGGCGATCCAGGCCGGTTACGGGGTGTACCTGGCGGCGGCTACTGCGCTCTGGTTCTGCCTGGTGGCGCTGCTGTTCAGCCAGCAGCGGGTGCGTGCCGGCTTCGCCCGCATGGGCCACTGGTTCGACCGCACCATGGGCGCGGTGCTGATCGCCATCGGCGTGAAACTGGCCTTCACCGAGATGCATTGAGTGCGCTGAGCTGGTTCAGGGTCGCCACGTAATGCCGTGGCGTATCCCCCAGCAAGCGGTAGAACATCGCGCTGAAGGCCCGGGCACTGCCATATCCCAATGAGTCGGCCACGCTGTGCACGCTTTCCCCGGCGAGCAGGCGTGGCAGGGCTTCCATCAGGCGCAGTTGCTGGCGCCAGGCATTGAAGTTCATCTGCACCTGCTGTTGAAACAGCCGCGCCAGGGTCCGCGAGCTGGCGCCGACCTGCTGTGCCCAGTCTTCCAGGGTGTGGGGATGGTCCGGGGTCTGCAGCAGGGTGCGGCAGATGCTCTGCAGGCGCCGGTCCTGGGGCATGGGAATGTGCAGGGGCAGGTTTTCCAGGCCGGCGATCTCTTCCAGCATCAGTTGCTGGATCAGCGGATTTTCCGCCTGCTCCGGTCCTTGCACCGCCCGCAGGATCAGCTCCCGCAGCAAGGGTGTCACCGCCAGTACACAGCACTGTTGCAAGGACGGTGGAGACAGATGGGCAGCAATGAACAAGGAGCGCATGCGGACCTCGCCGACCATGAAGATCTCATGCTCCACCAGGGGCGGAATCCACACCGCGCGGGTTGGCGGAATTACCCAGGCGCCTTGGGCGGTGACCACGCGCATGGTGCCGCAGGCGGCGTAGAGAAACTGTGCTTCGCGATGGCGATGGGAGGGCTGGTGGGCGGCATCGGGATAGTCGCGGGGATAGGCGCTCACCGGGCCGTGGTGGAAGTGGCTGATTAACATGTCCGATCCAATGACTTTGTTGTCAGGAATGCTGTAAACAGCCAACTTAGCATAGGCGACACAACAACCAACCTTGTGTGCCGCCATGAATCAAGCTCGAAACGTTATCCGCTACGTCAATGCTGCCCATGTCATCGATCACATGTTCATGCTGATCTTTCCCGCCGCCGTGCTGGGCATGACCCAGGCCTTTGCCCTGGACTATGCGGCGCTGATCGGCCTGTCCCTGGGCGGATTCATCGCCTTTGGCGCCTGTTCGCTACCCGCCGGTTGGCTGGGGGACCACTGGAGCCGACGACAGATGATGTTGCTGTTCTTCTTCGGCATTGGCGCGGCGTCGATCCTTACCGGCCTGAGCAACAGCCCGACCCTGTTGGTGATCGGCCTGACCCTGATGGGGGTGTTCGCTGCGATCTACCACCCGGTGGGCACGGCCATGCTGGTGGCCTATGCCCAGAATCGTGGACGGGAGATTGGCATCAACGGCATGTGGGGCAATCTCGGCGTGGCTTTTTCGGCGCTGATCAGCGGTTTTCTGGTGGCCCGGTTCGGCTGGCGTTCGGCCTTTATCCTGCCGGGGGCGGTGGCGATCTTGCTGGGAATCGGTTTTGCCTTGCAGGTGCGTGAGGAGCCGGTGCCGGTTCGGCCCCACGTCGGCTTGAAGGGCAAGGGCGGGCAGCAGATCTCCATGTTCCTGGTGTTCGGTGTCTTGGCCCTGGCCACGGCCACCGGCGGGGTGGTGTTCAACGCCACCACCATGACCTACCCCAAGCTGTTCCAGGAACGCCTGCACGCGCTGTTCACCTCGCCGCAGACCCTGGGCCTGGTGGTCAGCCTGGCCTATGCCTTCGGTGCGGTGGCGCAGTTGACCATTGGCCGGGTGTTGCATCGCTTCAGCCTGAAGTGGCCATTCATCGTCTTGACCCTGTTCCAGGCGCCGCTGCTGCTGGCCATGGCCCACAGCGAGGGCTGGAGTGTGATCCTGCTGGGGGCGGCCTTCATGTTCGTGGTGTTTGGCCAGGTCACGGTGAATGACGCCATGGTCGCCAACTTCGTCGCGCCGCAGTGGCAGTCGCGGGTCTTCGCCTTGCGTTACTGCTTGTCGTTCGGTGCCAGCGCCACGGCCATTCCGTTGATTGCCCTGGTGGAGCCGCGCCAGGGGTTGAGCGGCCTGTACCTGATCCTCGCCGGGTTTGCCGCGCTGACCTTTGCCGCCGCGCTGGCGTTTCCCCGGACTCCGGCCGAGGCGGCGGTGGGACAGAACGCTTGAACTCACGCGGAGCCGCACCAATGCTGGCTTGGAGCTAGTATTTGTACGGCTCTGCAAATCATCCCTTTGGCTGATTTAGCAGGCGCACAGGCACTCTAGAGTGAGTATTCTCCAGCTACGACCGAGCCGTCAGAAAAGGGATTCTTATGTTGCAGACTCGTGTTATCCCCCCCGCCGAAGGCGCCTATCAATACCCGCTCTTGATCAAGCGGCTGCTGATGTCCGGCAGTCGTTACGAGAAAACCCGCGAGATCATCTACCGCGACCAGTTGCGCTACACCTATCCGACCCTGATCGAGCGCGTGGCGCGCCTGGCCAACGTACTGACCGCCGCCGGGGTCAAGGCTGGCGACACCGTGGCCGTCATGGACTGGGACAGCCATCGCTACCTGGAGTGCATGTTCGCCATCCCGATGATTGGCGCGGTGATCCACACCATCAACGTGCGTCTGTCGCCGGAGCAGATCCTCTACACCATGAACCACGCCGAAGACCGCTTCGTGCTGGTCAACAGCGAGTTCGTCGGTCTGTACCAGGCCATCGCCGGGCACCTGACCACGGTGGAGAAAACCCTGCTGCTCACCGATGCGCCGGAGAAAACCGCCGAGCTGCCGAACCTGGTGGGCGAGTACGAGGCGTTGCTGGCCGCCGCCAGCCCCCAGTACAGCTTCGAGGATTTCGACGAGAACTCGGTGGCCACCACCTTCTACACCACCGGCACCACCGGCAATCCCAAGGGCGTGTATTTCACCCACCGGCAACTGGTGCTGCACACCCTGGGGGTGTCCACTGTCATGGGCTGCATCGACAGCGTGCGGCTGCTGGGCACCAACGACGTGTACATGCCCATCACCCCGATGTTCCACGTGCATGCCTGGGGCCTGCCCTACGTGGCCACCATGCTCGGGCTCAAGCAGGTCTACCCGGGACGCTACGATCCTGAGTACCTGGTGGAGCTGTGGCGCCGGGAAAAGGTCACCTTCTCCCACTGCGTGCCGACCATCCTGCAGATGGTGCTCAATGCCAAGGCGGCCCAGGGCACCGATTTTGCCGGTTGGAAGATCGTCATCGGCGGCAGCTCGCTGAACCGTGCCCTGTACGAGGCGGCCAAGGCCCGGGGCATTCAACTGACTGCCGCCTACGGTATGTCGGAAACCGGTCCTCTGGTGTCCTGTGCCCACCTTAATGATGAGTTGATGGCAGGCAGCGAAGAAGAACGCACCACCTACCGGATCAAGGCCGGGGTGCCGGTGCCACTGGTGGAAGCGGCGATCATTGATGCCGAGGGCAAGTTCCTGCCGGCGGACGGTGAGGCCCAGGGGGAACTGGTGCTGCGGTCGCCCTGGCTGACCGAAGGCTATTTCAACGAGCCGCAGAAGGGCGCCGAGCTGTGGGAAGGCGGCTGGCTGCACACCGGCGACGTGGCGACCCTGGACAGCATGGGGGTTATCGACATCCGTGACCGGATCAAGGACGTGATCAAGACCGGCGGCGAGTGGATCTCCTCCCTGGACCTGGAAGACCTCATCAGTCGCCACGCGGCGGTACGTGAAGTAGCAGTGGTGGGCATTGCCGATCCGCAGTGGGGCGAGCGCCCGTTCGCCTTGCTGGTGATCCGCGAAGGTCATGCCATTGGTGCCCGCGAGCTCAAGGAGCACCTCAAGCCATTCGTGGAGTTGGGCCACTTGAGCAAGTGGGCGATCCCCAGTCAGATCGCCCTTGTTACTGAAATTCCCAAGACCAGCGTTGGCAAGCTGGACAAGAAGCGCATTCGCATCGACATCAGCGAATGGCAAGCCAGTAACAGCACCTTCCTCTCCACGCTTTGAGCGTCCGTTGCCGTGCCCGCCCGGGCACGGCATGCCCACCCGGCAAGCCTTTGCCTTGTGCTCACGAGATTTTCAGCCATTCTTACCGCGCCGTCTTTCAACGGCTGTGGCAAAGGGTTGTTCCAGCGCGGTGGGTGGCTGCAAATCACACTTTAGAGGGATCAAGCAGTAATCCCCGCTGGATATAGTCCGTTCACGGATTTTTCTGAAGTACGGAGCATTGTGGGGTGCTCGCGCCACGCAACTTCGGGCCTGGGGCGGTGTTGCTCGACCCAGTATCCGCAGCGTCTTCAGAAGAGCGTACTGCCATAACAATAATGCACATGGAGTAGCGTCGATGACATCAGCAAACCAGTTCTGGCGCCGGGCGAAACTGCCCCTGGCCGTCGGTCTCGCCTCCACGCTCGCCGGGCCGGCATTCGGCGTCAGCTTCAATATTGGTGAAATCGAAGGCAGCTTCGATTCGTCCCTTTCCCTGGGAGCCAGTTGGTCCACCGCCGAGCGCAACAAGAACCTGATCGGGGTCAACAACGGCGGCAAGGGCCTGTCCCAGACCTCTGACGATGGTCACTTGAACTTCAACAAGGGCCAGACCTTCTCGAAGATCTTCAAGGGTATCCATGACCTGGAGTTGAAGTACGGCGATACCGGTGTGTTTGTCCGTGGCAAGTACTGGTATGACTTCAAGCTCAAAGACGAAGACCTGGACTTCAAGAACATCAGTGACAACAACCGCAAGGAAGGCGCCAAGTCCTCCGGCGGGCAGATCCTCGATGCCTTCATCTACCACAACTACTCCATTGCCGATGAGCCGGGTTCGGTGCGTTTCGGCAAGCAAGTCGTGAGCTGGGGTGAAAGTACCTTTATCGGTGGCGGCATCAACTCGATCAACCCCATCGACGTATCGGCGTTCCGTCGTCCAGGTGCCGAGATCAAGGAAGGCCTGATTCCGGTCAACATGTTCTACATCTCCCAGGCCCTCACCGAGAACCTCTCTGCCGAAGCCTTCTACCAGCTGGAGTGGGACCAGACCGTTACCGATAACTGCGGCACCTTCTTCTCGCAGCCGGACATCATTTCCGATGGTTGCGACAATAACCTGCGGGTGCTGAACAAGCGTTCGACCATCAACCCTGCAGCGTTCCCGACCCTGAACGCCCTAGGGGTGGACGTTAACAACGAAGGTGTTCTGGTTCGTCGTGGCGCAGATCGTGATGCCCGCGACAGTGGCCAGTTCGGCGTGGCCTTTCGCTACAACTACGAGCCGCTGGATACCGAGTTCGGCGCCTACTTCATGAATTACCACAGTCGCGCGCCGATCTTCAGTGCTCAGGGCGCTGCGTCGCGCTACTACACGATGCCGTTGGGGCCGTTGGCTAGCGCCAGGCCGCTGATCGTGGCCGGCAACTCCAACTACTTCGTCGAGTATCCGGAAGATATCCGCCTGTATGGCCTTAGCTTCTCCACCACCTTGCCTACCGGCACGGCCTGGAGCGGCGAACTGAGCTACCGCCCCAATGCGCCGGTCCAGCTGAACTCCACCGACATCCTGTTTGCCGGTGTGACGCCCATTGCCGGCTTTGGCAACGCCTCTGTCTTGAAAGGCACTCCCGGGCAGGACCTGCACGGCTATAACCGCAAGGAAATTACCCAGCTGCAGACCACCTTCACCCACTTCTTCGATCAGGTCATGGGCGCCAGCCGCCTGACTCTGGTGGGTGAAGTCGGCATGACTTATGTCGGAGGCCTGGAGAGCAAGACTAAAGCTCGTTATGGCCGCGATCCGGTCTTTGGGCCAGGCACATTGCCGAACGGTTTCTGCGCCACCCTCAACAGCAGCACCATCGCCGGAGCCGGTCCGGGTACTGACGCCAGCAACCGCACCACCAACTGCAACAACGACGGCTTCACCACCGCCACTTCCTGGGGCTACCGCGGTCGTGCCATCTGGGAATACCCGGATGTGTTCGCCGGTGTGAACCTCAAGCCCAACGTGGCCTGGTCCCATGACGTCAAGGGTTACTCGCCAGGCCCTGGCGGCAACTTCGAAGAAGGCCGCAAGGCCATCAGCCTGGGGCTGGATGCCGAGTACCAGAACACCTACACCGCGAGCCTGGCCTACACCAACTTCTTTGGTGGCGACTTCAGCACCGTGGATGACCGGGACTTCCTCGCCTTGAGCGTTGGCGTGAACTTCTAAGCACACTGCATTTTCAGGAAGAACAACACTATGAAAATCACCAAGAGTCTGTTGCACATCGGTGTGCTGGGACTGTCACTGCTGGCCACCGGGGTCATGGCCGCGGTTTCGGCCGATGAAGCCGCCAAGCTGGGCACCAGCCTGACGCCGATGGGCGCGGAAATGGCCGGTAACGCCGCCGGCACCATCCCGGCCTGGAAGCCCATGGCGACCAACGTCGGCACCGTGGACAGCAAGGGCTTCCTGTCCAACCCTTACGGCAGCGAGCAACCGCTGTTCACCATCACCGCGCAGAACGTCGAGCAGTACAAGGACAAGCTGGCGCCGGGGCAGTACGCGATGTTCAAGCGCTACCCGGAAACCTTCAAGATGCCGGTCTACCCGTCCCACCGTGGGGCCACGGTGCCGGCTGACGTGTTCGCCGCCATCAAGCGCAACGCCACCAAAACCAACCTGGTGTCCGGCGGCAATGGCCTGGAGAACTTCGAAACCGCGATTCCGTTCCCGATCCCGAAAAGCGGCGTGGAAGTCATCTGGAACCACATCACCCGCTATCGCGGTGGCAGCGTGACCCGCCTGGTGACCCAGGCCACGCCACAGGCCAACGGCTCCTACAGCCTGGTGTACTTCCAGGACCAGTTCGTGTTCCGCGACAAGATGAAGGATTACGACCCGAAGAACCCGGGCAACATCCTGTTCTACTTCAAGCAGAAAGTGACCGCCCCGGCGCGCCTGGCCGGTGGTGTGCTGCTGGTCCACGAAACCCTCGACCAAGTGAAGGAGCCGCGTTCGGCCTGGGTCTACAACGCCGGCCAGCGGCGTGTGCGCCGTGCCCCGCAAGTGTCCTATGACGGCCCGGGTACTGCTGCCGACGGCCTGCGTACCTCGGACAACCTGGACATGTACAACGGTGCGCCGGATCGCTACGACTGGAAGCTGGAAGGCAAGAAGGAGATGTACATCGCCTCTGACAGCTACAAGCTCGATTCGCCGAGCCTGAAGTACGCCGACATCATCAAGGCCGGGCACATCAACCAGGATCTGGCTCGCTACGAGTTGCGCCGGGTCTGGCATGTGGTCGCGACCCTGAAGGAAGGCCAGCGCCACATCTACGCCAAGCGTGACTTCTATATCGACGAGGACACCTGGCAGGCGGCGGTGATCGACCATTACGACGGGCGTGGCCAACTGTGGCGCGTGGCCGAAGCCCATGCCGAGAACTACTACGACAAGCAAGTGCCGTGGTACGCCCTGGAAACCCTCTACGACCTGCAGTCCGGTCGCTACCTGGCGCTGGGCATGAAGAACGAAGAGAAGCAGGCGTATGACTTTGGCTTCACCGCAACCACCAGCGATTTCACTCCTGCCGCTTTGCGTCAGGACGGAGTTCGCTGATCCGCTTTGAATAGAGGCCGCATCCTCGGAAATTGCCCCGACTGGTTCGGGGCTTTTTTTTGCCTGAACAATCCTGCACTCGGGGAAGTGCACAACAATCCAGGTGGGCTAGGCTGGTTTTCTCCAAGTGAATGAGTAAGTTGCCTAATAAATAACTGAAATATCGACTGATCAGTCAGATATATCCGACCCATTTGGACATAGTCTTTTTTACCTGAATGGTCGCAAAAATCTTCAACAGGTCGCTTTTTACCGCTAGTCTGCGGGCATCTGCTACGCCGACAACCCTACATCAATAAGAGTTGGCCATGACTGAGCTGTCCTCCCTTCAACGGTCTGCCAGCGCGGTGATTCCCGCGTTGGAAGGGCGTTTCTATCGACCCCCCCTGCCCGACGGATACGTGCAGCGGCCGCGTCTTTGCGAACGCTTGAGCGCCGGGTTGAAGGGCAGGCTGTTGCTGGTCTGCGCGCCGGCCGGATTCGGCAAGAGCTCGCTGGCGGTGGAGTTCTGTCAGGGTTTGCCGGGGAACTGGCAGAGCCTGTGGCTGGGGTTGAGCCGCCGGGACAGCGATCCCGGGCGCTTCCTGGAGCGTCTGCTGGCAGGCTTGCAGCAATACTTTCCCCAACTGGGCCGGCAGTCTCTCGGGCTGTTGAAAATGCGCCAGCGCCATCAGCCCTTCGCCTTTGAAGAGTGGCTCGACGGCCTGCTGGACGAGCTGGCACAGCATCTGTGCGGCAGTACACCGCTGCTGCTGGTGCTGGATGACTATCACCTGGCCCAGGGCCCGGTGCTGGACCGCTGCTTGCAGTTCTTTCTCAATCACCTGCCCGATGGCCTGGTGGTGCTGGTCACCAGTCGCCAGCGTCCGGACTGGCATCTGGCGCGGCTGCGGCTGTCGCGACAGTTGCTGGAACTCAATGAACAGGACCTGCGCCTGACCCATGACGAATCCCTGAGCCTGTTGGATCGGCACAGCAGCGCCTTGCGTGGCGAGGCCCTGGAAAGCCTGATCCAGCGTAGCGAGGGCTGGGTGGCGGGGTTGCGTTTCTGGCTGCTGGCGGCGTCCGAGGCCGGTGCGCTGGGCACCTTGCCCCAGAGGCTGCATGGCGGCGAAGGGCTGATCCGCGATTACCTGCTGGAGGAGGTCATCGATTGTCTGCCCGCCGAGGTCCAGGCGTTCCTCTATGACACGGCGCCCCAGGAGCGTTTTTGCGCCGAACTCTGCGACGCCCTGCGCGAGGCCCATGACAGTGCCGACATCCTCGGGTTTCTGCAGGCCCACCAGGTGTTCCTGGTGCCGCTGGACGAACACGGGCACTGGTATCGCTATCACCACCTGTTTTCCGATCTGTTGCGCACCCGCCCCACGGCCAATGCCCTGGTGCCGGCCGCCACTCTGCATCTGCGGGCCTGTCGCTGGTTCAATGCCCAGGGGCTGCTGGATGAAGCGGTGGAACAGGCGCTGCGTGCCGGGCACCTGGATGTGGCGGCCAACCTGGTGCAGAACCTGTCGGAGGAGCAACTGCTGGCGGAGCAGAATGTCGGCATGCTGCTGCGCTGGAAGATGGACCTGCCCGACAGCCTGTTGATCAGCACGCCGCGCCTGATCGTGCTTTACAGCTGGGCCCTGGGCCTGGCCTGCCAGTTGGATGCCGCGGAAGAGCTGGCCGATCACTTGAGTCGTTTCTTGCCGGCGCCTTCGGCCACCGCGCAGAAGTCGATGCTGGCGCAATGGCTGGCCCTGAGCGGGATCATCGCCCGTGGTCGCGGGCAGCGGGAAAGAACCCTGGCCTATTGCGGTGAAGCTCTGGAGAGCCTGCCGCACAAGCGTTACGGGCAACGCCTGATGTGCCTGTCGACCCTGTCCAATCTGGCGATTACCGACGCCGACCTGTGGCGCGCCCGCAGTCTCAATCGCGAATCCCTGGAGCTGGCGCAACGGGTTGGCAATCCGCTGTTCGAGGCCCTGGCCCATTACGATCGGGCCCGGGTCCTGCAGGCGCGTGGCGAGGTGCTCAGAGCCCTGGAGGAGGTGCACCAGGGGCTGCGACGGTTGCAGGGGCTGTCGGCTCAACGGCTGTACGCGGTGCGGGCCCGGCTGACCCTGTATGAAGGTTATCTGTTGACGCTGCGGGCTCAGCCGGAGGCCGGTCTGCTGCGACTTCAGGCCGGGCTGGTGGAGGCCCGGGCCTGTCGCGATATCAGCGTGCTGATCGCCCACTGCGTGATCGCCAAGCAGGAGGGCTTGCGAGGCGAGTTTGCCCGGGCCTTTGCCGAGCTCGCCGAAGCCGAGCGCCTGATGCACATCTGGGACGTGCCGCCGATCTACTATCTGGCAATGATTACCCTGGTCAAATGCGAGCTCTGGCTGACTCAGGGGCGCACCGACCTGGCCGAAGCCTGGCTGGGCCGCCTGGGCCAGACCTACACCGGCGAACAGGCGGCGGCACCGCCTGAGTTTCACCCGCAACTGCCGTTGCACATCGAGCTGCAGCAGGCCCGGCTGGACGCCATCAAGGGCGACGTCGCCAGGGCCGAACAGCGTTTGCGGCGGCTGGAGGAGCATGGTCGGCAGAGCGGTCGGCAGCTGTTGAGCGTGATGGCCCTGACCCAGAAGGCTCAGTTGCTGTTGGTGCTCGGGCGTGGTCCCGAGGCCCGCCAGGATTTGCTCCAGGCTCTGGAAGCGGCGGTGGGTGGCGCGTTGCAGCCTTTCGAGGGGCTGATTGCCGAGCATCCCGGTTGGATGCGCGAGCAGTTGCAGCATGGCGTACCGACTGCCTTGACCCAGGCGCTATTGGAGCGGTTGCCTGCCGCTCCTCGGGAGCTTGCCGAAGTGGCGGCGCCCAGCGAATCCTTGAGCTCCAGGGAGTTGTCGGTGCTGCAGTTGATCGCTCAGGGCTGCTCCAACCAGGAGATCAGTGAGCGACTGTTCATCTCCCTGCATACGGTCAAGACCCACGCCAGCCATATCAACAGCAAGCTGGGGGTGGAGCGCCGTACCCAGGCGGTGGCCCGGGCCCAGGAACTGGGGCTGCTGGGCTAGGCGCCCGGACGCGGGGCGAGTTGGCCGCAAGGTGCGTTCAACGAGCCAGGTGTTCCTTGCAATAGTCGGCAAACAGGCGCGCCGGCTTGGTCAACTGGCCACGCTTGAGCCAGGCGGCGACCAGGCCGGAGCCGGTCACGTCCTCGACGATATCCACGCACACCACCGGCTTGCCGTCGTAGGAGCACTGGGAGTGGGGGCGGGTCACCAGGATCGAAAAGCCGAAGCCCTGGCCCACCATGCCCCGCACCATCTCGATGGAAGGCGAGCTGAAGGCGATCTGCGGTGTCAGCCCCAACTCCTCGAACAGGCTGACAAAGTAGGTCCGGCTGGGTTGCACATCCAGCAGGATCATCGGCTCCAGGCTCAGGTCCCGCAGCGAAACCTGGGCCTGTTGGGCGTAGCGATGATCGGCCGGCAACAGCGCATAGGGGCGTTGCGGCGGCATCAGCGGTTCGGTCTCGATGGTGCCGTCCAACTCATGTTCATACAGGATCACCAGATCGAAGGCGCCGCCGGTCAGGCCTTGCACCAGTTCCTGTTGCTCGCCGTCGCGGATGCGGATCTCCACGCCGGGATAGAGCGCGCTGAAACCGGCGATCAACTGCGGCAGGTACAGCGGCGCCACGGTTTCAAAGCAGCCGATGTCGATCTGTCCGGACACCACATCATTGTCGGCCAGGGCGTTCTGTTCGAACTCCTTGGCCATGCGCAGCAGTTCCTGGGCCTTGCGATAGAAGCGTGCACCGCTTGGGGTCAGGGACACCCCCAGGGCGTGATGACGAATCAGCAACTGCACACCGAAGCTGTCCTCCAGGCCCTTGATGGCGGTGGAGATCGACGGCTGGGCGATATACAGCTTGCGCGACGCCTCGGCGACGCTGCCGCACTCGACGGTGGTGATGAAGTACTTGAGTTGACGCAGATTGTAGGTGGCCACAGCGAACCTCGTTCTTTGCCTTGGCGCGGGGGTATTGGCCCTGTTCCGAGCCTGACTAGAGTCTCTACCAACTGAAAGTAAGCAACTTATGCACTGACTTTCTCCGGATATGAGTTTTTCTTGTCTTGCAACAATACCCACAAGCTCTGGCGCAGGGGGCAGGAGCTAGCCAGGTTTTTCGTCGGTAGAGAGCATCTTTTTCTTTGCTTCTTTGGCTTGGGTCTACCCAACCGATGCTTTCGCCAAGGTGCAATGGGATGTTCGAACTTGAATCGACTTGGTTGAGTGGACAGGGTTAGAGGGAGCGCGTCATGACAAGGCAAGCGCCCCAACGGGTGTCGGGGCATTGTTTATTGGGGAACCCTCAACCTTCTCAGGATTGTGCGTCAGATTCAGGCCACCAGATCATTGGCACTGAAGCTGTTAACTCCCAGCAGTTGGATCTCGAAATCCGCGTCCAAGTTACCGTTGATGTTGCCGTACAGCACGTGATCGACAAAGCGTAGTTGGCCGGCGGCGGTAAAGTCGTTGGTGTCGATAAAAGTGAACTTGTTGACTCCAGCGACAAGCACATTGGCATCCAATTGCGACAGGTCGATTTTGTCACCTTGGGCGCTGCTGAAATCAGTGATCACATCGCGAGCATTGCCTTTACCCAGCTCGCTCAACAAGTTAAATACAAAGCGATCGGCACCGGCTCCACCCGTTAAGGTATCGCTGCCCTGTCCTCCAATCAGCACATCATCACCAGCGCCCCCATCGAGCTGGTCATTGCCGCTACCGCCGTTGAGGAGGTTGTTGCCATCGTTACCGATCAGTACGTTGTTCAAGGCGTTGCCGGTGCCGTTGAGGTTGGTGCTGCCGGTCAGGGTGAGGTTTTCCAGGTTGGCGCCCAGGGTCCAGCTGACCGAGGAGCGAACCGTATCGATCTCGCTGGCCAGGGTGCTGGTTTCGATGATGACGTCACGCACGTCGTCGAC
>Ga0194135_10000608_pt1 | contig 21129 bp, 21 predicted proteins | sample LitLau_LLRF_2013_FD_134024 | JGI IMG/M metagenome (GOLD analysis project Ga0194135, IMG submission 134024) | Freshwater sediment microbial communities in response to fracking from North America - Little Laurel Run_MetaG_LLRF_2013 (version 2) | ecosystem: Environmental > Aquatic > Freshwater >...
TGACTTGATCATTCTGGTTTGCTGTGGACTTTTTGAAAACATGTTATTCCCAACCTATGAAGTCCTTTGTAGACAATGTAAACTGACATCATAAGAAATACATGCACACGTGTTTATCATAATAAGACGAAGGACAGAGTTGAGGAAATGGAGCATAGAATATTTTTGAGGCTTTTACTTTTAAACTTCCTTTGATCTTGAAATATCAGGAATCAGGAAGCTGGAATTAATGAATAGCAAGTGTAGGAATCGCACAACGGAAGTTCAACGGCTATTAGAGGTGTGGCAGTCTATTTGTTGAAAGAAAGTCGCCTAGAAGGTACCGGCCGGTATTTGGTAGCGGAGCGGGCCTTGAATGATTTTAATAGTGGGATAGCGCCGTTACTTTTTAGGCAACTGTGGTCCTAAAAGATTCTTAGAGGCGCATCAAGTCGCATATTTTCCCTTTTAACCCAAGCTAAACGTTGGTAAGAACAGGGTCAAGGGATATATATATATATGCCATTAACGTCCGCTGTTTTTTTTTTGTGTTAAGAAACTTTTTTCCTAAACAGTTCACAGTGATTTTATTAATTTGTTCATTTATTACAGAAAACACGATGCACTGAGGAAGTTTGTTTGGGGAGTGTAGTGAGCTATAGCACTTCCCGACCCGCCGGTGTCCCCAGGCCACTGGAGGAAGTGAAGAGCCTTGCCAAAGAATTCTTTGACCAATATTACACTTCTATCAAAAGGTTCGTTTCATGCACTTCCTCCTTCCATCCTTCTGCAGACTTTAATTTGAAACAATAAACATGGGTTGTTGATTTTGTATGATGATCCTAATAATAACGTCTCTTATTTCCACAAAGGGAATTCAATAGAGGCCAATTTCCCATGATCTTTAATTGGTTTCTTGATGCTTGCGGAGTTAGTCCCTGTTTAGAGGACGGATGTTCGTGTGAGACATGAAGACACGATTCCTTACTCGACATTTGAAATTAACTGGATGAGTTTTCGAGAACCAGGGAAATCCTGTTGACAAGAGTTGACTTGACAAAATATTCCATCCCAATGGAAACTTTTGAGTTTTCTATAGAAATAAAACTTGACTTGGGATTTTTTGGAAGTGAATCATAAATGTGGTCAAAGAGGAAAACGGAGTGGGGCTAGCGGAGAAAGTAGGAAGGGAAAAGTTTTACCCGTTTGGAGGAGGAGAGGTACTTGTGTTTTTGTACATTTTCGATTTAACGCTACGTCAGATTTTAAATTACTCTTCGTTCGAAATGTTCTTGACGACGGGGAAAAATTTATATGTGTGAAAGGGCAGTGGATGTCTTTTCCATAAGAAGTAAGGATGAGAGTCCTTCTCGGGAAGCGGACTTGGAGGAAACGAAATAAACAGAAAATAAACTTTCTCTTTCCAATGTCCGCAAGAGAGTCCTTCAAGGAGTTTTCTTCTTTTTATCCTCAATAGATTCAATTCAACATTGCATAACCAAAGGTGGGAACAGGTCCTTAAGGAACTGGAGGACACGGGCACGTATGATCTGACCGAGACCGAACTTGTCTACGGGGCTAAGCTTGCTTGGAGAAATTCTGTACGGTGCATTGGCAGGATTCAGTGGGCCAAATTACAGGTAACTTGTCTACTCCTGTCCTCGGGACTCCACTGAGGTCAGATGAGGAGCATTTCTTGGAGAAAGCTTCGGTTGATTGAGTTTTTTGAGTGGGTGCTGGGTAGGCTCAATTTAAAGATGATGATTTAATTTAATGTTAAAAATCAATTTGTTGTCAACCTAACCATTAACGCATCCATTTATCTCCTTTATGTTCCCTCATTTTCCAAACCTCAGAATGTTTTGGAGAGAAATCTTCCAGAATGCTGCTAATTAATTGCAAGAGCAGCAGGATTAATCTAAATGGTTACACAGGTATTCGATGCCCGGAGCGTTGGAACGGCGGCTGGGATGTTCGAGGCCATTTGCAAGCACATCAAGTATGGAACTAACAAAGGAAACATTAGGTTAGTTGTTAAATTTGGCAAATCTGATCTCAACGTCCATTCTTATAAAATGAGATAAAGATTTGATCAAGGATTTACTTGCTCCGCTTTACCCTACCTATTAAAATCCCATGAATGGAAAGATACGCCGGTTAGATTAATATGCATAGTGAGAGTGAGACGTTTTTTTTCATCATTTCGCAAAAAAAGATTTAGATGGAAATATTTTACATTTTATTACAGATCTGCCATCACTATTTTCCCCCAAAGGACAGATGCGAAACATGATTTTCGTGTTTGGAATCCAGCACTTTTGTCGTATGCAGGCTACAGAAATCCCGATGGAACAATTCTAGGTGATCCTCTCAACCTGGAATTCACTGAGGTACGTTTCTCCAGTTCCCGACTTGCTTTTTTAAAAGTTGTGTCAAAATCTTCTCAGAAGGAAGGGTGGTATAACTGCAAGTACAAAACGCTCGCTCCGCTCTCATAAATTTTGTAATAAACTTCATCCTTACCTCCACTTTTCCCTTTTGCATTTTTGCAGAATAGCGTTGGCTCTCCAAGTAAAACTGGAAACTAAAATAACTACCTAAACGCGATAATAATAATGAGAACACCGTCACGTAGGGATATTTCTTCGACCATCATCCCCTTTCCTGCTTCCCCCATGCACAAAAAGGGTAAATACCGCATTCATTAGCTGTAACGCTAATCACATTTTCAAGAGAATGAAACACCAATTGAGGTCTTCTTAGCCAATAAGAGTCTAGTATTGACAGAAACAGGGTCGTCATTGGTTGAAGCAATGATGGGTTAAATCCAGAGAATCAGAGGAAATCAGAATTTGGGTTCATTCAAATGTGATTTGAACATTTTAATTGGTTACCATTGGTTGGTGGATGGTGGAGTTTCTTCGCACGTAATACGACACTCACCCCGATTGGGGTCTGAAGAAAGGGGTATTTTATTTTGGGATGGGAACGCGGAAGGCGTGATGCGCTAGTTTTGTCTCTGCTTCAAAGCCTTTACCTTCCTTTCGTTTCTTTTACGTCAAACTGAAACTGTGGAATAAATTCGTGCCTTCACAGTTAGCGGACCAATTTGTAGAAATGGCAAATTGCAATTCCTCCTGAGCTGAGATATTTTTCTCATAAAATATTGAATTAATAAAATGATGCAACATGTCCCGTGTGAAGCTGCACTACACAGAGTGGATATTAACATACAGGAATGTGTCAAACTCGGCTGGAAGGGACAACGAACCAGATGGGACATTCTTCCAATTGTCGTCTCATCCAATGGAAACGATCCAGAATATTTTGAAATCCCCCCGGATTTGGTAGTCGAAGTCAAAATTAGTCATCCGACGTAAGTTTCTGAGAGTTCCAAAAGAAAAAGACACGAGACAAGTGGATTAAAGACATCCGCCCCACAAGCATGAATTCATTATAGAAGCTTGAAATCCTTCTAATCGGTATATCCGTAGATTTGACTGGTTCAAAGACTTGGAATTACAATGGTACATTTTACCTGCCGTTTCCGGAATGCTCTTTGATTGCGGAGGCCTCGAGTTCCCGGCGACGCCATTTAATGGGTGGTACATGGGAACTGAAATAGGATGCAGAGATTTAGGGGATCTAAATCGCTACAATGTCCTGGAGGTAAGTTGCTAATTTCGATTCAAACAATTCCTTAACTCCTTCTACCACCAATGAATGTTTGAAGTTGGTATTCAATTTATAGTTTAAAAAAATATTTTTTTTTTCTGAAGTTAATTAGTTCTAGGTTTCCCTTATTGGAATAAAATTTTTTCTTGTAAATTTTTTCCTTGTCCAAGCTAAGCCAATACCAATTTGTTCAGAACCAATAAAATACTCTGTATATTCCACGGAAGCCCAAATGCTTGTGCAATATAACCATTTGAGACATTAAAATGAATTCTTTGCTGATGGCGTGTAGGATGTAGCATTGGGAATGGGGTTGGACACAAAGAATCCCACAACACTCTGGAAAGATAGAGCCCTCGTTGAACTGAATTTAGCCGTGCTCTACAGCTTTCAAGTAAGACTTGATTCTTCCAAGGAGGAAAATCCTGGGATTAGGATCTTTTAGTCGGTGAGAGATTATTTCACCCAATAAATGATTTTCAGAAAGCAGGGGCGACGATGGTGGATCACCATACCGCCTCCGACTCTTTCATGAAACATTACGAGAATGAGCTCAAGGCTCGCGGAGGCTGTCCTGCGGATTGGGTTTGGATTGTCCCGCCGATGTCAGGGTCAGTGACACCTGTCTTTCATCAGGAAATGGCAATGTACTTCCTCAAACCGAGCTACGAGTACCAAACCCCGGCATGGAAAACACATATTTGGAAGAAGCAGGAAAAGGCAGGAACCAAGGAGGAGCGGAGCCGACGAAAGTTCCATTTCAAGGAAATTGCAAGAGCCGTTAAATTCACAAGCAAACTATTCGGCAAGGCCCTTTCGAAACGAGTGAAAGCAACAATTCTCTATGCGACGGAGACCGGGCGTTCAGAGCTCTTTGCGAGGAAATTATGTGAAATCTTTGGGCACGCTTTCAATGCTCAGGTGAGGTCTCCTCATGTCATGTCCTTAATTTTAGCTCAAGGTCTCTCTTACTCTGTGGGGCGTGGGGAGAATAGTGGCAGAATTGAGATTGAATTAGGGTTAATGCAAATTACATTAAGGAGATCTCTTATTGGCACTTTCAGGTCTATGCGATGAACGAGTATGACATAATCAATATTGAACATGAAACTCTCGTCCTGGTGGTCACATCCACCTTTGGGAATGGAGACCCGCCTGAGAACGGAGAGGTAGAGTGAACTGAATGAAACCGCTCAATTAAATTCTCATTAGCCCGCATCACCTTAATGTCCTGAATCTTACAGTCATTTGCAGAAAGTTTGTACGCACTCAAAATGAACCACGGAGACCAAGAACTCAAGTAAGACCCGATCCGGATTTGGAATTTAAGCTGCTCGGTTAACTTCCCTGAGTTTTCTTTTTGAAATTACTAAATTAGCATGGCAAGCTCGAAATCTTTCATCAAAATGAATAGTCAGACGGACTCAGTCTCGTCCTTGGACCGAAAATTGGACCGGAGTGATTCCCTACGCGGGAATCAGGTCTCTGACGCACTGTCCGACGATACTCTCGGCATTCTTAAAAATATCAAGTGAGATGTGTGGAATCAGTAAATAGATTCAGGCGATTCCCTTAATTAGAATTCCGTCATGCAACTCTTTCTAGTTATGCCGTGTTTGGGCTTGGGTCAAGCGCATATCCAAACTTTTGTGCTTTTGGAAAGTATGTGGATAATCTCTTGGGGGAGCTCGGAGGTGAACGACTAATGAAATTAACTTGCGGGGATGAACTCAGTGGGCAAGACAATGCCTTCCGACTCTGGGCCTGTGAAGTGTTCCAGGTAAGAAACCATCAATCCCCACTACCATACCACTGCTCCAGCTGCCGAGTTATTTTACTGGAAGAAAACTAGTACTCTGGAGATACCTTGAGAAGAATTCTGGAAATATACTTTATTTATTATGTACACAAGAGGGGACTTGAGCCGTGAAGGAATCAATAGTAATGCAATAAGCCCTCAGTGGAGATAAGCTCCCACAAGATGAAAAATTAATCGCAGGTTGACAGGGATACAAAATTCAGAGGCTGGATTCCAGAAATCAAGATCAATGCGAGCGAGGCGAACGTTACGCTTTACTCTTTCGTAATGGGAGATCTGAGGGAACTCCTAATTCTGTGCTGGGGGAGAATATTGTTCCAGCATCAACATTTATTCATCATGTTTTATTCCTTTACAGATTGCTTGCGACTCCTTCTGCCTCGATGGCGGTATTACGGACCTCCCCACTGAATCTGTTTTGTCACCTGAAACTGTTCGCCTCTTCCCATCAGCAACATCAGACCGAATTATAAAAGGTTAACCCCCGCTTTCAATCCTTCTTAGAATTTTTTTTAAATGTGAGTTCTCCGTTAGCGTTATCAAAGTTACACACGAACCGGAAAGTGGCCCTCTATGACCTCATTGACAGAACAAATCTCAATGCCGCTGGAACGAAGTAAGCTGGGGCGAGGGTGGGTAGTCGGAAAGTTTGTTTCCTGGAATGTTTTTCGTCTGGTTTCCAGGAGGGTAACCGTGAATGTGGTTCTAAAAGCTCAACTCTCTGACGCTCCTCTCAACTACGATGCAGGAGATCATGTCGGGATCATGGCGGACAATCGACGTGAACTCGTTGAACCAATTCTAAATCGATTGGCAAACAAACCGTTGACGAATGAGCAGGCAGTTCAACTGGAACTTTTAGAAGAGAAACATACTCCAATGGGTTCGTGGTTGACTGATGGCCATTCCGACAAGAATTTACAAATCTATCTCATCTTCGTTTGTTTCCAGGGATTCAGAAGTCATGGGTCCCACATGATCGGTTCCCGTGTATGAGCCTTCGCGACTTATTCACCCGCTTTTTGGACATTACTACCCCGCCCAGGCCTGACCTTCTAGTTTACTTTGCTCGTTGTGCGGATGACCCGATCGAACGAGAGACGCTGGAAACACTGTCTAAAGTTAGTCAAAACGCCTTCCTGAAGGATTCGTGTGTGTGTCTGTGTATGAATCAAAAATTACTTTCTGAATTGGGAATTCTAGGATTCGGACGAGTATGAGCACTGGAAGAATTGGCATTGGCCTGACCTCGCGGCAGTTCTTGCCATGTTCCCTTCTGTGAGTCCGGACGCTGGCGTTCTCTCTGCACTCTTACCACCACTCCAACCAAGATTCTACAGTGTGTCATCCTCATCTTTGGTCCATGCCAGTGAGCTCCACCTAACAGTGGCAGTTGTCACGTATCGGCCAAGGGGTGGGGATGGACCTGCCCATTATGGAGTCTGCTCCAACTACCTGAATTGCATCCCAATTGGGACAAAAGTACCTTTATTCGTACGGCAGTAAGTGAGCAGTAGATGAAATTCTCGAATTATTTAATACTAAATGCTTAAATTACTTATAACCGTTTCAGTTCGAGTGGATTTCACATGCCATCAGACATTTCACGTCCACTTATTATGGGTAAGATCAACTGCGCAATCCCACCAATCCATATCCTAAGCGACTACAATACGAATGGGATCTTTAAAATAGTTGGACCTGGATCTGGGATTGCCCCATTCCGCGGATTCTGGCAAGAGCGTTCCTGCAAGGCGCCTAGTGACCCCATTGGGCGGTCAAAACTAGGCCAAATGACGCTCTTCTTCGGCTGCCAGACAAAGGAAATGATTCTCTACCGCTCAGAACTTGAGAAACTGAAGGAAGATGGGGTCCTCAGGGACATTTTCCTGGCACTGTCACGAGAGCCCAGCATAAAGAAGGTTACCAAATTTATATTTAACAAAAAAAAAGCACAAACTAAATACGTTTCTCTTCTAGACATATGTGCAGGATTTAATCATTCGAGAAAAAGAAAAGCTTGCTGCGCAAATCCTGGAGGAAAATGGGCATGTTTACGTCTGTGGAGATTGTACAATGGCAGAAGAGGTTTACCAAACCCTGAAACGAATTGTACAGGAAAAGGGGAAAATGAATGATACCGAAATTGAGAGTTATATGCTATCCCTGCGGGTACACTTCTTATTCGTTTGGAGTAATAATAATTCATTGTGCAAACCATTAACAATGTTCCGATTTCCCTAGGATGATAATCGTTATCATGAAGACATTTTTGGGATTACGCATCGAACGTCGGAAGTGGTTGAGAAAGTGCGGAAAACGGCATTGTCTCGGATCGAGTCCAATTATGCCCTGAGCCAAGCGAATTCTCCAACAGCCATTGGTTCTTAAACTCCCGGCACAATTCAAATGAGCTCTCTCCTGTCTCTGGAGCGTTGGGTGAGCTTCCCCGTGTTGGGCGGGGGTCGTGCTATAATGAGCGACTGGTATTGCTGTTTCAATTTCAACTAAAGCTATTCGAATTCATTTTGAACTAAGGAACCCCTTTGTCTTCATCATAATCAGGAATATTAGGAACGTCTTCTTTATTGATGTCCCCTTCATTCGCTAAGGGATGCCCTTAAAACCTATTGAATGTGAAGAATTGATCCATACACAATCTCTTTCTTTCCCAATACATTATGCGCCTGTCAGTTCTCAATAAGTTTTCAGTGGACGTGCTTGTCACTGCTCTGCTCGCGTTCTCGCAAGGGCAATGAATCCCGCATATTTTCGCCATCTTAATATTTTACTCTAAACTTTATGTAATTCCTTCAATTATTCATTAACTTTGCACTGCGTGTATTACTTTGTTTCAGTTACTTCCTTTAGCACTACAAAACATTCACGTCTAATTGACACAACCTGGTGTATACTTTTCAAAATCACAGCCTTCCCTTCTAACAAAATCATACGCATACTTACTTATGCACTCGTAGCTTGATAGGACTTTCTTCGTTTCCCATCTTAAATGATAACCCCGCTACCCTTAAGGCCTATATCTACTTCATCCCAAACCAATTATAAAACTTTATTGAAATCTTACACGCTGTTATACCTAAAATATTTCTCAGTGTATTCAATCGGTTATCAATTAAACATTTTAAACACGTTGAACTATTTTGGTCAAGCAGGCGTTTGCCTAATTATTATTCTTAACTTTTAACTTAACAATTCAGACCATAGGACTAGGAGAGAACACTTACTCACTTACTACGTTGTTCATGAGATCAAGGAGGAAGGAGTATGGATTCTTTGCAGTGGATGAAAATGGACCCTTGCTAATAATCGACTCGAATGTTTCCTGTTCTTTTGAAGACAACTAAAAAAAGTCGAGAATAAATTACAATCCATCATGATCGAATAAGTGAAATTGGATTGGAGGGAAATTGGACTTACACTTGAATAGTAATCCAGCGTAGAATGAATGAATAATTTTTTTATTTGAGTTGGGTTCCGTCTCAATTGGGCAAATGGTAAAAGTGAGGATACTTCGGGTGACGTCGAAACCCCGACGAAGAATAAAGTTAAGTTCCACATTGTTCTCGAAACATCAGGGGAAGCTACAAAATTCGGCAAGCTTGCTATTATCCATTCACGGACTAATACTGCCTCCTGAGGCTTCCGACGAGCCTTCTCGAATATCTGATTGAAATTAGGATGAAATGGAAATACCGAGTATAGTTTTCATCAAACTTTTTTGAAGTATGTAATCGATATGTAATTGGATTTACTTGAGCAATTGTGGGGGCCAGAAGTTCAGGATACGTTTGGTTTGGCGAAAGGAATTGGGACATCACTCGATTCAAAATCTCAGATGGTGGAAGAAAGTCATTCACCAGAACTGGTAGTACTTTAGAAGCCACTTTAGCAGGAAATTTTCGTCCATTCCTTAGCCTGCAATGAGCCATTAAGTATAATACCAATACATGATTTTATAACTGGCTAGAGCAATCGTGAAAAGGCGATTTAGTAATATCAACTTACAGCTGAAACAGGATTTCAGAACGCTCAGCCATTTGCATGAGGACTTCAGGATCAGGATCATGGATTCCGTAGAAGTCGGAAAAGTCTAAAACGAAGAAGATTAAAGTAATTCATGTTCTGAACGAGCTTACTACGGTTTTCCCTATTACCGCAGTAGAAAATAGTCGTGAAGAGTTTAATGCTTTCGTAGAATATTGCTATATTTGGCGTCCTCAAAGTATCCAAAGCCACTTTGGACACTATCTTCTTCGTTTCTGGTTTCAAACCTCCAATCTCCACTCTTGTTCGAAGACTCTGCACAAGAATAACAATTTTAATAGTTTTTTAGTTTACTTATTTGAGAATCAATTATTTTCTGATTTACCCGAAGAACTAGTAGGCGAATAGAAATGTGGACTTTGTTCAACGGACTAAGTACTGTAAGAACATTCCCCAAGACATCCTGCTCAAAGTTAGGTCCACCAGCTCCATTCGACGGACAATAAATCCAAATGAAAAGCAATAGTTTCCAGGCACTATAGCTATGACTTTCTGTATCGTTTAACCTGAATTAATAGAAAAAAATATACATTTTAGCTCATTTTATCATCTGCGTAAATTCCACTTAACAATAACATATTATTAGGCAAAACTTACGATTCGCTCAGTTGGGTACAGTTCAGAACGTATGGAATCACAATATTTAAGAGTAGAGTGGAATCTGGCTGGTTTTGGAAATATACAAGTGCTGTTTCTAACGCAGCGTTGGCAACGTTTGCATTCGGACTGCCCAGAGCCCCTTCCAACATCTGCCCCAAAGTCGTCAATACCTCTGCTTCCTAAAGTCATTATTTTAAGGTTGTCAGGTTCATCATAACAAGGGGCATTTTAAACATCCAACGGATAAAAGTTCACCACAGTGAAATTAGAGGCAGCGATGAATATCCCATACACCAAGTGTGTCCAAAGGACTTCGTCTTCCTTTTCACATCCTTTGTTAATTTCCATAAACATATCAAACATCCAGACATATTGCGAAGGGTCATCAAAGTATTTGGAAACGTTGACCACGCTCTCAACTACTTTGGTTATTAGAAGCAACGGCATTTTCCCCTGTTCAAATAACAAGTGAATCACACTTTTGAAGTTGAATGGTTGAAGGGATGAATGTTGAATGGGGTCTTAAATCAAACCTGTATATTCTGCATCCACTGTGAGAAGAGGTCAATGAGGAAGCGGATGCAAGAAGTGATATCAACGTGGAACTCATTGCTAAACATTTTTGCACAGGTTGAATACCTAAATAATAAAACTTATTTCAATTAGAGAATGACAAAAACGCTCAAATAAACGCGTTAGGCCCTGTCTAACTCTTAAAATGACATACGGCAACGGTAGAAGATATCTTGTACATATTTCAGGTTCCAAATCTTTCAGTGTGAGATTGATGTTCCCCAGCCCATTCACCCTAAACCAAAAGTATTCAACTGTAAAACAAGAATAACGTGAATGAATTCTTTCCTGGCTTTAATTTCACGTACGGTTTTCGACTGGAGAGGTCTGGAGTAAAAACGACTTTGGCCGATTGTTCCAACATCATTGACAAGGCTTGGAGTCCAACGATTATAATCTGAAATTAAATTATGAAACCTAGTCGTCATTACTTCCATTGTCCCAATGGTCAGTTTCCTGTCTCACCTGAAGGTTATGGTGCTCCCCAAATGAATTGATGACCGACAAGAACGTCATCCAGTTCTCCTCAAATTGGATTTTACTTGCGATCCCAAAGTAATTTAGCCTAAATAATTTAAGCAAAATTTAGAAATCCAATGTACTATGGAGATGGGATACTTATTTAACGAAAATATAGAAACTTACTTTGAAATGTATTTCAGGAGTAAATCCTTTTCGTTCTGTAATGTTTCCAGTGGAATGTGCTGAATTGGAGGGAATATCAAGGCTTTGTTACTCGTCAATGGTGGTTTCCATCCGAGATGTGAAATAAGGAGCCAGCCGTTTACAAGTTCACACCGTGCCAGACCAGCCACCAAAGCTCTAAATGGAATTGATAATCGAAATGAATTCAATATATTCAAGACTTGAGGTTTGAGATGATTTGAAAAGAATACGAAAGGAGATAAACACTCACTTTAACAGTTCATAGAGAGTTGGCTCCATGGGCACTTTAAGGTACTTGACTTGGGAAAGTACGTCCAACATAAAGTTGAACTCTCTTAAAATTCGGACGCAATGTTCGTTTAGCTCGGACCAGGTTTCGTCTAACAAAAACAAAATAAAAAGAAACGCTTCAAATTTTCTTAATTCTTCTGAGAATCGGTATTAAGTTTTCAGCTATTCCTCACCATTTTCTACTGAAACATAAGGGATTCTGAAATGAGGGATGATGCGTCTGAGAATGAGCCCGAGGGATTCAATACAATTGAAAATTAAGAGCGGATGATCCCGAACATTAAAGAATTGTAAGAAGGATGAGTCCTTGATGGCAGTGCAAGCGAATCGCAGGAACACGATGAGTTGGTGTACTGGTAGCTCTTCATTTTGACAAAGTACTCTCATGTACTAAAAATATTCAGAATTGAATTAGCGGCAAATTACCAAACTATCAGAGCGTACCTGGAATGAGAACGTAAAGACTCTAGTCGGAATATAATTGTTGTGTAAGGCCTTCTCTCTCAAGGGCAAATCTTCCAGTATAATTGCCTTCAATTCCAGTAGTTCTGTTAGCAACGCCCACATGTCACATAGACTGTTCCGAAATGGAACATTTAGGATGGATTCATTGTTTTCCGAATTGAATGATAGCTAAAAGACAGGAATAAAAAATAAAACGTGTAATAAAGTAAGCCTCTACCACGAAAGAATTTACCAATAGATTTTCGGGCATTAATGTTTCCCAAGAGTCTAACATTTCTACGACCCGATCCAATGCAGCCACTCCCAGAGGCAATGTATTGATGAGGCTAGAATGTGTCTCTGTAGTGAGCAAAGTTATGACTTCCTCCAATGGTATTTGACCCTAGAAAAATGAAATGAATAAAACGAACTCCCTTTGCTAACTTGTGATAAGGTTTTTGCTAGTCCTACTTGAAGCGCTTGACTTTGAAGGTGTTGAAAGACGTACTTCAGGATAGCCAAATTAAATTTCGGAAGACTTAGAACATTGAAAACTTGTCTGTAATTTAGGCTGGACAGAATCTTGGCAAGTGCAGCACCTTCTGTTGGATTAATTCCCTCACAACACCTAGAAATAATGACCGTTAGACGGCTCACTGAAGTCAACCGCTTATGATTAAAGCACTATCCCATACCAAGCAGAGATGGGACCCTCTCTGAAGCGGTTTGTATCATCCTCATTCGTGGCTTTCTCGTCATTATCAGGAGCATCGCCCAGGAATTTAATGATCAATGAAACCAACCTCGGAAATCTATAAAGAAATAATGATTTGAGCTCAGGGATTACGTTTACGTTCATGTCATCGCCATGGGTATTTTGCAAACCGTAGAGTGGATTTCGTATTTGATGTGAAATCCCTTAAAACTCGAACGTTCTCCTCTGAAAACAAACTTTCTTGACCTTGCAAATGAACGTACAGGAAACAGGCAAATTGGGATATTTCAAAGGATACTGATGTAAGGGTTTCCATTTTCAGTAATTTGATGCATAGCATGGCACATGTTGATTTGTAGCGTTCATAAGCTCGTTCCATAAAGCGTAGAATTGCTTTCAATAATAGGACCTGAAAAAGAAAAGACTCAAATCACAATCATTCTTTCAACTTCAATGGCATCAAAATCGAAATCGATTTATATGAAACATACGCTCAAGCTAGGCGCATCTGTGATTTCTACGAGTTTCTGAATCAGTAAATCTCGAGAAGAGTCAGAGATTCTTGTCCAGAAGGAAGCAACGGCCGGTGAATGACTCTGCTGGATGATGTAGATGGAATAATTTTGTATCAACCATTTCTCCAGCTGTGAGTCAGCAGGAGGCACCTATAAGGAAGAGAGTATTAGAAGTAGTGAAAATTAAATTCGAAAAAAGTAATAGGACAAACGTAACGGGCAGGTTTTGGGGTGTTAGTTAAATAACCTAATGAATATTCAAATACTCAACCAAACTAATAACAAAGCATAAGGAATTACGACAAACTAGAAAATCAGCAAAGCAAACCAAACAAAAGCTAACCATTAAACCATTATGCCAAATACGCATATGAAATACAAACGCCAAAGTACCTCAATCTGAAACTGGAATTCAAAATTATAAATTCCAAAACAGGGAGAGACCTTCATTACAAAGAAAAGAAAAATTATATAACAAAGTCGGTAGAACTGACTTTATGGAAGAAGACTAGTACGGAAGAGGAAGGGAACGAGAACGAATTAAATTGTCACATGGAAAAATCGCAATAAATGTACCTACCAAATGTTTCAGGAGAGAAGGAACGAAATCCGAGAGAAAGACTTCTTTGGCCGCTGGTGGCTGCAACCCCAAAAGCATAGTGTCCCAGACCTCAGTATACGGATAAGCAAGAACAGTCAGAAATTCGGAAAAGGCTTTTCGCAATTCAGGATGAGACAGACCCATTTTGCCCACTTGCTGTGAGATTTTTCTGAATTCATCTAGGTTCTCTTCAGCAGACAATTCGGTAACTACCTCTCCCGAAGCATCTGTAAAAATCTATGCTTATGGAATACCCAATGAAATGAGGCTTGGGAATGGTTTAGAGTTGTAGGAAATACCTTTACAAAGGATAGAAGACGTCCCCTTAATGAATATGACAAGTTGCTCTACGAAGAATTCATCCAAGTGACGCCCACTTCCATCAGCCCAAATAAAAATCTGCTGTATTTGTGCAACAAATTTCAGGAAAATATCCAAAAGAAGTCTGAAACGAATTTGAAGTCTCTCGAGTTGAACTTGTAAATTCAGTCTCAAAATACGAGTTAAGCAAACTCACTTGCTGGGAATAACTCCTTCGCTGTGATGAGCAGTCCGCAGAATCACCATCCAAAACACGTTGACTGTTACCACCCAGTGAGTGAGGGAGGAAGGGTCACTCGTCTACGGAATAAAATATAAATAATTACCCACAGATGGATGACCGTATACTTTATAACTTCGAGTTTGTTTTTGCTGTTAACTTGCCTGCATATGTAGCGTCCTTTCCAAGCTGCCTATCAGTTTGGAAACTGAAGGCAACGTTGTGGCGTGGACTGCGAATAGAATTGCAATGAGACAGGTGAAGTCGGCGGAGTTATTGACGACAAGTCGATTCGACTCAATAGCATCCAGAATAGCTTTGACAACAATTCCAGATTCTGATGACCACTTGGCTTCGTTGATACAACGCCTCCCGTGGATTAGCACGAACAACATCGCCAGCACCTAAAGATCCTCCTTTGTAAGTTTGTAATAATGAAATCATTTAATCACTCACATCAGAAACGTGCAGAAGCTTCAGAGTGTTTTGAAATAAAACTTCCCGTTGGGCTTCAATTTCCTTTTTCTCCAAATTGGTGATTCCCGCAGATCCTTGACGAATAAATAAATCCTGTACAATCTTCTTCATCGCTGGTATGTCTGAATTCATAAAAATCAAGGCAATGATTAAGTAATTTTACGAATTAAGAAAATACTGGTTTCGTTTTTCCTTACAATTTGTGGCAGGATTTTGACCGGAAGCTACTAGTCCATCACATAACTGGAGCAGTTTTGGAGTGTCAATAAACTTTTTTGTTGCTCGGTCCATATGCGACAGATTCGTAAAGTATTCAAAGATGGCATCTACCACTACAGCCGAATTCCTAAAATTAGGTCACGTTAATAATACAACTCAACTTTAAATGGTAAGAAAAAGTGTTTAGAGTACCTGAATTGACCTTCCTCCAGAAAAGAGAGTTGCTTAATAACTGCGCTCAAAAATACTTGATTCGAATCCACCATAGCATAGTTGACATGCCCTTTGATTAGTTCGCTTACAAAAAGAAGGATTTCCGCTTGGATCAAACTGTCACTGGATGCCAAGTAAGTCTGAAAAATGAAATGAAACCTTATTTGTTGAAAAAGTCCAGTCATCAACTTTATATAACGCACAAGCTACTTTTGCTTATGAGAGCAAGGAAATGTTCGGGGAGGTTTTTAATCTAAATTGATTGGAGGAGCTTCATGTTGGAGTCCTTGTTCAAATATTTTGGAACGTGGCATCCGCTTAAGGACAAGCCAAGACAAGATGCGACCCAAGAAACAATGACAGGGACACATGGTATCATCCTGTAAACGTTTTTTTGGCGGGAAGACTGGTTTCTTAATTGAGCTCCCTTATATCCGAAAAAAATTATTTGTCTTCGGACACTTACTATTTGAGACCTGCTAACTCACCTAACTACTCCACTCCATTTTGCAAAAGGATGAAACACTAAAGCACTGCTGAGGACTGGAAAGAAAAGTCTTTCCAAATCCAGACTAACCTTAAGAGCAGTTATCACAATAGGCTCAAAAGAACGAATATGAGTTCCCAAGCTGGATTTGTCGGAAGGGTTTTTGTAGACGCCACTCCTGCGACTAGCTAGAAAGCTAAAAAGAGCAGAAAAAGAAATTCACATCTCAACATTACAAGACATTTATTCGTGTACAACACCGGTGTGAAACAAACCTTTTGTAGAAGTTTTCACAGAAATTTTGGAATTGAGCTAAAGAATCATCCGAACCGGTGTAAAACTTGTCTTCGATTAAAGCTGTGGGACAGGGAGAGTTGAGGCAACGCAGAATCTGACAAGAGAAAAGTTATTACAAGGGATATATTAAATTAGGTTATAAATAAATAAATAGCGGAAAGTATACCTCTTTCATGCACTTAAGAGTAGGAACTGGGGTCAAATTAAATATGATTGGAGCAATCGCGAGCATGTCTTCGATAACTGCTGTCAGGCCCAAGTAGTCGTATCGTATCCAAGCAAAAATAGAACCCAGCGTCTCTAATGAAGTAACCAAGGCCAAAGTAAACTTATGCGTGATAACGGGGTCCAAATTGGACTTGTATATTTTCCAGGACTGGAGAAGAGATTCTTCTATCCGTTTTAACTGAACTGGGCAAATAGCTGGACCCATGGAGTTGGATGACTGTTGCCGCTGCAAAGGTTTGGATGGTTTCTTCTCCACTTCTATGAGAGAATAGAGCAAAAACGTTTTGAATTAATCAAAGGTGGTAAGGGGCAAGGACAATAAAATATTACTCACCCGGTGCTTTCTTCTCAGAGTCCTTACTGATGAATTTTTTAGCTGGCGACAAAGGGGATTGCTTCTTCGGAGCAATGGGAACAGCAACATGTGATTTGAGTATGGAGTTGTAAAGCTTCAACACGCCATAGCAATGATTCAAGAGGTAGAGGCCGTAAAAGGATAACTAAAATTCAAGATTAAAGATTTATGAGAAGGGATGAATTCAAAGGATTTGTTCTAATGAGGTTCTTACCGCCTTATTGGATCCAATGAATGGAGAATTCTCATCAGTTGCAGTCGAGCTTAGCGTATTACGGCTCACCAAACCAAGGAAGAGAGAAGAGGCGAGACTGAGCAAATTCTGATGAATGTACATATCGGAAACAATTGCAGATGATCGGAGCAATTCCACTGCCACTGAAAACAGGAGTGGGAGTTCGTTTCCTCCACATCTCCAGGCACCTTGATAAACAGTCGGCGGAAAAGACTCAGCCAATGATGACAGAGCAAAATAGTAACTTGCCTAAGAATACATCAAGTTTTTCAATCAAGTACTTTTAAAAATGTTTAGCATGATCGATAGACTCATCCTCTTACAATGGAATGTTTCTCGTGGAGTCCGCTCAGTTGAGGAAGGATTCGATCTAGGACTTTTTCTAAATGCTTTGACACATTGGAATGGAAGCGTTCTTTATCAGGGAACTTGAAAATATCGCAACTCATGGCAGTAATCACAGGTTTCGATGAGAAAGGATTTGTCTTTCCCAGGATCCAGTCTTTACGATTTCCACAAGCTTGAATAAACCTGAATAAGCAGGTTTACCACATCGATATTCCGATTTCCATATTTTCCTAAACGGATTTTGCAAATGATAAGTGACTTACTTGGTCAAAGCTGATACAGTAGATGATCTAACTCGAACATCTTCGTCAGACAATAGATGAAGAAACAGATGCTGTGTTCGATTCTGAAATTGTGCATAATCCGGCACAGAATCCCACTCTATTCCAGCCAAGAGTTCAGTCAAGTTAACCTTTAGAGAAAGAATCAACAACTTCAAGATACGAATTCAGAACGATCCAGAAATACTTACAGATCAGATCAGATTGGCTTACCTTTACCAACCAATATGGATTGGAAGTAATTGCAAACAGATTCTCAAATAATTCTCCTAGAAATGAAGCCCCATCTCTGCTCCTCAGAATAGGAACCAAACACTCACTTAGGCCAGAGAGTGCATACTTGACCCCAATATTTGACTGATCCAGTAAACCAGAGTTCAAAATAGTTATCAGCTCTTCCATCCGTAAATCCTGGTTCACCCAGACTCCATGATCCACTCGAAGAATCTGTCTTAGGAAATGACCAATCAGGAGGTAGGTTGAGCCTCGTAGTAGAGGATCATGATGCCTCGAGTAAAGTGAAACATCGCTAATTTTCTGTTGCTTCTCAGTTTCATCTGGTTCAACTTGAGTAGGTGAAAGTGGCAGGAAGTAAACAATAGGACAAAGTTGAATAGAGTTGATGATGCAGTTGATTGCGAGGACCTTCACTGTTACTCTAATTTCGTTATCCGATCGCTCGTATCCTTGCTTTCCTGTGAAAACCAAAATGATTAAATGCTTTTTCTGTGGACATGATTTGCGGTAACTGAATTTTTTTTTACCAGCAAGAAGAAAATTATAGGCCAAAAACCTAGTACAGTAATGAAGTGGCACATTCGCTTCGTAGAGGGATCCAATTTGAAGTTCTGGGAATGATTCAATTTCAAGTTCTATTGTGTTTTTTAAGCACCTGTACTTGTCTGTGCCTTCTTCAGACTCTATTTCCTCACTACTGGGGCTGCCAGCTTCGGCTTCTGGAAATAATTACGAATTCATTAAAAATTGGATGTATGGATATATGTATGGATGTATTCAAATAAGGTGTAAGTATTATATATATTCATAAAGTCGTCAAATTACCACTGGTTGAAGCCATAATAAAAACGTCAGAATCTCTGCGGCTAAGCGGAATGTTGCTCTCCTCATCTTTTGATTCACTTGTTGTGGATGATAATTCACTTCGAAAAGTCGGCAAATCAAGCTCATTTTCAGGGAGCAGGGAAGACGCCGCTGGTTCATCCGATTCTGAAAATTCACTTCCCAAACCTAATAGGATAGAAGGATACAATAATGTAAATTAAAACGGTTCCCACATAAAAAATAAAAAATTACTCGTCCAATGAGACTGTGGTAGGATTGGTGAATTTCCAACGTGACTTTTCGCAAGCCACTGCTCGGAATCAAAACTGTTCTGGATCCCTTCTGGGGACGTCAACCGACGAGAAACTTCAAAGACTGGACAAGTTAGGAGTTGTTGGAGTGTTTCCAGGCTTGTTGTGATTACATTATGATCATCATGATTGCACAGAATGAGACAAATCTCGTAAACCTAAGGTTAAGACAAACCTTTACTTTTATGCTGGAATTAACAGTATATTAAGAATAAAAAAATAATATAGTAATTAACCTGCACAATATTCTGATATACGATTTCCTTATCTGCGATCCCAGGAAACGATTTCTCAAGTTCTGCATACAGCGGGGAAATGCATTGTCGAACACATAAGAGTACGCCAATCAGCGTGGACACACTTTTCTCCATTAGGTTAGGCATTAGTAATTCTAAAACGTGACCAGTGAATAATTTTATATCGACCCTGACACTTTGATCAAATGTTTACTCACGAATTACTTCCACAAGCAGCCTTGGAAGAAAAATACTTGGCTTCCGGGAGAATTGACAAACATACACTAAAATCGAGGCTGACGATCGTCGGACAACTGTTGAATTTGACTCCAAATTTTTCATATATTCCTTGCAAAGTAACTGCAGAAAAAATAAAACACGAGATTTTATTTGATGATTCCTCCACAGGATAGTATTTAATATTAGATGTCTACCTTGACGTCAGCATCGGTTAAAAAGAGTCCTAGATTCTTCAATATCTGTAGCAAGGAAGTGGACAGGTTCTCGTATAAGAGTTCTTCTGTTCTTCTGGAAATCTGAACTAAACTTGGAAGCAGGCTTTGTATGAACCCACGGCATCGATTGGGTCTACGAACGATACAGTTTAGCCCCTGAAATGATTATGTAGTGATGCGGAAGGATCGATCGCATTACCTGATATCCGAACTCATGGTGGCAAAGACACTCAGTGCAGTTCGGAGGGATCGAGGAGCTTGGCTCTTTTTAATTTCCCGATATACTTCCAACTGGAATTTATTGAGCAGGATTCCTTGCAGGGTCTAACAAAGGAAAACCACATTATTAAATTCATGAGCTACATATAGTTTGCGATTAAAGCTAAATATAAACATCATAATATTTTGGAAAACGACTAACCCTAACAATTCTGTTGAGACAATCAACAGCAACAAGACGAATGTCCGAATCCGGATCATTACAAAGCTGGAACAACACTTCGGTTACACTTTCAAGTATCTGTAACAGTACAAATATTAACCCAATTTGAAATCAGAACGTATCAGTATCCATTTTCAAAGTACTTTACTTTTGGAAACTCCATCAAGTTTTGAACATTTGGATTCAGAACGGAATCTGTGACCGCCACACAATGCAAAATTCTTTCCTTTTTCCTAAAAAAATTGTCAAACAACCTCTTGTCAAGAACACTACGTTTTACAATCCTTAAATGCCTATTAGCTTACTTCGTTTTGATGGCATCACTAGCAGCGACAACAGCAGATGTAATCGAGCCTTGGATATTAGTATCCGTCCCAATAGAGAAGGGAGGAACTTTCAAAGATTCAATTGTTTTGAGCAGCTTATCCATTGCCGAAAGTAGCTTCCGCTACTCGAATTCATCAGATGACGTACCCTAAACCGGCCAGCCTGGATTGGATGGAGGATACAACAAACAATTTATACGTTACGTTTGTTAGCTGAGTTTGTTAGTCCAACTAACCTACGGAATATTAAAGAAAAATTCGGATCCTATAAAGTAAAAGTCACCTGTTAGAGTCGTGAGTTGGATTTGGTGGATCCAACATCAACATCGATTGACAAATGACGTCTAAACGCCGATTAAGGTTAAATTGAAACACTTGGAGACTGATCCAATTTCATGGTTAGGTTAGGCTGAAGGATGATTGAATGTTGATGATTAAAAGTCAAAGTACGAGTGTTTTAATTTTGTAACTTAAAAAAAATTTTCTTTCTATTTATTTTGCGGTCTCACTAAAATGCACACCCCACATCCCGGCATGATAGCGCCAACTAATTCTTACGTGGACAATGAAAACATGTCATTCTGTATTTAGTTGCCTTGTCCGTTGTTGCACGAACACCACTGAAATCAAGAATAAATTAATCGGAGGATACCTTCCTTGTTGTGTCCCATCA
>Ga0194135_10000609_pt1 | contig 21089 bp, 12 predicted proteins | sample LitLau_LLRF_2013_FD_134024 | JGI IMG/M metagenome (GOLD analysis project Ga0194135, IMG submission 134024) | Freshwater sediment microbial communities in response to fracking from North America - Little Laurel Run_MetaG_LLRF_2013 (version 2) | ecosystem: Environmental > Aquatic > Freshwater >...
AACAATAGAAGGAAGAGGGGAAGAAGTAGGTCAGCGGCGTGTGATGTGATTTGGGTATGGAGGGAATCTGTACAGACTCATATCCCCTACAGCAGTCTCAACTGTAAGAGGAACCTCTTACATTCTGCGACCCACGTAAATCTTTCATTTTCCCGTGGATTAAATTGGAATATAAATACAAAGATGTATTTGCATTCGTGAAATGAATAAAACGCGTGTGCAACTATATTAGTTTGTTATTATTTGCTAACTCTCTATAAAAGCATTATAGGACGGGACTGTTACTATATTTGACTATTACTACATGAATGAGATAGCAGTTCCACATGCTATTCATAATAAGTAAACGTATAGGAAACAAGACTCTATAAGACATAGGAAGGTGTAGATTATTGCACGAGTCCGTCGTTGTTCCCCTCACATTCCATCTCACTATTCTCTGGAGAAAGCAACAAGAGAGACGATAATAACTTTCTCCTGGGACTTCAGTATACCTCCATATTAAATAATGTATACCTACCCAATATATATAAATGGCAGAATAGTGTGAACAAGGATCTGTTTGTAGTCTTTGTAAGTGTTGACATAGTGTATCTTCTTCTTGTTGAGGTAGAAATGATAGAGAACAAGTAAAGGGGGAAACAACGCACTTGGATAATCATGAGACGTGTTGGCAGGAATAATGTTGGTGGTTTACTTAATATTAAAACATAAGTAAATAAACAAAAGGAGAAGGAATGTATTCCTATTGTAAAGAAGAGACGACAACTACTACGATGGGATCAATATACCCACCCAAACTACTTAAGAATAAGACGGAGAAAGCGAGAGAGAGAGAGTATTTCTTCCGAGACATTGACTCTGAATATTGGACGGCTTTTATTTAAGCTTGGGAAACATGGCGCTAAGCGGATCCCTCTCTGATTTTCTTGAATTTGATGGATTACCAGAGATAAATGTTGCATGAATAAAATGATTGAGCTTCTTGGCTCTCAAGAGACTTTCTCCCTTTTTCCACCTTCATTAACAAACCTCACACAACATTTACCCACAACCAAAGAACACACTCACTCTCTATCTCTATAAGAATATAAACGGATTTCATAATGATATTAACTAAATACCCGAGTGGATTATTCACACCTTGCATTACTGCATTTGTATTTTTCCGGCATATTTGTATACTTGAAGAAATACGGAGCTCAAATACGATTTACTCAAGAAGCTTGAGATTTAGTTGTTCTTTTATCTGCGCTTTATTCAAGAAGGAGCCCAGTTGCACAAAAGCTATGTAGTCCATCCTTGTTCCATTTTCCACAGAAGACGGAACTACAATAACAGAAGACGAGACCAAAGCAGCCAAAGCTGCTCAAGGAGCTGGTGCAGCTCACGGAAACCATTCGTTAAAGTTGAAAGAAGCTTTATCTGATTTCAACGAAGAGGAACTATTAAAGCTTACGTGCATATGTGTATGACTTTATATGATGATTATATATACACCTATACTCATCTGTGTCCGATATACTGTTGCAAATATAATAAGCTTCTTTTCCACAGACTTTCTCTTTTCAACGACCAAAGCAAAGCACAGGATATTAATATTGTGTGCTTGTCTAATGTTGCACTTCTCAGAGAAAACTCCAATCTTGTAAAATATATATACATATGAGTTTTATACAAAAGCTTGCAAATTCACAGAAGAACTGTTAAAGGGCGAATAATAATGACTCCTGTCTCGCGTCTCCATCTTATGCAATCTCTTTTTCTGGCTATTTGCACAGCACACACACTCTCTCTCTCTCTCCTCACTAGTTAATTAGTCTAATGGTAATGTATTATATACCCATTTGTATCCACGTATGCAATACTAATAATAAATAAATAATACTTCGTTACATCACGCGTCTTTCACACAGCCAGAGGCTTATTATATTTCCCTTCTTCTCAGAAATGTAGAAATCCGTCTGTTGTATTTCAATCTAGGAACACACACGCAAACACACTCTAGCTCTGTTGAGGTCAGAGAAGAAACTTTTTGTGTCAAGTGAAAGCAAATACCTAAGAGTTTGCAAATTTGAGAAATTGGAGTGTATCCCCACATAAATATATCAAGATTCTGTAGAGCAAGTGAAGTGAAGTGTGTGTAGAAAGAGTGGCTCACTCTCATTAGAATTACATGTAAGAATAACGAATGACAACAAGAACGCGACGTGGTTTTCGAGATTTCGAGTGTTACACAACAAGCAACTGGGATCAATCAGTCTCTCTCTCTCTCTCTGCAAAAGAACCACCAGAAGAAGACTCTCAAGAGAAGACACACACACTCTCTCTCTATCTCTCTCTCTTTTGTCCGTATTACAAATTCTAGATGGAAAGAGGATTATTACACAACACACAGAAACAAGGGAATTTATTTACGTATACACATAAGCTACTTTGAAATTCGCAACACATCTTTCCAAAGAAAAACTAGGTCGAAGGTCGTTCTTCTTCTCTGCTACTCTTGCTTCCTTTTGAAATTTCAAATGGTGAATGTACCTTAAAATTCTTTTACCACAAAATGAGCAATGCAGAAAACGACGGCTAAAAAGGTGTTTTGCAATACACGCAAACTGCAAGAGAGAGCTTCTTCTCTGGTTCTTTCTTAAAGAAATCTTGGGTATAATCTGTAAAATAGTTTAAAGCACTACTCCCATGCTTGCCTGTGCCCATCCTTATATAAATATATAGAAGTACAGAATGAGAAACATGCAAATTCCTTTGTAGATAATGTTACAATAGACCCAAAATAGAAACACGCTCCTGCACACCTTCGAAGTTTCGGGAGTAATTTAAATATTAATGTAACCAAAAGAGTTTCTCATCCTTATCTGAGAGAGAGTCTTATCTCTGCCAATAAATTAGGATATGGATATATACAAAACCAGTCTACACAATTATAATTAAAAATATCTCTCTCCTTACTTTCACCAGTAAAGATACGAGGCACTACAAAAACTTCCATATACTTTGATATACTTACTTAAGAGTATACATCTCCGTGTAACTATTTTTACCCATCATTACAGAACAGATTTGGGGAGTGGTTGAGATGTTATTGGTATTTTGTATAATGACCATAATCTCTGTGAGTAAAATAGGAGACCGGGTGGGACACTAATTTCATGTTATTTAGGATACTAAACGACCTCTCTTTCGTGTACACAACTTAAAATACTTTTTGTGTGTGTGGAAGTTTTTGCGAATAAAGTATTGGGAGAGGCAAAAAAGTTGTGTGGAATAAATGGCATGCTTCTGTTTTTTATACTTTAACTCCTTCTCTCTCTCGTGGTGCAGTTGGGTGGGTTTCTTCTCAAGCAAAAAAGGGAAAGGATATAATAATCATAATAATATATAAAGAGACAATGAGTCCGCCATATATAGTTGGGATACAAACAGACGAACACACACGAGAGATATAGAAGATGGGATAAAGAAAGTTCATTGTTTTATTATTATTACAATGATGATACTGCGAGCCAACAACAATTTCAAAAGTAATGCTTCCCCTTTGTCGCCGTCTCTCAGCTAAAAATTTGATCCTACTTCATCCAACTTTTATTACTCATGGGGGACAATTGACCTGCTAAATAATTCCCATTCTCCACGCATTTCACCAGCATCAACGACATTAAATCTAATATTTATTGAAATGTCTCTATGATTAATGACTATGACTTACACTTATAATAATATATATGACTTTCCCTTCCATTCTGCAGTCTTTCTGCACTTTCTACATAAAAATTGGACCAATTTTTCCACTTTTTCCATCCTTAACCTTTACAAATTCCAATTTTTACCCAAATAGAACCAGCCAATGAAATCAAGCACCCAAGTGGAAGAACAACAAGCTACAAAATTAATTAATAATTAAGACTTTTAAAAATACACATATTTGGTATCCCTTTAAACATGTAACGATATTAAATAGAATAAGCTCATAGCATATCATAGAAGACGATGAAGAAGAGTAATTAATCAAATTCTGAAATTGAATAGAGCCCAAGTTTACTTTTAGTGAAGTCAGATTGAAAGTAATTTGTAGTGGAAAGCTCTTCTTCAACTAATAACGACGACGACGACGACGATATCCATCCGCCTAGACAAACTATAAGCGAACGAACACGCTCGTCCAAGTAAATCAATCTCAAAATCTCAACCTTCCTTCTTCTCTTTCTCTCTCTCTCTCTCTCTCTATTAATTAGCTGGCTTGAGTCATGTCAAAATTAATTACATGTTTTGACAACAAAATGTCCCACACCATCATACTCAATATACTTTATCACTCTTTCTTTCTACACTTTCTATCTCCTTATAAATCCGTCCTCCCGTATAATTTACAAACGCAGCTTTCTTCTTCGCTTTCTCTTTACATCAGTCGGCTTTTCTGTAAATAATTTTTACGTTGTTAAACAACTGCCAATAAATGTGTAAGGATAAATATATATATAGGATACAAGGGTGAAAATATACATTAATGATGATCACTTAATAAAGCATGCAAAGGTATAGGTGGAGAGTGGCTCAATGAACTGTAGTGTGGATGATGAGATTGGATGGAAGCCACTAGAGTTAGACTTACACGAGAAATCAATTTGTTTGAACATGGAATCATACACTTTCACACAGACATGTGAAATTCCTCCTGTGGTCCTCTTTAAATACGAACACACATACACTTTATTCAGTCAGAAGTATTAGAAGAGGTAGTGGGAATTTCCCCGATATGTATATATATATATATATCTATATCTGCTATCCATATGTAACTCTAGTGAAGTTGTGTGACTGTGTGTGTAGGATTGATGAGGAAATCTTTTAAGCCACGAGGATTAAGCATAATGTGATTAGGTTCCCTCTCTAACACATACACACTCAGAGTACGTAGTACGTAGTAGTACGTACCCTCGAACTCCGATGAGCTAACATTCATCCATCCATCTCACAAACCATTTATTACTTTCCACCACAACCTGTCTACTCATTTCCTCCAAATACAGACACACTATCAACCACCACCCAAATATATAGAAACATTCTCCACAACTTCTTCTTCTCCAAGAATCTTCTTCTTCCTCACCCGTCTTTGACTGTTGTCTTCAATCAATAACATCCAAATTGATAAGGCTTATTCTACAAAAGTAACTACACATCGCAGTCGTGTCTTCAAGTACTCTCGTAGTATTCTGTAGATGAAATAAATCCTTAAACTGACATTGCCAAGAGGAAATAGACACAAGTCTCACACGCACAAAAGAACACACTCCCTACTTTCTCTCTTTTTACAATTTAAGAAATAACCTGAGGGTTTAAATGTTCCTCCTTATCTCATGTTAAAAGAATAGTTTAAACTTTAAATTGAAATTTTAAACTGTACTTTTCCACTACCTCACGGTTATTTCCATTGATGAAATACATATCAGACAAAGTTCATCGACATATATCTCTGTCTATGAATACGAACAAGGTGGAATAGTTTTTGAAAGGAGGAAGGATAAAAGTGTGTAGGCAGTCGTGGCCTGTCTGGTGGTCTAGAGTGAAGTTTGAGATTAAGTCTAAGCCTAGAGAGAAAGCAAGAGACTACGGACGGAGAGATGAAGAGAGAGAGAGTGTGTGTGTGAGTGTTCATTTGAATAGACAAAAGAGTGTGGATTCCAGATACATCACAAGCTTAGCTATGGATGGATGAATTGTTAAGTCTTCTCAGTGTGAAAGATGCAGCTGAGTCATCCGCAAAATTGATTAAGCAGTGTTTGGATATGATAACTCACTTTCCCTACAGAGTCTTCATCATCTTCTTCTTCGTCTCATGACTCTCATCAAAAAGACACACACACACACACTTCACTTCTTTTAACGTGTCTCTCTGTCTTTTAAAAATCCTTGCGTGAGTGTCTTAATCTCCTCAAGCCTTGCGATGCTATGTCTTCTCTCTGTCGTTAATTTGGTTAAGTAACTCTCCACAAACTCTCGAACTCATAAGAAAGATATATAATCCATTTTTTCTAGTTCTCATTTATTCATTCGTAATCCTCTTAGTTAACATTAAGCTAAAGCTATATACACTATTTTTACTCGTCTGGATATTCAGACTTCATTTTAAATTCAAATTCTCTCAGAGTGAAAGATAGAGCAACCTTAGTCAGGCGAATTTTTGTAAGATATCCGTATAAAAGTTAAAACTTTACAAAAATTCGACCAAATTTCTTCAAAGCATTCAATATTATTAAAGGTGAGCTAAAGATAAATCATACAAACTAGATAGTTTTATTCTTACAACTAATTCCAATTCAATAGTAACCAATTAAAGTTTAATTTGTTTTGATCTACTTAAAAAATAACATGCTGAGAAATCGTTGTAATCCGAACTATGAGCCAAACTACGAAAGACAATACGAAGATCATGTTCCGTAAACATACCAAGACATTATTGCAGCTTCGTAATTTTAAGGAAACCTGAGACACAAAGCAATATATAATACATCCTCTGTAATAAATACATGATACATATACTTATACAAGTTTGGTGAATAGTTCACATAGAGAAAGCACCAAAGTCTGCTAAAGTATATAATCCCCATGAAGAATGGGGGAAAAGGGCCCATTAAAGGTATATAAATATGAGTAAAAATTCAATTTAAGTTTAAGGACTGGAGGCCATAAAAATATGATCCAATTTGGTAGTAAAAGACTATCCAAAATTCAATAAGAGGGTAATAAAAATATAAAAAGTGGAGAGAGCCTCCTCCCTTCGAAGAAGACGAAGACTAAGAAACAAGGTAAGGCTGTGAAGCCCTTTTGGGTAAAAAGTAAAAATGTGAACGGGTGAAATATGAGACAAAGAAAGCAACTCTGTCGAGAGCCAATAAAGACAATGGAGTCAGCAGGTAAAGATTAGAAAACTTTGTCACTCTCAACAATGACTAGTACGTAAGGGTTTAAACCTTTTAGGGAAATTGTAACTTTCTCCCGTGTGTGTGTGTGAACTAAAATACTAAAAATAGTAAAAAATACTTCCAGAAAGAACATTTTTACTTGGTGACTGAGTGAGTGAGTAGTACAAAGAAGTCCATTCAAAGAATTACTTTATGATTGAAGAACGTGCGAAACTGTTCCAATTGGAGAACAATCCTGTGTGTCTAGTCTATACCTCCTTACACAATGATTGAAAGGGTTGTACACGAACTTTTACGAGCTTGAGATGATTGAGTTTAGAATCGAAGGCAAAAAGAAAGTACACAGGGTTCACGTAAACTTTCTTCAAAACTAGACATGTTTATTTTAAAGTTAAGCTATTTTTTATCACCAAGAAATTCAAATGTTATGAAATGTGAAGGGACTACTTGTTGTATTTCACTATGAACCAACGGGCAAAGGGACCGCTTTTTAAAAAAATATTGCAACCTAAAGCCATGTATGTGTTGTGGGTGTTTTGAAAAGAAAAACGCGTGGGATGAAAGTATACAAGCTGGACAAGGATGAATTGAAAGACAACCACACAGTACACAACATAGAAAGAGAGAGAGCTAGCACACCTGCTGCTGCTCTCTCTCTCTCTCATGATAAATTTTCCGTCGAATCAAATGGATTGTTCAATTTCTGAGAAAAGCATAAAGCTTGTGTGAGAGCGAGAAAGACTGTATGTGTGTGAATGATTGAACACGAAAAGAAGACAGTGGAGAAAGTAGGTGAAAGTGGACACCCGTCTGACTTTCTCCAGTTAGTCATGCTGAAGACAGCAAGTCATAAATAAGTTAGGAGACGGTGACTACGCTGACTAGGAAGTATCCAAACTGAATAATCTCCCTAAGAGATGATGACCAAGAAAGCTTTCGTGAATATGAGAGACTATCTTTCTCTCTCTCTCTCTCGCCTGAGATATTCAAGCATATAGGCAAAGACAGACATTATTCACGTAGAGAAATTGCGTATTCCTTATGCGCCATAGGTTTGAATGGAAGTGCCGTGTCCTTCCATTATACTCTAATGCACTAGGATTACTCGTGTGACTGGGACAGATAATCATAATATCCTGTCACTAGAATAGAGACAAGAAGAAGGAAAGATCGGCCACACACTTTCACCCAAGATAGCACCCACCATGCATGCATACATACACTTGTTGCACTTCAGACAAGAAGTGGACAATAATTGTATAGACAAGTAATTTACGCGATGGAATAATTTTATGTGGGTGGAAAGGAGGGAGAGAAAACATGAAACAAGATCACACACACATAGCACACAGCCGCCCTACGACACATATATAGCTCTACGATCTACGTTCAACGTTAGTGAAAGAGAATTGGTGAAAGCAGATGGTCATTGTAAATGTAATGAAATGTAGTACATTTATATAAAAGCTATATATAATCGAGGATATAATAATAACGTGCATGTGTGTGTGTTGGAGTAAAACAGTTACGAGTTTTCATTTAACGGAGAGTTGAAAGGATTTGGAATTCCTTTTAGACTGAACGAGAGGGAGAGAGAGAGAGAGAGATGATGTGAGAGTGACCAGAGAGGAAAGAGAGATGTAGGTTTGTGTAAGTGGGTTGCTATTAAGAGTCTCTGTACTAAATATATATAGAAGTATTTGTGAGTGTGAGTGTGTGTGTGTGTGGTGCTGATGATGAGGAGACTAGCAATAAAAATCAATAGTGCTTATAACAGAGAGAGAGAGAAAGTTAAGTGGAGTGAAAAAGGATGAAATGGACGAGAGAGAGAGAGAGAGAGAGGTAGACGAAATAATGGATTGGATCCAGAAACGCTTGTCCTTTAAAATGCTTTCGCTACCAACACCGCCGCTACACAAACTCCACTTTCACCCTGAATATTCAATTACACTTTTTATGTGTTTCCACTCAAGAGAGATCCCTTCGATTAAACATTCTCTTTGTGTCTGTGGTGCTGGTGGGTGTGCTCTCCCAGAATTTCTCTCTCTACTTACGATAAGTGGATTTCACCAGAAGTGTTTGTGTTGTTTGATTCCGATTATTATTATTATTATAATGTAACTATTCGTCTATTGGATGAATCTTGATCTGGTTTGCATATATGTATTTATTCATGTGTTATACAGAGGAATTGCAGAAGGAATAAAAAAGGTCTTGTTTGCTTTATTATGAATCAATAATAAGTACATAATATTGTTTATTCAACCTTATTAGTCTTTCAAGTTTCTTATATAACGAGGGCAAATATCTTATGTAGATTTATTCCCGTAACTCAAGTTTTTCTGGGAATCTCAGGGTATTATAACACAAAGAACAAACATGATGTAATAGTTATCATAGACTAATTAGAACTACGTCTTATTCGTTGCACCTTACGCAAGAATCGTAGTTACGTACTATACGTCCTTCCATGATTCTAATTTTCTAATATTCAAAATAAACATAGATTTTAATTGCCTGCTCTTTGATAACTTCTATTTTCTCTTAAAACACCTTCCCATCCTTCAATCACATGGAATTACTCGATCTTTAATATATTCCAACTATTATCCCTGTATTTATTCAAGTTCCATAACTTCCACTAGCTCACAATTAATTCTTCCCCAACTTTCACCATATAAAAATACCACCTTACATAAAGTTGAATCCCCAAACTAACCCAATAAACCTGTATACATACAAACACATCAACTCCAACTGAACGACTACCAATCACGAATTGACATGTAATAAATCTCCCAATCAAACTCTGGAGAAAACCCCCGTTAAAGACATAAAGAAAGCAGGTTAACCTATTATCTCATTGCCATCATCATCATCATCATCATCATCAACATTGCCAGTATGATATCGTCGTCGTGAGTATTTCAATTAAGAAACTCATAAAAGAACTGACATAAACCTGCTTTCCTTTTCCTCCACAAAAACTCCCAAGCTCCCTGTATGAGCATGTATAAAGAATAAAGGTTAAATAAGCTTTGTGTGTGTGTGTTTTACGAGGACATTTTTATTTTTCCTCGATTTGATTGTCTTAGTATGCGTCCCAAGTTCCCAAGAATAATATGGTTAACATTTCCTCTCTCTCTCTCCTTGTGCAAAAGTCTCCTTCATTTATTCTCCCCCTCGCCTCCTTCCTCCGTCATTCCTCCATCGTCTCTTTTTCCTTAATGATCCATCCACCCAAGAAACACACGCTAATTAAATAAATCCATACACTCTCTCGAATTCTCCCAATATGTGAGTGAGTGCGAGTGTGGAGCTAAAGATAAGACAACTTTCTCTCTTAAGGATGCATCGGACGTGTGAGTGGAAAAAAGAAGGATATATGCGAGATCAGACGTTTCGTGGCATTTGCATGAATAACTACAACCCGCTGAAACTTATTCGCCCATCCTTATTTTGTATTGTTTGAGTGTTTCGATGTGTTCTCGGTCGCATAAAATACGAGGATAACGTCTCTAAAGAACCGAAAGAACCAAAGAAGACTGTCTCCTTCGTTGATTTCGTATTCCAAGTGTATTTGGGGTAGAAGGTCATAAAACTTACTTCCGATTCACCAACTTTCTCCTCAGTCCTCAGTGTGTGTGTGTGTGTTATTATATTTTATATTTTATATTCTCCGTGTCCTGCTTTCAAGAGATACCCGGATTTTCCCCCATTTTCCCATTAATAATACTTCCACACTCGATTACACCTCCGTCAGTTTTACTTTCCAATCATTTCCGAAGACGCAACCGACTTTCTTCCTCATCCTCCTTTATATACTAAATATTAAAATATACTTAAGTTCGCACACACATTGCCTTCCCTTCTTCTCCTCTTCCATCCAAAGTTAATATTTATTTATTGCCTTACACAAACCGTTAATTTGTCATAAATATAAATACCCGGAGCCAATAATTTTCCAATTTATCTCATCAACCTTTCTCTTTCCTTGTTGTAAAAATCAATCCCTTTCTTATAAGGAAAGAGAGCTTTATTCCGAATAGAGAGAAGGATGATTTCTCCATTCCTATTGAATTTCTATAAGAAACGCAACACACGAGAAGGATATGAGATCCTGCTTCTTCATAGTGATTTACATATTTGAATAAGAGATTGCCTAAAGTAGCAAAGAGAGTAGAAATTCTATGTGCTTAGCATTGTAACAAGTATAGAATTCTTCTACAGATCTCTCGCCAGATCTTCTTCTCCAAGTCACTTATCTCATCTTTGTTTTTCATCTTTTGTATTAGTGATGCATAGAAAGTAGAGAGAGATAGATAGAGGAGGGGAAGAAATGATGAAAGTAATGCGAGTGTGTGTAGCCCAAGATAAGAGATGGATTGGGAAGATATGATGGGGCCAAAAAGTGTATGAATACTTTGATATCGTGAATTGCCAATTTGTCGCCTTTAGAGGGAATAATATAACGTCTACTGCCAAAATGGGAAATTACGTACACACACACACTCTCCGGACTCTCCTCTATCTTTTAGAGAGCGATTCTTTCTCTCTATTCCCTGTTGCTTAAGTGTGCCAATGGAAAGCACACAAGCCAAGTTTCCGTTAGAGAAAAATCCTCCGAGAAACGTGTCCTACTAAAATAGAAGACTATTAAAGGATGGATGAGATGTCAGGTGGATTTCTGAGGGAACAAAGTTGAACTGCCATAAGCAAATATTGATAGAGAAAGTAAGTATGTATACACCCTCTATAGGAAATTCACCACCGGTGATTCTTTTTTCGGTTTCTCCAGCGGTGGAAAAAAATCAGGGAAGACATTTGGAAGAGGAAAGGAGGTTGTTATTTAGAAGAGAGAGACACAAGAGATGAGCCATTTGAAGAAAGATGAGAAAGAGACTCGCACGGAGATGCATCCTTCCGTAGCAATGGACCTCCGCAATAGTTATAATAATAGTTCTATCCTTTCCTTCATCTCTCTCTCGTCATCATCATCTTCTTCTAGCTCTTGGATTTAACCAAGGCTTGTGTACAGTCGATAAAAGAAACGGCACAAAATCCACAATGGTCTTGGTGCACATAGTTAACTTTTGTACTTCTTTTGTATAAGACAGACTTTCTCATAGTTTGTTATGATGTTATTATTATTATGATCATCATCATCATCATCATCATCATGATCGGTCGATGGGAAGACGACCCGTGAGACTTTATCTTGTCTGTGTGCTTTCCTTAACCTAGTTCCCTACTTCCCAAGTAAATATGTATGTATATATATCTCAAATTCTCAAATACTTCTCTGCATTTGCATAGAACATGAAGATCCATCTAATAATGTACTCTATCGTGTATCCTTTCGTTAGTCTCCTGAACACACTGCGAGATTAATGCGCGCGTTGTATTTCATAGTCTGCGTTTACATAATAAAATATATTATGTGTGCTTTCCTTCAGACACTTTTATATACAGAGAAAGTTTATAAAATCCCTAGTGAATCTTGAATCCCAGTGGATTGAAACCAAACCAGGTCAGCAGTCGTCGTCTCACTGCTCTCTGTCTGTATTAAAGTGGTTCGTGGAAATTATGACTGATTATGACTTGTGGTATTCGTGGCCACTTAAACATATCTCTCTATATGTGTATTCAAATCTATATATGAATGTATACAATATTATACGTTCCCCCATATAATTGAATGCCACTCATAAAACATAACAACCTTGTGGATGTCAAAATGATGGATGTCTCTGGTTCGTACCCAGTATGTGTGTATACATATATATTCATACTTAGAATTGAACTGGAATTTAATTGTTCAGAGGATATTTAATTGTTTGAAGGACATTGAAAGACACAGAGGAATGTTTGTAGGAGTTCCTACCGAAGAAGTTAATACTAGTACTGTGTATTTATGTACTTTATGGCTGGAAAAGTGATAACACTAGTGAAAGCCTCACACACACACACACACGGATAAGGACTTGTGTAGTTTATTCAGGAGTACATACAAGTGATCAGTGAACAACTCTCTGAACAAGGAGAGAGAGTGAATACATATTATTATTATAAGCTTGGCCATTCCGTGATATATATTGGCACAGCCTTTGTGTCTGTAGATATGGAATAAAAAAGACTCTCTCCTTTCGTCTATACGGTAGTAGTAGTGGAAAGTAGAGTGGCAAAGAGAGAGTCTCTTCGGATAGATCGATACAAACGGAATTGCCAAGTTCCTTTTTGCACACACGGAAAGATCCAGAGAAGAGTATTCTCAGCTTTTCTCTCCTCAACAGAGTTTCGAATCTCTCTTTGACAAGAAGAGTTCTAACTTCCAACACAACAACACATACATACCGAGACTTCAATGCATTATTGCGAACTATATATAATCTCCGGACTACTTGTTTCATTTTAACTTGTCAATAGATATGGAATTTGATACTTTAATGTGTAGTTTTGAAGGATGAATATGTGCGTAATGCATATGTAGTACGTTTATGAACAGTAGAACTCACCTGCTTTGCATTCAGTTCTTTATAGTTCTATCTGTCTCTCTTTCAGCGTAAAAAATAGCTTTCTTCTTACTTTTATTTCTGAGAAAAGTTTAAAGAGGAAAAAATGCAAAGTTCAATTCTTAATCAAATCCTTGTGCATTGAAGTACAGAAAATGTAAAGGAGGAAATGTATTTGTTATTTAAAAATGCTGTCTCCATTTTTTGTACAAAAATAGTTTTAAATTTAACCAAACAAGTTTTTGATTATTGAAATATTATATACGTCAGAAGAAACAATATAAATAGTAGTATTGACATAACTTTATGTGCTTCTCTATAGTTTCTATGTTCTGCTCTTTTTTCGTAAAAGGTAATGAACGGAAGGCTAAAAGTGAATTAAGGTTGGGTTTGCATGTGACACGTTTAAAAGTTGTGTCTGGTGGTGCGTATCTCTTTCTTTCTAAGTAAATGTGCGAGTGTGTGATTGGCAGTCCTCCGTTCTACTTGAAAGATTGTCAGGTGTTTCGTGTGTGTGTGTGTGTGTACACGAGCCTACATTCCCCATTGTGGTGGCCAAAACTTCAGGGTATTTTGCAGGTCACGTAGGAAAATGATTAGTCTCTGAATGAATCCAAAAATCAACACGAACGACGTGTTTTTCGCAAAAGCCAAGTGTGGAAATCACAGCGTGCAAGTTCCGGTCTCCCATTGGAGCTCTTTACTTTTCTGATTGGAAATATGATACAGAGAGCATATCGACTAGTCTTTTAAAAAAATATTGCACGCATTAGCAAAATATCAAATATCCCGTGTATCTCAAAACTAAAACACACTGAGAATAAAAAGCTCCAGCTCACAAGTGAAATGTAAAAAGTAGCTCAGGGTGGTTATATATATGAATCGGTAAGGAGACATAATTGGCAAATCTCCCTGTGGCAAGGCACGAGTAGTAGTAGCCTGTACAACTTACGAGGGGAGAAAGTAAAAGAGAGAGGCCAAAGTACATATGGAATTCCGGATTATGCAGATGTGGCCTTTGAGATTAAGTGGGCCAATTTCCTGTGCAATTTAATTCGAGATATTTATTTTACATAATTCAAATCTAATGGTGTGTGTCCCACTTAAAGTTCCCGTTCAACGAACCAGTTGAATGTGTCCGGAATAGACATACACGGTATGTCTGAATCCCAGCTTGTAAAAATAATAACTAAATTATTATTCCTCCGACTGCACTTCTCATTAAAGTCATTCCACATGATAATTGGCTTTGGCTTTGTGCCCGTTTCAATTAACTACAAACCCAAAAGGTGAGTGAGGAGTTGTAGTCTTGTATTTAAAGTAGTAGTAGTAGTGTAGTAGTAGGGCAAGTCCCGTACTTTCAAATAATTGACGGGGTTTTTGGATATTAAAATGTTAAGATTCCCAAAGGTCTGTAAGAGAAGGATACACCTACAAAAAGGGAGGTGGATTTTAGTAGGGCAGTGAAACGACATTCATCTCGTAATTCCTCGTTTATTTGGAGAGTGACCATCACATCATAAATGCATTTCCCAAGACAATCGTTTTTAGACGAAGCAACAGGGCTTACGTATTTATTACTCCGCTTGGGAATTCACTTCCCCACACTATAAACCTTATCCTTGCTTACTGCATTACGTCATACGTGTACTTTTACATACGTGTACGTGTAAATCCAACCCAGCTTTTTTGTTACTCGCAACGACGCTGATTGAGTTGTACTTGAGAGACATATAATTACACTCACAGCAAGGTAAGGTGAGATTGACAATATCAAATGTATAAACGCTAACTCAGAAAAATGGGGGAAAGTAATCGACTACTCTTGTGTGTATGTTTGCTCACATTAAGTTACATGAACAGAGAGAGAGAGATGGGTGAAATAATAAAATGTCGTGTTAACTTGAGTCAATCGGGCGTGTGTGTGTGATTGCAACGAGTGTACATGTATCTCAAGTAAGCCTGGAAGAAGGGTTTGTGTTGTATATATCCATTCCTGAATGGGAATAATATATGAATGTCTATCGTGATAGAAGTTTTAGACTTGAAAGCATGCAACTTAAGGATTAATATTGTTAAATCGCTTCTCTAAATCTCTCAAAAAGGCCTACGGCATTTCCAAAAACTCCAAAGTATATCTCAAGCTTAACTCTCAAGAGTTTTTACTACAAAATCCTCAACTTTACTTGTATATAAAAAAGTAGATGTGTAAGTAGTTGAGCAAAGTTGAAAATATTTTGAGAATTCGCACAGTTTTTTGTTTGCTTTTGGAAAAAGCTTTTGATTGACTTCATAAGTTTATATTTGAGAGCCAAAACTCCCCTCAAGCACTTTAATAAGGAGAGAAAATGCAGAATTTCAGACTTTTTGTTTTAATGTTCTTTTGCAAGTCTAATACACACAAGTTTACTTGATAGAGCTAATTTAAGAACAAACAATGTGCATATTATTATTGTATATATTTAAAATAAAAGCGGAGTGTGAAACCATTTTTTCTACCTTAAAAAGGACGAATAGAGAGCAGCGACACAATATAAACATATATGCAGATACATATATATATATTCTCCATTCTCCATAATGGGAGTAGTTTAAGAGTTTTTTGAGAGTTGGTTAAGTAGGTGAGATATAAAGAGAAGACTATGCTGCATAAGAGAGAAATAGGGAATCTTCGTGTGTGTGTGTGTGTGTAGCCTCAGGTGAGCATAATGGAAAAAAGAGAGATGGAAGGTCTAAAGTAATTTGGGTTGAAATGAAGAGATGTAGGATTTGAGATAAACCGGAGTAGAAGAAGAAGAGAGGACTCAATTGAGAAGATAAAGCGGAATGCGGAAGTAGCGAAGAGAGAGATAGAGAGAAAGTGAGAAGACCATTAGGCGGATGAAAGTAGGAAAATGCAAGTTACGTGACACATTTATGGCCCTCTAATGCTGAAATACGACGAGGACTTGTGCAAATACGCAACCAACCCTTTCTATCCAATGGTCACCTTCTTTTGCAATAGTGGACTAACTAACTTTATTTAACTCCCGACTATGACTATGGCACAACTACCTCTCTTTCTAATGGCGTCATTTACTCTCTCCATCCTTTTTAAAACAACACACACACATACACTCACACAATAGGATTACTATATTTATATCTGCGGACTCTCTGCAGAATCTGGAGTGAACGCTACTCTTGGACAATTCGCAGTCTTCAGGGTAATTGAGCAGAAGCGAAAATAAAAGTAAAAGTTTCTCTAAGAAATTACAATGTCATTTGCGTACCATTGAAATAACTTTGGGGGAATTTAGGTGTTCGTGACATCGTCACTACCAACTAACAACAACAAAGCAAAAGAAGAAGAAGGGTTTGTGTGGACTATCACAGAAGAAAGATTAAGACTGACCAGAATTAAACTTGATTTCTTGTACAAATAAAATCACAAACACACACACACACACAGAGAAAGTAGTTCACAAGTGATTTACCAAAGAGAGATAATGAGTGACTAATCAAGATACATAACCAGATTGTTTCCAAACATTAACTACTAATTTGTCATTAAACGAACTTTCCAAATAATCTCCGTAGTCTCTCTCTTTATACCGAGAAGGTTTCAAGTTCCAACTTTCTCCCTGTCGTCATTTAGATTCATTATGCAAGCAGCAGTTTGGGTTTTTTGGAGGCTCTGGAGACTTCCACACAACTCTCAGCTAAAGTTGGAATTGCTAGCAATAGTAGATCTATTTAAGCATGCATATAACTTTGTGTATTACAGTCTCCCGTCTGTTTTATGGGAAATTGGTCAAAGGAAATTAATGACGGGTGAAAAATATAAAAAGAGAGGAGGAGATACATGCATCTGTATATGCTTTCACTTTTGTAACACTCTCCTCTTGAACTCGCTTATTCCCTCAAGATATTCCGAATAATTAAATTTCTTTCCAATAATTAAACGGAAGGAAGAAAATGTGTGGAAAGATTGGTAAATATTTAACATCAAGATAAGGAGAAAGTCTATAAAGGGCTCTTACCTATAACCGTCAAGTTGACTTTGGCATTTCGAGTCTGGGCAACTCGGAAGTCAACCCGACATCGGTAAACAGCCGCATCACTTTCCACCACGTTTTCCACCGCTAGAATTGCCGGCCTCGAACTTAACCGGAAGTATGCGCGGTTTCCAAATACATTCTCGTCTGCCCAACGTTCAGCGTCTTGAAATGGCCTATCTCTCGCGTCCACACTGAAACACGAAATATACAAATTAAAAATATGTTACATAGCAGCTCGATTCATTAGATGCTTAACCAATCGATAGAGTTACGTGTGTGTAACTAAATATGCAGTGGTTCTCTTCTTCCGTCTCTTCGTCTGAACTACTTGTGGTGGTACTTCTTAATAAAACTCATTCCAGCTTCTTGCATTTAAGAAAGAATTTTGGAAAAGTTGAGATTACTTTCTCAAAGAATTTATTCACGGAAAACGTTTTGATTAGTTGAGCACATGTATATATATATACATTGCTTCTTTGCTTCTTCAGATTTGAGATATCCGAATTCATTGGAAATCTCATCAACCGGAAGATAAAACCATTCCAGGTAAAAAGACTTCCAGTGGATTTCCACGTATTTCCTTGTTATTGCAAATACATTCTTATGTAAACCTCGATATGTTTTAGATAGATTGGGTAGTTCTCTCTTAACAGAGAATTCTTCTTGAACAAGCTCCCATGTACGTATACTTTACTCGTCGAGTATGACGAAATACAAATACTTTCCCGTATTTATTTGTATGTTTACCATGTGTGTGTGTGTGGATATGATGGATGTCTATGATACAAATAAAAACTTGAAGAACAAACTCAGGTGAAGTAGTATTTCCTCCTAAAAACTCTCTCTGAAACTCTCTCTGAGAGGTTCCAACTACCTTCATTCTCCTTTTTGAGCATCGTTTGCTTTTTATAAAAAAGAGAGTTGAGCATTTGAGAATTTGATCCGGTTGAACTTCAACACTGACAAATGTATAGATGACGAAGACTACGCATATATGACACACTTAACCTGAACAACACAAATACACACTTGAGAGTGAAAAGCAGCTAGAAGGATCCCATAAATAAATAATGGAATTTGTCAATTGCTAAGAGTTGTGTCAGATTGATATTGACAGCTCAAAACATCTTCAATGGCTTCCTTAAAGGAAAGGCAATGTATAGACTCGATCTTGTCTCTTCTTCTGTATGAGATCTGGTCTCAAATTCATTAGCGTCCCGTGGTTTTATCATCGCTTTTGACTCCAAAGATGATGTCACAAGAGTTATAGGATCAACTTTGTCCTTGTATGCGTAAGAAACATATATATTGCATTTCCTCCTACCTAGACACATTTCCTAATCCTCTTAGTGTTTCATTTATAATTGAAGTTTCTCAGAAACAAAAATCGGGTAAAGAATTGATTTCTTGGAATTCAATCTTACAAAAACCTCCTTCCCACTTCATTCTAGCTTAGAGAATTTACAATACTTTCTATTTGTACTTTCTCCAAAAATCAAGAAAGTTCGTGTGGATACCTCTGAGCTGCATTTTCATGAAAACACTCTAAAAGTTTTTATTTCATTCACAATATTCACTCATTGCTCAGTTGATGATTTACCAGGGACAAAATATGTGGTTTGCTATTCACTCTGTGTGGAGCTGAACCCATATAAACTTATGCACGGAGAACAATAGAGCAATAGAAAAAGAACTTAATCCAAACTTTCTCCACTATTGAAATAATCCCCTATATATTTATATGTATATATACCTACTATGCGTACCTATAAACTTGTGTATCCATCTATACATATATACTTTTAAATGAATCTTTAATGACAAAGAAGGGAAGGAGACACACACACCCAAGTTTTTATTTCCTGCTTGGTAAATACACTTGGTAAGAATACAATATCTCCTTAACTTCCTTGTACCAAAATGACTAAGACATTCAATGAAAAACAAAATTTCCCTTCCTTATTCTATTCTTCTATACTCCTTTCCATCCCAGCCAATTAGAAATGTATCCACTGTGCCAACAACAACAAGAATAAGACTCTCTCTTACAAATGTGTGTAACCAAATTACACTTTAAATAGAAAAGGGGAAAAGAAAAACTTGGATACAAATAACTTTCCCCTCCTGCACGTCCCACGTTAAATGAATAATTTATTCAATTGAAAAAAATAACAATAATCGTACACTTCCGCTCCTTAACGAAACTTGAAATGAAAGGGGAATAGAAAAACCTGTTCCTCCTCAAGAAGATCATCACGATGAAAATCCTACCCGGTTTTTTATTTCCTTGATGCACTGAATCGAAACTTTGAGATGCATCCGCCACCGCCCGGTTTATATATACTTGGTTCCTTTCACGTTTCATCCTGTTTTTTCACATTGTCACTGACACAACATCCCATTTCAAAATGCATTTTGGTTTTGTGTTGTTTTGTACTTTCATCCCCTTTCTTTTTACTTTTTACCTCACAAGCTTATTCGTATCGTAGTAAACCTTTTTAGTACAAAAAGAGTGTAACAAGATTAGCTTTCTCGTACAAGAGTCAACAATAGGATTATATGAGTAAAAGTATAAAGGAAGTAGTAGCAAACTCTAACAAAAAACCACCCTTCTGTGTGTGTACATGAATTGTCTATGTTCATATATCCCTACCATTTCCTCAACCATCAAAAACAATGTATGTTTTTTTATTCTATCTTTCCTGGTTTATTTTTAGCTTGTTTCTTTTTTATTTACTCCATTCAACATACATATACAAATACATATATGTCATGTTTTATTCCCCCGAATAAATTTCTGGTGGTGAGTTCAAGTTAGACAAGAGAACGAGGGAAGAAAGCCAAAAGAATGAAAAAGAGAAATCCATAAGAGAATGAAGAATAGAAATATGTCCCGTCCCGTTTAGTGACATCAGGAGAGGAATAAATATACTTTCCCTGTATCATAAAATACCCAAGACTTAAAGAAGTTAATTTCTTTGCTTGATTTGTTCGTAACTAATAAACAAGCTTCACATTGACAGACTAAATAGAATGAGAAAGTGGATATGAAATACCCAAAAAGATATTGAGTTGCGATTACACAGTATTTGTAAGAAAGAAAGAAGTAAACGGACTTAATGACCTTCGTTACTCATCCACTACTGCTACTACTACTACTACTACTATTCCAGGAAGAAAAAACAAATTGGAACTTTTGTGTATTTGTAGAAACTAATCTGGAATACGCATATGTATACAAAATATATGAACTCTGTAACTTCGAATGTGTGTAAAGCTCATGCCATTTCTCTCGTTAAGTCGTTCCTCAAGGCTCATCGTCGTTTTGGGAGATAATAAAACCTTTTTTTGTTTAAGTCTATTTGTACTCTCTCTCTGGTAATGGGTGATCTTGATTGCCCATCTTCTTTTTGTTAAGCAGACTCTCTACAAACTCTGAGCTAGTTCATATGGAGCAGAAGAAAGGAAGTAGGCTAAGTTAATAACACTCTGTTATTCACATGTTTTTATTCCTCCAAGTAGTAACGATGCATAATACAAGAGTTCCCTTCCTTTTTTATCCGCTTCTGATTCAGAGTAAACTTGTTTTTCATTGAAAA
>Ga0194135_10000610_pt1 | contig 21079 bp, 14 predicted proteins | sample LitLau_LLRF_2013_FD_134024 | JGI IMG/M metagenome (GOLD analysis project Ga0194135, IMG submission 134024) | Freshwater sediment microbial communities in response to fracking from North America - Little Laurel Run_MetaG_LLRF_2013 (version 2) | ecosystem: Environmental > Aquatic > Freshwater >...
ACTAAAGAAGAAGAAGAAGAACACGTCCAGATAAAGGCAATGTCCTTATCCGACTCTCTTCATTATATATAGAGTTTTCGATGCAGCAACAACCTGTATGATACATTATGTGTGTGTGTGTGTGGATGTATGTGCATCCATTCAATTGAACAACTGCATTGGATTTGCTTAACTCTTTTCTTGACTCTGAACAAAAGTTATTTCAAGGTTTCTCTTCTATTCAAAACGCCAGACGTGTAGAGTACCTGTACTCTCATGATGATGATGATGATGGTGCACACAGGTAGTAGTAGTAGTTTCGAACAAGAAGCTTCTTCTTCACGTTCATCATCCTTCTCTCATGATTGTTATTACCCAGATTTCATTTTATTACACGCTGAACTCCCCTCTATTAATAAAATATCCCATCTTTCTAAAACATTAAATCTTTGGGTAGTTGCTCATCGTTCTTCCTACCTCTATACATGTATATATATATATATATTCTTCCAAAGAAGAAGAAAGAAGGTTGGGAGACCAACACACATAACAAGTGCTTTTGATTCATGCTTTTGCAGTGTAACCCTCATTGTTGCTCTTCTGAGTTGACATCGGCACTCCCCCTGTCTCCCTCTAATAATCGTAATTAATAATAAACATTCATTATTTTAATTGATGACACAGGACGCACACTCACTTATGTATCTGCTTTTGTCCCCATATGCATATGAATACCTGACTGTCAACTAAAAAGAATACGAGTCCTTTCCTTCACAAGTTTTATGGATGAGCTCTATGGACTTTTTCCACAATTATGATGCACATTGGGATTCTTTATTACTTTGATTGTGTCAGCTTCTAACAGGGTGCGAGTGCCACATTCATGATATTATATGCTCCACAAGACGAGTGGTTTTTAGGTTGACCAAACCGCATAACAAACCAATGTACCACAACATACACGGTAACCTTTCAATAATACACTTTAATAATTAGGGTGTGTTCAATTGTCGTCAGATATTTGTCCGTTCATATCCTTTATTATAATGTCCGGAGTTGAGGTTGTGTCTGAAGTCTGCAGAATATCAGACAGCGCTTTCGTATTCTACAGAATCTACAATTTCCAAAGATTTCGATTGAAAAGGAAATGTAGACTACTAGACGTTAGATTGTGCAATTACAGGATGTAGTGGAGATTCAGTAGACTCGAATGCTCCTGAGATGGATTGATGAGTGACTGACAATGAACCATTGATTGATTGATAATTCACTTAAATATGTCAATAATGGGTCAGTCATTGTTGGTCTCAGTGGGAGACTCTTTAAGCAAATAAACAATGCCTACAGTTCGCATGTATAGCTCTCATTGAGTTAAACAATAAGATCGACATTGCTAATCAAACTCTGATTACTGCAATCCGGATCACAATTCAGTTTAAGTGTATGTGTGTGTGTAGTTCGAGAAATGAATCTTTTTGAGTATCCTTATCTGTCTCTTTCTCTGTTTATATGATTGTCTCATAAGTTAAAATTGATGCATAGACAATGAACGGTTGGGCGATTAGTTGACTGGGCGTAGTTGTCTGTCTTGCAATTAATAATTCTACTGCTGATATATTGCTTTCAAACACATGTTATGCGTAATCTTGATAATCAAATATAATGTTATATTGAAAGAAGATCATTCGTTAAAAATGAACCCGAGATTCCGTCTGTAATATCCCATAAAGTCACTATTGTGAATGTTTAAGTTAAAATACACTTATAAATACATTATTTTTGTGCAAAGACAATTTCATTTGGTTTGACCAATCGAAAATAAAGATAAAAGGTAAAAGATGATACGGTGACACGAAACGGATGTTTGTGGAGAGCTGACTTCGTCAATTCCTTGTACTTCAAACAATAGGACGACCAGTTAAAAGTCTTCTGGCACCTTAAAACTCATGTCCTTTTTGCCAAATCCTTCTCAAACATTTGTTTAAGTCCATGTTTTTTGTATTTAATATGTGTGTGCCTTTGTCAAGTTAAAAATATACCTTGTCATTGTGGTCAAACTGAGAGGAGCTTAAGTCGTCAGTGTATTATTCACTCAGGTGCATTCTTCTGAAAAAGTATTTTAGAACAATGACAAATTAAGAGAAATGCTCCTGTGCCTTAGAATTCCACGCAACAATTATTGACGTTAACAATAGATTGGGCAAACTCCTTAACTCCTACATCTACTTATAAGTTTGAATGTGAGTCGTCGCTCGATGAATACGTTGCATTGCATTATACAATCAACAATTGATATTTAAAAACAGAATACAGCTTTAGGATAAGATTTACCTAGAAATTGTAATGTTAAAAACAATTATCTGTCTACAGTTTGTATGTTTCATTTCCATTCTGGGAACTGAAAAGCCTCTTTTGTTCGTAATTATAAATTAATACGCAAACTTTGGGTTGAATCTCGTATTCTTTTTAGGAATTTTCATTTATTTAATGGTTGTAGGAAGGAAAGAATGAAACGAATACTTCATCATGATCATCTCATGGGTTGGTGTTTGCATACAGAAGCTTTCAAAGAATAATTAAATTCAAAATGGGGAGGTGGTGAGTCCTATTTTAGACAGTAAAACTAATAGAGAACAATGGATGCTTGAAGAAAATGAAACTTAATTTAAGACGATGATGACCAGGGTGCTTTTATATATATTTCTTGTCATGCACTCTACTTTACGACCAGCGGTTCCAAAAAAGGATGACTTAAATTTTCATAAAAACGAATACGTGTCTGTGTGAGACCATCCATAAGGTTTCATCGAGCAGTCTATTATTGCTGTGGAAAATATGAACCTATATATTTTTGTGATAAAGAAGAATGTAAAAATTTTCTACACACTTTCTATCAAAGGGAATATCTCTAGCTCTTAATTATGGAAATTCCACCTTAAAATCCTATGTAACCATACAGCCTTGATACCTCCTTACTTAAATCTTTGATGCTGTGTCAGGACTAATGACTAGAACCGTTGGTTTCCATTAGTGGGAATATCTTAAGTATTTTAACTTTCCCAAAGCAATCCCAAAACAAATCTGAACTCTGCTAGATCACTGTATACTTACTTAGGTGTGCATGAACTTTCTGAACTTTGTCACTGAATCTCAACGTGGTTAGTGGTTGGCTATCGCAGGGAAGGAAATTCTAACTGAATTATTAAATACTTTTGTCAGCAGTCTTTTAAATTATGAACTCGCTGATTAATTTTTTCATAATCTCCACGATTTTGCAAACCAACTGTGGATATAGTTTAATTAAGGACAAGTCAGCAGAGGATTATTATTCATATCAAACTTCCCTTTGGCTTAACTGGAAGGATTCCACTGTACCTAAAGAGCTTCCTGATCCGAATTATCACTCCCCGCTTCCTTCAGGTAACACTACTGATTAAATAAATACTTGACTTATTCTGTGTTACTCTGTATATATTATATATTTATACGACATCGTACAATAATAATAAACTATCCGGAGATAAAATGCATTTTATTCGTGGGAAGTAGGACTCCACCAGGTTCAACAGGTCTCAGTTCACACACGACTGGGAAAGGTCGATCTGAGTGCATATGGTCAGTTTGAATTCTCAAGAAATAAAAATTCAGATGACAAAAGTGCAATGAATGTAATTCATTTATCAACAGCTCGCTCGTATGGTCTGAAAAATTCTGGAGATCTCCCAGAAGATTTGATCCACGCAGCCACAATACTTCACGGATATGCATTCGAATTCATTTTTGATAAGGGAATTTTTATTACTCCAGCTGTACGTAATAATAAGAGGATGAAGGCTTTGCTATACAAATACAGTAAAATTGGATTCTGGGGAAGAAATAATAATGTGTGAACTACTGCTACCTAATATGGGAATTTTTTCTCTTCAGGTTCAATTTGTTAACGAAACTCGTCCAATATGGTATGATGACATATTTCTAACTCGAAGATCGGCGAAAGAAATTAAACTCTGGCTCCAACGAAATAGCAACCAGTTCAGGTTATCAGTAGAACTTTGCGGTGGTGCATGAATGATTATAATTATTTATAATGCTTAATTGACTTAATTAATATTAGGCTTGGGAGCTACGAAATAGTGGACAACAATTGCTTTACATTCATCAAAAAGTTCGTTCAGTTTCTGGGAGGAAAGGAACCCAAGAAATATGAAAAGCTCCGAAAATATCTGAAAGAACAGTGAGTAATAGTTTAATAAGTAAAAATGTGACTATGCAAGCAGCTCGAAAAAATCATGTTGTAATTTCTGTATGTTTTCAGCAAAGAACTGAGCAAGATTCTGCAGACAGCTCTGGAAACTAAATCTCCGCCTCCACTTCCATCCAAAACTGTTTAAATAAAACAAATGCAAAAAGTTAACAATTCCTGTCCGAGAAAATCCCACGATTGTCTAAGATGACAATGAACTAAAAATCTGGTCTAAACCTAAAAAATTCGTGAAATGTACGAAGTGTTTAATTGAAGTTGCATCACATCTAAGCATGTCTACGTGGCTGATGACCAACGCAATTTCTTCTTCGCGTCTTAATTTATTATTAACCCAATTACAATAATTATAATAAAACTGGAGGTTTGTAGTTTCCACCCAATTAAGGTGTAGACTGTTGGGTGTACGTGCGATGCTGGGAAACAATGGAGAGTGTCAAAATAATGTGTCTGGAAATTGCGTGTGCCTCAATAAAAGGAACATGAACTTTCATTAGGTCTGTCGGTCTGCGTGTCCATTACTTATTTCACGAAATCACACCACTTCCCACCGCAACTCTCCTCCATTCTTTATTCTTATATCAATCACCATCATTATTATATTTAACCTCTTAACCTACCCCCGAATGTCTTGAATTTCACTTTATGCAAATTTCTGGCTGGAAATACGCTCGAGTTGTCTGCAACCTTGACCAATTACTCCGTGACTTGTTGAGTACAGCACGACTTCTTTAGGAATTAGGAAACTGTGAAAAATATGCGTCTTATGTTCTATTAAGGACACTTAAAATATCCTTCGGTTTATTATTATCACTCTTCCCGTTGCATGTGTTCACAGTAGTCACAAGCCAGCGAAGGGATGCAATTTATCAGTTTATTGTTTCATGTATGCAAAATTATAGCGGACTCACACAACAACCACCACACACGTCAATAAACATGGAACTAACTGACGGATTCCCTTGAATATGTGTAGAATTCGAAATTATGCTAGTAATATTCTGTTTCAATCCATCATGCTTTGCAAAATGTTATTGCATAATATTCCTAAAAAATGCTGATTGGTTTGTTAACCTTGGAACGGGAGCAGAACATATACAAGCACACCAAATTAGGCTCGTCAGAGACAATCTCAATGTTCGTTTTGTAGTATTTATATTTATACGCAAGGCTTATTGGGAAACATTTCATTTTGTGGTACTTTTGTGACCAGCTAAGAGTGCACACACATTTGTGTACAACAAAATTCCTTGCCAATTCATGTGTGACTAACCACCTTAAATTGTTGGGAGCTCAGGGAAGGAAGCAACTGTTTAGAAATGTAAATATGCAAATCCTAAAGTCGACTTGGTGGTTAAATATTTGGCAAAACTTAGGAAGATGCAGTCAAAGCATGAAGAACACGACACAAAACGAACACTTAAATGAAAGCCCAATTACGTGGGCACGTAGTAGTACACGTCATACGAACGATAGAAAAGCTGAAAGAGAGTTTTCATTGCGGAAACTTTTCCTCTGTGAATTCTGTAAACCGGAAAACGATGAGCGAGTGAGAAAGACAGAAATTCATGGGATAAAAGATGAAGGATCTTTCGTTAGCAAAAAGCATAGTCAGTTGTGGTCAATGAGAGTTCACAGAAATCCTCATTATTAAAATTATTGGGATGGTCACAAGAGAGCGTCATATGGGGATGATGATCGTTTCTTTCCTTTCTTATTTACTTCTTAGAATTAACGTCTTTCGTTCAGAGCATATAGTCTCTTTGAAATTTTGTGTTTAACTTGTTTCTTTCGACGTGCCACCCCGTAAAATTTAAGAGGTGTTTAGTTAAGCATACATAGATTTACTTAATATATGTGATATTTTGATATATTCTTTCACTTTGTCTCTCTCTCTCTCTCTGATATACACTTGCTTCAGCTTTGTGTGAAAAAGAGACAGTTGTTCTATACAAATAGACTTCTATTATTCATCTTTATTGACATTTCTCATCCTGATTCTCGTCTCGATCTCCTCTTGCCTTCTCTCTATCCTTCGAATACTCGATCTCATACTTTACTATACTTTCTCAATTACGACTCGCATTACAAAACTTACTCACAGAAGAACTTGAATTTTAATTTGTGTTTGCTCAAACAACCATCATGCACGCATATATATTCATGTATTTATAATATATATATGTGCATGCATGTACTAGTATTGCCTATAGCTAAAAGAGCGAGATGTTTACTTAAATATGTGCACAGTTTGCCTGGGATAAATAAAAATCTTTGAAATTTGTAACATTTGTTCAGTGGCAAAATTCTTTTCTTTACCTCTTTTGAAATATCTCTCTGCTCAAATACACTCAAAGGAAACGCGTCTTTCTTGACGGTTGAAATCAAAACTAATGATGCTAACAAGAAATGTGTGTGTGCTCGTGTGGTAGTAATAATGATTTACAAGAGTTAATCTTTATCTCATGTTGTTAGTTGTAAAGAATAATTACAGTTCTTCTGCTGCGAAGGAATAAAACCGTATCGATTGTGAAAATCAGGACAAAGTTTCACGGAATTTGTGTGTCGGAAGTTAGTCTCAAGATTTTCTGCAAACTGAACGAAGAGTATGATTATTATTACTATTACTATTGCACTGCATATTATGCATATGTGGGAGAGAGAGAGAGCTTTTACAAGCCACAATAATATTATTATTTTAGAGGCTAACATCGAGTTAAGCTCGTTTGTGTAGTTAAATGAAGGAGAGTTTGTGTTCACTTGCATGATTCAAGAAATGGAGTAGATGAATTCGTGTTGATATTATTATTAAAAGTTGCACTCGTTTACTTACACGTTACACACGCCGAGAGAGAATAGCAAGCGAGTGTGTAGTTTATATATCAATCCGATTCCGTTATAGTACTCGCGAAAGATAGAAATCTCCCCATTCTAAATCACTCTCGTCGTACGGGAGACGATGATAAGTACTTATCATTGATGATTCTAGCACATTCATTCTCAATGGGCTCTATAACACTAACAACACGACGATTACCTCCTCCACTGACTGACACTTGGATTCCTCGTTCGTGTTGCTGATGAAAGAGCATCATGGATGGCATGTTTGAGGTCTCATATATATCATATATATACATATAAGTATAAGTCCACTATCGTTTACGGTTTTTTTCCTCAAAGGAAGGCATTTAGATTAACTTGGAGATGCACAAGATTACAAAATATACTTAAGGAGTCAGCACATGCCAGGAAATGAGTTTAATCTCTCATTTAATTTAATAGGGAAAAGTCACACAGCTCAAGGGAGCTTTAAACTTTATGAAACTTGCCAAGAGAAGCATTATTACATTGTGTTACGAAGATTAATAAATACCTTTTCTTATTCTTCATTCGTTCCTTTTCATGTAATCGCAATGAACCTACACGTATACCCTACTGTTACAGTTTTCTAAAAACTAACGAGTCCTTTCAAGCTCTTCTTCTTTTAATTTGCGATAAGCGCCAACTTCTTTATAAGTAAAGGTTAGTCTTAAACTAATTGAGTTATTTAGTTTAATGCACATCAGATATAGTAAATGCGTCAAACTGATATGGGACAGTCAAAAGATTCTTCTTTATAAAATAAAATCAACTTGCCTGCCTGCACGATTACCCTAATTTACGTCAACCCAAGATCACGTCAAGTGTATCTAGAGGAAAATAAGGAAGAGAAAATACAGTAAAGGTGGATGTGTGTATTAATTTAGATTGAATTCTAGAAAAGATATATCTGAGCGTATGTGTGTGTGTAATGTGGCCACTCGATATTGGGGAGAGGAGTATCCGTTACTTATCTTACGCGGAGGAAAGGTAGGGAAGGAAGGGTAATAATGAGGCTGTTGATGATAATAATCAAAAAGAGTTAATCCTCCCTTTGACTAATTAACCGGAACGATGGAGATCCCCTCAGGCTCAAAAAACACAAGAAGTTAATACCAAATCCAAACTAATCTTTCTTTCAAATCATCTTTCATATTCTCCACGAAGCTAGAAGAAGTAGTCTTTCAAAAAAGGTTACTACACACAACGAGTTTTTCTCCACCTGAATTTCTCTGTTTTGCATCAAAATCACCTGCATATTTTCCACGATACTTAAATAACCGATTTCTTCTGAAGAGTGTTCTGCACATTTTTACACTTTCATGGCCATCAAACTTCAAAGAAATAATAATGTAAAGAAGCTGCACACAAAAGTGGGGAACTCGCAATAATAATTGAAAAACAAAATTGTAGAGAGATGCTCAAACCCCATATTATCACTTGTACTCTTTTGTGGTAAGTTCTCATGTTATTACCATTATTTGTAGATGAATGATCTTCATGATGATGATCATCATCGTCGGACGAGCTTTTTATGGCTCCACGGGAAGAGATAAGTTGTTATAATGACGAGGCTTCAGTTACTCTCATCTTGATCCGTAAATGAAAGGAAAGCTCAACTCATGTGAATCTCAGCTTAGCTTCTAACTCTCTCGGCTGGAATCCAAGATACATCATTGTGGGTGTGACAGCTTAATTGATCTCTTTCCCTCAATTCCCCTTTTCTCCTCTTAAACCTTATACGCTTTAACCAACAACCTAATAATAATTGTAATAAATATTGATTTCACTCAATAACCTTATTCCGTGTAAACGCGCCCACGAGTGACAGGAGCTGATCTCCGAGACTTATCATTATCCATTTACTACTTCGCTTTCCGAATATTTATTGAGCGGCGCAGTTATTATAACTGGTCAAACATACGAGGAAACTAGCGGTACATCATTAAACCACGTGCAATAATCTTTCTCAGGTAAAAATCATAAGGGCCCGATGATAGGAATGTGTATGCAACGCAGAACTACACTATTATTAGAAGGAATGAGACAACCATGCAGAAGAATTCTTAATGTGTAATGAAACTGAGGAGCGTGATGAGTTAAATCTAATTGTAAAAGCTGTACACTCTATAAAGTTAATAGTGTTAGGGTAGATGCATTTAAGATTATTACGAAGAGGATAATTGAATTTCTTGAGTGAGCAGAGGCGAGTGATAAAAGTAAATCACAATAGGAAGTTCAAAGTTATTGAAGTGCGAAATGGGTAATCACTCCAGTGATGGTCGCTTTACAAGACATTTATTATTCTGGTGAATATTTATACTTTTATACGTACGATTTTAGACCTGCTCTTCGCGGATGTATTTGGTAACACCCGATGCGAATTACACACGTATGCTGTATGCATATGTATGTATATATATCATGCGCGTAGGAACGGCTGAATCTCATCAGCAAAGTAATTAATGTCATCATCATTGACTTGCAAGTGTAGAGTCATTCCGTTCTCCCATAACGTTAATTGTCAATTAAATTTCCACCGACAACTGTCTGCGTACTGTGTGTGTGTGTGTGTGGAAAGCATAAGACAAAATGTGTGGCATTCGTCGGATGAGTTGCTGTTGAAAGACTCTCTGAATGGAAAAGAGTTTCTTCAGAAGCAAAGAATGACTTTGCCAATCGTGATTTCCTCTTTAAATTGATTTATTATTATTTTCCATTGAGAATATTCATTTCTACGTAGAGGAGCTTTAAGGCAAGTGCGGCGTCTTTTATGCTCCCTAGTAAAATAAGGCAGTCTGTTAATCTTGATATTCTTGATCCTGATTCTTGTAGAATGGAATGTCAAACGACCAGATTAAGAGGATATTCTTCTTCCTCTGAACAAATATTTATGCTTAAGAAGCCTCAATCCAAATAATTACTGACTGTAGGATATTCTCTTAATGGGAAAATTATATCAAATCATCGTGTCACGTCCTTTAAGCATCTGTTTGTAGTAGCTTAGGCTTATGCGATTGGAATTAGATCATCCATGCAGAAAGAGGAGAGGGACAAAGGGAGCTCTGTGCATGTGCGTTCAAGGTGGGCCCTCTCTCTCAAATTAATCCTTTGATTGAACCATTTATTTTGTAAATAGTAACTACACGAAATCCGAAAGGGAGTCAGAATGTATATATTAAGTGGAGTTGTGAAGAATCACTTGGTTTGTGTAGTAGCGTCGTTTAAGGGAAAGTACCATCTTTACATTAAACTCTTACGCAACACAAGCTGGACAATGGGGCTAATTAAATTAAAAGATTTTGAGTCAGTCACAGGTGATGAGTTAGGAGTTATTTGGTATGACCACACACACAGCGTTTAGAGGTGGTTCCTTCCATTATTCGTACATTAAGGAGCTCATCTTATTGTTCCGCCGGTTCATGCAAAACCACCACCACCTTTGGACTCAACAATGAATGTCTCAGGACACAAAGCAAATCGCTTTTCATCAAGAATTTCCATTTCTACACAAACGTAGAGTGGAAAGAAGGAATCTATTGTCCCGACTCAAATGCTAATTTTAGGCTTTTTAAAGGAATTTACGAAAAATACCCAATTGCTGGTGCATTGTTGTTGGGAAGCGTTCAAATATATCTGAAATTTGGTCGTTTCATACTTAGGGGATAAAGAGCAGAAAAGGAAAGCAGTGGGAGAAATGATGATTAAGAAATTATTGAAACGACGAGCAGAATGATGATGCTGATGAGGTAGGAGGTGGAGGAGGATTAAAAGATAATACTCAAGAGAAAGAATACTCTCCAACAAGAAGAATGATTGTTGGTGAATGGAAGTTTGTTGTGGGCAACGAAGCGTTAATTTTGTCCCGTCATTTCTTCGTTTTGTAAAAACTTGAACTAATTGTTGGGGAATTGTGTGAAGCTGCTTTCGAGCGAACAGGACTGCTCATTACGACGATGTGACTTCAGACGGTCTCGTCGTCCTATTATTCAGACTCTAATCTTCACCAATTGCTCCTCCTGCTCCTTCACTGAATGTGTGTGGAAATATTTCTTCACTTTTTACCAAACTTTGTTTAAGTTTTAAAGGAATTCTTTTGCAAGTTGAGGAGAATGTGACCCCCTACTCACTCGTGTGACAGGGAAAATCAGTCACTTTTTTGTCACAAGCCGACCAAATAAACTGCTCCTTACCTCACTTGTCTATACCCTTGAAGGTCATGGTCATCATCGACTTGCATTGTCTTTACAATATACCATTGACTATACACTACCAAATTTCATTCCTAATCCAAATTCCAAATCCATGGCGTCAGTCATTCCAACACCACCCCACACGACAGCAAGTACAGAAAACTTCTCAGGCGTGCTTGATACGAACAAATTCTTCTTCGGCAATTTCTTCCCAATTAGAAGAAGCGTTAGGAGAGTTACTACACTCCCGTTTGGGGTAGCATTATTTACTAATACACATAGTACACGTCGTACAGCAGTGTCCGACCCCATGCATGCCTTAACCTCCACTTGTTGACGTAAATTAATCGTTAGAGACTTCTGAATGACCTCCTCTGCTCGAGAATGGTCTGGACATATCATTATCCACTTAGATGGATATCTGTCAAAGAAGAAGGGATGTCACTCCGTGAAATAGAGCAACTCTCTCGCAGTCTATCTCGCTTCTTTACTTATTTCCTATTGTCCTTTATCCTTTCCAGCGTACGTGAGCTGAATGTATGACAGTTACGAGGATAATTATAATTATAATGATGACTTCTATAGTGTTTCATATTAAAGGAAGACCCTCGCTACGTTTCAAGTATCTTTTTGAGTTAACTACACAATTACACATACCGACTGTCTCTCCAATTATCTCTTTCCATCCCCTTTGCCCCTTTCCTACATATATAAAAGGGTCGTAGGCCACGGGAGTTGTGGGATTAAATGCGGATTCTAAGACTCAAGACCCCTTGACCAGTCTTGGTACGCTGCTCTTATAATATGTCTCCTAATATGCTTTTGAGTGTCTGCCTTATCGCGTATATATAAGGACTACTACCGAGAGGAGAGCAGGAAACCCTTAAGAATAATGCTTTTTTCGTGAAACCTATAATGCTTGTAGAACCACTACTACTTCGTATAATGTTCCTCATGATTGGCCTTCGTAATTGGTGTTCAGGTAACCCTACTCACCTCTAAAACTACCTCCACCACCACTTTCAATTCATCTTCTACCTTTCTTCCCTTAAATCCACCAAGAAAAAATTGACGTCTCAGTATTACTATTCTTTTAACTTCTTGAGCTTTACTTACTTCACTTTTTTGTTCCAATGAAACAACACACATCTATCTCACTACTATATCTATATAGTATTTTTCTCTGAGCGCTTTATTGTGCAGTTTCCAGTAGAAAAGGCAGAAGGTAGAAAAGAAAGGCTTAACCGTGAGAATGTAATTGAGTCATTCCTGGGAAATGCGCGTTGTAAGTTGTAGCCTATGCGTTGTAGTTGTATTCATTGATCTTCAAAGGTAATTTTTACGTGGAAATGGTTATTTGTGTAGAAGATTCTCTTTCGCTCTCATTCCATCTTCTCAGTCAGCACAGTTGAAATGAAAAGGTTTTACACTTAAGCAAACGTTACGAGTATTTAAAATTAACGACACATTTAGGATGTTAAATGACAATGATGAGTGTCATAAATGGAACAAAGTAAGTCATAATCGGCTCATTTAAGGCTCAAAGGGTACACCTCTCCATAATATCCATCTCCCGAGTATGTGCGTATGTGTATCCCAGGCTCAAAACTTCTTTCGAGTGTACCACCCCTTAAATGACTCTCTATTATTCTTAAAATGTCTTTTCTTCTTTACTGAGGCACATCGTCTCTTCAAATTTAAGTGGAAGAGATAACTTGTCTAAAGACTTAAATACTTTTGAATATTTCACCTCAACACAGAAATATATATGTGCATGAAATTAGAGAAAAGAATTTTTCGCCCTTTTCCAGTAAAAGTAACTGTGAACTTCCACCCATGCCACTTTTTCTTCAGTGTTAATTGAAGAAGGCAAAGAATAGCGTGTGCCTTTTGTGCCATCACATTGTCATCTTTACTGTCATCCTCTCGTCGACTTCCTTCTTCGACTTTTGCCTTTTCAAGTGACAATTGAGCTATCAATGTCATCACCACCACCTAGGAGATAAGATAAAGTCACACGGCTCAAAGTATTGTGTCTAAAATAATACACAACCCGAACGACTAAAGGGGAAATTTTGAAACTGTCCTTCTTCTTCTTCTTCTTATTCCTTCTGAAAAAAGATAAAGCTTCAGAAAGGCAGAAACAACGATATTTTTGTTTCCCGAAATCCCCCGCACTGAAGTGTTGTCATTAGGAAGAAATGATCTGCAAAAAACCCAATGTGTTCTTATGCTAACAAGCCATATTTCATCCTTCACAGCCTCCTCTTTCAAATTCTTGAGCAATTCCTTTAGTTTACGATGAAGAGCGTGACAACAGCAACTTCACCGTAGATGATCTAATTGAAGCGCAACAATTTGGCAAGTTTGCGTCGTTAGAAGGGATGATTTTTCCTGAAGACGAAACCCATCCGAGTGAGACTTGTGTCAATCACTGAATTGGAACGATGACAAGGCACGCTTATACTCTTCCCTTGGCATCATCTCATTCCTAGGAAAAGAAGCATTATCAGCGACATTCTGACATGACTTGTATACGACCTATTCACTGCTACGAGAGAAATCTCCCCAACAAAAGTAATAATATATGACTTGGATTTCCTTATCGAAACGATTCTGGGATAAACTGCAATAAATTCGGTGACACCGCGACCCGAACTCCCACTTGGAAAGGAAACAACTTGCATCTCATCCTCATCTCTATTCGCAGCAACTTACGCCAACAAAGTCGTCATAAATCACGAGCGAACTGAATAGAAAGATTGATTTGTTCATCTTCAAGAGATCACTCGATCTCGCTAAGGTCACTCAGCCTGTCAGGTCCCTGTGGGCCACACTCTGCACACCATCCAAATAAAATATATTATCATGCCACCCTCAGCTCGCAATGACAATTCAACTCACTCCTGGGAGTTTTATGATGATGAGAGGTGTCGTAAAGGTTTAAATGTCACTTGCGCGACCGATTCTCCACGAAAATGGAAAGGGAAACAAGGTGTAATTTATTGCCATTACGAGAGGAATTGACAGCTCAGGTCCTACCAAGAACCATATTCTCTATTCTCACAGTAAAAATAAAGTATAAAACTTCATCCATTGTTAATTGGAGGTATGCAAGAAAAACACGAAGACTCCAAGCAGAGTCCAGGATGAATATATTACACTGAAGAAATCTGTGCTGGATTGTCACACTCATGCGTACATATAGAAGACACAGTTGAAATATCTGTGAAGCATATATATGTGAGAGAGTACGTATATTATTATGTCCCCTTAATTCTTAATCTCCGTCATAACTTCATCTGCAATATATAACAACCTCGACAAGGGAAAAATCACACCTTATGAGTCCAAGTACCCGAAAGAATGAGATGAAACACGTTTGATGTTAATTAACTTAAGGAATAAGGCAGGGGCAAAGGGACACACGGGAATAGGAAGAGGTACTTCTCATGCGAAGAATGCATATTTCTCCAATTAATTGACTGTGGAAGGGAATGGACATGGGTACAAACTAAAGGCAAAAGGTGCACACAAAGTTTTTTTTGAATATTCCACAGCAGAGCCGATAAAAAGTGGATTCCTTTTGACTCTTCTTCTTCTGGTGAATACAACTAACTCCTCTTCAGTAATAGAATGGATGTATGTTATAGACCTAACTTGTGTAGCAGTCTAGTCAGCAGCAGGATAAGAACTTTGAATATGTTTGTTGTTTTAGGCCAAGAGAGATCAATTTGATTCAGACTCAGACTCTGCTGGAAATCTTTCTTTGAAACATTAAAATACCTCATCCTCTCTACTTCACAGTTCATTCCGGCTAAGTAAAAACACAAGAATCAAGATGAAGCTTCTCGTTTCTTCTTTCTCTCACCGCAAACTCTTTTCAAAAGTAGAAGGAACAAACTATTTCTGTGTTTTGGAGTGAAAAGCCTCTCTATGCATCCATTTTACCTAAAATAGTACGTCATTTTTATTACACTTTAGACTACTTTGAATCTTTCAAGAGATAAATGAAGAGAGTTCGGGAACTTTTCTCAAAACATTCGATAGAGAGTAAAAATACATCGCGGGTCTAGGCTGTATGTATGCGTTTGTGTACGAGATACGGCGCGGTGAAGGTTAATCCATTATTATTATGCACTCTTACAGCAGACCAAGTTTAGTTTTGAATTTTTTCATCGTCTTTGAATTATTTTTGGTTAAGAATAATATTATATGTGTGAGGAAGTGGAGAGGAGGAGGAAGCAAGGGGAATTAAAGTGTGGAGACCGCAAAAGATGTGATATTCTCCTGAGAAAGAATAAAACCCTTTGACACGGATCTTGATTTTTAAAAAACACCTGCTTGTGCATGCTTATATGCATCCCTTTTCAAAATACCTACTTCCTCTCTCATCACATTTTAAACGACCACATTTATTGACTCATTTCTCAAGGAGTAAAAATAAATTAAAGTGAAAAAACGGGTAGGAGTTCCATAACGTTCTTCTGAAGTTCCAGCATCAGTGTACACACAACTATCATGTACTAGTACAAAGTAATGTGTGCATAATACACTTTACCCTCCAGGGCTGAAGGGATACACACATAAAGAATAATAATAATAAGAGGTGGGTGGAGTATTTACAATTATTGCTGATTTGATAGTTTATCTTGGGAGATTATTGTGTGTTATTGCGTGTGAGTGTCCTGAGTCCATATAGGCTGGAGAGAAGATAAAAGATGAATATGGTTAAAAGTTAATTTACATGTTTCCCATTTGGAAGTTTATACAGCTTCATCCAGTTTCATTTATGTATGTATGTTATGAATGAAGACTTTTCTTGAATGAACTGCTCCGACGTGGCTAGCTACTTAAAAGTTGAAATATGCGAAATCAGGAGAGCCGGTGGTGACATATAACTCTGAGTTTCGCTTGAGCCATTCCTTTTCCATGTTGTGGAATAATTTAAAGCAAAGATTTATTCGTAAAAAGTAGTCAACAAGCCACACGAGGATGTTAAATAGTTAAATACAGACGTTTACACGAGACTATCGTCTCATTCTCTACCTTGAAAATTATTATTCACTGTCGTAATAAGTTGTGAAGTGAATTTAATAGAAATGCTCACACAGAGAAATGTTCACAGAACGGGGGTATGAACACAAGCCCCACCACCGAAAATTAGAAATGAATGAATGGATGGATGACTTAAGACAAATAGTTTAAAAGAATTCCAGTGAGTTTTTAAGTCTCAGGAAAAGTGGAAATGAAGTGAGAGATTTGTGAACAACTGGTGAAATATTATTTTGTACGCTTTTTTGAAAAGCACACACACTCACTTGTGAAATATATCCTTCTTCACACATTTTTAAAAATCATAAAAATACATATGGAAAAGTATTGAGAGGAGTAAAAATGCATCTGCTGTCCTTGCAGACACATATTATTATTATTATACACTATACACACACAACGTGTCCATCCAGAAAGTTATTTTGAGACTTAAAAACTGAAATAATTATCTGTTGGCCAAACTTTCCTTCGTAAAAAGGTTTATAATACACAAGGACTACATGGTCGCGTATGGTTCTTAAAATCCTAGCGCAATGACGAAGAATAGTTTGACAAGTAATGGATCATAATGCGGGAGACACGTTTTATTTTAATCTTTTCTTAGCCCACTAATTATTATAGTAATTCCCATTTCCTCCTTTTTTCTTGAAGACACATTCCTCCGATTATGTCTTACCGCACGCACGCACCCTTTAAAAGTTTTAAAAAGGAACACACAACAAATAAAAAGATGCAGATGATGATGATGACCATCGGTGAGGAAGAATACGGAATACAAAGAACTCTTAATGGCTATCATCATCTTCGTATGACTATGAACTTTATTATAGAATTAAAACTCATGTCATTTCTACCTCACACGTTATTGCACAACCACATCCTCTCTTTCAGCTTTTTGGAATTCCAGACACGATCTTTCTCTTAAATGAACATCATGTCCGATGGATTATATCTTTTTAGTTAATTTAATATGTACGATGATGCTCGAATATATGATTACGCTCTTAAGTTGGAGTTAATTCGATGTTACACAAGTTTAATGCATTTTTGTCCGTAACGGATTATCATTTGAAATGATGTCCTGTGAGTAAAAGTGTCGTTTATCTGTTGCGTTTTTAAGGATATCAGAAGCAGTCGTTGCACTAGCACAACGACACAGGCTGTGAACTCACGACATGCAACATTTGAGGATCATCTTGCGTTGATTCGATGGGTGGAGATGGCGTAGCGTAGTTGGAGACATCATTTGTAAAACCCAGAAGGATAAATAGTTTGACATGCAGAAGGTCTGCGTAGAGCACTTGATGAGGTTGCATTAAGTTTGTGAGTAGTTAAGATGAACGACTAGATAGAGGAGAAAGCCATGCGGTTCACAATTTAAACCTAATTTATAAATAATTGACACACGAGGCTTTTAGGCTAAGTATCTTTATTTTTAGACCAGAATTCGTTCCTGTGTGAAACTAATTGTTCACGAACCTCATCGCGTGAATCTAAGTTATGCATTTATTGACTGCGCTTTTTATGTGTGATATGAAAGCGTCATAGTGCAATTATGAGCTCATAATTATCTTCCTTCCACAGATTTCGTGACTTTGCACGCATGAGGGGTAATTTCTTTCTCGGGGAAATTAAAATACCAAAGATGGATTAAATCAGCTTAAAAAACAGAGAGAGCAGAGAAGAAGAAGAAGAAGAAGGGTGAGATGAATGATCATTCTTTCCCAAGACTTCTGCTGCTGCTGTTGCTCCTATTTGAAGAAGTTATGAAGGGCTTCATATTTCACGTTCTAAATGTACGACAGATTGTGTATCTACCTTGGAGAGCTCAAACTGACATGTATATTCACTTGGAGAAACTCACAGGGATTATCCAGCGTGCCCTTCAACATCAGCAGCAGCAGCGTCTATGTATGTTTAAAAAATTCATTGCTTTGGTCTATCTAATATGAAGTTCCAGTAGTGAGATATCTATAAAATCACTTTTAAAAGGCTGCGAGTACTAAAGAAAAAGAAGCAGAAGAGAGAGACGTCCGTCTGGTCCAGGATGGATGGCAGACGCTCATAATTTAGTCAATATGATGACTTGGAGCTCTATTTTTAGCCAGATTTCCTCTGTTTTTTAAAAGCCATTCGGAAAGAGAGAAGGAGTCTCTTGGGGTTGGTTAATGAGTGTAATATGCATGCAATATGTAGCCTAGGTAAGGGCACACACAGATTCATAAAAAGCAAAGACAGTTGCAGTTTTTTAAGTGGATACATCATCATCTGTCATTCCAACACTCTCTCTCTCTCTCTCTCTCCCCTTCTGTTCATCTGCATTACTTTCTTTGCACACAGAATGTTTTCACAACATGAGGCCACAGTCAACCAAACTGTGAGTGTTGGGCTTAACACACACACACACACACGACTTATCCACCAGAACTTATAGATAGTAGTATCATTATCATCTCTACGATAACTATGATAGGTTGTTGTATGTGGCCATGTCGCAGAGAGACATTAAAGTGTATATACGCATATTTTTATGCATATGATTGTGAGTCAACAAATGAGACCCATGTGCCCATGGGAGAAGATGAAGGCGAGATATATTGAAAAGATGTTCTCGTACCCAATGATTCGATTCGAAGATACCGGAAATACCAAAGGAACAACGTCGATTGACGCGGGAGCTGTTGGAGGGTCACCCTACGGATCAAAGACGCTGGAAGAAAGGCATTCGGAAGCAATGGGAAGGGAGAGAAATACCGTCATGCCAAGAAATTATTCTGCCAACAAGACGTCTGATTGTGTTGATTCCAATGAAATCTGTTTGAAATAAAGTTTGACGCTTTGACATAGACTAGATGATCTTCTTGAGTTTCACACTTCCAATGTACATCACCATGAGGTGTGTGCGTGAGATTTCAGAGAGAGATGATCTTTCAGTCCAGATACTACTCATACAAATATTCAAAGGGTTCCTCATGGCGGAATTAATTATTATTCAGAGACTATATATGTATTCAATTTTGCAGATTTGCAACAGACTTCCAGAGACAAGATGGGAAAGTGCGAGCGAGTATTCTTAAATCACCCTGCTGCTCACATGTACAAGCACCTAGAAAGGATTCCTTATGGCTGAATGCTGAATTAATTTTTATTACTATTGTTCAGACTGTGTATTTCATTTTGCAGATTTGCAGCAGATTTCCAGAAACAAGGATGATATGACGAGCGAGTTTTCGTAAATTATTATGCACCCTTCTGTTCACAGCGATCCGTTCACAAAGTATTATTAAGACAAGTGTAAGTTGTATCAAATTGTGAAGGGGAGAAGTTCGGGGTTTTTCTAAGAGTCACAATCGTTGTCTTCATTCTGGCACAAAGACCCAAGCTACCTCTACCCTCGAAGAATGATACTTATTTCTCTCCACTAAATCTTTGTCCAATTTGCTTGCAAAATTTTGTTAGCTGATTTATGATATCAGTTAAATGATATCATGAATTTCCTGTCAATAAAAAACACCATATAATAAAAGAAACTAGAAGATCTATACATAGTTTCTTGGTAGAATCAGGTGTAATTATAAGTTACATAAGAGAAAACATATATATAAGCATTGGTTAACATTGCATGAAAATGGATTGAATTATCGTCTCAATTGCTTTTGAATCGTGGCTCATTTTTATATTGTCTGATTAAATTGCATCTTCTCTTTTCGACCGTGTCCTACTTCAATTCACAAAGAACTATGACAGAGTTAGTTTGACAGACTGGACAATAGTTAACATGAGTGTCTGTGCGCCAATTTGTTCCCTTTCGTTATTGACCATCATTCCAGAACACGCTACTTGTTATTATTACTCGTATGTCAAGGTAATTTATTTTGTTCATTCAAAGCGTTGTGTTGTGTATATTGTCCTTTCTCGTGTAAATAAGTTGTTTTGGTTGTCCCAGAATGGTGTGTATTTTAGGCACGTAAGACAAATGAGAGAACATTCACGAAAGTGTACGTATAACTGACATCCGGTCTTCCCATTTCGGAATGAATTAGAAATTCAAAAATTAGTCCAAGTACGCAACCTTTTACATGACAAGCATCAAAGAGACAAGGACACGAGTCATTTCCACCCAAGGAGTCTTATTTACCAAACTCATATAATATTTAAAAAGTAACAGAACTGAATGCGATTTCCAATTAAATTTTAATAAAATCGATACACTTGTAAAGCGATGGAATTGCATTTCCCAAGAGCAAGTTATACAGCAGGTTGCCTTTCCCATCGTTCGACAAGATATGATTCAGTTGCATTACATGCTTTCTGCTTGCCAAAACAAGTCGCAAAATCATTCTAGTAATACCAGCTTAGTTAGCTAATTACTTTCCGTTCCCTGTTCGTGTTTCCTATACTAATTCTGCTAATTATTTCTCTTCAGTTGCGTTTATCCTTCGTAGTAGTCCCCGAACAACAATCACATAATATTCATTATAGTCTATGTTGTAAGTCTAGTCATATCATATATAACCCAGCACGTAAAATGTTCGTGTGTGCATACAAACTCTTCAACAACTTTGAATCTAACAGGACTAAAAAGTGACTGAGATTGCAAACTGAATAATATTATAGCAAGGTGAGTGAACCAAAGTGTCAGTTTGGTTTTGGTAATATGCAGCCGGTTTTATACATTCCTCACCCAATAAATAAATAAATCCAATGACCACCACTGCTATGTGTCTGTATG